>Ga0272446_1000106_pt1 | contig 113601 bp, 92 predicted proteins | sample YNPCB0061_FD_194587 | JGI IMG/M metagenome (GOLD analysis project Ga0272446, IMG submission 194587) | Hot spring microbial mat communities from Yellowstone National Park, WY, United States - YNP-CB-006-1 | ecosystem: Environmental > Aquatic > Thermal springs > Hot (42-90C) > Sediment | place...
GATTATGTCTTGTGCGGAGCAAAGGACATAATCGTATAATTTATAATAAATATTTACGACAGTGTTTGCTAATTCTTAAGGCAGGTCATTAAGAGTGCCAATATTTTTCACAATTATATTTTTGCACAAATCCAATGTATCTTGATCTATCAGATGTAACGTATAGTGATCCCTCTCAAATGCCTCATTAGCAATAAATGTAATATTTCTTAGTAATTCCATTACCCTAAGCACAGGCGGGACGCCTGTGCCACCAGAGGTTACGCGTCTTGATTTTTCTTAAATCCTCAGCACATACTAACAAAGTCTCAAGAGCAAGGCAAGAAATCAAGAAAGGAAAGAGCCAGGTGGCACAGGCGTCCCGCCTGTGCTTTTTTCAGGCGCCTCGCTCATAAAGCCAGTCAGAGTCCTCCGGGAGTTCACCCAGGCCCGCCTTTACCGGGTTGTTCCGGATATAGTTCCACGTTTCCAGAAACTCAGGCCGGGCTTTTTGCCTTTCTGGTTCTCATCTCCGGGAAAGGTGGCCATAATGTATTTATGAGGTCTATAAAATATGCACGGTGCATTTCTTAAACCATCATTACCGTAAATCAATTACTAAGGGCGAGGTCTCCTGGTCACGGCTGATGGAGCCGGGTTCCACCAGCTTCACCCTGGGGGTAACGCCGATGCCCTGGGCCAGTTTATGGGAGAGTTTTTGGAGCATTTCCCGCTGGAGGGTCATCTTGTCGAAGAACAGTCCCTCCCGCACTTCAATTTTGACCTCCAGGAAATCGAGCTTTCCTTCCCGCCCGGCCACCAACTGGTAGGTCGGCTCTTCCCCGGTAAAGCCGGCCAGGATTTGCCCCACCCGCTCCGGAAAGATGTTGATGCCTTTTACGACCACGACGTTGTCGGTGCGGCCGGCGATGCGGCTTAAGCGGGCCAGGGTGCGCCCACAACTGCAGGGAGAATAATCAATGGCAGTCAGGTCGCCGGTGCGAAACCGCACCAGGGGGGTCGCTTCCCGGCTGATGGTGGTGAGGACCAGTTCCCCCATTTCGCCTTCGGGAAGCACCTTCCCCGAGGCCGGATCAATGATCTCCGCCAGGAAATGGTCTTCGTTGAGATGCATGCCGGCCCGGTATTCGCACTCGCCGGCCACCCCCGGCCCCATGGCTTCGGAGAGGGCATAGTTGTCCAGCGCGGTGAGGAAAAGGCGGGATTCAATGTCGGCCCGCTGCTCTTCGGTCCAGGGCTCCCCGGCGAACAGTCCCACCTTGAGGAAAAGATTTTTGGCATCCATCCCGGTTTTTTCCATCTGATCGGCGATGACCAGGGCGTAGCCCGGGGTGCTGACGAGCACGGTGGTGCGGTAGTCCCGCATGATCTGCACCTGGCGGGCCGTGCCGCCGGGTCCGGTGGGGATGACCGAGGCCCCGAGCAGTTCTACCCCATAATGGAGACCGAAAGCACTGGTGAGGAGGCCATAGCTTAAGGTCACCTGGACGACGTCGTCCCGGTCCACTCCGGCGGCGGTGAGGACCCGGGCCGCGAGTCTGGCCCAATGTTTCAGGTCCCGGGCGGTGTAGCCCATGACGATGGGGTTGCCGGGGCTACCGGTGGAGGAATGGATGCGCACCACCTCCCGCAGCGGCACCGCAAACATCTCATAGGGATAGGCCTGGGCCAGGTCGTGGCGGGTGGTGAAGGGCAAACGGCGCAAATCCTTCAGGGACAGGCAATCCTCCGGCAAAAAGCCGATGGCGTCGAACTTTTTCTTGTAAAAGGTGACGTTCTTATAGACCCGGTGAAGGGTGGCCTGGAGACGCTCCAATTGCAACTGGGCCAACTCGCCCCGTCCCATCTGCTCCACTTCCCTGTCATAAATCGCCATGGTGTCCTCCGAGGGCTGCGGTTGTGGGTGGGGGGAGGGCCAGGGACCAATGGCTCCCTGTTCTCCCCCCACACCCCCTCCCCCGATCCCTTGATGGGGAGCTAGGTCCGGGAAAGGGTTGCGAGGGGGGTGTGAGAGAGGGGGAAAAGGGCCTCTGACCCTTAGCCCCCTGCCCCATGTTCATCGATTTCCTCCTTCCCCAGATATGCCTCGATGACCCGGGGGTGGCGCCGGATATCCCAGGGCAGACCTTCGGCAATAACCTGGCCCTGGTCCAGGACCACGATGCGCTGGCATAGGCCCATGACCAGGGTCATGTCGTGTTCGATGACCAGGAGGGTGACGCCTAAGTCCCTGAGCTTGACAAGCAGGCTCATCAGGTCTTCGGTTTCCCGGGGATTGAGGCCTGCCGCGGGTTCGTCCAGAAGCAGGAGCTGGGGTTCCTGGGCCAGGGCCCGGGCGATTTCCAGACGGCGCTGCTCCCCGTACGCCAGGGTTTCGGCGGGCCAATCAGCCTTGTCGGCCAGGTCCACAAAATCCAGCCATTCCCGGGCCTTCTGCCGATTCTCTCTGGCCACCCGCACCACTGAGGGAAGGGGCAACAGGGACGTGAGGACCCCTGCCTTCTGGCTCAGGTGCCGGCCGGTGAGCACGTTATCCAGCACACTCATGCCGCCGAAAAGCTGGATATTCTGAAAGGTGCGGGCCAATCCCAGGGCGGCGCGGCGGTACGGGGGCAGACCCGTCATCTCTACCCCCCCCAGGACAATGGAGCCGGAGCTGGGAGGCATAATCCCGTTGATCATGTTGAAACAGGTAGTCTTCCCGGCCCCGTTCGGGCCGATAAGGGCCAGGATCTCCCCCGTCCGGACCTCGAAACTCACCTGGTCCAGGGCCTTGACTCCGCCGAAATTCTTGCTGAGGGAGGTTACTGACAGCAGGCTCATTCCCACACCTCCCGATAGCCCTTGCCGAGATAGGCCCGCTGCACTTCCGGGGCTTCCTGGAGTTCGCCGGCGGTGCCGTCCAGGATGATGCGGCCGGTTTCGATGACATAGCCCCGGTCCGCCAGCTTCAGGGCAGCGCGGGCGTTTTGCTCCACCAGCAGCAGGGTGGTGCCCTGTTCCTTCAACTCCCGGAGAATGTCATACACCAGTTGGACATTGCGGGGGGACAGGCCCATGGAGGGCTCATCCAGCATGAGGAGCTGGGGGCGGGCCATGAGGGCCCGGCAGATGGCCAGGATCTGCTGCTCGCCGCCGCTCATGGTGCCGGCGGGCTGGTGGGCCCGCTCCTTCAGTAAGGGAAAGCGTTCCTGCAATTCCTCCAGGTCCCGGCGAATCTTGCGGGCATCCCGGCGGTGGAAGGCCCCCAACTCCAGGTTGGCCTTGACGGACAGGGAGGCAAACACCCGCCGCCCTTCCGGCACCAGGGCCAGCCCCAAGGCGACGATCTGCTCCGCGGGCACTTTGTTCAATTCCTTCCCGGCAAATTCCACCTGCCCGCGCCAGACCGGCAGGAGCCCGGAGATGGCCCGCAGCGTGGTGCTTTTCCCGGCCCCGTTGCCGCCGATCAGGGTGACCACCTCGCCCTGGCGCACATGCAGGGATATGCCCTTGAGCACCATAAGACGGCCGTAACCGGCCTGGAGGCTTTTCAGGGTCAGCATGAGAAGGGTTTTCGGTTTTCTGTTTTCGGTTTTCGGTTTGTCCAGCACATATGCAGATAATGTCCATCCTGCCTGTGGATTAGCGCGTCGGGTGGGCACTGCCCACCATGAATCCCGGGGCAGAAAACAGGCTTATGTCCAGATAGCTCTCAAAATCGGCAAAATTTCGGTGGCACAGGGGTCTTCACCTGTGCCGGAGCAAGGCCTGCCTCGCAACTACATATTTCTATGACCGTAACCCGTAAGGCTGGAAAGCGAAGCGCATCCCGCCTGCTCTCAAATTCCGATCAGAGACCCCCGCAACCCTCCCCTTTTCTTGCTTAACAAATTTGCTGCAAAAACCCCTTGCTTTGCCCACCGACAACCGTTTTTTTCACTCTTTCCTCTCCAAAAACTTCAAGCTCAACTTGCCCCTGCCCAAAATTCCCTGGGGCCGCAGGGCGAGGAGAGCCACCAACAGGCCGCCGTAAATCAGGTCCTGATAGGCCTGAAACTGGCGCAGGGTCTCCGGCAGCACGGTGAGAATGACGGCCCCCAGCACCGAACCCACCATGGAGCCCATGCCGCCCAGGACCACCATGCAGACGATAAGGATGGAGGTATGCAGGCCGAAGGATTCGAAGTTGATGTGCTGGATGTAATGGGCGAAAAGGGACCCGGCCAGACCGGCGAGGCTGGCTGCCAGGGCGAAAATGGCCACCTTGTAGGCCGGAGAGTTGATGCCCATCACCTGAGCCGTGATTTCATGATCCCGGATGGCTTTTAAGGCCCTCCCGTGGTAGGAAGTCACCAGGAGGTGCGTCACCAGCAACGTGAAGGACACCCCCAGGACCACCAGGATGAGATACAGTAAGGGAGCGCGGAAACTTACCCCCAGGATCGACGGGGTGGGTACTCCCACGATGCCGTCGGGTCCCCCGGTGATGTCCATATTGCGCATACACAGGTCGATGATGACCCCAAAGCCCAGAGTGACGATGGCCAGATAGTCTTCCTTGAGGCGCAGGGTGGGAAGCCCCAGGGCCAACCCGCACAAGCCGGTGAACACCATGGCCGAGGCTACAGCCAGGGGATAGGGAGCATGCAGATTCATGGCGGTGAGCGTCGAGGCGTAGGCCCCGATGCCGTAAAAAGCCGCGTGGCCCAGAGAGACCTGACCGGCATAGCCGATGATAAGGTTCAGGCTCACGGCCAGAATGATAAAAATGCCTCCCAGAATGGTCAAATGCAGGATATAGGCGGCCATGTCAGTGTCCCTTGCCCCGCAAAATGCCCTGGGGCCGGATGAGCAGCACCAGGATAAGAATAATGAAGGCAATGGCGTCCTTGTAGCTCGAGGAGATGTACGCCGCCCCAAGGCTTTCCGCCACCCCCAGCAGCAGCCCCCCCAGGATGGCCCCGGGGATATTCCCCACCCCCCCCAGTACCGCGGCGCTGAAGGCCTTAAGCCCGGGGAGAAACCCCATCCGGGGATAGGTGGCGTTGTAGTAGATGGCCATCATGATGCCGCCGGCGCCGCTTAAGGCCGAACCCACAATAAAAGTGAGGGACACCATGCGGTCCACGTTGATACCCATAAGCCGGGCCGTATCCCGGTCCAGGGCGCAGGCCACAATGGCCTTGCCGTAGCGGGTATAGCGCACAAAGAGGATCAGAAGCCCCATGAAGCCCAGAGCGGCCAAAAGTATGGCGGCCTCCAGGCCGTTGATGGGGAGTCCCCACAGGTTCAGAGGGGTAAAATCGAAGGTGACGGGAAAGGGGCGGTTGTTGGGACCGAAAAGCAGCAGGGCCAGGCTTTGCAGAAAAATGGAGGCCCCGATGGCGCTGATCAGCGGCACCAGGGGATGGGCCCCCCGCAAGGGCCGAAAAGCCACCCTTTCCAGGATCAGCCCGATGACGGCGGCAGCTGATAGCCCGGCGGCCACGGCCACCAGGAAGGGCACCCGGCCGGTGGCCAACAGCAGCACCGTCGCAAAAGCCCCGAACATGTAGATCTCCCCCTGAGCGAAATTGATGAGGCCCAGGATGCCGTAGATCATGGTGTAGCCCAGGGCAATGAGGGCATAGGCGCTGCCGGTGGTCAGGCCGTTGACGAGCTGCTGGAGAAACATTGCTGGCTCTGTGGACTCCTCAGACGTATCGGCAAAACATATCATCTTACCCCAATGGAGACAAGGAGGTTAATCTCGGGCGATCAGGTACTGGTGGCCAGCAATCAGGAATCAATAAGACAAGTTGGCACCCGATTACCGATTACTCGCAGCAGATTGCCGGTTCCTGGCGGCATCCCCTTGACAAGCAGGCCTGTCCATGTTAGTTTGCAATTGAAATTAGGTAGTTAGTCTTAAAACTTTTCATCAGCGGCACACCGGCGCAACCGGGCCGGCCAGCGAGCCAGACGCCAGATAAACATGAATCCCTTTGATCAGACCAAGCCGCCCCCGGAGGGGGAAGGTGATGAAGTCATCGATCTCACCGAGGTTATTGAAGAATCGCCTGCCGAGGCGGCCGGGGAAACACTTCCGCAAATGGCGGATACAGGGCCTGCCGAAGTGGTGTTGGATTATCGCGCCGGCAGCGATGACCGAACACCCCTGAAGTTCTCGGTTAAGCCGGTTGAGCCTCGTGAGGAGAAGCCCCCGGCCTCCCAGGAGGAGTCCCTGGACGATTTTCTGGCATCCCTTCCCGACCTCCCTGAAGACCTGGACATTTCCCCGGAAGCGCCGCCCCCCCCGAGACCGCAAGCCGCGGTTCCGCCCCAGGATCCGGCCGGGCGCCTGAGCGACGCGGAACTTCGGGACATGGTGCGGGAGATTGTCCAGGAGAGGGTGGACCGTCTGGCCCGGGAGCTCTTCCCGCAACTGGCCGCCGAAGCCATTGAACGTGAACTGAACCGCTTAAAAAAGCGCCTCACCGAACCCGACTGAACACCTGCCTATCCCCCATACAACCCAAAACCAGCCGGCCCTGGGCGCCGGTGCGAGAGGAGACCACAGGACAAGGGAATCTCGTTTGATCAACGGCATCCATGTCGATCAGGTGAGGCAAACCATCGAGCCTGTCAAGGAAAATCCGGGATTGGCCTCATGCCGATTCCGGGCTTAAAACACCTGGATCAAAGGCACGCACAACCGGGCCATAGTGCAGGATTTTTACGGCGCCTTCCAGGTTTCGGTTCACCTGGAAAAGGACAGCAAAACCTGCACCGGCTCAGGTGATTTCGAATAAGGAACACTTTTTCGCTGATTTTGCTACAATAACCCCTGGCGCTCATATTACCTGGGTGCTATTTTCGTTTGACGCAGCCGATTCCGGCGGCTGGACCCCCATGAACTAGATAAGGTTTATCATGGCCGAACTTCTCGACAAAGTTTACGATCCCCACCGCATCGAAGCCGAGTGGTACCAATTCTGGGAGGCCCACGGCCTTTTCACCGCCCGAGCGGATGGCGCTAAGCCCCCCTATTGCATCGTCATCCCGCCCCCCAACATTACCGGCTCCCTGCATATGGGCCACGCCCTGAATAACACTTTGCAGGACATCCTCATCCGCTACAAGCGCATGAGCGGCTTTGACGCCCTGTGGATGCCGGGCACCGACCACGCGGGCATTGCCACCCAGAACGTGGTGGAGCGCATGCTGGCCAAGGAGGGCCTGGACCGCCACCACCTTGGCCGGGAGGCCTTCATCGCCCGGGTTTGGCAGTGGAAGGCGGAATCCGGCGGGACCATCATCAAGCAGCTCAAAAGGCTGGGCTGCTCCTGCGACTGGAGCCGGGAACGCTTCACCATGGACGAGGGACTCTCCCGGGCCGTGCGGGAAGTCTTCGTGCGCCTGTTCGAAGAAGGGTTTATCTATAAAGGTGATTACATCATCAACTGGTGCCCCCGCTGCCAGACGGCCCTGGCCGACCTGGAGGTGGAGCACGAGCCTACGGACGGCCGCCTTTATTTCATCAGGTATCCCCTGGCCGACCGGGCAGGCTTTATCACCGTGGCCACCACCCGGCCGGAGACCCTGCTGGGCGACACCGCGGTGGCGGTGAACCCCGACGACCCCCGTTATAAAGCCTTTCATGGGGCGACCCTTCGTCTGCCCATCCTGGGCCGCACAATCCCCCTGATCACCGACCCCCACGTCGCCCCGGAATTTGGCACAGGAGCGCTCAAGGTCACGCCGGCTCATGACTTCAACGACTTTGAGATTGCCCGGCGGTGGGACCTTCCCGCGGTGAAGGTCCTGGATGAAAACGGCATCATGACCGAGGCCGCCGGACCGTACCAAGGGCTGGACCGCTACGCCTGCCGGGAAAAAATCCTCAAAGACCTGAAACACCAAGGCTTCCTGGAAAAAATCGAACCGTACAGCCACTCGGTGGGCCACTGTTACCGCTGCCGCGCTGTGGTGGAACCCATGATTTCCAAGCAGTGGTTCGTGGCGGTGAAGGTGCTGGCCGAGGCCGCCATGGCTGCGGTCCAGGACGGCCGCATCAAGCTCATCCCCGAGTCCTGGGAAAAGAGCTTTTTTGACTGGATGACCAATATCCGGGACTGGTGCATCTCCCGGCAGATCTGGTGGGGGCATCGCATCCCCGCCTGGACCTGCTCGGAGTGCAATCATGTCATCGTGGCCCGGGAGGAACCCAGCGCCTGCCCCAACTGCGGGGTGAACGACTTCAGACAGGAGACCGACGTTCTGGACACCTGGTTTTCATCGGCCCTGTGGCCCTTCTCCACCCTGGGCTGGCCCGATGACACCCCGGAACTGCGCCTCTTTTACCCCACCAGCGTGCTGGTCACCGCGTTTGACATCCTGTTCTTCTGGGTGGCCCGCATGATGATGATGGGGCTGCATTTTCTGCATGACGTGCCCTTCCGGGAAGTGTACATCCACGCCCTGGTCCGGGACCAGGAAGGCCAGAAAATGAGCAAATCCAAGGGGAACATTGTCGACCCCCTGGAACTTATGGATAAATACGGCACCGATGCCTTCCGCTTCTCCCTGGCTGCGTTCGCTGCCATGGGCCGGGACATCCGACTCTCGGAAGACCGGATCGTAGGCTACCGCAATTTCGTCAATAAAGTCTGGAACGCCAGCCGCTTCACCCTGATGAACCTGGGGGACTATGATCCGGCCCGGCAGGACAGACTGCCCTTAACCACCGCGGAAAGCTGGATTTTAAGCCGCCTCCAGCAGGTTAAAGCGGAGTGTGCCCGCCACCTGGACACATACGCCTTCGACCAGGCGGCCCACGTGCTCTACCAGTTCACCTGGCACGAATTCTGCGACTGGTACCTGGAACTCATCAAACCGGAATTAGGAGAAAACGCCGGCCCTGAGCTGCGGCATCACACCCAGCGGGTGCTGGTGGGGGTTTTGGGCGAGATTCTCAGGCTCCTCCACCCCTTCATGCCCTTCGTCACCGAAGAGATCTGGCATAAACTCCCCGGCGCGGCAGGGAGCATCATGGCGGCTCCTTACCCCACCCCCGAGCCGGCTCTGGAAAATTCGGCCGCGGAGGCCGAAATGGCTTTGGTGATGGAAAGCATCGTGGCCATCCGCAACATGCGGGCCGAAATGAACGTGCCCCCCTCGGCCCAGGTGAGTGTCCTGGTTTTCAGCCAGGAGCCGGAGCTTTTAGAACGGCTTAAGGCCCACCAGACCTCCGTCAGGCTGCAGGCCCGCCTGCAGGACCTCCAGTTCCAGCCGGCCGAAGACCCTCCAGCGGCCGCGGCCAAGGCCGTAGTCATCTCTCCCGACGGAGGTAGCCTGGACCTGATCATGCCCCTGGCCGGCCTCATCGACTTCAAGGAGGAGGCCCGCCGCCTCAACCGGGAAATGGACAAGCTCTCCCGGGAATTGGCTTCCGTCCAGAAGAAACTGGCCAACGAGGATTTCCTGGCCAAGGCCCGTCCGGATGTCGTGGAACGGGAAAAAGAACGCCTCCAGACCTTAAACGAAAAACTTTCCAAGCTCAAAAGCCACGAAAAGAGGCTTAAGGAGTTGTTGGCGTAAGAAGTTTTTAGAGGGGGGCCAAGGGAAAGAGTCGTTAATCTTCCGGCCGGGATACCTGAAATAGATAAGCCCCTGGTGGCACAGGCGTCTCGCCTGTCCGAGCGCAGGTGAAGCCTGCGGCTACATTATATGATGCAACCTTACGAAAAAATTGTCTGCCCCATCCCTCATTTGGGGCTTTGCATTTACGAGCGCTGCAATTTCTGGGACGAGAAGCGCCAGGAGTGTTCCGGGCTCTGTTTCGGGGATTAGGATGCCCGGGAACAAAATGCCTCGCCTTCCCCCGACAGTCCTTGCACCATCTATTGGACCGAAGATTTTGACTAATGGATTTCCTTTTAAAAGAATAGGCCCATAAAGATCATGATGCTACCCCCCTTTTAAAAAATGGGGTTCAATAAATCCGCGACCCCAAGTCCCCCTTTCTTAAAGGGGGACTTGGGGGATTTGCTTTGGTAGTGTCATCAGTTAAGATATTGAATATCATGTGTTTGCTTGAGCAAAGCATCCACGGGAATTTTCCCGACTTCGCCCCCCTGGTGGACCGGCTCATTGACTTGGCCCTGGAGGAGGATATAGGCCCAGGCGACGCCACCACACTGGCCCTGATCCCCCCTGACCGCCGGGGCGCCGCCCAGATCCGGGCCAAGCAGCGCCTGGTGGTGGCCGGACTCCCAGTGGCTGAGCGGGTTTTTCACCGCCTCGAACCCCGGCTGCACATTTCCCTGGAGACCGAGGAAGGGAAGGAAGTGGCTCCCGGGACAGTCCTGGCCCGGCTCACCGGCCCCCTGGCCGCCATCCTGACCGGCGAGCGCACCGCCCTGAACTTCCTCATGCGCCTGTCGGGGATCGCCACTTTCACCTGGAAAATGGTCCAGGCCATCGCCGGCTTTCCGGCGGCCATCGTGGACACCCGCAAAACCACGCCGGGCTGGCGGACTCTCGAAAAATACGCCGTCCGGGTGGGGGGCGGCGCCAATCATCGTTTCGGCCTCTTTGACGGAGTGCTTATCAAAAACAATCACCTCACCGCAGTGGGCAGCGTTCCGGAAGCCGTGCGCCTGGCCCGGGAAAAGGCCCACCACCTGCTGAAAATAGAGGTTGAGGTCACCACGCTCGCCGAACTGGAAGAGGCCCTCGCGGCCAAGGCCGACGTCATCATGCTGGACAACATGGACGAGGCCACCATGACCGAGGCCGTCAAGATCACCGCCGGCCGGGCGTGGCTTGAGGCCTCGGGCTCCATGACCCTGGAACGCCTGCCTGCGGTGGCCGCCACCGGCGTCAACCTTATCTCCATGGGCGCCCTCACCCACAGCGCCCCCGCGGTGGATATTCACTTGCGGTTGGTTGGGGGAGGGGGCTAAGGGCCAGCGGGCCCTTACCCCCTCCCCCAAACCCCCACCCCCAATCCCTTAAGGGGTTAAGAAAATTGGCCGAAGACGGGCCGTCTGCCCGCCTTCGGCCAATTCGCTAAAGGGTTGGGAGGGGGGTGTGTGGGAAAGGGCAGGGGGCTGCCGCTCCCTGGCCCTTCCCCCACAAAAATCGCCTCACATTACTTCACCGCCGCGGCCAGGTCCTGGGACCGCCAGGCGGCGGCTTCGATGGCGCTGATGACTGCGGCCCGAAACGCCCCCTGTTCCAGGGCGTGGAGGCCGTGGATGGTGGTGCCGCCGGGGGAGGTCACCAGGTCTTTGAGGAGGGCGGGATGGATATTTTTCTCCAGAAGGAGGAGAGCCGTGCCGAGCACCGTCTGGGCGGCGAATTCCATGGCCTGGACCCGGGGCAGGCCCATTTTGACGGCGCCGTCGGCCAGGGCTTCCAGGAATACCGCCACAAAGGCCGGGCCGCTGCCGCTGAGCGCGGTGACGGTATCCATGTGAGATTCCTGGAGCACTTCAGCACGGCCTACGGCCCGGAAGAGGTCCAGGGCCAGGTCCAGATCTTGGGGGGTGGCCCGGCTGCCGGGAGCCAGGGCGGTCATGCCGGCCTGCACCATCAAGGGAGCGTTGGGCATGGCCCGGATCACCCGGGCATCGGGCAACGCTTCTTCCAACACAGCCAGGGGTACGCCGGCGGCGATGGAGATCACCAGGTGCCAGGGCTGGATAAGGTCTTTAATTTCCTCGAGGACCTGCCTGAGAATCTGGGGTTTGACGGCCAGCACCACCACCGGCGAGCGCATGACTTCGGCGTTGTCCCGGGCCGCATCGATCCCCCATTTTTTCATTTCCTCCTGCCGCTTCGGGTCGGGGTCGCAAAAGACCAGTTCCGCGGCTTTGACCCGGCCCGCGGTTAATAATCCCCGCAGCAAGGCCCCGCCCATGGCGCCGGCGCCGATAAAGCCCAGTCTGCTCCCCTTGAGTTGATCTTCCGGTCCTTGAGCCATTGACATCCACTCCCAAACGGGTGATAGTTGATTTGGGTATATTTTGGCACACTTCAGCCCTAAGGCTCAAGCGGTTCTCTGAATTCATACAACAAAGCTCATATTTTTGGTTACTTCTTCAGGCTCCTCAACTGCCGGCTGGAAAAATATGACCATTATCCGTGATTCACGCCCTTTGCTGGCCCTGACCATGGGAGACCCGGTGGGGGTCGGCCCGGAGATTATGGTCAAGGCCCTGGCTGACCCGGCCATCTATCAGATCTGCCGTCCCCTGGTGCTGGGAGACCTCCCCGCCATGGAGCGGGCCCGCCAACACCTGACCCCCAAGCTGACCCTGCACGCCGTCAAGAGTCCTTCCCAGGGCCGGTATCAGTCCGGAACTATTGATCTTCTGGTCCTGTCTTCCCTGGCTCCCGGCGATCTGAACCACAGTCATCCCACTGCCGCAGGCGGCAAGGCGATGGTTGATTACATCCTCGCTGCTATAGAGATGGCCCTGAGCCAGGAAGCGGCGGGAATGGTCACCGGGCCCATCAGCAAGGCTTCCCTGAATCTGGCCGGCTATCGCTACCCCGGCCACACGGAACTCCTGGCGGACCGAACCGGCGCCGGCGAAGTGGCCATGATGCTGGCAGGGGGGAAATTTCGGGTGGTTCTGGCCACCATCCACTGCGCCTTGTCGGCTGTGCCCGGATTGTTGAGCACCGATGCCCTGATTCGGCTTTTTTCCCTTACCTGCCGCGCCTTACAACGCGATTTCGGCATCAGCAAACCCAGTCTGGGAGTGGCGGCCCTCAATCCCCATGCCAGTGAGGGGGGGCTTTTCGGCGATGAGGAAAAGGAAATTATCATTCCCGCGGTTCTGGAGGCCCGGGGCCGGGGTCTGGCGGTGAGCGGACCCTTTCCGGCGGACACCCTGTTCTGGCGCCATGCCCAGGGCGAGTTCGACGCCATCTGCGCCATGTACCATGACCAGGGTCTTATCCCCTTGAAACTGCTACATTTCATGGATGCAGTGAATGTCACCCTGGGCCTGCCAATCATCCGCACCAGCGTCGACCACGGCACTGCCTATGACCTGGCAGGGGAAGGCCGCGCCCACCCGGGAAGCCTCAAGGCCGCCATCTTCATGGCCGCGGAGATGGCCGGAAGAAGGACGGCCCCGGATATTTAAAAGAAGCCAATCTTGGTGGAGGCGCAAGGGCTATGGCCTCTTACGGGGCGGAGGGAGCCGGAGAGCCTTTGGATACCATTCCTTGGAAAGAGGTTTATCCTCAGTTTAATGCAAGCCTTGCTTTGCGTGGCGCTCGCAAGAGGGAAGGCCTTACACAGAAAGATTTAGCTCTATCTCCAGGAGTAAAGCAAAGTCATATATCTGAGATGGAGAGGGGATTAACAAAGCGCCGCTCAGGGCAGCGGCGCTTAAATTTTTTGATTCCTTGGCAGGAGTTTTGGCCTGTCCTGCCTACCGGCAATCCCGGCAGACAAAGAAGGTCTCCACCGGGTCTCCGGTAAGACGGGCCCAGTGCTCCAGTTGGGCCTTGGGGGCAATATAGTTGCCGCAGACTTTGCAGGGCTGGAGTTCGAAATTCCGGCCCCAGATGGTGCGTATGCCGTCTTTTTCCGTGTAGGGGATAACGCCGGTGGGGCAGATGAAGGCGCAGGAGCCGCAGCCGATGCAGGCCTCGGAGGCCTCCTTGAAGGGGGTGGTGACCTGCTTTTCCGGAGTGCGGTTGGCCATGGAGATGGCGCTCACGCCCACGATCTCCTTGCAGGTGCGCACGCACAGGCCGCAGAGGATGCACAGTTCTTCAGGGTCGTCAATATGGAAACGGGTCTCGAAGACGCCATGGTCCCGGGCCAGGTCCTGAATCAGCTTGGCATGGGGGGCCCGGGCCAGGAGGAGCTCCAGCACGATGCGCCGGGCGTGCATGACCTTGTCCGAATGGGTCTGGACCTTGAGCCCCTTTTCCACCGGATAGGTGCAGGAATTCACCAGCCGGGTCCGGGGGGCTTCCCCTATTTCCACGATGCAAAGACGGCAATGGCCCTCCGAGGGCAGGTCCGGATGATAGCACAGGGTAGGAATCTCAAAACCATTGGCCCGGGCGGCCTGGAGCAGCGTATATTCCATGGGAGCCCGGACAAAGATATCGTTGAAATACAGGCCCACCTCCTCGATGGTGGGCGCTTTCACCTGATCTGCAAGTTTCTGAAAGGGCATGGGGCTTACTCCCGTTTAACCGCGTCAAATTGGCAGGTCTCGTAGCACAACCCGCACTTGATGCAAAGTTCCTGGTCGATCTCCTGGGCTTCCTTCTTGATGCCGCTGATGGCTCCCACCGGACATTCCCGCACGCAGGCCAGGCAGCCGGTGCAGGTGTTGGGATCGATGGTGTACTTGAGCAGCGGCCGGCAGACCAGGGCCGGACACTTTTTCTCTTTTATGTGGGCCTCGTACTCGTGGCGGAAATACTTGAGGGTGGAGCGCACCGGGTTGACCGCGCTCTGGCCCAAGCCGCAGAGGGAAGCCGAAGACATGGCCTCGCACAGGTCCTCCATCAGTTTGAGATGCTCCATTTCGCCGCGGCCGCTGGTAATTTCCTCATAGAGATATTTGAGCTGTTTCAGGCCTTCCCGGCACGGGGTGCACTTGCCGCAGGACTCGGCGTAAAGAAAGCCGATGAAGTAGCGGGCCACGTCCACCATGCAGCTGGTGTTATCCATGACGATCATGCCGCCTGAGCCCATGATGGAGCCCACCTGTTGCAGGCTGTCGTAATCCACCGGCAGATCCAGGAACTGCTCGGGGATACAGCCTCCTGAGGGTCCGCCGGTCTGCACGGCCTTAAAGGGATGGCCGTCCTTGATGCCGCCGCCCAGATCGCCAATGATCTGGCGCAGGGTGGTGCCCATGGGCACTTCCACCAACCCGGTGTTGTTCACCGCGCCCACCAGGGAGAAGACCTTCGTACCCTTGCTGTTTTCGGTGCCTTTGGCTGCATACCATTCCGGGCCCATGTTGATGATTTCCGGCACATTGGCCCAGGTCTCCACGTTGTTGATGACGGTGGGCAGGCCAAAAAGGCCGGCTTGGGCCGGATAGGGCGGCCGGGGGCTGGGTTCCCCGATGAACCCTTCGATGGAGGCCATGAGCGCGGTTTCTTCGCCGCACACAAAGGCCCCGGAGCCCTGGCTGATCTTGAGGTCGAAGCTGAACTTGGAGCGCAGGATATTATCCCCCAGGAAGCCGAAATCCCGAGCCTGTTCGATGGCGAGCCTGAGGCGCTTTACGGCCAGGGGGTATTCGTGGCGCACGTAAATGTAGCCCTGGCGGGCGCCGATGGCATAGGCCCCGACGAGCATGCCCTCGATGATGGCATGGGGGTCGCCCTCCATCACGGCCCGGTCCATGAAGGCCCCGGGGTCGCCCTCGTCGCCGTTGCAAATGATGAACCGCACCGCGCTCTCGGCCTGCCGGGCCAGGCGCCATTTGCGGCCGGTGGGGAAGCCGCCGCCGCCCCGGCCTCTGAGGCCTGAGCGCTCCACCTGGTCGATGACCTGCTCCGGGGTCATGGAGAAGAGCACCTTGCGGAGCGTGCGGTAGCCGCCCACGGCCAGGTAGTCGTCCAGGCTCTCCGGGTCGATGAGGTCGAGTTTCCTGAGGACGATGGGGTCCTGGCCCTTGTAGAAGGGCACCTCGCCTTTGTGCGCGCAGGCAGTGCCGCTGGCCGGATCATGATAGACCAGGCGGTCCACCGTGGCCCCCCCCACCAGGGTCTGCTCCACGATTTCCGGCACATCCTGGGGGGTAACCTTCTGGTAGGCGATTTCTTCGGGGCGGATGATGACCTTCACCCCGTTGGCGCACAGGCCCTGGCAGCCGCAGGTCTTGAGGAGGACCTTGCCCTCCAGGCCTTTTTCGGCCATGGCTGTCTTAAAGGCCGCAGCCACATTCTCGCTCCCCAGAGGCAGGCAACCCGGGCCGCCGCAGACCAGGACGACGGGCTGCTTGGGGTCCCGGCTGGCCTTGAGCTTCCGGCGATATTCGGTCAGATGGTCAACGGATTCAATTTTTGGCATGGCGTTCTCTTTTGAAGCAGTCGGCATTCAGCAGTAAACAGTCAGTTCTTTGGGGCACAGCCTCACTGCGGACTGCTGACCGCTATTTCTGGTACAGCTTTAAAATCTTGGGCACTTTATCAACCGTGACCCGGGCGTAGTATTTATCGTCGATCATCATCACCGGGGCCTGGGCACAGGAACCGAGGCATCCCACCGTCTCAAGGGAAAAGGTCCCGTCTTTGGTGGTGTAGCCCACATCGCAGCCGAGGCGGCTGGCGATGGAATCCACCAGCCGCTGGCCGCCCTTGAGATGGCAGGTGGTCCCCAGGCACACCTTGAGCTGATGCTCGCCCTTGGGCACCAGGCTGAACATGGTGTAAAAAGTGGCGACGCTGTAGATCTGGGTCAGAGGAACATTCAGCCGTTGAGCCACTACCTTAAGCTCATCTTTGGGGAGATAGTTATAATTGTCCTGAATATCCTGGAGCACCGGGATCAGGTCGGTGCTCTCCCCTTCATATTTGGACAGGATGCCTTCCAGGCGTTCTGCATCCATCAGGCATTTTCCTCCGCGGGCGCCTCTTTGGGCAGGAATGGGAATTCGGGTTCGGGAAGCCCGCACTTGGCCAACAGGTCCCGGTAGCGGTCAATGACGCGCTTCTGAATGTAATCCAGTTCCGGCTCTCGCAAATGCCGGAAGCGGCCCTGGGGCTTCATGTAGTCCTTGACGGGCCTGATCTTGTGAGGCTGCACTGTGAGGTGGTATGTGCCGTCCACCACCTCGAACAACGGGAAGACCCCGGTTTCCACCGCCAGGCGGCCCAGGCGGACGGACAGGTCCGTAGGGGAGCGCCAGCCGGTGGGGCACACCGAGAGCACGTGAATGTAAGCCGGCCCGGGGGTCTCCAGGGCTTTCCTCACCTTGAAGTACAGGTCAAAGATATAGCTTGGGCTGGCGGTGGCCACATAGGGAATATTGTGGGCCACGGCAATGGCCACCATGTCTTTCTTCCAGGTGGATTGGCCGATGCTCCGTTTACCCGGCGGCGACGTGGTGGTCATGGCCCCGAAAGGCGTGGAGCTGGACCGCTGGATGCCGGTGTTCATGTAGGCTTCGTTGTCCCAGCAGAAATAGGTGAAATTGTGGCCCCGCTCCATGGCCCCGCTTAAGGCCTGCAGGCCGATGTCGCTGGTGCCGCCGTCGCCCCCCATGGCCACCACCTTGGGCGGCGGGCCGGAGAGCTTCCCCTTGCGCTCCAGGATCCTCAAACCCGTCTCGATACCCGCAGCCACCGCCGCGGTGTTTTCGAAGGCCACGTGAATCCAGGGGTTCATCCAGGAGGTCTGGGGCAAGCCGGAAGAGACGATCTCCATGCAGCCGGTGGCGTGGGCAATGATGGCATCCGGGCCGATGGCCTTGGTCACCCATCTGACCGCCAGGGCCTCGCCGCAGCCCTGGCAGGCGCGGTGCCCCGGCGTGAAAAGCTCCGCCCGGGGCATGAGCCGGGAGGCATAGGTGTCATATTTCTGACTCTCTGCGAATCCGAATTTTTCCATCACTCTCGTACTCCATAGAGGTGAAACTCCGGGCCGGTGCCCTGGGCCATTTCCGCCTGGGCCTTGTTCACAATGTCCTTGAAGGCCTCGGGGGGCACATCCCGACCGCCCAGGCCCACGATATACCCCTGAATTTGGGGCCGCGTGGCCTGACCATAAAGAGCGCTCCTGACTTCGCTCATCACCGGTCCGCCGGGTCCCCCCAGGGAGATGGCCCGGTCGCAGACGATCAGGAGCTCGGCGTCGCCCACCGCGTCCCGCAGATCCTTGAAAGGAAAAGGGCGCCACAGCCGCAGCCGCAAGAGGCCCACGGGCAGGTCCGCCTCCCGCAGCTCGTCCACCGCGATTTTGGCCACCTCAGAGAGGCATCCCATGGTGAGCAGGAGTATTTTGGCATCCTCGGTCCGATAGCTCTCCACGGGGTTATAGGAGCGGCCGGTGAGCCTGGCCCATTCGTCCCACACCGAGACAATGTGCTCGTAGCTGTTGGTCAGGGTCGCCTGGTGGTTCATTTTGACTTCGGTGTATATCTCCGGCATGGCGAAGGCCCCCATGGTCACGGGATTTTTGGGGTCAAGCCGGTGCCGGGGACTGTAGGGCGGCAGGAAGTTATCCACGGTCTCCTGGTCCACCATCTCCAAGGCCTCCACCACGTGGGAGAGGATGAAGCCGTCCATGTTGACGATGGTGGGCAGGAGCACTTTGGGATTTTCGGCGATCTTGAAGGCCATGATGGTGTGGTCGAAGGCCTCCTGGCCGTTTTCCACGAATACCTGAATCCAGCCGATATCTCGGGCCGCCATGATGTCGCCGTGGTCGTTCCAGATGGACAGCGGCCCCGACAGGGCCCGGTTGGCCACAGTCATGACGATGGGGAAACGCATGGCGCTGGCGATGAAGAGAATCTCGTGCATCAGGGCCAGCCCCTGGGAACTGGTGGCCGTATAGGTGCGGGCGCCGCTGGCCGACATGCCGATGCAGGCGCTCATGGCCGAATGCTCGGATTCGACGTTAATGAACTCGGCTTCGAGATCGCCGTTGGCCACCACACCGGACAGGTGTTCCACAATATGAGTCTGGGGCGTGATGGGATAAGCGGCGATGGCCTCGGCCCGGGCCAACTGCACCGCGTCGCTCACCGCGATGGACACCTCCATCCCCACCCGGTGAGAGGGCGCATAAGCAGTGGCAGGTGCGGGTTTGGCTTTAGGTTTGGCCATTATTCCTCCTCCGGCACCATGGTAATGCAGCCGGTGACGCATTCCCGGGCGCAGGTGCCACAGCCCTTGCAGTAATTGGGGTCCATGTCAAAGTAGCCGCCGGGCTCCTCGACGATGGCCGGCTCAGGGCAGACGGTCCAGCAGACCCCGCAGCGGATGCAACGGCTCTTGGTCCAAACCGGATGCTGGGAGCGCCAGTCACCGGTGCGGTATGCCCTCGCACTCCCCGGCTCCCTCAGCAATCCTCCCAGTTCTATTTCCTGCCAGGTGGTTTGCTCTAAAGGCTTCATGATTGGGCCTCCTCCACCACCGTTTTGTCGTAGGCGACTTTCAAGGAGTTATAGTTTTTCACTCCCAGAGGCCCGAAGCGCTCCCGGAGCGGCTCTTCCATGGATTCCACCGCCACCACCCCGGTGGCCCTGATGAGGGCACCCAGCATGGTGGTGTTGGTGATGGGCACCCCCAGAACCTCTTTGGCGATGGTGTTGGCGTCCACCAGGGCCAGCTTGTGTTTGAAGCCGAACTCCCGGCGGATCTCGGCGTGGGATTTGTTGGTATTCAAGACAATAATACCATTTGCCTTCAGGTCCGCGGTGGGGTTCTGGATGCGAATGAGGCTGGGGTCCAGGATCAGAATGACGTCGGGATTGGCGATCTTGCAGCGCAGGCCGATGGGCTTGTCGTCGATGCGCAGAAAGGCCAACACCGGCGCGCCCCGGCGTTCCGGCCCGAAGCTGGGAAAGCCCTGGGCGAATTTACCCTCGTTGATGGCGGCCAGGGCCAGAAGCTCCACCGAGGTCACGGCCCCTTGCCCCCCGCGCCCATGAAAGCGGATTTCGAGCATATTGATGTCCTTTTGCGTGGTTGCCGGCACAATGGCGGGAGGACCCTGCCCCTCCAGGCATCTTGCGAAGGCCCGCCCGGCTCGTCGGGGAAATTTTGAAACCCCTCGATATGTATTAACTATTTCATTACCACTTTGGATATCAAGAATCTTTTGATTTTGCTGTCATATATTTTTTGACACAGGCGTTTGCCGCAAAGGTTCGGCCGCGCGCCAAGGATGCGGAACAGCCGCTCCCCCCGGCAATTATCCTGGAGCACACAGCTTCTGGCAAACTCCAACGCCTGCCTGGACAGAACGTTAGATAGAGAGACGTATCTTCCCCCTGTAGACGGGGCAGGTTGCGGCGGTATTCGTTTTGAGCCGTTTTTGCCAAGGGCTGAGAATCCTTGCAAAGAACAGCCGGGGGCGGCTGTCCCACATCTTTTTTATTGTCTCCTCCAGCCTGCATTGCTCAGCTTCCCGCGGGAAAAATTATGCCAACATTTTTAATGGAGAGCGGACGCCCTCGCCCGCGTCTTGCCGTCTTTTATTTTCTCCCCAAAATTCTGTTCAAGCAAAGGGGTTTTGCACCACGATGGTCTCTTCCCGGTCGGGGCCCACGGAAACGACCTGGATGGGCACGCCGGCCAGCTCTTCGAGGCGCTTTAAGTAGGTTCGGGTGTTTGCGGGTAAATCTTGAACGCGCCGCACTCCGCTGATGTCTTCCTGCCACCCCGGCAGGTCCTCGAATACCGGCCGGCAGCGCTCCAGTTCCGCCAGGGTCGGGGGCATGCTGTCCCGGCGCTGGCCGTCTACCTCGTAGGCCACGCAGATTCGGACGGGATCGAGCGTGGAGAGCACGTCCAGCTTGGTGATGGCCAGGCCTGTCAAACCGTTGAGGCGGGCCGATTCCTGGAGCACCACCAGATCCAGCCAGCCGCAGCGCCGCCGACGCCCGGTGGTGGAGCCGAACTCCTGGCCCACCTCTACCATGTGGTCGCCGATGCTATCCAGGCACTCCGTGGGGAAGGGGCCGCCCCCCACCCGGGTGGTATAGGCCTTGACGATGCCCAGCACCCGATGTAAGGCTTTCGGGCCGATGCCGCAGCCGGTGGCCGCGCCGCCGGCCACGGGGTTGCTGGAAGTGACAAAGGGATACGTGCCGTGGTCGATGTCCAGGTGTGTGCCCTGGGCCCCCTCAAACAGGATATTTTTGCCGTGTTTGGCCGCCTCGTGAAGAATGATAGAGACATTGGCCATCAAGGGCTTGAGGCGCTGCCCGAATTTTTCGTAGGGCGCAAAGATTTCCTCGAAGGTGAAGGGCTTGTCCCCCAGAAGCTTCTCCAGGAGAAAATTCTTTTCCGGCAGCACTTCGGTGAGCTTGGCCTTTAAGAGCTGAGGATCCACCAGGTCCGCCACCCGAATGCCCCGGCGGGCCACCTTGTCTTCGTAGCAGGGGCCGATGCCCCGGCCCGTGGTGCCGATCTTTCCCGCGCCCTTGGCCCGCTCCCGGGCCAGGTCCAGGCGCTGATGATACGGCATGATCACCTGGGTGCGCTCGCTCACCCGCAGATTCTCCGGCCCTACCTTGACGCCCCGGGACTGCAGACGGTCGATCTCGCCCAAAAAGACCGCGGGGTCCAGGACCACCCCGTTGCCGAGGCAGCACATGGTCCCCGGGTGCAGAATGCCGGAGGGGATCAGGTGGAAGATAAATTTTTCTCCGCCCACCACCAGGGTGTGTCCGGCGTTGTTGCCGCCCTGATAGCGCACCACCACCCTGGCCTGCTCGGTTAACAGGTCAACGATTTTCCCTTTACCTTCGTCACCCCACTGGGTGCCCACGACGACAATATTCGGCAAACAATGCCCTCCTTTTCACAAGCCCGATATATTAAATCACAGGGGTTGGCAAAAATAAAAGGAAAAAATCCTGGAAAGGGGGAGGCACGGCCCGCCGTGCCCCTTTCTGGAGGCTGTCTCCGGAAATCCGTGAACAGGTGCCGCAAAGGGGCGGGTGCGAAACCCGCCCTCCAAACCGAATCTGGCATTAGCAGTGAGTGGTCAAAACCTACCGCACCTTCTTCAACAGCCAGGCGAAATTTTCGGCCAGGGCGGTCACGGTTTTCATGCCTTCTTCGTCTTTCAGGACTTCGCCCCGTTCGCGGCCGTAGGCGATGGGCCAGTAGGTGGAACCGGGCACCACCATCCCCATGATAGTAAAGAAAAAGAGAAGTTGGGCATAGGTGAAGTTGACGCCGGCCCGGCGGGCCACCACGATCGGGGTGCCCACCTTGCGGGCGAAGGGGTTGTCCCCCATGCGGGCCACATAGCCGGCCCGGTCCAGCAGGGCCATGAGGTCCGGGGTGGCGCTGCCGAAGTAAACCGGACTCCCGACGATAAGGCCGTCCGCCTGGGCCATAACCTCATACAGGGCGTTAAAGTCGTCCTCCTGGGAGCAGCGGTTCTTCTCCTTGGCGCATTTGCCGCAGGCTATGCAGGGGCGGATATCTTTTTCATGAAGAGGGATATATTCCGTGTCTATGCCTTCCCGGTTTAAGACCCGGATGGCCTCTTGCAGGACATGGTAGGTGTTCCCCTGGGGCCGGGGAGAGCCGCAGATGGCTATGACTTTCATGGGGAGAGTCCTCCCTGCTTCGGATTGATCGGTTCTCTGAGAATACCACGTCTGCAGGAGAAAAAAAATCCTTGCGCTGTGAGTGATTGTTCACTATCATAAGTCATGAAGGATGGCAAGGTTACCAAGGCCAGGATATCCCGGGCCGCGTTGAAACTCTTTGTGGAAAAAGGGGTGGCCGAAACCACGGTGCGGGATATCGCCGCCGCCGCCCAGGTCGCGGAGGGCACGTTATACCGTCATTTTACCGGCAAAGATGAGTTGGCCTGGGAACTCTTTGCGGTTCACTTTACCGCGCTCGCCGGGGAACTGGAGCGCCGCCAGGGCGCCAAGGAGTCTCTGGCCGGCAAGCTGGCGGCCATGGTGGAGCATTTCTGCACTTTTTTTGACCAGGACCCGGTGTTGTTCAGCTATCTCCTCCTGACCCAGCATGATTTTCTCAAACGGGTGTCCCCGGATATGTCCAACCCGGTGGAGGTAGTGCAGCAGGTCATCCGGCGGGCCATGGCAAAAGGGGAACTTCCTCCGGGGGACGCGGCCGTGGCCGCCGCCATGGTGCTGGGGATGGTGCTGCAATCCGCCGTGTTCAAAATCTACGGGCGGATTACCACGAATCTTACCAGTCTTTCAGATAGGTTAAGCAGGGCGTGTCTCCGGGTCTTGAACGGGCAGGACTGATGTATAAATAATTTTATATGAATAATTCAATGAACAGAGGGTTGAACTTGCTTTTTTCAGGGTCTTAAGCTAACTTAACAATGATAATATTGCTTAGGATTAGCGGATATGAGCGAACAGGATGTAACGAGCAAAATTCGGGCCGCGGCCCCGGAAGGGAAGATTCCCTGTGCCACGGCCTTCCATCTGGCCGAGGAATTGGGGATTTCCCGGAAAGAACTGGGGAATCTGTTGAATGAATTAAGAATTAAAATAATTCAGTGCCAATTGGGCTGTTTCTGAGCATGTCGCAGCTGTTCGGCCCGGTGCCCTCCCGCCGTTTGGGACTTTCCCTGGGGGTGGACCTCGTCCCCCCCAAGACCTGCACCTTTGACTGCCTCTATTGCGAAGTCGGGCGGACCACCGACCTCACCCGGGAGCGTCGGCCCTACCGGGTGGCGGAGATTATCCGGGAACTGGCAGACTACCTGGCAAACCCGCCGGGGCCCTTGGATTACATCACCATGGCTGGTTCCGGCGAGCCTACCTTGAACCTGGGCCTCCGGGAAATTATCGCCGCGGTGAAAAATCTCACCAAAACTCCGGTGGCGCTGCTGACCAACGGTTCTCTCTTTTTTCTTCCGGAGGTGCGGGAAGCGGTGGCCGAAGCGGATGTCATCCTGCCCTCCCTGGACGCCGGGCGGGAAGAGACTTTTCGGCGCATCAACCGCCCCCATCCCGGGCTATCCCTTACCATGGTGGCAGCGGGGCTCAAGGCCCTGCGCCGGCAGTTTTCCGGTCAGATCTGGCTTGAGATTCTGGTGCTGAAGGGTATCAACGATCAACCAGAGGAGTTGACCGCTATCAAGGAGTTGCTGCGGGAGTTGGCCCCGGACAAAGTGCAGCTCAACACCGCGGTGCGGCCGGTGGCCCACAAGTCAGCCCAGGCCCTGACCCGGGAGGAAATGGAGGCGGTGGCCGCTTTTCTGGGAGGAGGGGCCGAAGTGGTGGCCGCGGCCCAGCGCCTGTCCCCGGAGCGCCTGGCTGTCAAGGATCGCGATTTAATTGAGATGCTGGCCCGGCGCCCCATGACGGCCAATGATCTGGCCCAGGCCCTGGGGTTTCCCCTGGGCCAGGTGCGGGAGCGGCTGGGCAGGCTTTTAAAGTCCGGGCTGGTCCGCCGGGATGTGCACCAGGATCAGGATTTTTACCGCAGTCTGGTGACCTCTGCATAAAGGTTCAATATTGACGACCTGAAATGCCGTTAACCGCCTGTGCGCCGATCAGGTTTGTTCCGGAGAAGTGACCTAACAGCCGGGAGGCCCATCAGCACTCAGGGTGAACTTCCCAGAATCCGAACAGATAATTCGCAACGATCGCTTACACATATCGAGGGATGCTAGCCATGCAGGGACTATTCGACGTGGGACTGGATGTAGGCTCGGTAAGCGTTAAACTGGTGGTCATGAACGAATCGGGGGAAGTGCTCCGGGAGGAGTACCGCCGTCATTTGGGGGAACCCTACCGGGTGGCCCTGGCCCTGCTCACGGAGTTGGAGCCGGAGTTTCCGTTGGACCGCTGCCGCCTGGCCGCCTTCACCGGGATGGGAGGCAAGGTCATGGCAGAGTTGCTGGGCGCGCCCTTCGTCAACGAAGTTATCGCCCTGGGCTGGGGGGCGCACCATTTTTGCCGGGGCGTGCGGTCCATCATCGATATCGGGGGCGAGAGCGCCAAGCTCATCATGGTGGATCAGGAGGAAGGCAGTTTCGTCATCCGGGACTTCGCCATGAACACCATGTGCGCCGCAGGCACCGGCTCTTTTCTGGATCAGCAGGCCCATCGGCTGGGCTACACCATTGAAGACTTCAGCGAACTGGCCCTTAAGTCCGTGACCCCGCCCCGCATTGCCGGCCGGTGCAGCGTTTTTGCCAAGACCGACATGATTCACCTGCAGCAGGGCGCCACCCCTGATTATGAGATTATTTACGGGTTGTGCCTGGCCATGGCCCGCAATCTCAAGAGCAATATCGCCAAAGGCAAGACCGTGACGCCGCCGGTGGCCTTCCAGGGAGGCGTGGCCCACAACCTGGGGGTGCGCCAGGCCTTCCGGCAGGTGTTGGAGCTTGACGACGCCTCTTTTATTATTCCGCCTCACTTCACCAGCCTGGGAGCCGTGGGCGCGGTGCTGACCGCCCGGGAAAATCCCCCGGTGCAGTTTACCCTGAGCCTTGAGCCTCTGCGAGCACGCCTCGCCGAGGAGGCGGAGCCGGCCCGGAGGCTCCCGCCCCTGTCGCCGCCCCCGGTATTAGGGCCGGAGTCCTATGCGGTGGTGGAGATCCCGGCCGGCGAAATGGTGGAAGGGTATCTCGGCATTGACGTGGGCTCCATCAGCACCAACGTGGTGGTTATCGACAAGGATATGCGGGTCTTGGCCCGGGAATATCTCATGACCGCCGGCCGTCCTTTGGAGGCCATCACCGAGGGCCTGCGCCGGGTAGGCGCCAAAATCGGCGATCGGGTGAAAATCATGGGCGCGGCCACCACCGGGTCCGGGCGCTACCTCACCGGGGATTTCATCGGGGCCGACGTGGTCAGAAACGAGATTACCGCCCAAGCCACCGCGGCGGCGGCCATCGATCCCACGGTGGACACCATTTTTGAGATCGGCGGCCAGGACTCCAAGTTTATCAGCCTGAAAAACGGCGCCATCGTGGACTTTATGATGAACAAGGTGTGCGCCGCGGGCACCGGCTCCTATCTGGAGGAACAGGCGGAAAAGCTGGGCATCTCCATCCGGGAGGAGTTCGGCCGCCTGGCCCTGGAAGCGAAAAATCCGGTGCGCATGGGGGAGCGCTGCACCGTGTTTATGGAATCCGACATCGTGCACCACCAGCAGCGGGGCGCTCTCAAAGAGGACCTGGTGGCCGGCCTGTCCTACTCCATCGTCCAGAACTACTTGAACAAGGTGGCGGAGTCCCGCCCCATCGGCAACAATATCTTTTACCAGGGGGCCACCGCGGCCAACCGGGGGATCGTGGCGGCCTTTGAACAGGTGGTGGGCAAAAAAATCACCGTGCCGCCCCACCACGACGTCACCGGGGCCATCGGCGCGGCTCTCCTGGCCTTGCGGGAGCGTACCTGGGAGGAGTCCAGTTTCAAGGGCTTTGACCTGGCAGAGCGCCAATACGAGATATCTTCCTTCGAGTGCCAGGGCTGTGCCAACCACTGTGAAATCCGTCAGGTGAAGATCGCCGGGGAAAAGCCTTTGTTTTACGGGAGCCGCTGCGAAAAATACGAAGTGGGCCGGGCCAAGGCACCGGTGGATCTGCCGGACCTGGTCAAGGAACGGGAAGATTGGCTGTACGGGCCGGAAACCGGAGAAGTGCAGGAGGGAAAACGCGGCATTATCGGTATCCCCCGCACCATGTTCTTCCAGGAACTCATGCCCTTCTTCCGCACCTTTCTCGAAGAGCTGGGGTTCACGGTGGTCTTCTCCCAGAAGACCAACAAGAAGGTGATTCGCCAGGGGGTGGAAAGCCTGGCTGCGGAACCCTGTTTCCCGATCAAGGTGGCCCACGGGCACCTCCTGGACCTGCTTGAGGCCGGCGTGAAGCGCATCCTGCTCCCCAGCGTCATCGATATCCCCCACCCTTATCCGGAAATTCAGCGGGGCGTGGTCTGCCCCATGGCCCAGACCCTGACCTATACCGCACCCTCCGCCATTGACTTCGAGCAGTATGGCGCCAAGATTTACTCCGCAGTTCTTTATTTCGGGCGGGGTCCCAAGATCCTGCGCCGGGGTTTGCGGGACCTGGCGGGGCAACTGGGGGCTTCTCCCTTTCAGGTGGGCCGGGCCATGCGCCGGGCCGAAGAGGCCCAAAGGGCATATTACCAGCGTCTGGCCGATCGGGGCCGGGAAATTCTGGCGAATCTGCACCCCGACGAGCGCCTCATGGTGCTGATCGGCCGCCCCTACAACGCCTTTGACCCGGGCATGAATCTCAACCTGCACCGCAAACTCAGGCAGTTGGGCGTGCAGGCCATACCCATGGATTTTCTGCCCATCGACCAGGCGGAGGAGCCTGACGAGGTCAAGCCCATGTACTGGCGCTTCGGTCAGAAAATTCTGGGTGCGGCGGAGCTCATCCGCAGAGACCCGCGGCTTTTCGGCGTGTATATCACGAACTTCGGCTGCGGACCCGACTCCTTTATCCAGCACTTTTTCAAGGAGAAAATGGCCGGGAAGCCCTTCCTGGAAATCGAGATCGATGAACATTCCGCCGACGTGGGGGCCATCACCCGTCTCGAGGCTTTTCTCGACAGCCTGAAGAACGTCACCATCCCCGAGGTGACCAGGCGGGCCACAAGCCACCAACGGATCTCACATGCCAGGCGGCGGAAGGTCTTCCTGCCCCCCATGACCGACCATGCCCTCGCCCTGGTGGCCGCGTTCGAGGCCTGCGGGGCTGAGGCCGCATCCCTGCCCGAATCGGATGAGGAAACCCTGGAACTGGGACGCCGCCTCACCTCCGGGAAGGAATGCTACCCCCTCATCCTGACCACCGGCGATCTGGCCAAGATGGTGCGGCGGTCCGACTTCGTTCCCGAACGCAGCGCCTTTTTCATGCCCTCCGGCGACGGCCCCTGCCGCTTCGGCCAGTATCACCGCTACCATCGCCTGGTTCTGGATGAGTTGGGCTTCCCCGAAGTGCCGGTTTTTGCCCCGGATCAGGACGCAAACATGTATGAGGAACTGGGCATGGTGGGCAAGGACTTCGACCGCATCGCCTGGCGGGGCGTAGTCGCCATTGATCTTCTGGAGAAAAAGCTGCTGGAGACCCGCCCGTATGAACGGGACCGGGGAGCTACCGATGAAGTTTACCAACACTATCTCCGGAAAGTTTATGAAGCTCTGCGGGACCGCACCGACCTGGAGGGGGTTCTCAAAGAGGCCCGGAAAACATTTGATGATGTCGCCTTAAATGGGGGACGGGACAAGCCCCTGGTGGGGGTCGTGGGCGAGATTTATGTGCGCTCCAACCGGTTTTCCAATGAGAACACCGTGCGGCAGATCGAGGCCCTGGGAGCGGAAGCGTGGATGCCGCCCATCTCAGAATGGCTGCTCTATGTCAACTTCACGGCCAAGCGCACTGCCCGGACCTTCCGCCGCTATCGCAATCTCCTGCAAATCCTCATTAAAGAATATGTGCAGCATAAGGATGAACACCACCTGGCCCATCTCTTCGAGGGCAGCATCAAAAACCTGCACGAACCGGCCATCGCCGAGACCCTGGCCCTGGCTCAGGATTACCTCCACGACTCCTTTGAAGGGGAAGCCATCCTGAGTATCGGCAAGTCTCGTGACTTTGTGCGCAAAGGTGTCTCCGGGCTGGTAAACCTCATGCCCTTCACCTGCATGCCGGGTACGGTGGTCAATTCCCTGTTCAGCCGGTTCCGGGAGGAGCACGACAACATTCCTTTCCTGAACCTGGCCTATGACGGCCAGGAGCAGACCCATACCCTCACGCGCCTGGAGGCCTTCATGTACCAGGTGCGCCAGTTCCAGGGACGACGCCGCCAAGAATAAGGAGGCCCCCAGTGGGTTCGTCTTCCTTACCGGAAGGAACGCAAATTTCAACCGTAAAAGCCGGCGACTATTTTAGAGCCGGGTGGGATGTATTGAAAAAGTATCCTGCCGGTTTTATCGGATATTTTCTCATCGTTACGGTTATCTCCGTTTTTCTCGACTCCGTACCAAGAATCGGCGCGTTGATCGCTTTTATCCTGACCGTTCCTTTGAATGCCGGTTTTTTTGTGGTAAGCGCCAAGCTGCTGAGCAACCAGGTTCCGGAATTTGCCGATTTTTTTAGTGGGTCTAAGTTCTTCCTGCAGCTGGCTTTATTGGGCATCATAAGCAGCATCCTCATCGTTATCGGCTTTATCTGTCTTATTGTCCCGGGCATCTATCTGTTAGTGGGTTATGTCTTTGCCTTTATGTTGGTCATGGACCGGGGACTCGACTTCTGGCCGGCCATGGAAACCAGCCGGCGTTCCGTGCAAACCAACTGGTTTCAAATCTTTGCTTTTCTCCTGCTGCTGTTTCTGCTGAACCTGGGTGGTTTGCTTGCTCTGGGGGTCGGACTTTTGGTTACCGTGCCGCTCTCTCACTGCATTCTCACCGCGGCATACGCAGATATTTTTGGCATCAAGTCTGCGCCTCTCATTTCCATGCGTCAGTGATTCATATGCCTGACCGAGAGGAAGGTGCAGCGGCCTCGGGGGATTTCCCTGACCTGTGCGAAGTGGCGGTAGCCCTTCCCCTCTTCCAGACCCTGACTTACCGTCTGCCTGCCTCTCTGCGGGATACCGCCCGGCTGGGTTGCCAGGTGTTGGCGCCGGTGGGGCGCCGGCAGGTGACGGGATACATCCTTGGTCCGGCCCGACAGATCCCCGATGCTGCAATTCGGGATCTTTTGGCCGTGGTTGACCCCCTGCCCCGCTTCGGCCCGGAACTTGTGCCCTTGTGGCGCTGGGTGGCGGATTACTACCAGTACCCTCTGGGAGAGGCCTTAAGCCACCTCATCCCCGGCAACGCCCGGTCTTCCGGCCCCAAACGGGAGCGCTGGGTGGCTGTTATGCCTCGGGGGCCGGAGGACTCGTCCGCCCGGCGGCTCGGCCCCCGGGCCCAGGAAATTCTGGATTTTCTGCGAGAAGCCGGAGAACCATTGGCCCTCCGGGAACTGCGCCGGAATTTTCCCACCTGTCTTGCCGTCCTGAAGCGCCTGGCCCGGCAAGGGTTGGTTGCCTGGGAAGAGCGCCTGACCTTCGCCGACCCGTTCAGAGATCAGCCCCTTGCTCCGGTGGAGCCGGGTTTCACCTTGGTTCCCGAGCAGGTCAAGGCCGTGGAGGCCGTGGTCGAGGGTATCACGGGAGGAACGTTTGCGCCGTTTCTCCTCCACGGGGTCACGGCCAGCGGCAAAACCGAAGTATACCTGAACGCGGCCCAAGAGGCCCTGTTCCAGGGTCGCCAGGTGCTGGTGCTGGTTCCCGAAATCGCCCTCACCCACCCCGTGGCCCAGGAGTTTCGCCGGCGCTTCGGGGAACGGGTGGCCCTCCTTCACAGCGGTTTGACCGAAAGTCAACGCCTGGATCAGTGGCGGCAGCTCGCCGCCGGCGCCAAGGATGTGGCGGTGGGGGCCCGCTCCGCGGTCTTTGCGCCCCTGCCCCGCCTGGGCCTCATCGTGGTGGACGAAGAACACGACCCGGCCTACAAACACGAAGGGGGCCTCCGCTATCAGGCCCGGGATGTGGCCCTTTATCGCGGCAAGCTGGCGGGGGCCGCGGTGGTGTTGGCGTCCGCCACCCCGGCGGTGGCCACGTTTTTCCGGGCCAGGAAGGGACATTACCGCTATCTCCAGTTATCTGAAAGAGTTACTCCACAAACCCTGCCGGAGATACAGCTCATCAACCTCAAACAGCAACGCGGCGGCACCGGGCTGAACATCATCTCCCCGCCACTGGCTGCGGCCGTCAGCGAGACCTTGGCCCGGGGTGAACAGGCCCTGCTCTTTCTCAACCGCCGGGGTTATGCCACTGTCCTCTTCTGCCTGTTCTGCGGCCATATCTTCCAATGTGAGCAGTGCAGCGTCGCCTTGACCCAGCACCATTCCCGGCAACTGTTGGTCTGCCATTATTGTGGGTATGAAATGAACCTGCCCGGGCACTGCCCCACCTGCCAGTCAACGGCCATAAAAAGGCACGGGGTCGGCACCGAGCGGGTGGAGAGCGAGGTGCGCCGCCTGTGGCCCAAGGCCCGGGTGGCCCGCCTGGACCGGGACACCGCGCCCACGAGCGGCCATGCCCTGGAAGTCCTGGAGGACTTTGGCGCCGGTCGCCTGGACATCCTGGTAGGCACCCAGATGATCACCAAAGGCCATCATTTTCCCGGAGTAACCCTGGTGGGGGTTATTGCTGCGGACCAGAGCCTGTTTTTTCCGGAATATCACGCCGGGGAGCGCACCTTTCAACTGCTGGCCCAGGTAGCGGGACGGGCCGGGCGGGGCGGCGCTCCGGGCCAGGTGCTCATCCAGACGTACCAGCCGGAGCATTATGTTTTTCAAACCGTACGAGAGCAGAACTACGAGGAGTTTTATGAGCGGGAGTTGGCTTCCCGGCGGGAGGTGGGCTATCCTCCCTTTACCCGCCTGGCCATGGTGCGGGTAAGCGGCCCCCAGGAAGAGACTGTCTCCCGCCAGGCCACCAAACTGGCGGACACGCTGCGCCGCAGCCTGCGGCGCCAGCCCGATCTGGCTGCCCGGCTGCGGGTCCTGGGCCCGGCGCCGGCAGGCCTGGCCCGGCTCAAAGGCCGCTTCCGCTGGCAGATTCTGCTGAAAAGCTATGGCCGCCCACCCCTGGTGGCGGCTCTCAACCACCTGCGCCAAGCCTGGTCTCTTGCCCCCAAAAGCAGAATCGACCTTACCCTGGACATCGACCCCGCTCAGCTCTTTTGAGGGGAGGGGGTGAAGGTTTGGGAGAAGGGGGCGGTTATCTGCCGAATCCGGGCCCCCTTCTCCCCAAAACGCCTTCAGCTAGTCTCCTGCAAGGCCTCGGCGAAGGCGGCGAAGGTGGCGTGGCCATAGAGGACAAAGCGCACCAATTCGATCTCGGGGTGTTCAGCGAGATATGTTTTGACGGTGGTGAGGGCCACCCGGGCGGCATCAGGAACCGGGTAGCCGTAAACGCCGGTGGAGAGCGACGGGAATGCCAGAGATTTGATGCCCCTGGCCGAGGCGGCTTTGAGGCTTTCCCGGTAGGCGGATGCCAACAGTTCGGGCTCACCGTGCTTGCCGTCCCGGTACACGGGGCCCACGGTGTGAATGACATACCTGGCCTTGAGGTTGCCCCCGGTGGTAACCACCGCCTGACCGGTGGGACAATGGCCGATCTTCCGGGCTTCTTCCTGGATCCTGGGTCCGCCGGCCCGGTTGATGGCCCCGTCCACGCCGCCGCCCACCCGGAGGTGTTCATTGGCGGCGTTGACCAGGGCCTCGGTATCCTGCTGGGTAATGTCCCCTTCCACCAGTTCGAGCACCGATGAGCCGATCCTGACCTGCATGGTCCCTTGCCTCTCAGGCCGGAATCAGCTTATAGGGTTCGGCCCGTTTGGCCCACTCGCTCTGAGGGTATTTGGCCGTCAGAGTGTCATAAACCGCGCGCAACGGCTTGGGGTCGTGGGTATGCTTGTAGGCAGCCACGCCCTGGAAAAAGATGGCCTCAGGCATCACTTCGGGGACCGGGCATCTGGTTACCAGCTCCTCCAACACGGCCCGGGCTTCGGCATACTGTTCCAGGTCCAGATAATAGCGGGCTTTGCCCAATTCAAAGGTGGCGATAAAAGTATCCGGCGGCAGGAAGCCCACAGAACGGTAGTGCTCCTTGCCGTCCGCATCCAGCACCAGGATGGTGGGAGTCCAGGAGACGTTGTACTTCTGCATGAGTTCTTTGTTGGAGACTTCCACCTGCACCGGGATGAAGTTCAGATCGACAAATTTGGCCACACCGGGGTTCGGGTACGTCACGGTACCCATCTGCTGACAGCCGATTCATTGAGGGTTGAAAAAATCCAGGAGTATGGGCTTGTTGGTCTTCCTGGCAGTTTCCTGGGCCTTGGCCAGATTATCCACCCAACATACGTGCATGGCCATGAGAGTGGCTCCTTTCCTGATAAAGGCCGCGCCCGTCTGGGAGCGCTTCCCGGATATTTTCCTTAACTTAATCATCCGTACAGAGAAAACAAGGGGAGGGCCTTTTTGCACCTGTTCCTTAATGTGATTCTTTTCACTAAGTATGGCTAATTTCCCGGTAATTTGTGATAATAAATTTTCCACGTCATTATATTTATTACAAAGGATGTCCATCATGCCCGAAGAACTTTGCCTTACCAAAGACCTGGATGGATTAAGAAGACAACTTCCGTACCATCATCTCCGGGAACGGAAGGTGAAAACCACCAAAGACATTGACTGGCAGGCCGAGTGGGAGCGGTTCGATGCCAGAGAACTTTTCACCTTCAATCTCTCGAGTATTCCGGCCAAGCTGCTGGAAGAAATGCGAAAACGCCGGGAGATGCTGATGGACGGCAATCAAGCCGCCATCTCGGTCTTAACCAGGGTAGTGGACGGCCTCTGCGGTTACCCCATCACCCCTTCGACCCCCATCGCCGAGCAGTTTGCCCGGAGTGCGTCCATGGGCCAGAAGAATCTTTTCGGCACCGAGCTCATGTATTTCCAGCCCTCCGACGAGCTCTCCGCCATCGCCTCGGTGGAGGCCATGGCCTGCCAGGGCGGTCGGTATGTGGATAATACCTCATCCCAGGGCCTGCTGTTGAAGACCAAAAACCTCTTTTCCGTGGCCGGCAAGCGCCTGCCGGTGGTCATGACCGTTATGGCCCGGGAGGTCAATAAAGGCTCTTTGTCCATCCACGCCGGGCACACCGATTTTTATGCGGTGCGCAACGCCGGCTGGGCCCAGCTCATGAGCGGCGATAACCAGGAGATGCACGATTTGTTGCCCATCGCCTTCAAGGTGGCCGAATTGCGTCAGGTGATGCTGCCGGTCATGGTCATCGGCGACGGCTTCATCAAAAGCCATGCCATCGAGAACGTGCAGGAACTGTCCGACGCCTTCCTGGGTTACTTTCTGGGGCCGCCCAACCGCTTTCATCAGCCTGACTTCGAACATGGCACCCTGACGGGTACCTTCACCGACACCGACTTGACCATGGAGGGTCAGGTTGCCCAGGATTTGGCATACCGCTTTATCAAGCGGGCCTTCGTGGCTGCCATGAATGTCATGAACAAGATCCTGGGGACCAACCTCAAGGTGGTGGAGTGCTACCGCACCGAGGACGCCGACATGGTGGTGGTCATTCTGGGGTCGGCTGCCGGCGTGGTGAAGGACGTGGTGGATTACTACCGGGATGTCAAAGGATACAAGATCGGGGTGGTCCGGCCGGTGCTCTTCAACCCGCCCTGTTACGAAGAGCTGGCGTACGGCATGCGCAAAGCCAAGGTGATTTCGGTTCTGGAGCGCAGCGGCACGGCGCACAACCAGCTCCTGCTGGCGGACGTGCAGGCGGCGTTGCAGATTTCCATCCGGGCCGGCCGGGAAGGCAAAAAGGAGCACCGCATGTACGGCCGCCTCGACATGCCCACCCTGCTCCATGGCGTTTACGGCCTCGGCAGCAAGGACTTCAACAAGTATGACGCCGGCTCGGTGGTGGAAAATATGGTCAGCGCCTTCGAGAAGCGCCGGGGCTTTCTCCGGGATTTTTACGTGGGCATCGAGGGGCCGCTGACCCTGAAACCTGCTCCCTTGGCGGGGTATCTGGACCGGGAGTTGGGCATGACCTTCATCGGCGTGGGCGCCGAAGGGGTAAAGACGGCTCTCGAGTCCGCGGCCCTGATCTACGCCGAGGACAGCGGTTCCGGCCAGAAAAAATACGTGCAGTCCGGGGCCCGCTACGGCGCGGCCCGAAAAGGCGCGCCGGTCTTCATGAATCTGCGGATTTCCTCCCTGCCCATCCGCAACTCCAGCGAGCTGACAGAAAGAAATGTGCTGGCCTTCTTCAACGAGAAGTTTCTGTCTGACCAGATTTTGAAGGAATATGTGGGCGGGATCAAGGAAAACGGCCTGCTGGTGATCAATACCACCAAAAGCTGCGATAAACTCATGGAGAGTTTCCCCGATCAGGTGCAATCTCTGATCAAGTACCGCAAGATCCGGGTGATGACTCTGGACGGCACCCAGGCGGCCATTCAGCACCTCAACCGCAATCTTCCCGGGGCCGCCATCCTGGGCCTCATCAACAAAGTCATGGGCATTTTTCCCGAAAAAGACTTTGAGCAGCGCTTCAAAAGGATCCTGGAAAAGAAGCTGGGCGGCAAAAAAGGCAAGGGCAAGGAAGTTATTGACTCCAACCTGGCCCTGCTGAAATTCGGCGTCGAACAGAGCACTACCGGCTGCGGCGCCGAGCGCTGGAGTTCGGCGGCCTTGTCCTTTGAGGCCGCGGGAGCGGTTTATGCGCCGCCTCCGCCGGAGGACTTTGGCGGTAAAAAGGGCAGTGCGGGCCTCCCGGTGACCCTGACGGAGAAGGATGAACTGGGCACCTTCAAGTCAGTAAATCTCATGGAGAACTACCAACAGGTCTTTGAACATCAGATGATCGAGCCGATCCTGGACGGCAAGAAAGTGCCCTGGGACCGTTTCCTGCCGGTGGTGCCTGCGGCCACCAGCCGCTTCCGGGACATGAGCTATATCGGCACCGCGCTGCCGGTGTACCATCCCGACACATGCATCGCCTGCGGCATCTGTACGGCCTCCTGCCCGGACGCGGCCATTTACAGCACGGTTACCGACCGGCCCATCCCCGAGGAGGCCCGGCGGTATTTTAAGATTTTCAAGAAGCCGCCCAAAGGCATACCCTGGGACAGCTTCGCCATGAACCTGGAAGCCGACCCGGCGTCCTGCAAGGGCTGCGGCGTCTGCGCCCAGGTCTGCCCCACCGACGCCCTGCAGATGGTGGACAAGACCAAGGTGAGCGAACAGGATTTTCTCCCGGGCCTGTACCGGAATCTGGACAGGAGCCTGGACCTGGCCCCCTCGGTGGACCGCCTGGCCCTGAATCACCAGGTGCTGTTCGTGTTCTCCAAGCTCTACCCCGGCAAACACACCCTGTGCCCCGGCTGCAGCGAAGGGGTGATCAATCTCCTGACCTTCTACGCCCTGGAATCCCTCCGCAACCATCCCCAGGGGATTGCCACTTTCTACCAGGGTCTCAAAATCCTCTCGGAAAAAAATCGCCGGGCCATCGAGCACATGCTGGACCACGGCTTCAACATTTACTGCATCAACTCCACGGGGTGCGACCAGGTGTCCGAACTGGTGAACCCCTTCAACACCCGCATCTATCCTTCGGGGCATTACGGCTTCGGCACCGCGTCTGCGGCAGCCCTGGGCTCCAAATTCGCCCTGGACCAGGCCTATGTGGACCGCAATCAGGACGTGCTCACCAAGATCATCGTCTTCGCCGGGGACGGCGCCATCTATGACATCGGCAACGGTCCCTTCAATTATGCCCTGGGGGAAAATTTCGACATCACCTGGGTCATCTATAACAATGAAGGCTACATGAACACCGGAACCCAGAAGTCCGGGGCCACCCGCTACGGCGCGGACCGCTCCACCTCCCCCATCGGCAGGAAATATGCCGGCAAGACCACCCTGCACCGCCGGATCATCAGCCAGGCCATTGCCATTTCCCACGTGTATGCGGCCAAGCTGTCCATCGACAATCCTTTTTACGCCATTAACATCCTCAAAGAGGCCATTGCCTATAATGGACCGTCCCTGGTGGAATTTTTCTCCACCTGCCCCCAGGGCCACGTGACCCACGACTGGGCCGGCCCTCTCATCGCCCGCATGATGGTGGAATCCCGGAAGTGGCAGGTGGCGGTGCGGCGGCCCTTCCAGCGTATGGATATTTCGGGGAACCCCGCTCCCGAACTGATCTATCCCAAGGAAGGCAAGTCCTTCAAGCGCGGGATCAAGCGGGATGCGGCCACCTTCTACGACGTGGTGAGCATGTTGGGCCAGTACAATCCCCACATGCTCTCGGTGAAAAGCGGAGATATCCCGGAGATTGTCAGGGTCAACGAAACCGTGAGCCTCTTCCGGTGGCTGCGCAACCAGTACCTGGCCGGCTACCGGGACACCATGCCCACCGAGGAGGAAGTGGAACGCATCGTGGAGGAGCGGTATCAGTTGAATAATGGCTGATTCAAGAGCGAAGCGATAAATAAAAATAGGAGGGGGAATCCGGTTCCCTCTCCTTTTTTTACCTGTTGCTGCTGACCGCTAACAAGCGAACAGCTTCTGAAACTTCTCAACTTGGCCGCAGACCTCGGGGTGGGTGACCACTTCGGAGATGGCGCAGATCATGTCGGCCCCCGCGGCGATGACTTCGGCGGCGTTGGCAAGCGTGATGCCGCCGATGGCCGCCAGGGGCAGAGACACGGCCTTTCTGATAGCCCGCAGGAGGGACAAGCCGGCAGGAGGGCCGGCGTCGGCTTTGGTCCGGGTGAAAAAGATGGGGGAAACTCCCAGATAGTCGGCACCCTGGCGGGCGGCTGTCAGGGCCTCTTCGAGAGTTCCCACGGTAATGCCGATAATTTTTTCGGGGCCGAGAAGCTCCCGGGCCACCTCAATGGGCAGGTCCTCCTGGCCGAGGTGCACCCCATCGGCGCCCACGGCCAGGGCCACATCCACCCGGTCATTGACCAGGAATTTGGCTCCCCGGCAAAGCTTTTTCAGTGCTGCGGCTTCGGCCAGCATCGTGCGGGTACTGACCCCTTTGGCCCGGTACTGCACGATCCTGACCTTTGCTGCCAGGGCGTTTTCCACATCGCTGATATTGCCGCTCCGGCTCAAGGCGGCGTCAGTGATGAAGTAATAGCCTTTCATCCTGTCTCCACTTTTTGCAAGCGTCCCAGGGTCGCCGCATCCATATTGTAGAGGCAGTCGAAGAGCTTTTCCTTAAAGGTCGCCGGGCCCTGGGACATCGGGGCGGCGGCTTCGGCGGCCACCCCGAAGGTGACCAGGGCCGCGGCTGCGGCCTCTGCCAGATTGGAGCAGATCGCCGCAAAGGTCCCGATAATGCTGGCCGCCATGCAGCCGGTACCCACCACCCGGCCCATCAGGGGATGGCCATTTGAGATGTAATAAAGCTTGTCGTGGTCGGCTACGATGTCGGTCTTCCCGGTGATCACCACCGTGGCCCGGCGGGACCGGGCCAGATTTCCGGCCACCTGGGCGAGATCCAATGCCACGTCGGAGGCGTCCACCCCCTTGGTGCGCACCGTCTCGCCGCTCACCCGGGCCACCTCCGAGGCATTTCCCTTGATGATGTCAATACGGACCTCATCGATGAGCTCCAGGCTCTTCTGATCCCGCAAGGGTGTGGCCCCGGCGCCGCAGACGTCCAAAACCACAGGAATACCCCTGGAGTTGGCGGCCCTGGCCGCCACCTTCATGGCCTCCACCATGGGCACGGTGAGGGTGCCGATATTGAGCACCAGGGAGGAGGCGAGCTGAACCATGTCGGCCACCTCCTCCGGCGCGTGCGCCATAACCGGCGAGGCCCCCAGGACCTTGACCACGTTGGCGCAGTCATAAATGGTCACCCAGTTGGTAAGGTGGTGCACCACGGGCTGGGCTGTCCTCACCTTGGTCAACAGTTCGAAAACATTAAGATTCTGTTCGGTCATACCGCTTCCCGGAGGGATATTTTCTCTGGTAAATGTACAGCGGATCGACCCAAAAGCCAACCCGGGATCATGAGCCCTCACTTGACAGAACCGGGGGCGTTGGGTATTTTCAAGATATTCTGAAAAGAGGGGGAACACCGTGAAGCCGCTGGACGAAGTTCTCATAACCCGGGCCATTATCGAACGCTATACTGAAAAACTGCTCAATAATCTGGACGTGGACGTGGCCATCGTCGGCGGCGGTCCCTCCGGCCTGACCCCGGCCTGGCTGCTGGCCCGGCAGGGGTGGAAAGTCGCGGTGTTTGAACGGAAACTGTCCATCGGCGGCGGCATGTGGGGCGGCGGCATGATGTTCAACGAAATAGTCTTTCAGGAGGAAGCCAAGCCGTTTCTGGAAGAACTGGGAATTCGTCTCAGTCCTGTGTATGAAGGCTATTATACCGCAGACGCCATCGAAGCCGTGACCACCCTGGCCTCCCAGGCCGTCAAGGCCGGCGCCACCATCTTTAACTGCATCAGCGCCGAAGATGTTATGGTGCGGGAAAATGTGGTCTGCGGCCTGGTGCTGTCCTGGACCGCAGTGGAGATGGCCGGGCTGCACGTGGATCCCCTCACCATCCGGGCCAGGTGCGTGGTGGACGCCACCGGCCATGACCTCGATGTGGTCAAGGTGTTCCTGCGCAAAAATCAGCCCGTCAGGCTGGCCACCCCTTCCGGCGGTATCGGCGGGGAGCGTTCCATGTGGGCTGATGCCGGCGAAAAGGAAACCGTCGCCCATACCAAAGAAATTTATCCGGGCCTGTTCGTCTCCGGCATGGCGGCCACCGCCACCCAGGGGACCTTCCGCATGGGGCCGGTCTTCGGCGGCATGTTCCTCTCCGGGAAAAAGGTGGCGGAGTTGATTCATAAACGTCTCTCCGGCGAGGGATAATCCTGCGTTCGGGGAACCGGGCCCTGTTCCTGGTTCCCCTCACAAGCCTCACTTCTCGGGATCAGCATGGAATACGAAGCAGTAATCGGTTTGGAGGTGCATGCCCATCTCCTCACGAAGAGCAAGATTTTCTGCGGCTGCGCCACCACCTTCGGGGCGCCGCCCAACACCCAGGTCTGCGAGGTCTGCCTGGGGATGCCGGGAGCGTTGCCGGTGCTGAACCGCCGGGCCGTGGAGTTCGCCCTGAAGATGGCCCTGGCCACCAACTGCACCATTGCCCCGGAGTCCGTTTTCGCCCGCAAGAATTATTTTTATCCGGACCTGCCCAAGGGCTACCAAATCTCCCAATACGAGCTTCCCCTGGCGGAGCACGGCTCTTTGACGATCCAGGTCAACGGCCGGCACAAGAAAATCGGCATCACCCGGATTCATATGGAGGAAGACGCCGGCAAGCTCATCCACAGCGACTCCCGGCCGGTGAGCTTTGTCGATTTTAACCGCACCGGCGTGCCCTTGATCGAGATTGTCAGCGAGCCTGACATGCGCACTCCGGACGAGGCCGTGGAGTATCTCAAGGGCCTGCGCAATATTTTAATTTATCTTGAGATTTGCGACGGCAACATGGAGGAAGGGTCGCTCCGCTGCGACGCCAACATCTCCCTGCGGCCCGCAGGCGCGACTGAACTCGGCACCAAGACGGAGCTCAAGAACATGAACTCCTTCCGCTTCGTGCGCCAGGCCCTGGAATATGAAATCCGGCGGCAGCGGGCCCTGCTTTCCGAAGGGCGGGAGATCGTCCAGGAAACCCGTCTGTGGGACCCCCACAAGGGTCAGACTTTTTCCATGCGGGGCAAGGAAGAGGCCCACGATTACCGCTATTTTCCTGATCCCGACCTGATGCCGGTGCGGATCGACCCGGACTGGCTGGAGGAATTGCGCCGATCTCTGCCGGAGCTGCCCACCGCCCGGGCCGAACGGTTTCAAACGGAACTTGGCCTGCCCGCCTATGATGCTGAAGTCCTCACCAGCGATAAGGCCCTGGCGGATTACTTCGAGGCCTGCCTCAGGGAGTTCCCCCAGCCCAAGCAGGTAAGCAACTGGATCATGGTCGAGGTTATGCGGGAACTGAAAAAGGAGGAGGCCGGGATCGCCTCCCTCAAGGTCAGCCCTCGGGATCTGGGGCGTCTTCTGGCCCTGGTAGACCAAGGCGCCATCAGCGGCAAAATCGCCAAGACGGTTTTTGAGGAAATGATCGCCACCGGCCGGGAACCCGAGGCCATCGTCAAGGCCAAGGGCCTGGCCCAGATCAGCGACGCCGGCGCCATAGAGGCCCAGGCACAGGAGATTTTGGCGGCCCATCCCAAGGAAGTGGCGGATTATAAGGCGGGCAAGACCAAGGTCATGGGCTTTTTTGTGGGCCAACTGATGAGAAAGACCAAGGGCCAGGCCAACCCGCAAATGGCCAATGAAATTTTTTCGAAATTGTTATCATAACCATGCTGCTCCGGGCCGTTTAAATTAAGACTCGTTCCTCATCTGGGGAGCCTAAAAGTCCCCCTTTTCTCAAGGGGGATTTACAGGGATTTTTGAGGGGTTATTCAAATCCCCCCTGACCCCCCCTTAAAAAAGGGGGGAACAAAACCCAGACCCTAATACTGGTTTAACAATAGTATCACACTCAATCCAGACTTGGAGAGTTCATATATTATGATCCCCTACTGCAGCATCTGCTGGGATGACAACAAGGTGCGCCTGTTGGACCAGCGGCTTTTGCCCCGAAAAGAGGTATACATCGAAACCGCCGACTACCACGATATCATCGAGGCTATCCGTACCTTGGCGATCAGGGGGGCGCCGGCCATCGGGGTGGCCGCGGCCATGGGCGCGGCCCTGGGAGCCCTGGCCATCAAGACTGAGGACCCTAAGGAGTTTCAGATTCAATTTACGTACATCTGCCGGGAAATCGCCGCGGCCCGGCCCACGGCGGTGAATCTTTTCTGGGCATTGGACCGCATGCAGACGGTAGCTCAGGAGCACGCCGCGGCGCCCGTGGCCGAACTGAAGGCCCGGCTGGTGGCGGAGGCCCAGGCCATGCTCAAGGAAGATGACACCATCAACCGGCATATGGCCCAGCATGGCCAGGTGGTGATCCCTGAAGGGGCGCAGGTGTTGACCCACTGCAACACCGGGGCTCTGGCCACCGGGGCGTACGGCACCGCCCTGGGGGTGATGCGCGCCGCCTGGGAAGCGGGAAAACGTTTTTCGGTGTGGGTGGACGAAACCCGGCCCCTGCTCCAGGGTGCCCGCCTCACCACCTGGGAATTAGGGAAGTTGGGGATTCCCTATACCCTGATCCCGGACGGGGCCGCGGCCACCCTCATGCATCAGGGCCGGGTGGATTTGGCGATTGTGGGCGCCGACCGCATCGCCGGCAACGGCGATACCGCCAACAAGATCGGCACCTACAGCGTGGCGGTGCTGGCCCGGTACCACGGTATTCCCTTTTACGTGGCCGCGCCGCTGTCCACCTTTGACTTCAGCCTGGCCGACGGCACGCAAATTCCCGTGGAGGAGCGGGCCCCGGATGAAGTGACCCGGCTCTGCGGGCAGGAGGTGGCCCCCCCCGGAGCCGCCGCCCTGAATCTGGCCTTTGATGTCACCCCCCATGAGCTGATCTCGGGTATAATTACCGAAGCAGGGATTGCCAAGCCCCCCTATGCCTCAAGCCTCAAGGCCTGGAAACAGAAGAAGGGATAATTTCAATGCGAAAGATTTTCGTCTTTCTGGGACTGATGATACTGTTTACCGCCTCCGTGCTTCCGGCGGCTGCGGCTGGCCCGTATTCCTACAGGTTTCCGGCGACCCCCACCGGCGTTGATCCGAACGCCGTGACCGTGGTGGGCCAACTCCAACATCACGTCATCAGAAAAGGGGAAGATTTCCTCGGGCTTGCCCGGCGATACGGGCTGGGCTACAATGCCATCAGCTCCCTGCACCGGGACTGGGATCCCTTCATCCTCCCGGCGGGAACCGATATCGTTATTCCCACCCTCTGGATCCTGCCTGATCCTCATGGCCACAAGATCATCGTCAATACCGGGGCCATGCGTCTCTATTATTTTATCAACAGTCACCAGGTTTACACCTTTCCCATCGGCATGGGGGTTCTGGACTATAAAACTCCTTCCGGCAACTTTACGGTGATCCAAAAACTCGAACATCCTACCTGGCACATTCCCAAATCCCTTCAGGCCAAATATGGCATGGCGGAAATGCCTCCCGGAGGGGATAATCCGCTGGGAGATTATAAACTTACCCTGTCCTGGGGCGATTACGGCATCCATGGCACGGCCCAGCCCTATGGGGTGGGACGTCTGGTGAGCCACGGCTGCACCCGCATGTATCCTGAGCACATCAAAGAACTCTTCCCCATGGTGCCGGTGGGAACCGATGTGGAATATATTTACGAACCGGCCTTGATAGGGTTCAAGAACGGCCGGATATACCTTTCGGTGAGCGATGATTATTACTTCAAGATTCGCTCCATGATTTTCCACGTCCTGAATTTGCTGGAAAGCCGGGGGTTGGGAAGCCAGGTGAACATGGAAAAGGTGATGCAGACCGTCGAGGAGCATACCGGTATGCCCATTGACATCACCCGTGGGCAGGCGGGCGGACAAATAAGCCTGCGGTAAAACATCGGGGGCAGGCGAACTCATTCCGGAGAGCAAACACCTTTCGGGCAGAAAAAGGGCATCTGTTTCTGCCCAACCTCCATCCTCCTTAATCTTCCCGCTTCCAGCAGGTTCCTGCCAGACAATCAGCACCCAACAAGGATTTTCAGCCCTTACAGTTTTTTCAAGAGGCTTGTCATTCAAGGTGCACTCAATCGGCAATGTTCTGTAGCCGCAGGCGTTAGCCTGCGGCTTTTGACTGTCGGTCGCGAGGGGAGGGCCGACACTCGTGACAGGAGCGTTTAGCCTGCGTTTGCGCAGGCTGGGAAGCCGGTGCCACCGTTTGACTATGACTTGGTATGCATGGTCTCAAGCGTGAGAAAATGCGCGATGCTGCGCGACGCTCAGCCTGACAAAACAAGGGCTGAGGTTCGGGGTGGACCTTGATCTTTCAATCCTAAAACTGCTGACGTGGAACCGTATTGCTGTCAGGGGTATTTTTCCCGACGCACATAAGCAGGGAGGATGGGCAGTTTGGAGGAAGCAAGATACCCCTGGCGGCGGGACAGGCAAAGGACAACCGCGGGCATAGGGATAAAAACACAGAAGGTGTGGTAGCTACCTGAGCAGCCTGCCACACCCTCTGACCAAAAGCGCGCTTTGGGGATTAAGCCCAAATTATCACGGCTTTTTCTTCTTGATTACTCTTCTCTTCTTGGTTCTTCTCTTCTTCTTGTAGGTTTTTGCAGGACCCATTGGCGCCATCGCGCATACCTTCGCCGCAGCATCTTCAGCCCGGGCAGCAGCAGCTTCAGCCTTCTTCGCTGCAGCAGCAGCCCGCGGTCCAGGGACCTTGGCATCGTTGGCGGCGGCTTCCGCCTTTATGGCGGAGGCTTGTGCCCGTTCAAAAGAGGCCTTGGATTGATCTCTGTACATTTTGCACTGATCAGTCCATTTCCGGCAGCAGCCGGTGCCTCCCAGCACCAGGGCAAAGACCGCGAGGAGCGCGATTGCAAAGCCAGTTTTCAGTAACGGCTTCCTCATCGATTACCCCCTTTCAGAGAAGGATATCTTCCCTAATCATTTGCTCCGGTGCTTACTTCCGCATCCGTCTCATTAAGCAAGCTTCGGCCTTAGCCGCAGCAGCTTCAGCCCGGTCAGCCGCAGCCTCAGCCTTGTCAGCCGAAGCTTTAGCATCCGCAGCCGCCATTTCCGCATTCCGCGCCGCCTGGTCAGCCTTGGCAGCCGAAGCAGCAGCCTGGTCGGCAAAGGATTTGCCCTCTTCCGCGTACTTTTTGCACGCGCCGCAGCAACCCGCTCCCAAGGCGACTACAAACGCCAAGAGAATCGCCAGAGCAAAACCCTTCTTCCGCAAAGCTTTCCTCATCATGTATCCCCCCTTTTCGTAAGGAATAGGTTTAAGGGTTCATAAAGCTGCCCTAATTTTAATCACGCGATTCAAAATATCAAGAAAAATATGGCCTCAGATTAATTTTTTTTAATTAAGACGTTGGGCCGCTTGGGGAACACCGGTTTTTCGAGACGACAGACAACCGCCTTCAATGGGCTATCTGATGAATATATCAGATGAATTTTTCTAGAGAAGACATGTCTCCCCAATGAACGCCGGCTCTCAGGTCCACAACCAGGGGAATTTTGAGGCTCACCACCCCTTCCATGGCCTGACGCACTCTGTTGCCGGTTTCGTGCAATTCTTCTTTAGGCACCTCCAATAACAATTCATCATGGATTTGGAGGAGCAGGCGGGCGGAGAGTTTCGCCTGTTTCAGAGCCGCTTCCACCTCCAGCATGGCTTTCTTAATGATATCTGCGGCGGTGCCCTGCAGGGGGGTGTTCACGGCGCTCCGCTCCGCTTCCTGGCGCACCAGGCGATTGCTGCTGTTGATCTGGGGGAAATGGCGGCGGCGGCCCATCAGGGTGGTCACCCAGCCACGCGTGCGGGCTTCCTCCAGGGTCTGGTCAAGATACGCCTTAACCTGGGGGTGGCGGGCAAAATAGCGCTGGATAAACTCCGCCGAGAGGCGGTTGCCCACGCCCAATTGTTTGGCCAACCCAAAAGCGCTCATGCCGTAAATGATCCCGAAATTGATGACCTTGGCCTGGCGGCGCATTTCAGGCGACACCAGTTCCGGATGGATGTTAAATACCGCGGCCGCGGTTTCCCGGTGAATGTCCATGCCTTCCCGAAAGGCCCGCATAAGGCCGGCATCCCCGGAGAAGTGGGCCAGCAGGCGCAGTTCCATCTGGGAGTAGTCGGCGCTCAGAAAAACCTGGCCGGGATCGGCCACAAAGGCCTGACGGACCTGAGACCCCAGTTCCCCCCGCACCGGAATGTTTTGCAGATTGGGATCCCGGCTGGACAGGCGGCCGGTGGCGGCCACCGACTGGACAAAAGTGGTGTGCACCCGTCCCGTCTCCGGATTGATGAGCTTTAAGAGTGCGTCCACATAGGTGGCCTTGAGCTTGCCCAAGCTGCGGTAGCTGAGGACCTTGGCGGCGATGGGGGCTTCTTCGGAGAGGCTCTGCAGGACCTCCATGTCCGTGGAATAGGCGGTCTTCCCCTTGGTCTTTTTCTGGGGCTTGAGCTTGAGCTTTGCGAAGAGGATGCGGCCAAGCTGCTGCGGTGATTGAATGAGAAAGGATTCGCCGGCTTCGGCAAAAATTTCTTTCTCCAGGTGGTCCATTTCCCTTGCCAATTCCTCGCCGAAGCGGCTGAGGAACTGCCGGTCCACCCCGATACCCCGGGCTTCCATGCGGGCCAGGACCCCGAGGAGCGGCAGCTCCAGGTCCTGGTAAAGGGACATGAGCCCTTCTGTGGTTAATTCCGCTTCGAGTTTGGGCCAGACAGAAAGACACACCGAGGACCGCATCCCGGCATATTGGGTGGCCAGCTCCGGGGGGAGGTCCAGGGCTGCTACAGGGCGCCCGGCCAACTCCCGGGAGCCGGGAAGGGTCATGCCCAAATGGTGCAGAGCGATATTCTCTATATTTTGCTCATAGCGGGCGGGGTTGAGCAGATAGGAGGCCAGGAGAATATCTCCCCGGGCCCCGGCCATCTCCTGGCCGAAGCGGGCGGCAACCTGGAGCACGGCCTTGAGATCAGGGCTCACCTTACGAACGTCAGGATTCCGCAGCACCGGCCCCAGGACTTCCCAGATACCTTCAGCGGGCAGTGTCCCCCGGAAGGGCAGATAAACGCCTTCTCCCGGCCGCCAGGAGAGGGCTGCGCCGGCAATTTTGGCCATGACGGGATGCTGCTCCCCGAACAGGAAAAAAAGGGCCAGATCTTTGACGTCCTTGAGTTCCGAGGCCAATCGCTCCAGGTCGGCGCGGTCTTTGATGAGCTGGAAGGCGCCGGCGGGAGGGGCCTCGACCCCCAACTCCTGGTTGAATCTGCTAAATTCAAGCTCCAGAAAGAGCCGGCGCAGAGTCTCCCGGTCCGGCGGACCGGGGCGGAGGTCTTCCAGGTTTACTTCCAGGGGAACCTGGTCCTTCAGCAGGACCAGGCGGCGGCTCAGCCGGGCCTGTTCGGCATGTTCTCTCAGCTTGGTGCGCAGCCCCTTTTCTTTAATATCTTCCAGATGGGCAAGAATCTGGTCGAGGCTGTGAAACCGGCTGATGAGCTTGAGAGCGGTCTTTTCGCCGATGCCCGGCACCCCGGGGATGTTGTCGCTGGCATCGCCGGCCAGAGCCCTGACCTCCACCAATTCCGGCGGGGTGACCCCATATTTTTCCTTAATCACGTCAGGGTCGAAGCGGACGTTTTTCATGGGGTCCCACATGACGACCCCTTCGTCGACCAGAGGCAAAAGGTCCTTATCCCCGGAAACGATCTCCACAGCTACCCCCTTTTCCCGGGCCCGGCGCACCAGGGTGGCAATAAGATCGTCGGCTTCAAAGCCCTCCATTGCCAATTTAGGCAGGTTTAAGCCCTCGATGATTTTCTCGATATAGGGGAGCTGCATGACCAGCTCGTCGGGCATGGGAGGCCGGTGGGCCTTGTATTCCGCATACTCCCGGTGCCGGAAGGTGGGGGCCTTGGAGTCGAAGACCAGGGCCAGATACTGAGGCTGACGCTCCCGCAGGATTTTCAGCAGCATATTGGTGACGCCGAAGACGGCGTTGGTGGGAAAACCTGCGGAATTGGCGAGCCCCCGAATGGCGTGGAAGGCCCGATAGATATAAGAGCTGATGTCCAGGAGGTACAGGGTCTGGGAAGTCATGTGGCGTGCTCTTTCTGACCCTTATACCTATTTGGACGGGATGGTGTCAAGGGGAGGGAGAGTTCTGAGAGGGGCCGAAGGGAGGGGCCTGACCCCTCTCGCTGAACTCTGGTTAGGATGTTAGGAGATGAAGGAGATATGAAGAAAGGGTCTGTGGTAGGGGGCCTCGACCCTCGGTTGTTACGGGTTTTTCTGCATCAGTATTCCTCCACTTACTGTGGGGGAGGGACATGGGCCGCCAGGGCCGGGGATTGGAGCAGCACATCGGCGGCCCGGCCTGCTTGAAAATATCTGGCGGCAATCTTGAGACGGGCCAGCCGCTCCATGGGCGGCGGATGGTTGCTCAGAAATTCGGCCCTCTCAAAGGGATCATGGCGGACGGCTCCCAGGCGCTCCCACACCGCCAGCCCCCGCTCGATGTCAAAACCCGCCTGGTAGGCAAACCACATGCCGTAAACATCAGCCTCGCGCTCATCATCCCGGGAAAAAGCGCTCACCACTGCATCCCGGACTGAGGGGGGGCCAGTATCCTTGAACCAGAAAGAACTACTCAGATTCGCCAGCCTGCTGATGGCCTCGGTGGCAAACAAGCCGGTGAGATTCCAGACCGTGCCCGCCATACCCCCCAAACGGCGATGGCCGGCGCCCCTGGTCAGGTGTCCCAGGACCTGATGCGCCATTTCGTGGGCCTCCACCAGGGCCAGTTCATCGTCGTTCAGGCAAAAGGAGACGAGCCGGGAGGTGAGAATAATGCGCCCGGGAGCAGCATAGGCATTAATGTCCCGGCCGCTGGAATCCACCATGATGGCGTATTCGGCGGGCAGGTGCTGGGGATAAAGCGTCAAGTTGAATGGCTTGCCCTCCCGCAAGACCTGCATCTGCACAGGCCCTGACAGATAGCGCTGACGGGTTTCCATGGCCACATTCCGGGCATCCAGCATCAGGGCCACGAGGATCTCCCCCGGCACCGCCAGGAGGTTCAGGTTGGGCGTAAAGCCTTTCTGCCCGTAACGGATGCGCTTCTGCCCCCAGAACAGGTCCTGGGAGATCTCCCGCACCGCCCGGATTCTTTCATCCCATTTCGCCACCCAGGGTTCCAGGGGCCAGTTGTTTATTCCCAGGATGATATCCCCCTGCTTAAGCCCCACATCATGGGCCGGCGAGGGCCGCCAGACATTGTCGATGACTATGCGGTTGCCTTCCGTGATCCACCAGTTGAAGCCCAGAAAAGGATAGCTCTGGCCGCGGGTTGGGGGAACCGTGGCCAACAAGCGGATGAAAATTCGGGAAGCCCGGTCCAAAGACCAGGTCTTGTAGGGATACCGGCGGCTGGCGCTGATCTGGGCTTCTTCAATTTCAGCCGCAGTGGGAGTGGGACGCGTGACCTGGGCACACCCCCCCAATACCAGGAAGAAGAAACCGATAACGGCCATGAGCTGTCTGGCGCTTAAAAAATGTAACGCAAAGACATTCCCAAAACCAAGATGTGATAATTGTCTACCCATTCTCGAAAGTAAAATACATGAGGGTGAATATAAAAGTTCTTGACCGGTTCCATCTCCAGAGCGAACAGCCCATGGAAGCCCGGTCCCCAATCGCCATGCTGGCTGATGCCTTCCACCGAGGCCTGGAGAATGATGGTGGGAAGACGGTAGATTTGCCGGTAAAAATCCAGAGTTATCCCCAAGGCGTTATAGTCTTTCGGACTGAAGTAACTGCCCTTCTGCAGGCTGTACTTGGTTAGATAATAATGAGGCGTAAGACTCAACTGCATCCGGGGCTCCTTGATGGCTTGCCAGGTCAGGCCCTGATAGAGGGTCAGACGTTTGTTTTCATCCGAAAACAAAGCCCCGGAGATATTCCCCGCCCAAGCCAGGGCGGGACTGAACTGGTGGTTGAGGTTGAAATCCAGCTGGTTCAGGATGATCAGGGGCACGTCCCCCAGATTATTCACCGATTGATACAGCCGGGGCAAAAGGTTGGGGTCCAGGCTGAAGATATCCAGGCGGGAAAAACGCAAGGTAGCGTCAGTCTTGAGTCCCACAGGGAAGTCCAGTTGCAGCTTTCCCAGGAGGCGGCCCTGGTCGTCTTGCTGCGTTCCCTTAATCACCCTGCCTTCATCGATCAAATGTGGCGGGGGCGGGAACGGATACCAGGTGGCCCCTTTCTGGACGATCTCCCGGTCGACCCGCTTCCAGTAGCGCCGAAAAATGAGTTCCCCGCTCAGCTTGAGGCGGTTGGCCAGGTTCACCGGGCCGGCTCCCAGGACCAAATCGGCCAGTCGCAGACGGGACCGGTTGGTGGTCTGTTGTCCATATACCTGGTCCAGACCCAGGCCGCCGCCGATGGGACCCTGCTCCTGGGATGGCTTGATCTGATGGAATCCCCGGTACTCCACCGCCACCTTCATGGGGACAACCTTGGCCACCCAGAAGTTGGCGGTGGCCCTGAGAAGCCAACCGTAGAGCCGGTTGCTGTCCTGAAACCACAGGGTCTCCGGCTGGAGCACCGGAATGGCCGCAGGATTGGGCAGCCCCCCAAAGATTTCCCGGTCGGGACGGTTAAATTGCCAGGGACGCATGTTTTCCTCAGCCTGATCTTCCCCCCGGGAATAGGCGAAGGCCCGGGAGGCAAGCTCCGGCCGCTGGCGCTGGCGGATGTCCTCCAATTCGTTGAGCAGTTCCACATCCTGAGGAGCGCTCTTCAGGGCCAGGACAAAGGCCCGGTAGGACCCGCCCAGATTTCCCGCCGCCCGGGCCCGGCGGGCCTCGGCCACCAGGGCCTGCTGGGTGCCGGGAAAACTGTCGATCAGCTCGGCATACACCTTGAGGGCCTGCCGGTCCCCCATGGCCTCCAAAATCCGGGCCTTTTCCATGAGATAGCTATCCCGGGGCAGAAGGCAGGCCAGGGACTCCAGGGTATTCAGGGCTTCCGGGTAACATTTCTGGAGACGGCTGGCCTGAACCCGGAGCAACTGAATCTGGCTGTAATTCGCATAATCAGCCGGAACCTTGTCCGCCGCGGCCTTGACCCCTTCATATTGCCCGCGCATCATATAGAGCCGGGCAATTTCCAGGGCGTTTTCCGGGGTGATGGGTTTGTGGTTCAGGGTGTCCAGGGCCTTCCCCCAGTCTTTCTGGGCCATCTGGCTATTCAGGAGAAGCTTGGCCAGGCGCGGGTTTTCGGGCCACAATTGCTGAGCCTGCCGGTAATAATCTTCAGCTTCCTGACGTTCGCCCAACTCCGTGGCCAAATCGGCCAGGGCCAGCATTTCCCCGGGGCTGTCGGGAAAGCGGAAGCGGCGATATCTCTTTAAAAGGCCAAGGAGATAGGTCAGCCTGCCGCCCTGGCTCCCCACCTGTGACTCAAAATACGACTGAAAGGATTCGTAGTCCTGGCCATCCGACTTGACTCCGGGGATGGAGTAGGCCATCCATTCCAGGTCTTCGTAGCTGGACAGCCTGGGGAGCAGATACATCAGGATCAGGATACTGGGATGGTGGTGGCGGTTCTTGTGCAGATTTGCCACCGCCAGGTCTGAAGCCAGTCGGTAGGCCTCCGGCGTCGAAACATGGCACAAGGCCCGGGCCACCCAGGTGCGCTCTTCGATATCGAGCTGGTCTGTGCGGTTTTTCCGGGTCAGGGTCCGGGCTTCCTCCCAGGTCCGGGGCGGATGGGGATTTTGGGGGAAACCGCTGCCGTACAGGCGCAGGGCCCACTGAGAGGCCTCCTGCCAGTCCTGCTGGGCCAGGTCTGCCTGGATGAGGGCCACCATCACCGCCCGGTCGCCAGGGACGGCTCCCGGGGACCCGTTCGCCGGCACCGGGAAGCGCCGCAGGATTTCTCTGGCCGCCGGAGCGCGGCCCAGATAGATCAGGACTCGGGCCTTTTCGAGGAGAGCTTCCCGGTCTTGGGGTTGGCCTTTGAGAAACAGCTCATAGCGGTTCAGGGCTCCTTCCAGGTCTCCGGCCCACAGCAGCAGGCGGGCCTGCTCCTTGATGAGGCCGGGTTCCTGGGGCACCGGACAGTCCTGAAGTTCCTGCCTGGCTTCTTCCCAGTGCTTGCTCTGCAGGAGCAGGGCAATGCGGCGCAGACGCGTCCCCACGTCGTTGGTGCGCGTGATTAAATCCTTATACGCCTCCAGGGCCTCCTCCTGGGCCTTGGGCTGAAATGACAGGGCTTCGGCCAAAAGCCTGCGGGCCGTCAGATCGTCAGGGTTGTTTTCCAGGTACCTTTGGAAATAGTGGGCCGCCTGGCCCCAATTCTTCTGATAAAACTGCATCTGCCCGAGAAACAGCAGTAAACGGGGATACTTTGGGTTATCCCGCTCCATCGGCGCCAGGATGCTCACCGCCTTGGGATACTGCTGGGCATAGGAGTAGGTCAACGCCGCTTCCCAGCGCAGGTCCCCCTGGATGAGCTGGCGCCGCTGGGCCTCGTCCCACATGCCGGCGGCCTTGGCAAACTGTTTTTTGCTGGCGTAAAGTCTGGCCAGGTTGACGATGGTCTCCTGGTGGGAATCCCCCTTCTCCCAAGCCTTTTTGTAAACCTTGGTGGCCTGGCCCAGGTCCCCGGTCAGGAGGAGTTCCAGGCCGTACCAGCGGATCGTGTCGGCCTCGAGGTCTTTATCCATGAGAGACCCCAGCACAGCGGCGGCCTCGGCGTGGTTCCCCTTCTGGGACCAGAGGCGGGCCAGGGTGAGGCCGTAATCTTTTTGGCCCTTGGAATTGGCAAAGAGCCAGAGATACTGTTTGATGGCCACATCCAGATTCTTGGCGGCCTCTGCGGTCTTGGCGGCTTCCTGGCGGAAGGCGGCATTGTCGGCGGCCTGTTCCAGGAGGCGCTGATACACCTCGGTGGCCGCGTCATAGTCCCGGCTCCAATAGTGCAACAGGGCCAGGCGGTGCAAGGCCTCCGGCCGGCTGGGGTTTTGGGCCGCCTCCTGTGCCTGCAGGGGAATGGCTTCCTTGAAACGCTGGAATCCGGTGAGCATGTCCACCAGGGTGCGGCGCACTTCGGGGGTGGGCTGAACCTGGTAATGCCGCCGATAATACTCCAGGGCCAGAGGCTTGTCCTCCTCCCGCTGGCCGGCCAACTGTGCGGCGAAGAGCAGGACCTCCGCATCCTGGGGATGTGCTTGGAGATAGTTCCCCAGCAGTTCCAGGGCCTCGGGCCTCTTGTCCGTCTGGTTCAGGCCCTGGGCCAGCCCTTTGAGCGCTGCGGTAGCCTTGGCATCCCGCCCCCACACCTGGCGGAAAATCTCCAGAGCCGGTACGGGTTGGTTCTGCTTGAGGTAGAGCCATCCCAAAAAAGTGCCGCAATCAGAGTTGTCTGGATTGCGCCGCCAGGATTTTTGGGCCAGCGCCAGGGCCAGGTCGATGTTCCCATGGCTTTCCGCCTCCTTGGCTTGGCGGTAAAGAGCTTCGGAATTCAGATAAAAGTAGGGGTCCTGGAACCAGGCAACGGCCAATAGCGTCCCCAGAAAAACAAGGGGCGCAAGAATGATGAGCCAGCGGCGACTAAGAGCCATAAACCTGCCTCGGGTCCATGGCAGGCTGCCATTGCGGCTTCTTAAGACCGGCCACGACAAGGTCGGCTATTACCCAGATAATGAACGCAGAGAAAAAGCCGTTATACACGATAAGATGAGGGGGGGCCCAGCCCAGATGCAGGGACAGCAGCGGCAACAGAAGGTGCAGGGCCATGATGACCAATTGCGGCAAAAGTAACAGGTATCCCGAGGCCTCGGCAAAAGGATTGCGGTTGTTGACCCGGTAGGCGGGCTTGCGTCCGGGGGGGTACACGAGGGCGGCCAGAATGGCAGCCGCATAGACCGGGGAAAGGCCGCAGAGTACCTTGAATTGTTTTAAGGCATCTTTTTTGAAAAACAGGTAGCGGAACATCAGAACGGTGGCCGCCAGATACAACCCCCGGAGAATCAGGTAGTGCCCTGCCTGGTTCTGAAAGCAGGAATACCCCTCCCAGTAGCCCATCAGGGGAAGCAGATAAAACGCCGGAAAAATCAGGCCGCTGATGAGGTAGTTCACCATGATGACCAGGAAATGGAACCGTTGACTTCGGTCCAGGCCCTTTTTTCGCAAGGGGTTGTCCCAGAAAAACAGGCGCATACTGTCCAGACACCACTGATACCGCTGGCGGTACACCCCGGCCAGGGTCATGGGCGCAAGGCCTTTGGTGAGGGCGTAAGGGAAATAGATGCCCTTCCAGCCCCGGCTCAGAAGCTCATAGGAACTCGTCAAGTCCTCGAGAATGTTCCAGGTGACAAAGCCGCCCATGTCCGCCAGCGCGGCCCTGCTGTACACCACCCCGGAGCCGCAGGAAATGACGGCGTTGGCATGGTCATTGCTGGGTTGGATAACCTCGTAGAAAATTTCATCCCGGTTGAAAAAGGGATCTCCTTCCGGGAGATAAAAAGCCTGCTTGGACTGGACGTAGGCCACCTTGGGCAGGCGAAAGAAACCCATCATGCGGGTGAGGATGTCGGGAGCGGGAACCTGGTCGGAGTCCAGCACTAAAATAAATTCGCCTGCACTCAAGGTCAGACCGAAATTCAGATTCCCGCTCTTGGCATCCTGTCGGGAGAGGCCTGCTTGTGGCCGTGAGTGGTAATGAAAGCCCAGGGACCGGGCCAATTCCTCCAGTTGTGGTGAGCCATAATCGTCCAGGACATAGACCTGCACAGGCTCATAGTCTATTCTCCTCACTGCCCTCAGGGTTGTCCTGATGATCTCTAGGGGCTCGCCGCAATAGGTTACGAAAATATCTACGGAGGGGGAAGTTTCCAGTTTAAGTCCTTCAGGACGGTGGTAGCGGAGTTTCCACAGGTCCCAGGCCAGAAAAACCAGCAGCAGATAGGCCAGGGTTTCGACAACAAAGAAGAGGACGGTCTGGTCACCGGGAGCACGCCACATGACGAGGCCCAGCCATGTCAGATACAGGGCGCCGAGGCAGAGGGTGAGGAGGGAGAGGTTTTGGGCTGCCAGTCGCCGGGGCCGATCCTCAAGATCGAGATAGCGCCGGTATGGAAGACGACGCCGCCAGTCGGCCAAAAATGTCTGAACAGGATTCAGGCCCATGGCTTAACCCTTCCCTGGGTTTCCACGTCCCGGAAGAGAACTTTGACCGGTCGAGAACGTAACATGACCACTCCTTCCCTGGAATGTGGTCCGACTGGCGGTGTCTCACAGGACCTGAGCGCTAACGGGTAAAACTACTGATCCCCTGCCAGTATATTCCTGACTACACTCTTTTATCTAAGGTTATCCCTTAGGGGTATGTCTTTATTTCCTGATATAAAAAAATCTTTTTGTCAACTAGAAAATTATTAAAGTAATTTTTAAGAGGGATTTTTCTGTGACAGGGGGTGAACCGTAGAGGCAGGGGATTACAACAAAGGGGCGGCAGCAGGAGCCCATGTGTGGGGAAAAAAGCGAAAAAGGACTCGGACTATGGCAGGCTGTTGACAAGGGCTTTTCACCAGAGCCTTGAAACCAAGGCTTTTAAAGGTGCCCTGGGCTGAAAATTCGGCGGCACAGGCGTCCTCAACGGTGCCGGCGCGGGCTGACGCCTTGGGCTGCAGCACCGTTACGGGCGGTTACAACTTTGCATGGTTTTTAGTATTCCTGGGAACGTGGACGGCTCCTTTCAAGCTCCCGCTGGGGAACGTAATAATCACACGAGAAGCTTCTGCTTCTCTTTATCCCGATACTTGGGGACAATTTCCTCTCATCTTTTTCCTTCTGCTGTAAGGTTGCGAAGCAGAGCTTTGCTCTGAGCAGGTTCCCAAGCGGGGGCTTGAGAACCGGGTGGAAGAAACTCTTTTGCGGAGGTGGTGATCAAGAACGCGGCCGTCGGGAGAGATATGTCTTCAGGCGGCCCAGGGCCTCGGTCAGGTTCTCCAGGGAGTTGGCATAGGAGAGGCGCAGATAGCCCTCGCCCCCCGCGCCGAAATCAATGCCCGGGGTCACCCCCACCTTGGCCCACTCCAGGATATCAAAGGCCAGATCATAGGAGTTTTCCGACAGATGGCGGGCGTTGACGAAGACATAAAAGGCCCCCGTGGGCGCCACCGGGATATGGAAGCCGAGGCGGCTGAGCCCCGCCAGAAGGAAGCGGCGGCGCTCGTCGTAAACGGCCCGCATGTGCTCCACCTCCGGCCCTGCCTGGGTAAGGGCGGCGATCCCGGCCCGCTGCACAAAGGCGTTGGCGGAGATAAAGAAGTTCTGCATGAGCTTCTGGATGGACCGCACGAATTCCATCGGCGCGATGAGGTAGCCCAGGCGCCAGCCGGTCATGGCGTAAAGTTTGGAGAAGCCGTTTATCACAAAGGCCTTATCAGTAAATTCCAGGATGGAGTGTTCTTTGCCCTCGTAGACCAAGCCGTGATAGATTTCATCCGAGACGATATAGGGGCCCACACCGGCGAGCTGGCCCAGGCGCTCCCCGCTGAGCAGGGTGCCGGTGGGATTGGCCGGGGAGTTGATGATCATGGCCTTGGTGCGGGCGGTGAGGTGGCTTTTGACCTCTTCCGGCCGGAACTGAAATCCCTCCTCCTCCAAGACCCTGACATAGCGGGGCCTGGCATCCACCAGGCGGAGAAAATTGGGATAGCAGGCATAATGGGGGTCGCTCAGGACCACTTCGTCGCCGGGGTCCAGGAGCGCGGCAAAAATGAGGATCATGGCCGGTGAGGTCCCTGATGTGACGATGAACTGCTCCGGCGATAATCTGACCCCGTATTTTTCCAGGTAATGTTGACAAAGGGCTTCCCGCAGCTCGATGAGACCCTGGGAATGGGTGTACTGGGTTTCGCCGGCGGCCATGGCCCGGTTGGCGGCGTCCTTCACCACCTGGGGGGTGTCGAAATCCGGCTCCCCGATCTCCAGGTGAATAATATGTTCCCCCTGGCTCTCCAGTTCCTTGGCCCGCTCCAGGATGTCCATCACCAGAAAAGGCGTGATTTCCCGGGCTCGCCGGGACACGGCTTTGGCCACCTTTTGCTTCATAAGAAATAACCTTAACAGGAAACCAGGCCCCCGGCAACCCCGCTTGCGTCCGGGGGGGGAACGAAAAGTTGGCAAAAAAGAACGGAGCCTCCCCCGCCTAATTTCTTCCAGTATAGCGGATTTCAAAATCAAACTTCGGGAAAAGCCGCGGCAGCCTCATCAGGTTGAACACCATCACCCCGATGGCCATGCGGTCCCACCAGGAGGACAGGGGCCAGCCGAAATGCACGAAAACCCGGCGGTCAGCCAGTTCATACTCCACAATCTTCAACAGGTTTACTATGCGCTGATAGAGGCTGACTTTGGTGAGGGGAAAACGAAAATGATGCGGGGCCAGCCTCTCAGGAATGCCGCCCACCCGGGGGGAGTAATAGGTAATGTAAACTTCGTTGTCTTTCGTGTAGGCATCTCTGGATTCTTCTGAACGCCGGAAATATAAATGCACCTCCGGGGCTTCAGAGTGTGCCAGGTAGAGGATGAGCTGCATTTCATTCTCCCCCTGCTGGATATGTTTGATTTCGGGGGAACGCTTTCGGGCCACCATGATGCCGCCTATGAGCACCAGGGTGGTGACAGAAGCCCACAACATGGTGGCATGCGGCTTGTCGATAGCCAGAAAGATGAAACAGCTCACCAGGATGATCCAGAGAATAAGGGTCCCCAGGCGGCTGGTAGAATACGTCATGCCTGCCGCAGTGCCCTTAAAGTAGCGGTAGATAATCAGAGAACCCATATTGATGCAGAAAGAGGCCACCAGCCCCAGGGCATACATGTTGGCCAATTCTTCCTGACTGCCCATGGTGAGCAAGACGATGATGGAGAAAAAACAGGCGCTGGACAGGTGAATGCGGTAAAGGGAATGGCGGCGGTTGACCGCGATGATCCAGTGGTAACCGTAGCGGTGGGCCACTCGTTCCAGGAGTTCGCTCGAAGCCACAAACGCGGTATTCACCGCCATAACCAGGGTAAAGCTGGCCAGGGCCGCCACCGCAATGCCGAAGGGCACGCCGTTGATCAGGGTGGCGTAATGGGTGATGAGGTCACCCTCATGGGCATGGAAATCGATGTTGGCCGATAAGGCCAGGATGGCCACCACCGGGGTTACCACCCCCACGGTAAAGGCCAGGAACCAATAAGCCTTGCGAATCTCCTTCCAACTCCTGACAAAGCCCGCAGTCTGAATAACCGATTCCACCCCGGAGTAGGCCAGGATACAAAAGGCGATGCTGGAGATAAACCTGCCATAATCCCTGAGGATTCCACCGCTGGCCACGTGGTGAACGGTTTGGGCCGCGGCAGTATGAATCCTTCCCAGGGCTTCGGCATCCAGGTGGAGGAAGCCGGAGATGATGAGATTGAGCATGATGAAGGCAGCGGCCACAAAAACCAGGAAGGTGAACCGGGCGTTCTCCCGGATTCCCAGGATGTTCAGGCCGGCTACGGCCCAGATGATAAAAAGCACGCAGGCTATCAAGATCGGCTGGGAGAGCGGAAAGAAGGAGGCGGCGTTGGACACCGCACTGACTGCGGAGATACAGGCGGTGAGAATGTAGTCCACCATGATGGAGGACACCGCCACGAAGGAGACCAGGGGCCCCAGAACCAGGTAGGAAAAGGAGTAGACCCCGCCGCCGATGAGGTTGTGGTGTTCCAGGATTTCGGCGATCTCCGTGAGCCGGGTGCTGATGAAGCGCACCAGGAGGCTGGTGATGGCGATGAAGACCATGGCGGAGAGGCCGATGAAGCGGTAAGACTCGGCGGGAGCGTAAAAAACCGAGGTGAACTCGTCCATCAGGGTGATGATGCCCACCGCCAGGTACGTCAGCCAGATACGGCCGTCCTGGTGAAAGGTGAGCAGATTTTTTCGCCGGAACAAAAAGATAAAGAAAATTACCAGACCCAGATTGAGTACGGTCAAAAGAACTGGTTTCATATCAGCAGGTTCCTCTGAGAACGAATCGCCATTCACAGCGTGAGGTCAAACGAGGTTAAGGCTTCCTCCAAGTTAATTACTCCGCGCGAAGGCCGCAATACGGCTAAGAATTTCAGGTACCTTCAGGCGGTTTGAGAAGAGATGCGAACTAAAGGGGTGCTCCGGGGAAGTGGAATACCGGCGTGGGGGGCGGCGCCTGGACGGCGCCCGCAATGGCGATCTGTAAGGAGATGAGGCGGTTTGACTGAATCTGCGGCAGGGATACCGGGTCGGGGCATCCTGGGGCAGGCCCTACCCGGACGACTTCGGGCACACCAATCCTGCTGTTCAACATGTCCTCCTCCTGCCTACGGGGTTAGCTGCAGGGCTCGGGCAGGAGGTTGCTTGCCCTACCGCCTGATGGCGGATTCGCCCCAAAAAATTGGGTCCCCCGTTTCCCCGGCCAGGTGCCGGAGAACTCGGCGGCCAGCTTGCATCTTGCTAAACTGACAAACAAATCTTTACCTTTTCCTGCCGGGATGTCAAGAGGGAAATCCGGCGTAACCTCTTTCATTACCGTTCATTTTGGCCCTCAAGCCGTTTTCTTGGCCTTGTATAACTCTTCTCTTGACACGTATATATTCGTATAGTATACAGAAGGCATGAAACCCCTAACAGATAGACAACGCCTGGTGCTCAATTTTGTGGAGGAGTTCTGCCGGCGGCAGGGCTATCCGCCCACAGTGCGGGAGGTGGCGGCCCACTTCGGGTTTCAGCCCCGGGCCGCCGCGGATCACCTGGCCGCGCTGAAAAAGAAGGGCTACCTGCACCGGGAGCCGGGGCGCTCCCGGGGGCTGGCCCTGGTGTCCCGGCTGGACGACCAGGTGGTGGAAGTGCCCATCCTCGGCCGCATCGCCGCCGGGCAGCCGCTGCTGGCCACGGAGCAGGTGGAGGACACCCTGGCCCTGCCCCGGGCCTGGGTCCAGGGGGAAGAAGTTTTCCTCCTGAGAGTTTCAGGGGATAGCATGGCGCCGCTCCTGTTGCCCGGAGACCTGGTGATGGTGCGGGTGCAGCCCCGGGTGAGCCGGGGGGAGATCGCCGTGGTCCTGGTGAACGAGGAGGCCACGGTGAAGCGGGTCTTCGAGGAAGCCGGGGGCCTGGTCTTAAAGGGCGACAACCCGGAGTTCGCACCCCTGCGCTTTTCCCCGGAGGAAGCCGCGGAACTGGTCCAGATCCTGGGCAAGGTGGTGGGCGTGTACCGGTCGCTCGAAGGCCGGGGGCCGAGGTGAGGCCGTGAGCCGGAGAGAAAGAAAAGATGTGGGGGAGGGTGCTAAGGGGCGCGGCCCCTTACCTCCTCCCCCACACCCCCTCTCCCCATCCCTGAAGGGGGGATTAAATTTGGCCGAGGAAGTCGGGGGCCTAGGCCCTGCCTTCCTCGGCCCCCTCAAAGGGGGGTGGGAGGGGAGTTTGAGGGAAGGGCGGGGGATTTGCAATCCCCCGGCCCTCCCCTCAAATCTCAGCTATCTTCCCTCCCTCACGCCCGGACAGGCGGCGCTGGTGTTTGGGGCGCCCTTGCGGCCCCTGGCCGCCGCGGCCGCGGCTTGGGGGGTGGCCCGGGGGGCCCGGGTGCTGGTGGTGGACGCGGCCAATGCCTTCGACCCCTACCGGCTGGTGCGGGAGGCCCGTAGTCGTGGAATTTCCCGGGCCGCAGCCCTGTCCCGGGTGCGGGTGGCCAGGGCCTTCACCTCCCACCAACTGGTGCGCCTTCTCAAAGAGGAACTTGCCGGAGAACTTTCGCCTCCGAGTCTTATCTGTATGCTGGGGCCGGTGAGCCTGTTTTACGACGAGCAGATTCCTCTGGCCGAGCGCCGCCGCCTGTTCACGAACATGGTGGATATCCTGGCAACTTACAAAACCAAGGCGCCCCTGCTGCTGCTGCAACCCCCGCTTCCCAGGGGTGCTGTCAACCGCCGTTTCGGTCAACTGCTCGCACCTTTGCTGGATTACCGGGTGCGGATGCATGAGGAGCGCCGGGAAAAAGAAACCAACAGCAGGGTCGGGGCGGGGTTCAAACCCGCCCCTGGAGCTGGAGGAACAATTCGGCTGCTATGAGACTTCAGTCATAGCGGTAATTGCGGTGGGTTACCTATGAGGAGCTGGAATCCCAGGACGGGTGAGTTTAGGCTCATGGAACAACGGCAACCCAGGAAGCGGCGGGTGGGGTTGACCGCTCTGGTGCTTTTGATCGGACTGGTCATGGTGATTTCGGCCAGCCGGGTGCTGACCGGGGAACGCCGGGACAATCTCCCCGGGCTGGTAAAACGGGTGCAGCCCGCCGTGGTCACCGTCATCGCCTACAATGCCCGGGGCGAGGCCCTGTCTCAAGGAACCGGGTTTTTCATGAATCCGGGGGGCTGCTTTCTTACCAATTGCCACGTGCTGGCGCAGGCCGCCCGGGCGGAAGTAAGAACTGCCGAGGGCCGGTGCTACCCCGTCCGGGGGGTGGTGGCCGCGGATCGGGACTGGGACCTGGTGGTGGCCGCGGTCGTCAGTCCCCCAGAAGAGAGTTGTGGCCTTGAAATCACCCCCGACATCCCGGCAGTGGGAGAACGGGTGGCGGTGGTGGGAAGTCCTCTGGGCCTGGAGCAAACGTTGAGCGACGGCGTGGTTTCCGCGCTGCGCCGGACCTCTGCCGGCGAGTACCTGCAGATCTCTGCGCCGGTGTCCGCCGGCTCCAGCGGCAGCCCGGTGATCAACATGAAGGGCGAGGTGGTGGGGGTGGCCTCCTTGCAGGTCATCAAGGGACAGAACCTGAACTTCGCGGTGCCAGGCTCCAGGGCCCTGGCCTTGCAGCAAAAAGCCGCGGCCGCCCGGACGGTGTCCGCCCCTCTGTCCACTCTGGCGCGGCAGTCCGGCTCGGCCTGGTGGTGTCTTGATCGGAGCCGCCGTTATGTCGGCGAGCACCACCAGCACCGGCCGGCTGCCTACCGGCAGGCCGTCCGCCTCCAACCCGAAGTGGCAGGGGCATTTTCCGGGCTGGCCAGGCCTTTGGGGCCTTAGGCAGCGTTGACGGAGGGCGCGTCTTACGCGCCAAAATGGTGCTGTAGCCGCAGGCTTTACCCTGCGCCGGCTCAGCCTGCCTGTTTGCCACGACTCAGACAGCCTGAAGGCTGCGGCTACACAAAAATAATCCTTTATAATCCTTATCTTGTACGGGAGATTTGCCGGGCCCGTACGCCCTGATACACTGCCATGGGACGCACCGTATTACCTTACAGTCACGCCTGGGAAGAGGAGCGGGAACGCTGGCAAAAGTTTCGCCGGGCCCTGCGCCGGGAAGATCAGTTACACCTGGACCGCCTTTTCGAATCGGCCCGCCTGCACCTCCAGGCCGGCGTTTACGCCGCCAACCCCTGGCCGCTCGAGTCCATGCTCATGGCCATGCTCCTGGAACACGAAAAGGCCCTGTGCCTTCTGAAAGAGCGCCTGGCGGAACTCGAAGGAAAGCAATGAGGCCGGGCCTTCATCCCCCTTCCATCTCTCTAAAAGTATGCACATCGTCGGCTGGTTATTCGACCTGTATCCCCTGGGGGACCGGATAGTCCTGTGGTTCATCACTCCTGAAGGTGAGGCGCTGCGCCTTGTGGATGCCTTTCCCTACCGTGTTTATGTGGGGGGAAACCGCGACCGGGTGCGCCGGGAGGTTAAGATTCTGGAGGACCGGCGCTGGCTCAGGCGGACCTATCCCACTCAAGGGCGGGACCTGGGTTCGGGGGAGGAAATACCGGTATGGGCCCTGGAGCTCAACACCTACGCTCACCTGCCGCAACTCCGGGCCTGGCTGGGAAGGGGGGAAGGTGGTTTGGAGGCCTACAACTGCGACCTGGACGTGGCCGCCTATTATCTGTATCAAAAAAAGATTTGGCCCTGTGCCTGGTATGACCTGGAATATCAGGAAGGCCAGATGGTGTCCCTGGCCCCCAGGGAAGGACAATTCGCCCGGGACGTGTCACTGCCGCCCCTGGTCACCCTGGGTCTGGGTCTCACCCAAGATCCCCTTATTCCCCTGGGCGCCGGCAACGGCCTGGCGGTAACCTGGGAGGGGCGCTCCCTGGAGTTGGAGGCCGGCGACCGGGCCGGTCTGGTGCGGGAGGTGGCCCGCTGGCTTTCGAGGGTCAATCCCGACTTGGTCCTGAGCGACTATGGGGACGAAGACATCATCCCGCTTTTGTGGCGCTGGAGCATAGCAAGCCGGGTGCCTCTTCCCCTGGACCGGGAGCCGGGCAGCGTGGCCCGGAAGTTCTCCGGCGGGCGCACCTACTTCTCCTACGGCCGGGTCGTCTATCAGGGCAATGCCGCCCCTTTTTACGGCCGCTGGCACGTGGACCGGCGCAATTCCTTTTTCTTCCGGGAAGCTGACCTCATGGGACTGGTGCAGATCGCCCGGCTGGGCCAGATTCCCCTGCAGCAGGCCGCGCGGACCAGCCCCGGCACACTGATCACCTCCATGCAATTGGCCCGGGCCGTGGCCGACAACATCCTCATTCCCTGGCGCAAGGCCGATCCCGAACGCTTCAAGAGCACCGGGGAACTCCTCACCGTGGACAAGGGCGGCCTGACCTTCATGCCCCCCATCGGCCTCTTCGCCAACGTGGCGGAACTGGACTTCGCCTCCATGTACCCCAGCATCATGGCCATCCATAACATTTCGCCGGAGACGGTGAATTGCCGGTGCTGCGCGGAGGTGGTGGGAGAGGGGGCTGAATCTGGGTGCTGGATGCCGGGTGCCGGGGGCTGGGACAAACGAGACCTGAAACCTGATCTCGTCCCCGAGGCCCGCTATCGCCTGTGCCGGAAGCGGGAGGGGTTGGTGCCCCGCACCCTCAGGCCGATTCTGGAACTCCGGGAGCAGTTGAAGGCTGCAGCCAGGGAAGCGGCACCGGAGTTGGCCATCCTGTATCAGCAGCGGCAAACTGCTCTGAAGTGGATGCTGGTCACCTGTTTCGGCTATCTCGGTTACAAAAACGCCCGGTTCGGACGCATCGAGGCTCACGAGGCGGTGACCGCGTTCGGCCGGGACAAGCTTCTCGCCGCCAAGGAGATTTGTGAGGCTAAAGGGTACCGCGTCCTCCATGGCCTGACGGACTGTGTGTGGATTCAGCAGGCGGGTATGACCGAGGCGGACCTCCAGGCTCTTTGCCAAGAGGTTTCTGCCGCCACCGGTGTCAAGCTGGCCCTGGAGGGCATCTACCGCTGGATCGCCTTCCTGCCCTCCCGGCAGAATCGGGAGCGCCCGGTGGCCACCCGCTACTTCGGGGTCTTTGCCGACGGCAAGGTAAAGGTCCGGGGGCTGATTTGCCGGCGCCGGGACACGCCCCCCTTTATCCGCCGGGCCCAGGAAGCGCTTCTGGCCCGCCTGGCCACGGCCGCCGATCCTGCCGGCCTGGAAAGCATCAGACCTGAGTTGGAGGAAATGGCCGCGGGGTTTCGCCAACGCCTGCAGGAGGGGGGCATACATCCCCAGGAATTGGTGATCACGCGGGTGCTCTCCCAGCCCCTGGAGGACTACCGGGTGGACACGCCCACGGCCCTGGCCATGCGGCAGTTGCACCAGGCCGGGGTCCAGATCAGGCCCGGGGAAAAGGTGCGCTACGTCCACCGGGAGCGCCGGGGCCCCAAAGAACTGCGGGTCCAGGCCGCCCCATTCCTCGATGGCCTGGAAGGCTACGACACCACGACCTACCTGGAATTACTGGAGCGGGCCTTGGTGGAAGTGATGACCGGGGTGTTCGGGGAGGCGGGCCTAAGCACCGAAAACGCCATCAGCCGTCTTAGCGCCGCAAAAAGCGGGCCAGTTGGCGGCCGTAATAGTCCTTGGCGTCCTCGTCGAAAGGGGGGCTGAAGGTGGTGTCGCCCTTGCCCTTGGGGAGTTTTTTGGTAACAATGCCCTTTTCTCCGAAAAGCTTCAGGGCGTTCTGGAAGTTTGACTCGGAGAGGGCCTCGGAACGCTCCACTTCCCCGAGTTTGTAAGACTTTTGGCCGATGGAGCTGATGCGCTTCAGAAACTCCTTTTCGCTCCGTGGCTTTTTCTGCAGATATCTGACCGAGCGAAAAACGATATAGTAGGATTCCAGGTAGTTGTAGAGCAGGTTGGCAAAATAGGCCAACTCTTTGAGGCCTGAGGCCGACAGGGTGTAGCGGTTGTCGCCCCCGTCCAGACTGACCACCACTTCCCGGGACGTGAAGTAGGCCAGGGTGTCATCTACCAAAGTCTCCGGGGCGACGCCGTTAAAAAAGAATTCAAACTTGAAGAAGTCCTCGAGGAAGCGTACGTCCTCCAGGACCTGCCGGCGCTCAAAATCAAAGCCCGGCCCCGCCAGGGTGGCCAGGGAGACGATGGCGGCCGGCAAAAAATAGTGGATGATGTTGTTTTTGTAATATTCCAACAGGGGCCGCTTGGTTTCGTCGATGCTGTATCCGCCCAGGCCCAGTTCATCCGACAGTCCCTCTTCTTTTTCGATGGGGGTGATGAGCTTGCGGATCTCGCAGAGGGCCAGGGTTTCCTCCACCGCCTGGTTGAGGTTGTGCAGGGAATCGGCCAGGGGAACATTTCTGGCCTTCAGATAGTCGTACAGCACCTTGATGATCTTCAGCAGTTCCCGGCGGTAGACGCCTTTCCTGGGATAGGTGAGGAGCGCGGCGCATACCAGGGAAAAGGGAGTGACCACGGAAACCCGGTTGATGGCCTCCACCACCTGTAAGGCCAGATCGTTGCTGAGGGTCTGGATTTGTTCAGCTTCATCCCCGGCAGCAGGGTGCCGGGCCAGGTGCTCACGCAACGAAATGGGCTCGCTGAACTGAATGTAGGCCCGGCCATAGCGCCGTTTTAAGAATTTGCGGGCCCGCACCAACTGGCCGACGCTTTCTTTTTCCTTGGTCTTGCCTTCCAGCTCCGAGAGATAGGCCTTCTCTTCCAGAACCTGGTCGTAGCCGATATAGGTGGGCACAAAAATGAGGTCCGGGGTGGCGCCCTCATAATACGCCCGGAGGATCATGTTGAGCAAACCGATCTTGGGCAGGACCAGCTTGCCGGTGCGGGACCGGCCGCCTTCGATGAAAAACTCCAGGCTGTAGCCTGTCTTGATCAGGGTCTTGAGATAGTGATAGAGAACCTCGGCATAGAGCTTCCCCCCCAGAAAACGACGCCGGATGAAAAAGGCCCCCGAGCCGCGAAAGATGGGTCCCAGCGGCCAGAAGGCCAGGTTCTTCCCGGCGGCGATGCGGGGAGGATGCAGGTAATGCTGATACATGAGGTTGTTGAGCAGCAGATAGTCGATATGGCTCTTGTGGCAGGGAATGAAAATCAGGGTGCCCCGCTGACCGGCCTCCCGGACTTTTTCAAAACCTTCGCGGTCGAAAAAAACATCTTCAAATAATGTCCTGGACAGCCACTTCACCAGGCGGTTCATGATGGGGATGACCAGAAGGTTCCAGTCGGCGGCCATCTCCCAGAAATAGTCCTGGGCGTTCTTTTTGATCTTGGCGAGTTTCTTTTTCTCCGTTTCCGACAGGTGCTCCATGAACCGGGTCAGGCCGGGGTCGGTGAGGGTGATTTCCATGAGTTCTTCCCGGCTCTTGACCACCGGCCCGGTGACCAGGCGGCGTTTCTGATCGAGGCGCTGAATCAGTTCCGCCCTCAGATTCTGGGCCATGAAATTGAGATTGGCCTGGGGGGCGGAGACCGCCACCAGTTCCCGCAAATTCACGGGTTCGGCGATTTCCACCACCGCTTTTTTGGACTTTCTGATGCAAAGTCCCAACTTCCGGAGACGGCCGGGGTTCTCCCGGTCCCCGAAGAATAAATCCAGGAGCCCCTTGTCCTCCCGGGTGGGGTCCTGGCTGTACATGATCAACTGAGGCACCACGAAAATGGGAAAGTCCACTTTTTCCTGGATCTCCAGCAGATGACGCAGGGGGTCCTCCCGGGGTTTGAGAAAACGGTGGCGGAATCCCACCTGGTCCACCAGGAAGAGCAGGGCGTTGCGCTTTTCCTGCAAAATGCGCAGAAAATAGCCATCCTGAAAGGGGTTGGGCAAGGCCTTTTTGCGGGTGAAATAATTCACGCCCCCGGAAATGATCTGCACCAAATGTGAAAATGGCTGAAATATCCAGAGGTTGAGATCGAAGGCGACCTCAGGCACGGGAGCCCCCAATTGGCGGTAGCGGCGGCTGAAAAACAGGAAGTCCAGGGTGCTGCGATATTTCAGGGCATAAACCACCACCCCCTGGGTGGCAAGCTCACGCAGGCGTTCGATCATCCGGGGTTGCACCGTCACCTTGGTAAAAAAAGGATCCAGGGTGCAGCGCAGGAGCCAACTGGGGCGGCTCGGCAGGTAGCCGGCGTAATGAAAATCGTGGCCTCCCAGCCAGCCGGTGAGGCGGTTGACAAACCGGCTGAACCAGCCCCCGGGCTTTTCGGTTTCCGGCGGAGAAGCTGGATGGCGCTGGGGTTCCTTGAGTTCGGGGGTCATGTTCTTCCGGTCTCTCACCAATAAAAACCATCATACTATATATAGTCGATGCTGGCACTGTCAACCTTGGCAGTGTCGCGCCGAAATTTCCCCCCAAAACAGGCTGGCTTTAAGGCTTAACTGGCGGGTCAAACCCCGGACCCGGAGCCGGAACGGAGGCCATGACAGGTTCGGCTTCTGCCTGATCCCGGCGCCCGAAGAGGCGAATGGCGATGATGGCAATCTCGTACATGCCGTAAATGGGGATGGCCACGGCAGTCATAGTAACGATATCGGCGTGAAACGCTGCCACTACGGCACTGAGCAGCAGGGCCAAACGGCGCTGGCGCTTGAGGGCCTCCAGTTTAACCAGGCCGGCCCAGTTTAAAATCAGGAGGATCAGGGGCAACTCGAAGATCAGGCCGAACAGCAACAGAAGCCTCAGGCAAAAATCCACATACTGGGTGAGGTTGAGCATGGAGTAGAGCAGGTCGCTCTCATAGGCCAGGGAAAAAGAAATGATCAGCGGCCACACCATATACAGAAAAAACAAGGCGCCGAGGACAAAAGCCACCGAGCCGAAGGGCAGAAAGAGATAAATATACTTTTTTTCCTGGGGATACAGGGCCGGCGCGAAGAAAAGCCAGATCTGGTAGAGAATCACCGGAAAGGCCAAAGCAAAGCCGGTAATCAACGAGATCTTCATCTGGACGAAAAACGGCTCCAGGGGGGCCATGTAATTCAGCCTGTGGAGGCGGACCTGGGGCGGTTTGGCTTGAATACCCAGGTACTCGGACAGGTGCGGATAGTGTTCTTTGATCCAGGCCGCAGCATCGTACTTGAGGTCCTGGACCACGGAGGGCTGCATCAAGGGGCGCTGAATGAAGCGTTGTACGGTGTAAGAAAGGGGCCAGGCCACCGCCGCGGCAAGGAAAAGAGCGACAAGGCAAATGATGAGTCGCGTGCGCAACTCTTGCAGGTGTTCGAGAAAGGACATCTCGGTCATTATCGGCTCGATCTTACGGCAACGGTATCAGGGGAAAAGGCAAGATCTGTCGGGCAATGCCCGCTGCCTGGCGCCTTTTTCCTGTCATATTTTACCTTATTCCCCGCCGACGGGCAATTTCGACGATCTTTATACCTTGACCACCTCCCGGGGGGTCCGGGTGAGCCACTGCACCCCGGTGGCTGTAATGCGCCCGGTGTCTTCCAGGCCCACCAGGCCGATTTCCGGCAAAAAGAACTTGGGCTCAAATGCCAGAACCATGTCCGCCGCCAAAGGGAGGGGAAAGCGGGCCGTGATAAAGGGAAACTCGTCCAGTTCCAGGCCGACCCCGTGGGCGACAAAGCTCACCCGCTCCGGGCCCGGTCCCATGAAAAAGTCGCTCAGGCCCGCCCGCGTTACCATGGAGCACAGTCCCTGATAAAGATCGCCGGGATTTACTCCGGGCCGGGCCTCGGTTTCGAAATAATGCAGCAGTTCCAGGGTGAGGTCATAGGCCCGCCAGGCCGCGGCCGGCAGGTCGCCGATAACATAGAGGCGGGTCATGTCGGCCACGTAACCGTTGAAGCAGGAGCCGATGTCCACCGTGATGGGCTCTCCCCGGGCCAGAGGCTTGCGGCTGGGACCCTGGGGGAAGGCGGCGGATAAGCCCAGGCCGCCGCTGGGGGTATCGGTGTAGGCCAGTTCCAGCCCGGCGAGACCGGAAAGCACGTGGCCAAAAAACAGCTCCAGGCTGTAATTGCGCACGCGCACCAGCCCCTGGTGGCCCAGCAGCCGCAGCCGGTATTCCAGTGTTGCGGACAGTTCCAGCTCCGTCAAACCGGGGCGCAGAAGTTCCGGCAAGGTGGCATAGGCCTCATCCAGGATAGCCGCCGCCCGGCTGATTTGCTCAATTTCATAAGCGCTCTTGATCATGCGCTGTTGCCGGATCAAGGGGGAAACATCCTGGATGGCGATCCCCGGGAAGATTTTGCTGTGCAGGCGGAGATAAAGGGCTGCGGGCAGGACGTCCAACTCCAGGCCCAAAGGGCCGGTACAGGGCAGGGAGCGAGCCTCGAGCAAGCCGGGGATCTCCCCGAGATCATTATAGAAAGCCAGATCAAAGGGGATTTCCGTGGCCGCCAGACGATCCTGGGGCCGCCGCACCATAAAAAGAGGGGAACCTTGTGCCGGCACTGCGAGAAAGCCGTCGGCCACGGTACCCGTGTAGTAGTAGAGGTCTGCGGCCTGCCGGATGAGGGCGACGCCGATGCCCTTGGCGGCGAGCACCTCCTGAAAAAGGGCGGTTCGGCGGCTGATTTCCCCCTGGGGCACAGGTTGCTGCATATATAGTCAGTCCTCCGGGATGGCGTCCGGGAAGCAGTTTGCCACCCTTTCCCCTAACCTGACTTAAGACTGCCGCGGTTTACTGACCTGGGCCCGTCGCCATTCTTCTCTGAACCAGGTGTCCAGGATAACCTGCTGCTTGTCTTCCAGGATACGGCGCTCCAGGTTTTCCCGGTCTTTCTGGAATTCCTCCTGGCTGGGCAGGCGTCTTTTATTGAAGGCCAGCAGGTAATATTTCCCCTGCCAGGCTATGGGCTTGTCCGGATAGGGCTGCTGTTCGGAAAGGAGAAAAGCAGCCGCAGTCAGAGGCTCTGCCAGGGGTTGCTGCAGAAAACCCTGGATGCGGGTAAAAAAGCCGCTGTTTTTCAGGGGCAGCCCGGCCTGGGCCGCCACCTTGGCCAGGGGCTCGCCCCGGCGCAGGCGGGTCAATAATTGCCCGGCTTCGTTCTCCGCCATCTTCTGGGCTTCCTGCCTGGCCACCGCCTGGAGCACCTTATCCTTGACTTCCTCGAAACCGGGGACGTAAGCGGCTTTCCGTTCGATATCATGGAGCACCGCAAAGCCTCCAGGGACTTCAGAAAGTCCCACTTCCCTGGCTTTGAGGCTGAAGGCTTCCTGGTTGAAGGCCCTGACCGCTCCCAGGCCCGGGATGGGCTCGGTTAAGGTGATAAAGGGCGTCTCCTGCGGGGTCAATTTGTTTTTCTGGGCCATCTCCTGAAAGGAGGTGGTGGTGGCCTCGGCCTGCAGCCGCTTGGCCTCGTCCCGGGCCAGTTCCCGGCTTCTTTCTTCTTTTATTTTTTCCTGGGCCCGGGCCTTGGCTTCCGCCTCGGGCAGGGGTTCGGATTTCTCAATGGCCTCAACCTTTATTATGTGGAAACCATTGGCGGTCTGTGCCAGTCCAATCTCTCCGGGGGCCAGGGCGAAGGCGACTTTGTCCCAGGCGTCGCCCTGCTTGCCCCGGGCCACGGACCCCAGTTCACCGCCCTGCGTCTTATGGGCCTCATCCTGGGACCTGGTGCGGGCCAACTGGGCAAAGTCCTGGCCCGGCTGGCGGGCCTGCCTGAGCAGGTCTTCGGCCTTCTGTTTCAACTGCCGCCGGGCCTCGGAGTTGGCCTTGGCAGGGAAGGCCAGGAAAATTTCCCGCACCTTGAGGACCGTGGGGCGCACCAACTCGGACTGGTGATCACTTACATACGCCGCAGTCTCGTCGGGGGAAACTTTTACCTTGTTCAGGAAATCCTGGGAACGGATGACCACGTAGCCGACCTTGATCTTTTCCGGCACGCGCAACTCAGGTTCATGCTTCTGGTAATATTCCTTGAGTTCTGCGTCGGTGGGTTTGACCCTGGCCACCAGGGACTCGGGGGTAACCACCAGATAGTCCACGTCCACTGCTTCCTTGACCAGCCGGAAGTAGTTCTCCAGTTCGAGGTCCGAAACCTTGGCAAATGAGGCGATGGTCTCGACTGCCTTGGCGGCCAGCAGTTGCCTGCGGAGCCAGTTCTCGTAGGCCACCTTGTCCGCTTCCCGGTTCCGCCCTCTGCCGATGAAATAATCGTAAATCCGGGGGTCGAAGGCGCCGTCGTGTTGAAAGGCCGGGTCCCTGATGATGGCCGCCTGGACTTCGGCGTCAGTGACGGTGAGACCCATGCGCTCCGCCGCCCTGTCGAGAAGCACCAGCCGGATCAGGCCGTTTTCGGCGCCATCCCGCAAGGCCTTATAATCTTCCTCGGAGAGGTTCCGCCGGAACCGGGCCTTTTTTTCCATGATGTTGACGTAGTGGTAATACATGGTCATGGGGATGGGTTCGCCGTACACCACGGCCAACTCGTTGGATTGGGCGGCCCTTCTGCTGCCCATGCCCCAGAAGATGAAAACCACCACGATGGCCCCGATGATCAGGCCGATGACCCAATGTTTGGAATGTTTGCGCAGAATTTTGAGCATGTCAGCTCCCTGAATAACGCCCTTTATTTTAACATTTTCCGGGCTTCCTGGGCCTCGGGGCTGTGAGGGTATTGTTGGATGAGTTTCTTCAAGGTTTCCGTGGACTTCGCCTTCTGGTTGAGTTGCTGGTACGAGTAAGCCTGGCGCAGGAGCGCGGTGGGGGCCAGGATGCTGCCGGGATGCTGCACCGCCACTTTATTAAATTCATCCTTGGCCTCGGCATACCGTTTTTCCTGGTAGAAACTTTCCCCTGAATAATAAAGGGCTTGGGCACTCTTGGGGCCCCGGGGTTGACTCTTCAGATATTGTGCGAACCTGTCCCGGGCCGCGGGATAATTTTTGCTGCGATAGAAGCCCATACCCTCACTGTAAAGCTTGTCGCCGGAGGATGGGGCGGGCGCCGGCCGGGAAGCCTTTTCCCCCGGTTTGGGTGAGACCGGACCTGCCGGGGTTGCCTTTGGCGGTTTCTGGAACTGCTCCAGGGCCGCCACCCGGCGCTCCAACTGCCGCACCTTGTCCTCCAGGGTCCGAAGCTGCTGGGTCGCCTCAGAAGCAGGAGCCGGAGCTGCCGACGGGGCCTGCACCTGGCTGCCTGCCGGGGGTGGTGGGTTATGTTGAGGAAATAACATGGAAGTGTTACACGCCGCCGGCGTCGCCAGCAAAACCCCGGTCACCAGAAATCTTATCCAGGCGGATTGCCTCATGCCTTCACCCCCTGGGCCGCAGGGGCCTTGGCAACAACCCCGCCGGCCCTGCTGAGCCGATCCATAACCGGTTAATTTTACGGGTAAGTTCATCGGCTTGTCAAGGGCGGGATGCTTTCACAAGGGGAAGCGCAGGTCACCAGGAAATCGGGAAAACTACCGGTGGCGGAACAGCGGTTTTTCAGCCTTCTTTCAGGCATGGCATGGCAGGATTTCGAGCAAAAGGGGCAATTGGCGCGATTTTGTCCGGTTTTGTGGGATCAGGCCGGCGTCAGTCAATTGGGTTTGCGGATGCTGTCCACCACCCGGCGGACATCAGCCAGGCATCAGCGCCCCGTAGGGTTCTTGGTGGCACACTGACATCCCCCGGCTTTTTTTTCAGCCATGATTCTTTCCATGATGGTGGACGTGCCATTCGCCAGGAAATCCTGCTCGATGTCGGAGGCGGTGTAACCGAAGCAATAACAAATCAAGCTTTCCATCGCGTTCCCTTCCAACGGCTTGCTCAGGTGGTCTATTAACGGTTTAGGATAGCAGAAGATATCCAGTTCTCCAAAACATTAATCGGTTCTGGAGACCCTGCAGGGGCAATCCCGCCCCTGCGCCCGGAAACAGGGGCGGCCACAGGGGTCCACCCTGGCCCCAAATGCCAATAATTTTGACGGGAATATCAGGTTATTCCATACTAATCGAGCACAGGCTCGCCCGGTTTTTCCCCCCGCCCTCCTTTCTTGCCCCCCTGCGGCCTTTGTTATAAGATGAAGGTATCTTCGCCACACATGAGCACTGGGAAGGAGATCCATGGCGCGCTCTGACTTTGTTCACCTGCACGTACACACCGCCTACAGCCTGCTTGACGGAGCCATCCGTTTGCCCGACCTGGTGCAGCGGGTCCAGGAACTGGAGATGACTGCCGTGGCCATCACCGACCATGGCAACCTGTTCGGCGTCCTGGATTTTTATGAGAAAGTCAAAAAAGCCGGGATCAAGCCGCTGTTAGGCTGTGAATTGTATGTGGCTCCCGGCAGCCGCCACGACCGCAAGGGGAAAGGGGACCATAATCATCTGGTGGTGCTGGCCGAAAACCAGGAAGGCTACCGCAACCTGGTGCGCCTGGTCACCCTGGCCCACCTGGAGGGTTTTTACTATAAACCCCGGGTGGACAAGGAACTCCTGGCTGAATTAAACGCCGGCCTCATTGCCCTGTCTTCCTGCCTGCACGGGGAAGTGTCCCAGCATCTGCTGGCCGGCGACCCCAAAAGCGCCGAGGCCGCGGCCCGGCAATATGCGGAGATCTTCCCGGACCGCTTTTATCTCGAGGCCCAGGCCAACAACCTGCCCGAACAGCTCAAGGTGAACGAGGCCCTCCTTGAGTTGGCCCCCCGCTGGGGTCTGCCCCTGGTGGCCACCAACGACTGCCATTATCTCAAGCCCGAGGACGCCCGGGCCCACGACGTGTTGCTGTGCATCCAGACGGGCAAGACCGTGAACAGCTCGGGGCGCATGAAATTCCAGACCGACCAGCTCTATTTTAAAACCCCTGCAGAGATGGCACGACTGTTTCCCCCGGAGCTTCTGGCCCGTACCAGGGAAATCGCCGACCGCTGTGATGTGACCCTGGAGCTGGGCACTTACCACTTCCCCGTCTTCCCGGAATCCACCGGGGAATCCATGGAGGAGCAACTGAACCGCAAGGCCAGGGAAGGGCTGACCCGGCGCCTGGCGGACCAGAGAGCCGCAGCGCGCCCCGAGGCGGATTACTGGCAGCGCCTGGACTACGAGCTGAAGTGTCTGGCTCAGATGGGTTTTGCCGGCTACTTCCTGGTGGTGGCCGACATCATGAACTATGCCCGCAAAAAGCAGGTTCCCATAGGGCCCGGCCGCGGCTCCGCGGCGGGGAGCCTGGTGGCGTTCAGCCTGGGCATCACCGATCTCGATCCCCTGGCCTACGGCCTCATTTTTGAGCGCTTCCTCAACCCCGAACGCTTGAGTCCTCCTGATATCGACATGGACTTCTGTTACGAGCGCCGGGGGGAAATCATCCACCATGTGGCCAAAACCTACGGCTGGGAGAACGTGGCCCAGATCACCACCTTCGGCAGTATGAAGTCCCGCCAGGTCATCCGGGATGTGGGCCGCGCCCTGGAGGTGCCTTATGCCGAAGTGGACAAGATTGCCAAGCTGGTGCCCGAACAGCCGAAGATGACCGTGGCCAAGGCCCTGGAGCAGGAGCCGCGCCTCAGAGAAGCCCGGGACACCAACCCCACGGTCCAGGAAATCCTCACCATCGCCCAAGCCCTGGAGGGCCTCCCCCGTCACGCCTCCACGCACGCCGCCGGCCTGGTCATCGCCGACCGCCCTCTGGTGGAATATTTGCCGCTCTACAAAGGCAACAAGGGTGAGCTGGTCACCCAATTCGACATGAAGGGCGTCGAGCGGGTGGGGCTGGTCAAGTTCGACTTTTTGGGCCTGAGAACCCTCACCGTCATCGACCAGGCGGTGAGCTTTATCCGCCGGAATCACGACCAAGGCTTCGATATTCACGCCATCCCACTGGACGACCCGGAGACCTTTGCCCTCCTCCAGGCCGCCAACACCGCCGGCGTGTTCCAACTGGAAAGCGAAGGCATGCGCAACCTGATGGTGCGTCTCAAACCCAGCACCTTCGAAGACATCATCGCGCTGGTGGCCCTCTACCGCCCCGGCCCCATGGAAAGCGGCATGATTGACGACTATGTGCGCCGCAAGCATGGCGAGGAGGAGGTGGCCTATTTCCTGCCCCAGCTCGCCTCGATTTTGCAGGAAACTTACGGGATTATCCTGTACCAGGAGCAGGTCATGCAGATCGCCGCCGAGGTCTCGGGCTATTCCCTGGCCGAAGCTGACATCCTGCGCCGGGCCATGGGCAAAAAGATCCCGGAGGTCATGGCGGCCCAGCGGGAGCGTTTTGTCACCGGGGCCGTGGAGCGCAATATTCCCAAAGACAAGGCCGACGACCTGTTCACCCTCATCGAGAAATTCGCGGGCTATGGCTTCAACAAATCCCACAGCGCCGCCTATGCGCTGATCGCCTACCAGACTGCGTATCTCAAGGCGCATTACCCCCTGGAATTCCTGGCCGCCCTGCTCAACAGCGAAATCAATCAGACCACGTCGCTCGCCAAACATATCATGGAGGCCCGGGAGCAGGGATTGATGATCCTGCCCCCCGACATTAATCTCAGCCAGCGGGATTTCGTGGTGCAGGACGGCAAGGTGCGCTACGGCATGGCGGGGGTGAAGAATGCCGGCTCCGGCGCCATCCAGGAGGTGGTGGAAGCCCGGAAAAGCGGCCCGTTCCAAAGCTTCAGCGATTTTTTGGAGCGGGTTAACCTCAGCCGGGTCAACCGCAAGGTGATTGAAGCCCTCATTCAGGCCGGAGCCTTTGACAGCCTGGAAAAAAACCGGGCCCGCCTTTTTGCCGGCCTGGACATGGGGCTGGACAGGGCCCAGCGGGCCAAGAGCATCCAGGCCATCAAGCAAATGTCCATGTTCGAGGCCTTGGCGGAATCGGTCACGGATGACTGGCTCCCCGACACCCCGGAATGGGAGGAGTCGGAAAAACTGGCCCGGGAAAAAGCGGCCCTCGGGGTATATCTCAGCGGCCACCCCTTGGATGCCTACCGGCATATCCTCAAAAGCTGGGTCAAGAAAACCACCGCCGACCTGCCGGAGACGCCGGACGGTGAAAGCGTCGCCCTGGGAGTGGTGGTTACGGCCGCCAAGGAGAAGGTGAGCAAAAAGGGCGGCCGGGTGGCCATCCTCACGGTGGAGGACCTCACCGGCTCGGTGGATGTCCTGGTCTTCGGGGACGTCCTCGATAAAATGGCGCCCTGGCTCGGTCAGGCGAGCCTCCCGTTATGGCTCAAGGGGGATGTGGTCCAGGAAGAGCGGGGCACCAAGATCGTGGCCCGGGAAGTAGCGCCCCTGGGAACTTCCCTGCCCCGCTGGCCGGACCGCCTGGATTTGCGCCTGCGGGCCTCCACCCTGGACCGGGAACAGCTTGTCGCCCTGCGGGAAGTCCTCGAACGCCACCAGGGCACTGTCCCGGCGTTCCTGCACTTCCTGAATCCTCAGGAGAACGGCATCCTGGCCCTCCCCGAAACACTCGCCCTGACCCCCTCGGAGGAACTGGCCGCGGAAGTGAACCACCTGTTCGGCTATCCGGTCCTGAATCTCTAGCAGGCTGTTGAAACACCACCACGAGAGGGATTGGTATCCATCCGGTTTCCACCCTCCCGCTGGGGAAAGAGCCGCTCCTGTTCCCCAGCACACCCGCAACCAAGATAGATTGAGCACCGCCCCCGGCGGTGCTGGAGCCGCTGGCTTCACCCTGCGCCGGCACCGTTGAGGAGGCCTGTGTCACCGACCATTTGCCGAACAGATGGAAAAGATGTCCAGGAAAATATCTCGTTTAAAAAACAAAAACCGCCGCGGCCACCGCGGTCACCCATTTCCCCTTTCTCCCCCGGGCCATGGAGACCACATGTTTGGGCGAAAAACTCCGTTCTTCCAGGGTATATTTCTCATCTTCGGGAGACCAGGCCCGTTTCCAATTGATTTTCAGACCCTTGGCTGAAGCATAGAGTTCAGCCGCCTGATCGCAAACCCAGTCCTCCACTTCTTCCGATTCCATACCATAGGCGTGAAATTCGCTGATGTAGCCGTAATCATCGGGATTTTCGGGAAACAGGATGGCCACGGCGGCGGCCATGAGTCTGCCTTCCTCGTCGGAATCGCACCGCGACATGACGGAAAAGGTCAGTTGGCCGGGAGAAAGGAACTGCAGGCCTTCTTCAATATCCAGAAGCTTACAGTTGGGAGGAACGATGGAGGAAACCGTGACCAGGTTAAAGGCGGAGATCCTGGCTTCCCGAAGGGCTTCCTCAAAGGAATTGAGCCTCTCGGAGTGAATCCCGACCCCCTTGGTCAAAAATACCGCCCTGGGCACCAGAGGATTGACTGTGAATTTTTGGGGTCCGGCCATGCTTATCCCTCCTCTGGGGCAGATTTGTTGCGGTCCCCGTCCTGCTTCCGCATACCCGCAGGTTATGGCACCCGGACGGAACCTTAACCTTGCACTATACCAGAACCGCCAAAGGATAGGAATATGATCCCGGGGCTTTTCACCAGGTTATCCCGGCTGTTGCCGCCCCCCGGCTGCGAGGCTGCAGGGAAATCACCTCAGGGTGCGTGCCAGTCATTGCCAACAGCCCAAGCCGGCCGCCCTGTCGGGTCCCGCAGGACCATAAGGTCATTCCCCTTCTTCACCGTGGCCGCAATGATGGCGGTTTTCCCAGGCAGACTCACCCAAGATCCGGTGATTTCCACCTGATCCCCGGGTTGCAGAGTGAGGCTGGTTTTGGGTCTGAAATTTTCAGGTTTCAGGATTACCCAGAAGGTCCCGTCTTGCGTCTTGAGCATCAGGGTTTCACAATACCTTTTGCCGTTGCCGGAGATGGTCTTGGCCAGCGACACGACTTCGCCCCGGGTCGTTTTCACCGTGGCGGGGTTATAGAGATTGCTGTAATGGATACGGCCGCCGGCGTGCGCCCAGGAACCGGCCGCCAGAAGGCACAGGCATCCCATCAGGATGCCGGCTGACTTGATTTTCACAGTCCTTACTCCTTGGAAGTTGCAAAATTGAACGCTGGCTTCTTTACAAGAACCCGAGAAGAGGCCAAAGTCGGCGGCAAGACGGGGAGGAAAATTACAAACGGCTTCGCTTCAGGACCCAGGCGACCCAGGAGAAATCCATCCCGGCAGGAAGCTCAGGGTGCCGGAATTCCTTGATTTCCCGACGGCTCAGGAACCAACCCAGCCTTTGATAGGCGGCCAGTAACGGGCCTTCCTGGCTGGGTCGAAAGCCTGAAAGAATGATGGAGGCCCCCGGGGCGGCCAGGCGGTCCAATTCCGGCGCTTTGGCCATCTGGACTTCCCAGGGGAGATTGGCCACCACCAGATCGAAAGCGGCTTTCAGGCATTCGGTGGAGCCCCGCACCACTTTGAGGGGACCGGACAACCGGTTTTTCCGGGCGTTTTCCAAGGTTTCCCGGGTGGCCTGGCCGGCCAGGTCCACTCCCACCACTACCGGGACGCCCAGGGCGGCCGCGGCCAACCCCAGGAGGCCGGCGCCGCAGCCCACATCCAGCAGATTGTTGAGCCGGGCCGCAACCAGATTCTTCGTCAGCAGGTCCAAACAAAGACGGCTGGTGGGGTGGGTGGGGTTAAAGGCTTCGCCGATGCTGATCTTCAGAATTTTTGCGGAACTTTCAGCCTGATTACTCCTGAAAGTTACCAGCCAGAGCCTTCTCGTCAACCTCTGAAACATGGCTCCGCAGTCTGACAGGTCCGCAAGCCCTTTCCTGGGAAGAGGCCAGAGGGCCGGAGGCTCCCCTTGTTGATCCCAAATGCTGTTTTGTCTAGCAGCCGAATCGATCTCAGAAAGCGCCTGAAGCTGAGAATCCCAGCATCGGTGCGGCATTCTGTTTGGTTCTCAAAAGCTCATCCCCGCCGTGGTCATCTATATAGATTTTATTCCAGAGGGTAGCGCCTGCATATATTTCCGCCCGGAAAGCCGGAGACTGCTGATAGCCCAACGTCGCAAAAACCGGACAACTCCGGTACTGACCAATGCCGCCCGGGATGGGGCCATTGTGGTCCAGGCGGAACCGGTAGGAGCGGTAGGCCCCGCCCAGTCCGACCGACCAATGTTGGGTAAGTTTATAATTCAGTACCCCGCCTCCGGGTCCCGCCGGACTGGCGCCAAACGGGTTGGTAATTTGAACCCGGTCACTGATTTTAATTTTCACGATGGGATAGGGGAAAAAGGTCGCCTGGGCAAGATTATAATATCCGGCTAGACCTATGCCCAGTTCAACCTTCGGCGAAAAGACATGGGAAACCCCGAAGGAGCCGCCGTATACCAGGGCGTCGCCGAATGTGGCGGTGCTCTCTCCCGAAAACTGGCCGGTGGGGACCAGGTAAATTTTCCAGGTGCAGTCCTGGGTGACAAAATATATCAAGGGCACGTCAAGACCGAACGTGTGGATCGCACTCCAGGGATACGGCACCCGGAAACCGGTCATTCCTGAGAAACTGTAGCCGTCATATATATACGTGAAGTCGAGCCCGGCTTTGAGTTGTTCATTTTCCTGTTTCTTGACGCCGGCACTGAAAATCAGAGTAAACACGCTGAGGCTGCCGCCGCCGTCCACCTTGGAGCCGAACTGGTAGAGGGGGACCGCCGTATAGGAAAAAGTCAGATTTTGATCGGGAGCAGGGCACACCTTGGCGACCCGGCTGACAGGAAGTTCGGCAAGAAGGCCAGAGGGAAAAATCAAGGACAAAAACAACGTGAGCAGGACGATGATTGCGGCCGATTGCCCCCTCGCCCTGGAGGAATCTCCCCGTTTTTTCCCCCCGCCGGACCGCCAGCCGTCGTTGCCAGGAAGCGGCGGCGAACCTGTGGGCTTTTGGGAAAAATATGTTTCCCCAGCAAGAGGGACCATGAGATTCTGCTCCTTTCTGTTTACGATTAACAGTAAGCATCTTTACTTATGCGGTCAAGAAATATCGGTCCCCGCAACCTCCGATCCCGGCGGCGGCAAATCGGTGAGCCGGCTGAAAAAACCTGTAGAAATATTCTGTTTATTTGGACTATTATTGAGTAGGGAGAGCCCGGGGCTGGAGGGGCCTGTCCTAAAGATTTTTGGGGGCTCACGGGGGAGAAAAACCTTGCGGGAACAGCAGGAGTGCCGTGAACATTACGGCGGGATGCGTCCTTCTCCCGAGAAAAGGCCGGTAACCCTTTTCTCTGCCAGCATTATTGTCATTGCCAACATGATCGGGACCGGAGTCTTCACGACCCTCGGGTTCCAGTTAGACAGCCTGCCTTCTGCCTTTGCCGTGCTCTGCCTGTGGGTTTTAGGGGGTATCGGGGCCTTCTGCGGGGCTTTGTGCTACGGGGAGCTGGGCGCCATGATGCCCCGGTCCGGCGGCGAATACACCTTTCTCTCCGATATCTACCACCCGGCCCTGGGTTTTCTGTCCGGCTGGATCTCCATTGTGGCGGGCTTCGCCGCGCCCATTGCGCTGGCGGCCATTGCCCTGGGAGAGTACAGCGGTGCGGTCTTCCCGGGGATCGACAAAAGCGTCCTGGCGGTGTCCGCCATTCTCATCCTGACCGTCATCCATGTCTCCGATGTAAAATTCGGCTGCTATTTCCAGAACTTCTTCACGGTGGGCAAGATCATCCTGATTGTGACGCTCATCGTGGCCGGCTTTGGCGCAGCCCACCCCCAGCATCTTACCCTGATACCGGCCTCGGCCGACGTCAAGGCGGTGTTCAGCCCGGCATTTGCCATTTCCCTGGTGTATGTCTTTTATGCCTATTCCGGCTGGAACTCGGCCTCTTACATTGCGGGGGAAATACAAAATCCGGAGAGAAATCTGCCCCTGTCGCTCTTTATCGGCACCGTTATCGTGTCGCTGTGCTATGTGCTGATCAATTTCATTTTTCTCTACAGCGTCCCCATGAGCGAGTTGGCCGGGAAAATCGATGTGGGATATCTCTCGGCCAAGTCTATTTTCGGCAGGCGCGGCGGCGCCATCATGACTCTCCTGATCTGCTTCGCCCTGACCTCCAGTCTCAGTTCCCTCATCATGGTGGGTCCCCGGGTGACCCAGGCCATGAGCTGTGACATGAAATTTTTTGGGTTTTTATCCATGAAGAACAAGCGGGGGGCACCGGTGGCAGCCATTATGCTGCAGTCGTCGGTGGCGATCTTCCTTACCTTGACCTCCACCTTTAATTCGGTGCTGACCTATGTGGGCTTCACCCTGGCCCTGTTCTCCTCCCTGGCGGTCCTCGGGGTGATTTTGTTGCGGATCAAGGAGCCCCGGCGGCCGCGGCCCTTCAAGACCTGGGGGTACCCGGTGACTCCGGCGCTCTTCCTGATGCTCTACGGCTGGATGCTCTGCTACCTCTTTATTGACAGGCCCCTGCCCTCAGCCTGTGGTCTGTTGACGGTGGCCGCGGGGCTCCTGTTTTACAAATTGTTGGCGGCTCCGCAGCCGCGCAAGTCGCAGTTAAAGGTAATTTCTTAACTATAGGCGGAGGGGGTTGGTTGGTAATGCCCAAGAAGGGACTGGTGGCCGGGTTGACGTTGTTCTTGCTCTTTCTTGGGGCTATTCCTGCCTTGAGTGCCGGCCCGATGCCGCAGTCCATACTGGGCGTCAGCAACGATCTTCAGGCCGGACAAACTGCGGCGGATACCCCGGGATATAACGATTACGCCCGCTTTATCGCCGGGCTAAAATGCAGTCAGGGCCCCCTGGCTGCGCAGCAAGGAAGCCGCGCCTGGATCAATTTTGCCCGGACCATGGACCACAGCTGGGAAAGGTTCAATCAGCGCCAGCTTAAGGTTATGCAGGCGTGGGCTTCCCAGGAACTCTCCGGGGCTCAATGCCCCACAATCTTTTATCCTTTTAGCGGCCCGGATTTTGTCAACATGTTCACCCTGTTCCCCCAGGCCCATACCTACCTGATGCTCTCCCTGGAACCGGTGGGCGAACTGCCAGATTTTTCTGCCGCCCAGGCGGCGAGCTTCTTCCCCGGCCTGCAACGCTCCCTGTATGACCTTTTGCAGTTGAGCTTTTTCATTACGCCCAAGTTGAAAGCTTCCCTGGGAAAACATGACATTAAAGGCGTCTTGCCGGTGCTGCTGTTTTTTCTGGCCAGGGATGGGGTCCGGGTGGAGGACGTCAGGTATTGGGTCATGAAACCCGAAGGGACCAGCGAGGAGACCCCTGCCACGACGGTTCCCATCATCTCCGGACCCGGAGATATCCCGGGCCTGAAGATTACCTTTGTTCGGCCCGGCGCCGGCGAACCCCAGACGCTCTATTACTTTCGCTTCAATCTCGGCAATGACTCCATGCAACAACACCAGCAGTTTCTTACTTTTCTGGAAAAATTCGGCCCTCTGACCACCTTTTCCAAGGCTGCCTCTTACTTGATGCATAAGCCTTACTTTTCCGCCATCCGGCAGTTTATCCTGGACAAAAGTTCATATGTTCTGCAAACCGATTCGGCCATCCCGGTGTCCTATTTCGACCCCTCGGCCTGGAATCTGCAGTTTTACGGCTGTTACAAAGGCCCCATCGCGCTTTTCCGCGCTCACTACCAAGCGGAACTTGCCGCATTCTATCATGCCAGCCGGGACATTCGGCCTCTCCCCTTCGGAATTTGCTACCGTCACCGACCTGGCACCTCAAACCTGATGTTTGCCGCCAAGAAGACAGGATTGGCCCACAACAACGCCGACTAATAGTGAAAAACATGCGATTTTTTGCCGTCCTCCTGGTTGTTTGTCTCCTGTTTTGCCCTCCGGGGATACATCAGGTCAGCGCTGCGGCGCTGCAACTTCCCCTCAGCGTCCCCGTCCGGGACTGGCGCCCCCTGGAGCAGCGCTGGAACTGCCAGTTCCAGGTCAGCCTGGGTCTGGCCCTGCAACAGCATCCCGTCTGGCAATCCCTGGTCAGCCAACAAAAAATGGCGGTGGGGCTGGTAGACCTGGCGGACCCGAAAAAGCCGCGCTTTGCCAAGGTGAACGGCAACGTCATGATGTACGCCGCCAGCCTTCCCAAGATCGCTGCCCTGCTCGCCGCAACCCAGGGTTTTGCAGACGGAACCCTCAGGGAAACCCCGCAGGTGCGCCGCGACCTGATAGAAATGATCCGTCGCTCGGACAATGCTGCCGCCAGCCGGGTCATTAACCAGATCGGGTTGCAGAGAATCGCGGCAGTCCTGCTGGACCCCCGCTACCATTTCTACGACCAGAAACAGGGCGGCGGCCTCTGGCTGGGGAGCGATTACGGGCTGCACCTCGAGCGGAACCCCGAACCCTTGAAAAACCTGGATCACGCCGCCACAGTTGACCAGATCTGTCGCTTCTATTATCTGTTGGCCTACGGCCGCCTCATCAACCGGGAACGCTCCCGGCAAATGCTGAAAATCCTGGCCTTCCCCGACCTGGACGACAAGTTCGTCCACGCCTTGGGAAATTCGGTGCCTCCGCATCATGTGTATCGCAAGTCCGGAGAATTCCGGACCTCGTACTCGGATTCGGTCCTGGTCTGGAAAGGCGCCAGCACCCGCTATATCCTGGCGGCCATGGTGGAAGATGCCCGGGGGGAGACCATTCTGCGACAGTTGCTCCCGGCCATGGAAAAGATTCTCAAGCAGCATTGATCGCTGGCAATCTGCTGAATATCGCGGTTAGTTGGTTATGCAAATCGGCAGCCGATGATACAATACAACTCGTGGCAAAGGTCTCTTACCGGGAAGGCCGGGGGACTTTCAGCCTGTAACGCCGGCTTTGCGCCGGGTTTTTCTCCCCTTCAACCTTCTCCAACCCCTCTGAGGCCGGACGGCTTTTCGAAAGGAGCCTACCCTATGGCGGAGAATGTGCGCTACGACGTCACGTTACTGAGCGATGATGATCTGTATCTGTTCAATGAAGGCAGTCACTTCCGTCTTTATTTAAAGTTAGGGGCTCATCCCCTGACCGTCGGGGACGTGGCGGGCACGTACTTTGCCGTTTGGGCCCCGGATGCCGAAAAGGTTTTTGTCATCGGCGACTTCAACAACTGGGACAAGGCCTCCCACCCCCTGGTGCCCCGGGGTCAGTCGGGCATCTGGGACGGTTTCATTCCCGGGGTGGGGCCCGGTACGATCTACAAATTCCATATTCATTCCCGCTTTCAGATGTACAAGGTCGATAAGGCCGATGTCTTCGGCTATTCTTTTGAGCCGCCGCCCCGCACCGCTTCCATCGTCTGGGACCTGGACTATGCCTGGAGCGACCAGGAATGGATGGCCAGGCGGCATGTGCCCAATGGCCTGAACGCGCCGCTGTCCATTTACGAAATGCACCTGGGCTCCTGGCGGCGCAAGCCCGAGGAGGGCCACCGCTTTCTGACCTACCGGGAAATAGCTCCCCAGTTGGCGGAATACCTGAAGACTATGGGATTTTCCCACGTGGAGTTCCTGCCGGTGATGGAGCACCCCTTCTACGGCTCCTGGGGCTACCAGACCACCGGCTACTTCGCCCCCACCAGCCGCTACGGCACGCCCCAGGATTTCATGTTCCTGGTGGATTATCTGCACCAGCATGACATCGGGGTCATCCTGGACTGGGTCCCCTCCCACTTCCCCGCCGACGAACACGGCCCCGGCTTTTTCGACGGCACGCACCTCTTTGAGCACGCCGACCCCCGGAAAGGCTATCACCCGGATTGGGACAGCAAAATTTTCAATTACGGGCGCAACGAAGTGCGAAATTTTTTGCTCAGCAGCGCCCTGTTCTGGCTGGACCGCTACCACGTGGACGGTCTCCGGCTCGATGCCGTGGCCTCCATGCTCTATTTGGACTATTCCCGCCGCGGGGGCGACTGGATCCCCAACAAATACGGGGGCAATGAAAACCTGGAAGCCATCGATTTCCTGCGCCAATTTAACAAAGAAGTGTACGGCAATTACCCCGATGTGCAGACCTTTGCGGAAGAATCCACCGCCTGGCCCATGGTCTCCCGGCCCATTTATGTGGGCGGCCTGGGCTTCGGCTTCAAATGGGACATGGGGTGGATGCACGACACCCTGATGTATATGTCCAAGGACCCCATTTTCCGGAAATTTCACCACAACACCCTGACCTTCCGGATGCTCTATGCCTGGACGGAAAATTTCGTGCTGCCGTTGTCCCACGACGAAGTGGTGCACGGCAAAGGGTCGCTGTTGCGCCAGATGCCGGGGGACGACTGGCAGAGATTCGCCAACCTGCGGCTCATGTTCGGCTACATGTTCGGCCAGCCGGGCAAAAAACTGCTCTTTATGGGGGGCGAATTCGGGCAGTGGGACGAGTGGTACCACGAAAAAAGCCTGGACTGGCACCTGTTGGAATACCCGCCCCATACCGGGGTGAAAAAGTGGGTGGAGGACTTGAACCGCAGGTACCGGCAAGAACCGGCCTTATACGAATTGGACCTGGAGCCGGAGGGTTTCCGCTGGATCGACTGTGCCGACGTGGACCACAGCGTGGTAAGTTTCCTCCGGAAAGGGAAAACTACGGGGGACCTTATCCTGGTGGTGGCCAATTTCACGCCGGAGACCCATGTCAATTATCGGGTCGGAGCACCCAGGGCGGGCTACTGGCAGGAAATCCTCAACAGCGATGCTCCTATCTATGGCGGCAGCGGCCAGGGCAACATGGGGGGCCTCGAGACCACCCCCATCCCCTATCACGGCTACCCCGATTCCCTCAATCTGACCCTGCCGCCCCTGGCCACGGTCTTTTTCAAAAACGCAGGCTGACCAAATACCCAGGGCGCCTTTCCCGGGCCGGACAGGCGCCCCGCCGCTTCCAGGCGGCAATTCGTCGGGCCGCCTTGCGGGACGTGCTTCGGTTACCCCAATGGGTATCCCAGGGAATTGCAGAACCAAGCCACCATAATTTCTTTGGAAAAAAGGAAAAACCTGCTCATTGAAGAGGCAGGTGCCGGCGGATACGTCTCTGCACAGCAACCTTTAAAAATGACTGGTGCCGGAGGCGAGACTCGAACTCGCACAGGCGCTAAGCCCGGGGGATTTTGAGTCCCCTGCGTCTACCCGTTCCACCACTCCGGCACGTCTCAATATTCTACCTTTCCCCTTCCGGTCTTGGCAAGTGCTTTTGCAGAAAAGGCCCGGTCAGGCTAATCCTCCGGCCGCGGCAGCCGGTGAATTGATGACGGTTCTCCCTAAATTTTCAAGATGCATGGTTCTTCCAGTCAATTGTCCGGAATACGACCCATAAAATACACGAAGACTCGATTTTTCCTTGACGAAGGGTTTTTGCTTGTTTTATCATGCAATCCTCATAAGACAATTTTGGGAAAAACATCAACTCGTTCCTCTCAGGGTTAAGCATCTTGCCTGGGGTATGAATCTTAAGCTCGTCTGCCCGCAAACCTCCTGACTCAAAGGAGTGAAATGGCTCGGGACCCGCAGTCCAGTACCAATTTTCTGGCGCCCCCCGTTTCCCCGGAGCATGTATCCCGGGCATTCTCCCTGGAATCCTGCCGTACTACGCCGAAATGCTTCCGCACCATAATTGACCTGGCCCAGGAGGGCATAGTCCTGCTGGACGAGGCAGTCTGCATCACCTTCATCAACAAGTGGCTGGCCGATATGCTGGGGTCCGACCCCGAAGAATTGCAGGGCCGGTCTTTTCTCGATTTTGTGGAAAACGGCGGCGCGGAGATTCTCACCGCCCAACTGGAACAATGCCGCCAGGGCCGCACTGAGGCCGCGGTCTTAAATCTCCATTGGCGGGATGGTAGCTCCCGGGTGGTCCTGGTGTCCGTGGTGCCCCGGGAGGAAACCGGGGTCTTTCAGGGCTATCTTGTGGCTGTCACCGATATCACCCGCCTCAAAGACCTGGAAAGCGAACTGCGCCGCGCCAAGGAATTTCGGGATACCGTCTTCAACAGCATTACCGATAATCTCATCGTTATTGAGCCCAAATCCTGCCGGGTGGTGCTGGCCAATGACTCCTTTGTGCGCTGGATGGGGCAAGAGCACGATACGGTGATAAACCGCCGCTGTTTTGAGGTCATGCATAGTAAAGAGGCCCCCTGTCAGGAGGAGGGGTATTTCTGTCCGGTGAAGGAAACCGCCAGGCTCAAACGGCCGGTGTTGGCCGACAAGGCCTTTTCCTCCAAAGGGAAGGATCACATCTACCAGATTGCCGCATATCCGCATTTCGATGGCAAGGGCGACGTCGATCTGGTTATCTGCCTGGAACGGGACGTGACGGACCGGCGCCGCATGGAAGAATCGCTGGCCTTCCGCTCCCAGGAGCTGCAGAAGACCCAACACCAGATGGAAAAGCTCTCGGAAATTGCCCGGGAACGCTCCAACCGGCGCTCCCTGCCCGAACTGGTGCAATATCTGCATGATATCCTGTCGGAACTTTTTCCCCAGGCCGATCCTCTATTTCTTCTGCTGGATGCGGATAAAAACCGCCTGCTGCTCCTGGAGGAATGTTCCGACCTGGTGACCGGACCCCTGAAACGCCTGGTGCGCCGCCTGGAAAAAGTCGGCCTCCTGGACGAACTCGTGAACTATTTTTCCCACCTCAAGGAACCTCACCTGGTAACCTACGCCGACCGGGGCACCATGGCCCCGTATTTTAAGGTGATCTCCCGCATCTATCCGAGCTGGTTCGGCTTGCCCCTGGTTATTCAACAACACTGTCTGGGCTTTTTTCTCCTGGGTTCCCACCTTCCCCAGGGGTATTCCCGGGAGGAACTCAACTTTTTTCACGCCCTGTTCGGCCAGGTGGCCTGCTATCTCCGTTACCTGGTGCGCCAGGAGACCTCCTTTGCCTTGAGCCCCGCTCCGGTGCCCGAGAAGATCCAGTTCGGGGATATCATCGGCCAGAGCAAGAAGATGCACGAGATCTACGAACTCATCGACTTGGTCTCCCGCACCGACGCCACCGTCCTGATCATGGGGGAAAACGGCACCGGCAAGGAATTGGTGGCCCGGACCATCCATCACCAGAGCAAGCGGAGCCGGGGACCTTTTGTGGTGGCCAACTGCTCGGCCTATTCCCCGACCTTGCTCGAAAGCGAACTGTTCGGCCACGAGAAGGGAGCCTTCACCGGGGCCATCCGCCGCAAAAAGGGGCGTTTCGAATTGGCCCAGGGCGGCACCCTGTTTTTGGATGAAATCGGCGACATCCCCCCCGCCACCCAGGTGTTGCTGCTGCGCTTCCTCCAGGATCACTGCTTCGAGCGGGTGGGGGGCGAGGCCACCATTGAATCGAATGTCCGGGTGCTGGCCGCCACTAACAAGGATCTTTACCGGGCCGTGCAGGAGGGTCGGTTTCGCGACGATCTCTATTACCGCCTGAATGTTATTACCATCAATCTGCCGGCGCTGCGGGAACGGAAAGAAGATATCCCCCTGTTATGCCAACATTTTTTGGAAAAATACAATCTCAAAGAAAATAAACGGATTGCGCGTTTCTCCGCCGACGCCATGCAGACCCTGATGGACTTCGACTGGCCGGGAAATGTCCGCCAACTGGAAAATGCGGTGAGCCATGCGGTGATCCTGGCCCAGGGGGAAGATATCCGGAGGCGGCATCTGCCCCGCTTCCTCAAGGAAGCCGGAGATGAGGCCCGGCCCACCTCTTTGGCAGAAACCGAGCGTCTGCTGATTCTGCGCGTGCTCAAGGAAGTGGGCTGGAACAAGCATGAAGCGGCGCGGCGCCTCAGGGTGAGCCGCAGCACCCTGTACAGCAAGATTCGCCGCTATGACCTGGGGCAGGCAAAATGACCTGGAATAGGGGTCATATTTTGGACAATATTTTTCTTAGGAATATTAGTAAGAAAGACAGCAAAAATAATTTTTTGTGTTAAATCGAGACATTTCTTGACCTTTTCTTCACAAGGTTGCAAGGCCGGGCCGCCCATTGGCGCCAATAACTGAAATAATATCAAGGTGTTGTAATGTGGCTACCTCGCCTGCCTGGCTTGGCAGGGATTTTGTATTAAGTCAATATGGCCTTTTTCGTCAATGGGTGGGGCCCGGGCGAACGAGGCCGAAAATTAAGGGTTAGTATCTGAATTCATTCAGGGATCAAATTCTTTTTGCAGAAAGGAGGTGTGACAGTCAGCGGGGAGCCGTCGCCCCGGGGAATGGCCGACGGCAGCAACGGCGGGGAAGCTGCATACCTGCCGCCTCAAGAGGCCTTGTTTGTGGTTGTTTTAGTTTGTTCTGGTGAAATCGCGGAACGGCTTGCCGGCCGTGAGGCGAATTGAGGAACATCTTGCGAAATGGGAGGCCGAAACATGGCGAAAGAGAAAAGGGACATTGAAATCAACAGTCGGGCTGACACCCTGCCGTTGATGGGGCCGGACGTTCGTCCCTGGCCCGTAACCCCGCCTCCTTCTCCGGAAGAGTGCATGAAAGTGTACGAAAAACGGAAGGCGGGCGAGTTCGGCAAATTCCTGGAAGACAACCTGAGATTAGATTACCGTTTCGACAAACCGGAGGCCCTGCAGGGGCTCCGCATTCTGTGCATGGGCATGTGGCGCATGGGCAACAAGTTTGCCTCGGGGCTGCTCTCCGAGCTGGGGGCCGAGTTGATCAATGTTGAGCCGCCCAGCGGCGACCCCCTGCGGCAGCTCACCCCCTTCGGCCGGGAAGAATACATGCTGAAGGATACCTTCGGCACCCCCTGCGGCCTGGACTTTATCCATGAACTGAGGAACGCCCAGTCCATCACCCTGAATATCGAGACGCCGGAAGGGCGGGAAATCTACAAGAAGCTGTCCATGCTGGTGGACATCATCATCGAGGAGTATCCCCCGGGCTACATGGACTCCCTGGGTCTGGGCTACCGCCATCTCTCCAAGCTGAACCCCAAGCTGGTCTATTGCTGGATCGGCGAGCGCGGCCAGTGGGGCCCCATGAAAGACGAGGTCTCCAAATACGGCCAGTGGATGCTCGATCCCTTCGGCATGGCGGCCTGCTCCTGGGTGCACAACACCGGCTTCCCGCCGGACCAGTGCCCCCGGGGCGGCAAGGGCGGCGACCCGGTGCGGTGTGGAGTCTGGCTGGCCGACTACGTGGCCGGCGAACAGGCGGCCAACAGCATCCTGGCGGCCATCTATTGGCGGGATTGCCTGGGGAACGGCCTCGGCCAGTTCATCGAGTGCACTGCGGCTGAAACTCTCATGGACATCCTGGACTTTGACATCACCTGGTACGGGTTCAACCAGTCCATCAAGGCCAGAACCGGCGCCTGGGACCCGAACCTCAACCAATATGAATGGAACCCCTGTAAAGACGGCTACATGATGATCGGCGGCCAGACCGACCGGCTGTGGTACCGCATCGGTATGTGCATCGAGCGGGAACTGCCCCTGTTCGGGCGCCTTATCCATGAAGACCCGCTCTTGAAGGAGATGGCGGCTCGGAATGCCTTGCAGGCCCTGATCAAGACCTACACCGTCACCACCAAGTGGCTGCGGGACATCAACCGCATCGAGGCCGAGCAGAAGCTCATGGAATACGAAATCGCCGCCGGCCCGGTCCTCTATATCGACGAAGTGGCGGAATTCCCGCACTTCAAATACCGTCCCTGGGTCAACACCATTGAGGACGAGCAGTACGGGACCATTCTTTATTCCGAGTCCACCAACGCCTATCAGCACCGCACTCCTGCTCGGGTGAAGTCCTTGGGCCGGCCCCTGGGATTCGACAACGGCGAGATCTACAAGAAGTACCTGGGCTACGGTCCCATGAAGCTCCGGGAACTCAAGGCGAAGGGGGTTATCTAAATGGATTGGGAAAAAGAACTCAAAAAAATGAAGGTGTGTGACTTCGACGAACTCCCCGGTCCCAAGAGCAAAGAAGAACTCGAAGAAATGAAAATGCCCTTCGAGGAGTACTGCAAAAAGGCCTTCGATGTGGGTAACGAGTTCGTCAAGCCTGACGCCCTGAAGGGTATCCGGTGGCTATCCACCACCATGTATATCTTTACGCCCCACTCTGTCACCAACCTGGCGGAACTGGGCGCCGAGTGCATCAAGATCGAGATGCCCCGCATGGGCGACCCCATGCGCCACACCTCGCCCTTCAACGAGGCCTATCTCTATCCCCTGCATGACACCCGGCCCATGAGCGGCACCGGTCTTGGCTTCACCAACGCCAATTCCAATGAATATTACGTCACGTTGGACTACCACGTGCCCGAAGCCAAGAGGTTGTATTACAACCTGGTGAAGATGAGCGACGGCCTCACCGAGTGCTACCGCCACGGCACCTTTGACCGCTGGAAGCAGGGCTACCGCGATCTCATGGAGATCAACCCCCGCTTCATCTATGTCTGGGGCGGCGGTTTCGGCTACGGTCCCAAGATCTTCGGCGGCTCCTATGACATCCTGGGGCAGGCCCATGCGGGTCTGGCCAGCGTCACCGGCGCCCACGAGGACTTCGGCGGCCACGCCACCAAGGCTTCCAACTGGTGTATCGACTGGTACTCCGGCTCCCAGATCACCACGGCCATCCTGGCGGCCCTCTATTATCGGAATAAGACCGGCCTCGGCACCATGATCGAGTTCTCCCAGGTGCAGGCCGCCACCCGCTGTCTGGGCTACACCGCGCCCCTTTACGGCCGCTTCGGCATCGTCCGCCAGCGTTGGGGCAACTGGGACACCCAGCTCTGCGTGCACGGCATCATCATGACCGGCAAGAGCGACTTCCCGGACGCCATCAACCCGCAGGACAAGTACGAGGCCCGCTACGTCGTGCTTTCCGCCTTCCAGGATGCCGACTTCCAGGAACTGTGCAACATCATCAAGAAGCCGGACCTCTTCAGCCGTTACAAGACCCACAAGGATCGCGTCGGGGCCCCGGCCCAGATCGAGATCTACAAGGCCATTGAGGATTGGGCCGCGGACAAGACCCGTTCCGAGGTGGTGCGCATCTTCAAGGATGCGGGCCTGTTGGCCCAGCCGGTAATGAACGACCGGGAAGTGTATGAGAGCGACCATTTCCGGCAACGGGGCACGGTGCGCTGGAATGACGACCCGCTCTTCGGCGATGTCTTGATCCAGAGTGCGTACAGTGCGGGCCTGATGTCCCGGACCCCCAGAAAGCACAAGTGGCTCTGGCGGCCGGTGGGCGCGGACAACGTCAAGATCTACCATGAGCTCCTCGGCGTGCCCATGAGCAAAATCAAGGAACTCTATGACAAGGGTATCATGTAAGTGGGAGGGGTAAACGCATGACTGACATCATCTGGTGCAAGAAAGAGAAAGACGGCAAACCGTGCGATACCGTCAACTATCTGGACCCCTACTGCTTCTGGAACTGGGAAGGCAAGGTTGCCTGCGCCGAGTGCGGCACAGTGTACTATATCCACATGATCCAGGGGCACATGTACGCCGGTCCGGATGAAAAGCCCGGCGAAAAGCCGGACATTTATCCTCTCTATGCCGACAAACCCAATGACGGCTACTCCAACTACCTGCCTGGCATCGAAGGCCGCACCCGGCCCTACCACTGCCTGCCCCGGCACATCTACCTGGGCAAGGCCGACATGGTGAAGTTCAGTATCCGGGGGCGTCCGGTGAGAGGATGGAGGCCGCAGCCGCCGTCTGCCGGTGTCGCCGGTTCCCACGGTTACTTCTGGGATATCGAGAAGCTCTCTCCTGAGGTCTGGGAAGAATATCAGGAGAAGATCAAAAAAGGCGAAGTCAAGGACTGGTAAAAGGAGGGAGTAGCGTATGTCCGATCGGAAAAGAACCCCGGCTGAGTTTCTGGCCCACGTGTTGACGCCGGAGAAGAAGACTGACCACATCTGCTGGAAATGCAAATATCTGAAATGGGTGCTCAAGGGATCCGGCTTCCCGCCCGCCGACATCATCGGCTGGTGCAAGAAGATCCATTGGCCCCATTACTGGTGTATCTCCGAAATGGATGTCATTAAGAAGTGCTATGCGTTTGAGCAAATTTCCTGATATACCCCCTGAGGTCGTTCGCCAACACGGGGTGGAAGAGCTGGAGCATCTGCGCAAGCGGGTGTGCCTGTGGCGGGACGACTACATCCGCCACGCCACCGAAGGCGCCGGGGAAGAGGAATTTTTCCTGTGCAAAGACTTCATTTACGAAATCGAAGAGTACCTCTACCCGTATCTCCGGCGGCTGGTGGAGACTAATCACATCACCTCAGAAGAATGCGTCGAGTTCATGGACTACTGCTATGCCAGGGTCCTGGATGTGGCCATTTATCTGGGCTTGGACACGGAAATCCCCCACTAAAGGGGAACATTGGATAACGTAACGGCAGATTCTTCACCAAATGGCGACATAGGAGGGTCAATATGCCCGAAAAATGCCGTGTTAGTGTATGTGGATTTGATCCCATGCTTGTCAAGGGCTATGTCAAGACAGGGTATCGCGCCCTGTGGTTCTATCTCCCTGACGAGCTTTATGAAGAATATGATGTCAAAATCGGCGACAAGATCCAGGGGAAGCTGTTGGCAGTCATCAATCCCAAAGAGGAGCGGACCGCCGAACCCAACGAGCAATTTGAGTGGTCCACCTCCAAAGAAACCGGTTATGCCGTGCTCATCCCCGCGGATGTCATCACCAAGTACGAACTCACCGAGTTCCACTTCATCGAGGTGGAATTGACGCACATCGTTGGGATGGATGGGATAAAGACCATTTACCCCGGTGAGACCAAACAGCGCAAATGGTGGCCGGACGGCAAGATGAAACTTAGCTACTACCTGCCTTACGCCAAATAAGAGTCTGGAGGGCGTGAACCAACCTGGCCCTCTCCCGTCCAAGGGGAGGGCCAGTTTTTTGCCATAAGCCACACCCCTTTCCAATCCAGGAAATATCCGGTAGGCTTACCAGATAAGGAAAAGGAACAAGGAGCGGAAGCAGCCGTCATGGAAGAAGACAAGACCCTCTCCGAAAACCCGATGTTTCAAGAAGCCTGGGAAAATGTGGGGGAATTAACCAAGATTCACAATCCCCTGTTTGATCAGACCCTGTTCCTCATGGGCTACGATTTTTCCTCCAATATCTACCTGATTAAGGGGGAGTATTGCTCTCTTATTGACCCTGGCAATGATTATACCGCGTTCATGCAGATGTTGGATTTGGGCATTACGCCCCCGGACATCAAAAAGATTGCCCTCACTCACGGCCACCACGACCACGCCATGGGGGCTATTGAACTGGTCCGGGGATACCGGGGCTATGCCGACCGACTGGCAGTGGAGGTCTTTTTGCATGAGGCGGGGCCGGTGGAGCTTAAAGAAATGTTGCGCCACCTGGGCTACCAAGTCACTGAACTCAAGGGTGGGGAAACCATCAACCTGAGCGGCTTCGATTTTGAGGTTATCCATACTCCGGGCCATACCATCGACGGCCTCTGCTTTTACCACGCCCCCACCAGATCCCTGTTTTCCGGGGATACCGTGCTGCCCCTGGCCATGGCCGAACCCGATGAGAAAGTGGCGGGGGGGCGCCTGGACCACTATTTTTACTCGGTGCGCGCCCTCATGAAAATGGACATCCACCATGTGCTGCCGGGGCATGGCGGGATTTCCCCCAACCTCGGCAACTGGGTGGTGACGGAAACTTACGACGGCCTCATCAAAAAGAAGGTGGGCCTGGAAACGCCGTTCCTGCAAGGCGCCTCCGAACTGGCCGGGGAGGGGCTTCTGGAAGAGGCCCTGTTCTATATCAACAAGGCCTTGGCGGCAGAGGGGGAAAACCTGGAGGCCCAGGAACTCAAGGCGTTGGTCTTAAACGACCTGGGCCGGCCCCAGGAGGCCCTGGAGGCCTTCGACCGGGTCTTGGCGGCAAGACCTGACCAGATGCAGATGTTCCTGGGCAAGGGTTGCGCCCTCATGGGCCTGGGCCGATATGAAGAAAGCCTTTCCCTGTTCAATGAAGTCCTGAAAAACCATCCGCAATCCTCTGAAGCCCAGATTTACAAAGGTATGGCCCTGTACCTGACCGGACGCCTCGAGGAGGCCATGGACCTGCCGGCCTTTCAGCGCGAATTCGCCAATCGCCTCAAAACGGAATTGGAGAGACTGACCCAGGAGAAAAAGAGTGAAACCGGCTCGTGAAGAACGAGGCTTCTGGTGGTGATTGTCCGATAAAGAAAACCGGGGTCGATTATCGGACAAAAGCAAGCCATGATGATTTGTGAATAAACTTACGTTAAGGTCGCAATTCAGACAGAGCCTACCGCTTCAAAAAACCTATGTCCTTTGGATTTCAGGGTAATTCTTCTGGCCTGTTTTTTGCTTTCTTGAGACGATAATCCCAAGACGTTCTTAATCTCGGCATAACCCTGCAAGGGCCCCACGTCGTGCCGACGTGGGGCTTTTTTGCCTTTAGTCGGCAGACCCGAAATGGCCTAAGCTGATAACCGGTGATCCTTTATGGATAAATTATTTTCCAAAGCTTAAGGAATGATGAGAGGGAGAATGTCGCCTTCATTACCATCTGCTGCACTTCTCCTGTTGGTGGCCGACCATCAGTTTCGGGATTTCCTGGTTAATTTTCTGGAAAGCCAGGAATATGCCCCCCGGGTCGTGGGGAACCCCAACGATGCCCTGCAAACCTTGAAGGGGCTGGATCAGGCCCTCGTTTTTGTGGATTGCCAGACGGTGAGCGCGTATGGCCCGAGCCTTTATGCCAAAATAAAGGTGGCCTGTCCCGCCAGCCGGATAGTCCTTCTCTGCGCAAAGAGCCACCATGACCACCGGGACATCGTCAAGGAGGCCATGGACCTGGGAATATATGCCTGCCTCCTGGCTCCTTTTGCGGAGTGGGAGGTTCTGGCCATGGTGCGGCACAGCCAGGTCGCCAAACCTGCCGGCCGACGCCAGCCTCGATCAAAGGAGAAACAATAACACCGCCGTATTTGGTTTTCAGTTCCCGGTTTGCGGTTGCCGGTGGAAAGTTGTGCTGACTGTCATTAAGCAGCCTCAGGGCTTGATGAATCAAGCCCCTACAAAAGATTTTCCTCTCCATGGGTGGAACCGCAAACCGAAATCGCCTGAACAATAAGCCAAGGGAGCAGGGTTATTTTCGGTATGGAATGGGGTCGGTCGCGCCGTTGGCGGCAAAGCCCTTGAGGCGCAGGACGCAGGATGAGCACCGGCCGCAAGCCCGGTCATCGTCCACGTAACAGGACCAGGTGAGTTCCAGGGGGGCTGCCAGTTCCAGCCCCAGGCGCACGATCCCCGCTTTGTCCAGATGAATAAGGGGGGCTTTGATCTCGATGCGGCTGTCGGGACGGGTGCCCAGGGCAATGACCCGGTTAAAGGCCTCGATATACTCCGGACGGCAATCCGGGTAGCCGGGGTTGTCCAGGACATTGGCGCCGATGAAGATGGCGTGCGCCCCCAACACCTCGGCCCAAGCCGTAGCCGTGGCCAACAACAGGGAGTTGCGGAAGGGCACGTAGGTGGAGGGAAAGTCGGGGGATTCCTCTGCTTCCGTGGGCACGGCCTGGCGGAGGTCGGTAAGGCTGGAGCCGCCGATCTTGCCCAGGAAGGAAAGGTCGGCCTCCAGGATCCGGTTTACCCTGAAGAATGTGGCTTGGGACCGAAAGGCCCGCAGTTCTCGGGCCACTGTGCGCTGTCCGTAGTTGGCATGGCAAAAGGCCAGGTCGTATTCCGTGCGCGCCACCGCTGCCGCCACACAACTGTCCAGGCCGCCGCTGGCCAGAACGATGGCCACTGGCTTGGTTCTCATACCCCTCGGGTCTCCGGCCCCCAGATATATTTATGCAGTTGCAGGTTGAGGCGCAGGGGGCGTTCGCTTTTTATGATCCAGGCGGCCACTTCGGAGGGGGGCAGGACGCCGAACGCCGGGGACATGAGCACCGGCAGGCGGTCCAGCAGCCGATACCTGATGGCCACTCCCAGGGCCCAGTTGAAGTCATCCTGATCACTGAGGATAAATTTGACCTCATCCCGGGGAGTCAGGATTTCCAGGTTAGCCCAAAGGTTACGGCTGCTCATGCCGCTCCCCGGACACTTGATATCCACCACCCGTCGCAGCCGGCAGTCGAGGCCGGCGATGGGAAGGCTGCCGTTGGTTTCGACCATGACATCCAGTCCGGCCTGGATAAGCCCCTCCAGGAGCATCCTGGTCCCTTTCTGGAGCAGCGGCTCCCCGCCGGTAACCAGCACCAGTTTCTGGGAAGAACTCCGGGCCGCTTCCACCAGGGACGCCACGCTCCTGGTCCCGCCCCCTTCATAGGCATACGTGGTGTCGCAATAGGTGCAGCGTAAATTGCACCCGCTCAGCCTTATGAAAAAAGCCGGCAGGCCGGCCAAGGTGCTTTCTCCCATCAGACTGATGAAGGTTTCGCAGACCGTGAGGTTCATGAGCGCAATCAGGTATTAATCGTCCTCAAAAATCAATTCGATGGATTCCACCCCCTGGCCTCCGGTGAGGCTGGCCAGTCCGCCGCATTTCGGGCAGTTGGCCACGGGCAGAAGCTCGTTGGCGTGGGTATGCTCATCCACGGGGAAGGGAGTCTCGGCCTGGCATTGGGGGCAGGACAGCAGGACGGGATTGACCGCCACGACCAGCTTGGCCTTCTCCAGGAGGGTGCCCTTGGACAAAACCTCAAAGGCCGTCCTCGCCGCGGCTTCAGAGTGAATATCCAGAACACCCAGCTTCAGGATCACTTCCTGCACCGGGACCGGGGACTTCTCCTCCTCCAGCCGTTCCAGAATGGATTTGATGATGTCCTGCATCAAGGAATATTCATGCATGGCTGTGATCTATCCTCACTTTATCGGTTCGGCCGGCGGAGCAGTACCCATTCCAGGCTCTTTCTTACCAGAATATCTCTCCGCTGCGCCAGAAGCAAGTGCTGAAACCTGAGGACTGCTGACCCCGGGTCGTTGCCGGAACAACCTCCCCTTTTTCCTTTTTCATCAAGGATAAAATTTAATCATTGTATATTTTAGACGCCGGGAAATCCGCGGCTGTGCTTATTTTCACATGAAATTTTCATTGCTTTCTAAGGCTGCCTGTCCTAATATACTACCCTTATCGGAGAGAGCGATGAGCACCCCGGCAGTGCCCCTGGCAGTGAAGCCTGTGGCGAGTCTGATTCTGGCCCGGGAAAATCTGGTCAGCCCGGTACTCCGGCAGTTGGCAAGTTATTGGGGCCCGGTGGATCTCGTAGGCCCCCTTTGGCCATTCACCGCCACGGATTATTATACCCGGGAAATGGGGGACGGGTTGTGGCGGTGCCTGGCTTCCTTTCTGCACCTTGCCAGTCCGGCCTGCCTTCCCGATTGGAAGGTCTGTACTAATTTTCTGGAAAAACGCTTCTCATTAGGCGGTCGCCGCCTGGTGAACCTGGATCCTGGCTACATCGGCCGGGAACGGCTGGTCCTGGCCACGGGAAAGAACTACGCTCATCGCATCTACCTGGACCAGGGAATTTACGGCGACTTGACTCTGCTGGCCGGTTCGGGCGGGTTTTTTGCCCTGTCCTGGAGCTACCCGGATTACGCTCAGGGACCCTTGCCGGCGCTTTTGACCTTGGTGCGCCGCAAGTACCTCTGGCAACTCCAGAAATTAATGAAACGATGATCAAGAGCATGACCGGCTATGGCCGGGGGGAAGTGGAAGCGGGCGGCTTACGATGGGTGGTGGAGTTGAAAAGCGTCAACCACCGCTTTCTGGAAGTATCTTCCAGCCTTCCCCGGCACCTGTGGGGCCTGGAGGACCGCATCCGCAAGCTGGTCAAAAACCATTTGGCCAGAGGCAGGGTGGATGTCCAGCTCAGTTGGGAAGGCCGGGCTGAACGGCCGCTGACGGTCTCTCTGGACCCCGCCATGACTGCGGAAATCAAAGGGTTGCTCACGGATCTGGCCAGAACCCTGCCGCAGCCGGAGCCGATCCGCCTCGACCATCTGCTGCACTTTGCCGACCTGATTGTGGCCAAAGAGCGGCAGCCCCAGGATCAGGAGGAGACCTGGGAGGCGGTTTCCCAGGCCCTGGCCCAGGCCCTGGAGTCCCTGGAAGTCATGCGGGGCAATGAAGGAGCGGCCCTGGCCGAGGAACTCCAGGGACATCTTGACCAGGTGGTGGCAGAACTCCAGCGCATCAAGGACCAGGCTGACCAGGTGCCCGGCCTCTGGCAGGAAAGGTTGAAGGTCCGGCTTGACGAGTTGCTCGCTGAGGCCGGGCCCGTGGACGAGGGGCGCCTGGTCCAGGAAGTGGCCTTCCTGGCCGAACGTCGCGATATCCGAGAGGAATTGATACGCCTGGAAAGTCATGTGGCCCAGTTTCAGGAGACCCTTGCCTTACCGGGACCCGTGGGCCGCAAGTTAGAGTTTCTTCTGCAGGAAATGCTCCGGGAGTCCAACACCATCGGCGTCAAAGCCGGTGACCTGGACATCGCCCAAGCCGTGGTGGCTATCAAAGGCCTTCTGGAACGACTGCGGGAGCAGGTGCAGAACATCGAGTGAAAACGTCAGGGGGAAGTATGGACGGACGCTTGATCAATATAGGCTTTGGCAATACGGTGGTCAGCCACCGGGTGGTCGCGGTAATTATGCCCCAGTCGGCACCCAGCAAAAGGCTGCGGGAGGAGGCCCGCCAGGAACAGCGCCTCATTGACGCCACGCATGGCCGCAAAACCCGCGCCATCATCGTCACTGACAGCAACCACGTCATCTTATCCGCAGTTCACGCAGATACTCTGTCTCAACGCTTAAGCGGCAACCATGGTTCTCTCCGGGGCGAAGCAGAGTCCAAAGAGAGTTAAGTGGCCGAGGAGATCTACATCGTCAGCGCGCCCTCCGGGGCGGGGAAAACGACCCTCCTCAAAAGGCTGTTAGCCGCCGACTTGGGCTTACGTTTTTCCATCTCCCTCACTACCCGTGCACCTCGCGCCGGGGAAGCCCACGGGCGGGAGTATTTTTTCGTTACGCCCGAGGAGTTTCTTCAGATTCGGGACCGGGGGGGCCTGTTGGAGTGGGTGGAACAGTTCGGCCATTTCTACGGCACCTCCCGGGATTACGTCGCCCAGAGCCTGTCCGAGGGCTTCGGGGTGGTGTTCGACATCGATGTCCGGGGCGCCAAGGCCCTGAAAAAAAGCTACCCGGCCGCCACCTTTATTTTTATCCTGCCTCCCAGCCTGGAAATCCTGGAGCAGCGGCTGAGAAAGCGGGGAGAGCTGTCCGCCGATGAACTGGCCCGGCGGCTGGCCCAGGGCCGGCAAGAGTTGGGTGAGGCCCACTGGTACGACTTCCTCATAGTTAATGACCGGCTGGAGGACGCCCTGGCCCAGCTCCAGGGCATCGTCTTCGCCAACCGCTGCCGCACATCCCGCCTCTGGCCGCGCCTCGCCGCACGGTTCGGTTTCTAAGCCCCCCATATTTTCTTTATGGAGATAAGTTTGGTATGATTCAGGAGAGAAAAGGTGTTTTCTGAAGGTTTATTGACTCATTTCGGATTCGGCGTCCGCACCCCAAGGAGGCCACCACATGTCCAAAGCGGCGAGCCGTCCCATCTCTTCCCACCGGCAATTCCTGGCCCCGTCAAAATCCCGGGAACTCTTTCTGTTCAATGAAATTGCCACCATCACCGCACAGACCCTGGATTTGCAGGAAATTGCCCATCTCGCCCTGCAAACCTGTCTGGAGTTTTTTCAGATCGAAGCCGGACTGCTGCTCCTCTGGGACCACGACCGTCAGCGTCTCACCTCGGTGGCGGCCCAGGGCTTCCAGGTGGATTATCTGCACTGGACCAGCACGGGGGAGTTGGAAAAAATGATCGGCCCTTATCTCTCCCGGGCCACCGAGCCTCTGATTATTCTGAATGTCCAATCCGATCCCCGGTTGGCCACCTCGACGTTTTCGGAGGCCATCCGCCACGATACCCGCTTTCACTCTGTAGTCAGTATCCCTCTGAAATACCGGGAAGAAGTGAACGGCTTTCTCAATCTGGCCTCCACCTCCGCGGCGGCCTTCAGCCCGTATCCGGCCTATTTTTACGACATCCTGGGCAACCAAATCGGCCTGGCCATCGCCAACGCCCGCCTTTACCACCATCTCCTGCGCTCCGAGCGCCGCTACCGCCGGATCTTTGAAGGGTCCCTGGACATGATTTTCGTCTCTGATGCCCGGGGCCAAATCCTCGATATGAACCCCGCCGGTCTGTCTCTGCTGGGACTGCCGCCGGAGGCCCGGAGCGATTCTTTTCCCAATATCCGCAAGGTGTTCTCTAACCCCTGGGAATGGGAAGATTTTCAAAAACAGGTGGAAGAGAAGGGGTTCGCCCGGGACCTTGAGGTGGTTTTCAAGCAAACCGGCGGCCGTGAGATCCCTGTCCTCCTCACCGGCATTGTCCGTCGGGACCAGGATGGCCAGGTCACCGGCTATGAAGGCATTGTCAAGGACATCACCGAACGGAAGCGCGGTGAGCTGCGAATTCTTCGGGAAAAGAAGACCACCGAGGGCGTCCTGGAAGGGCTGCCCATGCCCACCTTCGTCATCGACCGCAACCACCGTATTATTTACTGGAATCGGGCCTGCGAGAAGCTCACCGGCCGATCCAAGGAGGAGATGGTGGGCAGCTACAGCTACTGGCTGCCGTTTTACTCGCATGAAGGCCCTCCCATGGCCTCCCTGGTGGTGGAGCAGAACTTCAAGGCCCTGGAGACCTTTTACGGCGCCAAAAACCTCAAACGCTCCCCCAATCTTCCCGTGGCCTTCGAGGCCTATGAATATTTCCCGGATTTTCACGGCTCTGAGCGGTACTTCTACGATACCTGCTCGCCCATCTATGACGAGAAGGGTCAGATCCAGGGGGCGGTGCAGGCCATTGTAGATCTCACCGAACGGGAACAATTGGCCCAGGAATTACGTGAGTCCGAAAAGAAATTCCGGACCCTGGTGGAGGCCTCCCTGGACGGCATTGTGCTGCATCGGGACTTGAAACTGCTCTATGTCAATCAGGCCTGTTTGGAGATGTTCGGCTACGACAAATCTGCAGACATGTTGGGCCGGGATTTGGCGGAACTCATCGAGATTCCCTTCCAGCAGGCGGCCCCCCACAGGCTGGCCAACCTTCTCCAGGGAGCCCTGCGCCCCCGGGTCTTTGAGATGAAGGGCATTCGGCAGGATGGAAGTAAATTTGACCTGGAGGTCATCTCCTTTCCCACCACCTATGGCGGTCGGGCGGCGAGCCAGACCCATATCCGCAACATTACCCACAAAAAACAGCTCGAAGAACACCTGGCCCGCACCGACAAGCTGGCCTCCCTGGGACAGTTGGCCGCCGGCGTGGCCCACGAGATGAACAATCCCCTGGGGTCCATCATGGTGCTCAGCTACCTCCTGCTGGAGGACCTGGATGAAAACTGCGCCGAGCGGAGCCAGGTGGAAAAGATCGTCAAAGAGGCCACCCGCTGCAAGGAAATCGTTCAGGGGCTGCTGGAGTTCTCCCGGTATATGCCCTCCCGCATGGTGCCTGTGCACCTTGAGGCCATTCTGGAAGACGTTCTCTCCCTGGTGGGCGACCACCTGCTGTTCCAGCATATCGACCTGGTGAAGGACTTTGCCCCGAACCTGCCCCCCGTCCTGGGGGATAAAAACCGGCTGGAACAGGTCTTCGTCAACCTGCTCATGAACAGCGGCGACGCTATGGAGGGCATGGGGACCCTCACCGTCTCCACCTCCCTGAACCCGGAAGGCAACCGCATCCGCCTGGCCTTTCAGGACACCGGCCCCGGTATTCCCGAAAATCTCCTGGGCCGCCTTTTTGACCCCTTCTTCACCACTAAGGAGGTGGGCAAAGGCGTGGGCCTGGGACTTTCCATAAGTTATGGCATTATCGAGAAGCACCTGGGGCGCATCTATGTAGAGAAGACCGGCCCGGAAGGCACGACCTTTGTGATTGAACTGCCGGTGTACCAGGAATCCCGGAATTAAAGGTTCCCCCAGAGCTTCTGGCAGGATTCATTTAGCAGGTCAAGTTTCCCACCCTCTTCCCCCGGGGAGGGCCGCTAATGTTCAGGGGGGACTCCACTTTCTGAAAGAAAAAGGTAGCCGCAGGCTTCTGCCTGCGAACTATTACTTAAATCCTGCCATACCTGGAAGCGCAGCCCAAAGACTGCGGCTACCTTTGGTCTCCTGGTTTCGGCTGGTTTTGCCCTCTGTCCCTTGGATCTCCAGATAAATCGGTTCATAAGGAGTGCGAAACCTGCCTAAAGGGTTGAGATGGCTTGTCAGGGGAGGGCAGAAAGGTTCTTATGAAAAAAAGCACAATATCCCAGGACACTTTGCCTCCAGATTATCCTGCCTCATCCGGGATGGATCGGCGCGATGCTGTCAAGCCCGGAGAATCAGGAGATCCGCCCCCATTTTTTTCTTGCCCGGGAACTTGCGAAAAAGATTGACTTGAGGGGGTGGCTGTGATAGTTACGCACATGTGAAAAGAATCATTTAGTCGTGCGCCCGCACCGAGGACAGGATGAAGGAAGATACCAAGAAATTCCTGAAAGATCTGATGTCGGGGGGCTACAAAGCTTCCGCCATCGGGCTTTCATTGGTTCTGGCCATCATCATCGGCGGCGGCTTGGGCTACTGGCTCTACTCGGTGACGGGACACGTGTACTGGTTTTATATCGGTCTGATTTTGGGCATCATCGCCGGCTTTCGGAACCTCTATATCATGGGCAAGCAGTACGAAGAGGACACAAAGGACAAGTGAGGGGGCGTGTGGATATCCTTTCACCCCGCACCCTGAAGCTGGCCAATTGGACCATCCTGGCCCTGCTCGTAGCCTTGGGGTATCTCTGGCAGGGGCCGCAGTTCGGGCTGGGAGTGCTGGTGGGCGGGCTTGTGGTCGTAATCAACTTCCACTGGCTGCACCATAACTTAAGAGGCTTGCTGGAAGCATCCCCCCGGTCGCCCGATGAGCGCCGGGGAGCGGCCAAGGCGTTTTTTGCCGGCCGCCAGATTTTGCGTTTTTTCGTCGTGCTGGCAGTGCTGTTTCTGTCACTCCGGCAAGCATGGGTCAATGTTTTCGGGCTGCTGGCGGGGCTGTCCACCACGGTCCTGACCCTGATGCTCGTCGCAGTTATCGAGGTGATCAAGCTGAAGAAAAAGGAGGCCAACCCAACCCATGGAACACCCTATTCTGTTTCTTGATCTGCTGGCCGGGGCGCTCAATGTGCACATTCCGCCCCATGTCATGTATACCTGGTTCATCATGCTCCTCTTGCTGGGCCTGGGATTGCTGGCCAGCCGCAGCATTTCCTTTGTGCCGGCCGGTGCTCAGAACGTTTTTGAACTGCTGGTGGGCGGCCTGGAAGAGTTTATGGTGGAGATCACCGGAGAAGAAGGGCGTGCCTTCTTTCCCTTCATCGCTACCCTCTTCCTCTTTATCTGGGTCTGTAATCTTATAGGGTTGATTCCGGGGTTTTTGTCCCCTACTTCCAATATCAACACCCCGCTGTCCATGGCCTTGTGCACCTTCGTCTTCACTCATTACCTGGGGATCAAGTACCACGGGGCCAAGTATATCAAGCACTTCCTGGGGCCCATTCCCTGGCTGGCGCCCTTGTTCTTCCCCATCGAGATCATCGGCCACTCCGCCCGCATCCTCTCCCTGACTTTGCGTCTTTTCGGCAATATCATGGGGGAAGATCTGGTCCTGGCCATCCTGCTGCTCCTGGCCGGTAAGTTCCTGGCGCCGCTGCCCATGATGTTCCTGGCGGTGTTCACCAGCACGGTGCAGGCCTTTATCTTCACGCTGCTGGCCATGATGTACTTTGCCGGCTCCATGGAGCACGCCCATTAAACTTTGGAAGAAGGCCATATTACACATATCTGGTAGGAGGTTTCCACAATGGTAAGAATCGGTTTGGCTCTGCTTTTCACCCTGGTCTGGGCTTCTTTGGCTCTGGCGGCTGAGGGCGGCGCGGGCGCCGCCGGCCTGGGCGGTTTCTTCAGCTACGCCGTGATCGCGGCCGGCTTCGGCATCGGCATTGCCGCGTTCGGTACCGGCATCGGCCAGGGCGTCGCCGTCCAGAAGTCGGTGGAAGGCATCGCCCGCAACCCCGAAGCTTCCGGTAAAATCACCGTGACCATGCTCATCGGTCTGGCCATGATCGAATCTCTTTGTATTTACGCTCTGGTCGTGGCGCTCATCATCCTCTATGCGTACCCGATGACCAAGCCCATTGCTGCTGCTCTGGGAATGAAAATTTAGTTGACCCGCTTCGGGGGGGAGCGTGTCTTGCTCCCCCCTTTTTGCCGCTTTTGATTTTGTGCAATAATCCACTTGTAGTTAGCCTTAGCTGAAAGCTAACTTATGCGCTCGCCAATGAAATTTTCGAAAATTCCCACGGCCACGATCACCCGCTTGTCTATTTACTCCAGATACCTGGAGGCTCTGGCGCAAGAGGGCGTGAAGATCATCGCTTCGGACAAGCTGGCGGAGAAATGCGGCATTAATCCTGCCCAGATTCGTAAAGATTTAGCTTACTTCGGGGAGTTTGGCATCCGCGGTGTGGGGTATTTCGTCAAAGAGCTCCTGTTCGAAATCAAGCGCATCCTGGGGCTTAACAAGGTCTGGAAAATGGCCCTGGTGGGGATCGGTAACCTGGGATCAGCCCTGTTGGCCCACCAGAATTTTATTCGCCAGGGCTATGAGTTCGCCGCGGTCTTTGACGTCGACCCGGCCAAGGTGGGGCGGCGTCTGCCCAGCGGCCAGGTCATCCACCATCTGGACGACCTGGGAAAGGTGGTCAAGGAAAACGGCATCGAAATCGGGGTCATCGCCACCCCGGCCAGCAAGGCCCAGGACGTGGCCCAGCGCCTCATCGACGCCAACGTCAAGGCCATCCTTAATTTCGCCCCCACCCAGCTCCAGGTGACCGAAGGCATGGCCGTGGAAAACGTGGATTTCACCGTCAAACTGGACAACCTGGCCTATCACCTCACCATGGAGAACGTCTAAGTCGGGTGGAAATATTTAAGGAACGGGCGGAGCCCGGGTTCCGTCCGCTCCTTGTTTTTTTGAGGGGAGAGCCGGGGGAGCAATGGCTGCCCTGCCCTCCCCTCAACCTCAGGGTAACAATTCCCGCAGAAACCACCCGGTGTGGGACCCCACCTGCTGGGCCACCTCTTCCGGCGTCCCGGTGGCCACCAGGTGTCCTCCCCGGTCGCCGCCCTCGGGTCCCAGGTCGATGAGATAATCCGCAGTCTTGATAACTTCCAGGTTATGTTCGATGATCACCACCGTATTGCCCGCGTCCACCAAGCGGTTCAATACCTGCAGCAGTTTGTCGATGTCCGCCAGGTGCAGGCCCGTGGTGGGTTCGTCCAGGATGTAGAGGGTGCGGCCGGTGGCCCGTTTCCCCAGTTCCCGGGAAAGCTTCAAGCGCTGGGCCTCGCCCCCCGAGAGGGTGGTGGCGGACTGTCCCAACTGCACATACCCTAGGCCCACGTCCGTCAGGGTTTGTAAGCGGGCCCTCAGCATCGGCACCGCGCCGAAGACCTCCAGGGCCTGGTCCACGGTGAGATCCAGGATTTCCGAGATAGTGTAGCCCTTGTAACGAATTTCCAGGGTGCTGGGGTTATACCTGAGGCCCCGGCAGACCTCGCACTTCACGTACACGTCGGGAAGGAAGTGCATTTCGATCTTATTGATGCCTTCGCCCCGGCAGGCCTCGCAGCGGCCGCCTTTGACGTTGAAGCTGAAGCGCCCCGGTTTGTAACCCCTGAGACGGGCTTCGGGGACCTGGGCGAACAATTCCCGGATCAGCGTGAAGACCCCGGTGTAAGTGGCCGGATTGGAACGGGGGGTGCGGCCGATGGGGCTCTGGTCGATGTTAATCACCTTGTCCAGGTGTTCGATCCCCTCCAGATTGTCGTAGGGGGCTGCCGGGATGCGGGCCCGGTACAGCTTCTGCTTCAGCGCCTGATACAGAGTGTCCATGGTGAGGGTGCTTTTCCCGGAGCCAGATACCCCGGTGATGCAGGTAAGCACCCCCAGGGGAAAGGACACGGCAATATCCTTGAGGTTGTGCCCCTTGGCTCCCGTGAGGTGCAGCCAGCCCTTGGCCGGCCGGCGCTGTGACGGGATGGCGATCTGTCGGCGCCCGGAAAGAAATTGGCCGGTGAGGGACTGCTCGTGGCGGACCAGTTCTTCCGGCGGCCCGCCAAAGACCACCCACCCCCCGTGGCGGCCGGCCCCGGGGCCCATGTCCACGATGTAATCCGCGGCCCGGATGGTGTCCGGGTCGTGCTCCACCACGATGACGGTGTTGCCCAGGTCCCGGAGCACTTTCAGGGTGGAGAGCAGCCGCAGGGTGTCCCGGGGATGCAGGCCGATGGAGGGCTCATCCAGGATATAAAGGACGCCGCTCAGTTTGGAGCCGATCTGGGTGGCCAGGCGGATGCGCTGCGCCTCGCCGCCGGCCAGGGTGGAGGTGGCCCGCTCCAGGGTCAGGTAATCCAGACCCACCTCCAGCAAAAACCCCAGGCGCTCGCTGATTTCTTTCAGCACCCGCCGGGCGATTTCCTGCTGCCGGGGCGTCAGGTGAAGATTGGCGAACCAGTCCTGGGCCTGGGCCACGCTGAAGCGCGTCACCTCGCTGATGTTGGCCCCGCCGATCTTCACGGCCAGGGCCTCCTGGCGCAGCCGCGCCCCCTGGCAGGCCGGGCAGGGACGCACCGTCATGTACTGCTCGATTTCGTCCCGCACAAAAGAGGAGTCGGTTTCGTGATAACGCTCCTCCAGCCAGGGGATGATGCCGGGGAAGGGTCTTTCTTCGTGAACCCGGCGGCCGCCGAAATCATAGTGAAATTTGATGGGCTGACCCTTCGAGCCATACAGAATGAGGTGCTGGACCTCTGCCGGCAAATCTTCAAAGGGCGTGTGCACCGAGAAATGATAGTGCTTTTCCAGGGCTTCCAGCATTTGTTGGTGGCGCAGGGTATGGCGCTGCGCCCAGGGCCGCACCGCCCCTTCCCGGAGCGACAAACCCGGATTCGGCACCACCAGGTCCGGATCCAGGATGAGCCGGGTTCCCAAGCCGCTGCAGACCGGGCAGGCTCCCTGAGGACTGTTGAAGGAAAAAAGCTGGGGGTTGATCTCCGGCAGGCTCACGCCGCAGATGTCGCAGGCGAACTTCTCGCTGAACAACAACTCTTCCCCCCCGGCCACCGCCACCCGCACCGTGCCGTCGCTGAGCTTCAAAGCCAGTTCCAGTGAGTCAGTGAGACGGGCCGGCAGATCATCCTTGATGATCAGCCGGTCCACCACCGCCTCTATAGTGTGGCGCTTGTTTTTGTCCAGGGCTGGCAGCTCTTCCAGGTCGAAAATCTCCCCGTTGATCCGGACCCGGCTGAACCCCTCCCGCTGCAGGCGCTCCAGGAGCCTGGTATGCTCCCCCTTGCGGTTTTCCACCACCGGGGCCAGGACGGTAATGCGGCTGCCGCCGGGCAGTTCCATGATCTGCTCCACCATCTGGGGCACCGACAGGGACGCGATGGGCCGGCCGCACTGATAGCAGAAGGGCTGGCCCACCCGGGCAAACAGCACCCGCAGATAGTCATAGATTTCCGTGGCGGTGGCCACCGTGGAGCGGGGATTCCGGGAGGCGCTGCGCTGCTCAATGGCGATGGCCGGCGACAGGCCCTCGATGTATTCCACGTCGGGCTTGTCCATGATTTCCAGGAACTGCCGGGCATAGGCCGACAAACTCTCCACGTAACGCCGCTGCCCCTCTGCGTAGAGGATGTCGAAGGCCAGGGTGGACTTCCCTGAGCCGCTCACCCCGGTAATGACGATGAAGCGGTTGCGGGGCAGTTCCACGTCGATGTCTTTCAGGTTGTGCTCCTTGGCACCCCGGATGACAATCATCTCGGTGGGCCGGGCCGCCTGATTCAAAACCTGAAAGACCGCCGGGGGGACTGGTGGCTCAATATGAGGATTTCCGGGAGACGCCGAATCTTGGGGCGGAAGACGGGGCTCCCGGAGTCTGGGGCTGGCCGCCCCGCTTTTTTTCGAGGTCATAACTCCACAACCGTAGGCTCTTGGACCGGCCTGTCCTCAGGAATCAAAAGGAGGGGCCGTTTTCCGGCAGGCGGAAAGTTCCGCCAGGATTATCTCCAGGTTTACCAAGGGTCTTTTCTCGATAAAACAGTCAGTTTCCTGTCAGCAGGGCAAGGCGCACCAGGGCTTCACCTGATCAGCCCCAACAAATAACTATAGCTTTTTTGGCAAGACTTTGCCAAGACTGATGATATTTGCGCACAAGGATGAGGCGGGAAAAAAAGCAGGACCCTCGGGGAAGGGCAAGGGCTTTACAGGCTGTAAGCTTGTGAGGTTGATAGGACAGGCCTCAGCGCCCGCCACTTCACCGCTGCAGGGAGGTGGCCACCATGTAGCGCACCTTGTTGGCCTTCTCGCCGTTGTGTTTCAGGATGCCGGCGTGCTGGAGCTGATGAAGATAGGCCCAAGCCGTTTTTTTGTTGACCCCGAAGCGCGCCTCGAAGTCTATGAGCCTGAACCAGTTGCCGCCGGTCTCCCGGAGAAATTCCTCCAAGGCGCTGTGGGTGAGCTTGCGCCGGCCCCCGGGAAGGAGCGGCAGCGCCTCCAGGGCCTGGCGCAGGGGCTTGGCCTGGACGACTTCTTCCGGGGGGGCTGGTGCAGGGGGCTTGGCCTGAGCGGGTTTGGGGGTCACCCAACTTCCCCTTGCCTCTTCGAAATAGCTCTGGGCGTTTTCTTCGATAAGGTTCAACAGGCGGAAGAATTGCGATAAAGGAATCTGGCCGGCCAGACGGGTGGCCAGGTAACTCTTGGCTTGGCGGCGGATAAAGGAAACCCGCTCCGGAGTGCTGACCGGCAGCTTTTCCGCCTCCCTGAGAACCTGGAAAAACATCCCCGCCACTAATGTGGTATCCAGAGTCTGACTCCGGGGATGATGAACGGCGAGACCCTCCTCGGCCCGGACCTGCCCCCCGCTGATGGCTGCAACGCCGAAGTCCTCAGCAAATGTCGTCATTGTTTCCGGCCGTATGGCCTCCATCACCACTTTCGTCAGGCTGCGCACCAATTCGATCTGACTGTCTCGGTCCATCCTCCGGCCCTCCTTGGCAGGTATCCCGGTTGCCATTATAGGGCCAAAAATGTGCAGGTGCAATCCCTTAAGTAATAATAATGATAAATTTTAAGGTATATGACTAAGGATTATCCTGACAAGAGAATGAGGGCAGGTTAATACCGAGTCGCCGCCAAAGGGTGGCACAGGCTTTCCAGCCTCTGCCAGGACAGGCTGAAGCCTGCGGCTCCAGGAAATTGCCGATCGAGTCCAATTTGGAATAAGATCTGGCAGGAAGTCTGGCATGGGTCTCAGATTACGCAGCACAAGCTGACCGACTACCCTGGGCCAGAAATCAGCGGCTCTTGGCTCTTCAGTCCTTTAGCTGGTCCGGGGTTTTAATTCCTCCAATTTTGCCGCCAATTCCTTGGGATTTCCGGTGGGAGGCTGACAGGTAAAATGGTGACAGAGATAGGCTGCAGGCTCTGCACCCACCGGGGCATAGTGCCGGGAGGCGGGAACCAGTTTTTCGACCGTGGCGGTGTCATCCGGATTTTTCAGGACCAGCCGCCGCTCCGGCAGAAACCGGCGGTAGGCTTCAGCAAGCAGGCTTGCCATGAGGGGATTTCCGGGATCGCCCACCAGGGTCAGGTCCAGGGGCGGCAGCAGGCTGAGCGCGGCCACGGTGAGATAATGGGCAAAGCCGAAGGGATTTTCGGTGGCCTGGCCCTGGAAGCGCCGCAGGATGGCCTGAGAACGCTGTTGATACACGTCCTTGTCGGTGAAGCGCCACAGGCGCCAAAAAAGGCGGGCCGCCAGGGAGTTTCCCGCCGGGATCGACTGATCGTGCACGCTTTTTGAGCGTACCAGCGCAGCCTCCTGATCTTTAGCCACATAAAAGTAAGTCCCGTCCGCCTCGTCCAGGAAAAGGTCATGCAGGCGATCCCCCAGGCTGATCGCGGTCTTCAGCCAGTCCGGGTGAAAGTCGGTCTCATAGAGGTCCAGGCAGGCGTTGGCCAGGGCGGCATAGTCGTCCAGGAAACCGGGAATACTCACCCTTCCACCGGACCAGATGCGCAGCAACCGGTTGTCCTGCCACAGATCGCTGAGGATAAACCGTGTTCCCCGGGCAGCGGCCTGGTAATATTTTTTCTCCCCAAGGACCTGGGCTCCCAAGGCCAGGGCCGACAGCATCAGGCCGTTCCAGGCGACAATGATTTTCTCATCCCGGTGGGGCTTGATCCGCCCTTGCCGCACCGTAAACAGGCGTTCCCGAGCCGCCTTCAAGGTCCGGGCCACTTCCTCCGGAGCCAGGCCGAACCGGGAGGCCAGCTCCTCATCGCCCAGCGGCAGGGTAAGGATATTTTTCCCTTCGAAATTACCGGCCGCACTCACGCCCCAGGCTGCGGCGGCCACAGGTGTTTCAGGCCCCAGCACTTCCTGAAATTCCTCCAGGCTCCAGACATAGAACTTGCCTTCTTCCCCCTCGCTGTCCGCATCCCAGGCGGAGTAAAAACCGCCTTGGGGCGCGGCCAGATCACGCACAACAAAATCGAGGGTTTCCTGGGCCACGCGGCGCGACAGGGAACTGCCGCTGACCTGGTAATGGCCCAAATATACGGGGACAAGGAGGGCGTTGTCGTAAAGCATTTTTTCAAAATGGGGCACTATCCACTCGCCGTCCACGGTGTAACGGTGAAAGCCGCCCCCCACCTGATCATAGATGCCGCCCCGGGCCATTTTCGTAAGGCTCAGGCCCACCATGTCCAGGGCCTCCCTGTCGCCGGCGCTGCGATATTGGGTCAGCAGAAAGTTTAGTTCCAGGGCCCGGGGGAACTTGGGAGCCCCGCCGAACCCGCCGTGCACCCGGTCAAAGTCCTGCTTGAGGGTGGCTGCGGCCTGGCTGAGCTCTGTTGCGGTAACATCCCGTCCCGTCCCGTCCATCTCCGCCCACATTTTCAAACGGGCCTCCACTTCCTGGCCCATCTTGACCACAGTCTCCCGCTTCTGGTGGTAAGCCTCGCTCAGGGCTTGCAGGAGGCGGGAAAATCCCGGCATGCCGCCTCGGTCCTCCGGGGGGAAATAGGTGCCTGCGTAAAAGGGCTTGAGATCCGGCGCCAGAAAGACACTCATGGGCCAGCCCCCCCGGCCGGTCATAAGCTGGACTGCGGTCATGTAGGTTTCGTCCAGATCGGGGCGCTCCTCCCGATCCACCTTGATGTTAATGAAATGCTTATTCATCAAGGCGGCGATGCCCTCGTTTTCGAAAGACTCGTGGGCCATGACATGACACCAGTGGCAGGTGGAATAGCCGATGCTCAGAAAGATAGGCTTGTCTTCCCGGCGGGCCCGCTCCAGGGCTTCCGGGCCCCAGGGGTACCAGTCCACCGGGTTGTGGGCGTGCTGTTTCAGATAAGGGCTGGTTTCATGGATTAGCCGGTTGGTATGGCTGGAAGTGGTCATGACGCTGTCCTTGGTTAAATGTTTGCAGATGTAAGCAGGCAGGGCCAGAAAACACATGCCCTCCTTTATAGTAAGTCCTGACCGGAAATTTGCAAGGTTACCCAGGGGGATGGGGCAAACTCACAAGGCAGGCGGGGAGGCCTGCGGCTCGATTTTCTCCCTTATGATGAAAGGTCGATCAAATCCTCAAACTCGGGCAGGCTGGCCAAGCGGCCAAGTTCCTGGAGAAGATTCCGGAGTTCCCGGTCATCTCTAAACTTAAGGGACAGCTCAAAATCGGGACCCTCAAAGGCAGGCGGTTCCTTCAGGCGCAGCCGGGGGTGGTGTTTCAGACCCAGGCGGTCCAGACCGGCGGCAAATTTCCTCCTGGCCGCCTGGAATCGGGGAGAGACCCAGTTATTGAGCCAGCGGCGCACCATTTCGGCCAGCTCCTGGGGATTTTTTCCTGCCGGGTCCCGAAGGGCCTGCTGCAATTCCGGTTTGCCAAGAATGGCGGCCGGAGAAACACCCTCTCGCCGGGCCAGAATTTCCACGTTTGCCAGGAACTCTTCCTGCTTGCTTTGGGTGAAAGGAAGGTCGGCCAGATAGGGCAGAGCGGCCAGGCGGTGGGCGGGGTCCCAGGCCGCCAGGCGGGCAGCCGCAGAAAGGGCCAGGGTCTCCCGGGCCACCAGCTCCTGCCAGGGAGGCTCCAGGCGGGTCACCGCCAGGAGCCGGTCCAGATGGGCCGGAGACGGAGGCAGACCCAGGAGGGGCAAACCTTTGGCCACCAGGGTTTTCCTGTCCCAGTGTTCAAGCAGGCGGCTGGCCAGCAAGGCCTGCTCCAGGGGATTGAAAGCCCGGGTGAAGGCATTGTCATGCAGATAGAGCAGGAGAAGGTGGCTTTCAGGAGTTTCGGGAGGCAGGATTATCGCGGGGACCTTCCGCCACCCCAGCAGTGCTGCGGCCTTCAGACGCTTCCAGCCGGTGATCACCCGCCACCAGCCGTTTTCCCGAGACTGGAGCCGGGGGAATGCCAGGAGGCCCACCGCAGCCAGAGACTCCTGAAGCCGGGATGCCTCTTCGTTTTTGACCGATGTAAAGGGGTGGGCCTCGAGATTCACCCTGGCCAGGGGAATTTCTCTGATGAGGGGCACAGTTTGCATGACACAAATCCCCGGCCCCGATATAGAGGAGCCAGAAGGGTTCACCTCCTGGCTCGTATTATACCCGGCTAACGCATGAAAACATACAGGGATGAAGGTCCGGGCCTCATGGGGCCGGAGGGCCATCCTGCGAGTAATACGGGGGAGGATAGGAGGAGGGCGGCGCAGATTGCCCATAAGGCTGGTCATAATAAGGCCTCCGCCGGTAATAACCCTGATTCGGCGGCGGATAGCCGTAGCCCGGCTGTTGCGGCCCGTATTGGTAATACCCCTGCTGAGGCGGGTAAGGTTGTTGGGATCGTCCGTACACTTCGCCGCCCACAGCACCCAAAGCCCCTCCCAGCAAAGCGCCGATGGCTGCGCCTTTCCCGGGATCCTTGCCGTTGGTCCCGGCTCCAATGGCTGCTCCCAGGGCTCCCCCGACGCCGGCGCCCGTGTAAAGATACGGATTCTGGGGGGCGGTGGTGCACCCGTCCACAGAAATCAGGCCCGCCGCAATGACCGCCAGCAACAGGCCCTGAATTGACTTGCGTTTCATATCATCCCCTCCCGGAATATGACGCTCAGATTTTGCTCAGTTAGATATGCCGGGGGATGAGAATGTTAAGGAGACCATTCGAGGAAAAGGCGGAGGGCCGGAGCGCGCCGGGGGCGGGGATGTCAGGTCTTGGGCTGCGACCTGAATCCCCGCTGGTTTTTTCACTTGCCGATGACCAGGATCACGGCGTCTTTGGCGACGGAGGCGCCGGGTTCGAA
>Ga0272446_1000107_pt1:0-105000 | contig 113542 bp, 101 predicted proteins | sample YNPCB0061_FD_194587 | JGI IMG/M metagenome (GOLD analysis project Ga0272446, IMG submission 194587) | Hot spring microbial mat communities from Yellowstone National Park, WY, United States - YNP-CB-006-1 | ecosystem: Environmental > Aquatic > Thermal springs > Hot (42-90C) > Sediment...
GGTTGAGGCAGGCAACTAGGGTTGTCGCTTGAGATAGATATTCTCGAAACCAATTCCACCGCTGGTCTGGAGCAAGCTTGCGTTATCCTGTCAATCTTGCCCATCAATGCATCGTAGAGGCGGGTTTGAAACCCGCCTACGATGGTGTATTTATGCACCAATGCACACTGCACGATAATCGGCGTCGAACGTTCCGGCAACGATAGGTTGAGGCAGGCAACTAGGGTTGTCGCTTGAGATAGATATTCTCGAAACCAATTCCACCGCTGGTCTGGAGCAAGCTTGCGTTATCCTGTCAATCTTGCCCATCAATGCATCGTAGAGGCGGGTTTCAAACCCGCCTATAATGATGTATTTATGCGCCAGTGCATATTGCACGATAATCGGCGTCGAACGTTCCGGCAACAATAGGTTGAGGCAGCCAACTAGGGTTGTCGCTTGAGATAGATATTCTCGAAACCAATTCCACCGCTGGTCTGGAGCAAGCTTGCGTTATCCTGTCAATCTTGCCCATCAATGCATCGTAGAGGCGGGTTTCAAACCCGCCTATAATGATGTATTTATGCGCCAGTGCATATTGCACGATAATCGGCGTCGAACGTTCCGGCAACAATAGGTTGAGACAGCCAACTAGGGTTGTCGCTTGAGATAGATATTCTCAAAACCAACGTTGAACGTTGCTATGCCGCCACTGATCGTTGGTGTTATCGGGTTGCCGTCTCGACTATACGCTGCTATCACAGCGCTGGCCGGTAGTGAAATCTGCCGCGTTGTAGCGTCAACCGACCAGATCACATCGAGCACAAACCCATTCCCGCTGAATCGGTAGGCTTCGATCCCACTGCCATAGCCGGTGAATGATTGTGGAGGTATGCGGACTTCATTCAATCGTTCGATCGCGACTTTCATTGCGGTGAATGCCGGACGCGGCTGTTGAGTAGCATCCAGTAAGGCAGTTTGGCTCCAACCAGGTCCTTGCAGGGTATACCAGATGTACGACTCTACACCAGCGGCTATTGCCCGCATCGACGAGCGAATCAAATGGTTGGCTTTTGCCTGCTCGAAGACCGAAGAGGCTGCTGCACATGAGCCAGAAATAGACGTATAACGGTCATCACAGCGCAGACCGGTTTCATTGAGAAAGAGTGGCTTATTAATACCGTAGCGTTGCATTACCTCACGTAAGAACTTAATCTTGCCAAGGGTTGCACCGCCACGTGACAGCCAGACCCCACCAAAGGTTTGAGCATCCTTATCGAAGTCAATATGCGCACTATTCATACCAATCCGTTCAAAAAAGGTTGGGTAAGTATGAAAGGCCAGTATATCAAAATAAGGGCCAGCACCAGCACGGAGTGCACCTTCCAGGAAGTTAAACGGCTTACCGTCGGTATTGGTTGGCTGGTTTTCCGGTCGTGCCAGCAACAAACCACCGAAGACAACCTTTGCCCCTGGGTCGGCAGCTCGAATTTGTGGTGTGACCTGCATTAACATTCGACCGTAACGCTCGCCGCCGTAGTATTCATCCTCAATAACTCCCCAGCAACCGAAGGGAAAGTTTTCGCCAACTAATCTGGGATCAACATCTGGTTCATTACCCAATTCCCAGTAGCGCACGAGATATGGATACTGGCTATATTTTGCGACTACCGCTTGTACGAATGCCGCGAACTCATCGTGGTACTCGTCGAGTATAGCTGCACAGATATGATTACTTCCGGTGGCCCACGATGGGTGATCGTCAATGACGGCCATGACCTGCAACCCAAGCTGATTCGCAGCTAATACCTCTTGCTCGAATCGTTGGAAGCTGGTGGCATTCCAGTTGATCGGACTGGTGGCGGTTGGTTGCGCCTCTCGCCAGCTCAGCGTATTCAAACGCACCCAATGCGCATTAAGGTTGGCAGCTTGAGTTTTGACGGCCGAATTGTAAAGCCAGCCAGTATTTGTCTCAAAGCCAAACGGTCGGATCGTGTTTGTCGCAACCAGGGGGAGGTAGATGGTGGAAATGCTTGTTGAAGGTTGTGCTGTTACGGGCAACATAACGACGATAAGCCATACTGCAAGCAAGACGAGGAGACGATGGCGGTACAATGGATTCCTCCTTTCAACGTTTTCAAGGCTGATAGTGAATGGCAGGTAACCAGGTTGTCAGACAAGTCTGCTGCTGTTCGACGCTATACGAATTGCTCCCTTCGAGCACTACTCGAATGCGACCATCATCATGCTGCTCAACCATAGAACTACGACCGCTAGACGATCAGATTTCAATGCCGTTTGAGGTGATAATTAAGGAGTTGACGGTAGTAGCCATAGGATGTCTCAAGTGTGTGATAGTGTTGGTATTGTCACTTCACGGAGTTCGCGCTTCGTTCCATCCCATGATACGCATAGTAAACCAGACGGCAAGGGAATAGTTCCAGTAACCGGTTAAACTTCTTAGCAAACTGGTTCTATTGCAAACGAGTTATTTATGCTCCGTTGGACGAGACTGATCAAGCTTATTGAAGATCGGGCTAAGCTGCTCGGATAAGCTGTTTTTCACCGTTTCACTCAACCGTTTGTGGATTCTAAACAAACGTTGTTTCAACCAATAGATGGTTACAATCCAGGCAGGAAAACTAGATAGAATGATAATCCAATCTGCTTGTTGTTGGGTAAACAGGCTATAGATATGAGGCTCTAATATCAGTGTTGAATATGTTAACAACATGTATCCAAAAGCTCCCAGAGTGTAAAATTTCAGAAATCGAAAATCTCTGCTTAAGATAGCAAATGGTACAAGCCACATAAGATATTGTATAGAAAATGCGTGAGTCCCGGCAAAGAAAGCAAGAAGTATCGTTAGAACTCCTTCGTGTGGCATCTCGCTTCTTGCGCGAATTATCCAAACCAAGCCAAGGATGCCGAGTGTTAAGTACCGACCATTCTCAATGAACAACAAAAATAAAAAGCTGAGATTAGGATTAAGAACCGCAATCATACGAATAATAGAAGTGTAACCCCATACTCCCACGCCGTGGTTATATCCGAGAGCACGGGTAAGAACATCTACTAAATTTGATGGAAATAGGATTATATATAGGATAACACCAGTGAGAGGAATTGTGAAGGTAGCACAAAGAAAATAAAATTTCTTTCTCCAACCACTGATGCTCTTTACTAAAGAAAAGATAGCTAATACCGGCCAGCTTTTATCAAGAATTCCCAATCCATGCCAAAAACCCGCTATTAGTGGTGAACGATCAAGCCAATAGATTGCAAGTAAGATGCATAGAGTGGGAATAGCATCGAACTGGCCATGGTATGCAGACACAAAGATAGCTATAGGATTTAGAGCATACAGCAAACCACTATGAAGAGCGATCTCGGTTTGATTACTTCGATGAAAGTACCTAAATAATATTATCGCTATTCCCACGTCTGCCATTATGGGGGCCTGTTTCACAACTTTTACTAATGAAAGTTGGAAGTGTTCAGAGAACCACACTGAAAAGGCCATCCAGTACATTTGTAGTGGTAAGTATGGATAACGCTTAACAAGGTCAGGATGACTGTAGACATCTCCACCCTGCAAAATGACACTACCTACCATGCGATATGAATCGATATCATACATTGCCCCCATAGGTAACAGAATGCAGGGTATTTGCCTGGATATGAAAGCAAGAGAAGCGATCAATAGACAAGCTGTTAGCGGTGACAGTTTCTGTTTCTGCACAATAGGCCAAAATTGGAAATATGCCAGGAGTATAACTATAGCCCAAAGCACGCTTATGAGAAGAGACATGCTCATGGTGACAACTCCGCAATCATAATATCTTTAAGTAGAAAAACAGTGTCTAAAACGTCTGTAGTCTCAGAGCGAAGCAATGAAACGGCTTCCATTCAGTGTGTCATTTCTACTTGAATACCTATCAGTAAGATGCCGTTCATCTGCGGGTATCTTTCTCCCAGGTGGTAGATTGATCGCCTTGTGTGCAGGTAGGCTCTACGGAACGGACTACTCGCTGCTTTCATGTATTCCCACCTTCACCCCCCTACTTCCGCCAACCAGCTCATCATTTCCTTAAAATAGTGTTCGCGCACCGGTTTGGCAGAGAGCGCCAGATCGTGGATACCGCCTTCAATGGCAACCATAGTCACATCATCGCCCAATTTTGGGCCATCACGGCGCATGTGGGCAATATCGAGCACGACGTCAGCCCGCTGAACCTCTGGGCTGCCGGCTATTGGCCATGCCGAACGGGCGGAGTGGGCAATGAGAATCGGGCAGCGGATGCCGAGGCCGCGCCGCAGGCGTCGTTGGGCTAACAAGATAGCTCGTGCTGTTCCGGCACGCATTGGAATTCCGTTGACCGGCTTCCAGCGCTGGTCGAATTCCCATTCACCACCCGTACCACGGTAAATGCTCTCGCCATACACTGAAGAGAGCTTGCCAACTATTCGCGAGGGCTGAATACGACCGATAAGCATCACCAGCGGGATTGATGCCCGTGTCAGGCGATCAATGAAAAAATCAAAGAATGGGCTATTGAGCGCAAGAGCACTAATCCGATCACGGCGTTGGCCTTCAGCAGCGTAGAGTGCGGTAACTAACCCACCAGCCGAATGACCGTGCAGTACGATCCAAGGTCGCTGCTGCTCAGCATCGATCACGGTGATGGCGGCGTCGAGAAATGGATAAAAATCGGCGATATTGCGGTAAAAACAGGGAATCTGTCCCGGATCGGTCGCTCGTCCGTGACCGGGGAGATCTATCGCGTAGAACGCATAACCATGGTCACGGAAGACATCGGCAAGGTGAGCTTGAAAAAAGTAGTCAGAATATCCGTGCACGTAGAGAACAGCTCTCCCTTGTACTAGTGGATTACTCTGGCGGATCAGCACAGCTCGACCACTGACCAGGTTGATTGATCGTACTTCAAAACCGGATAGCACAATATCAGGAACCCATTGCTGTTGGATATCAATCGCTGTAGTCATTTCCTGATCCTGTTTACAGTGCGGAACGGCAGTTGTTACTGGAGAAAGATAATAACTAGGTAGTAAATAACTGGTCCGGTAAAAAGAATGCTATCAATGCGATCCAGAATACCACCATGACCGGGAATGATAAATCCTGAGTCTTTGACGCCGACCTGTCGTTTGATAAGCGACTCAGCCAGATCGCCCAGGGGACCGAAGATACCCGCTGCCATACCTAAGATAACTGCTTCAACCAGGGTAATCGGGAGGCCTAACAGGGGAACGCAGAACAGAGCAGTTGCAATGGCGGCTGCCATCCCACCAGCAAACCCTTCCCAACTCTTTTTGGGGCTGAGTGTTGGCGCCATTTTGGTGCGCCCAAAAGCTCGTCCAACGAAAAAGGCACCGGTATCTTGCAGCCAGGTTATGGCTAGCGTAAAAAACACCCATGCTGCACCTGGTGGGATGTGGGCAAATGCAAGCCAACCGCCCTGCAGCGGTTGTTCAAGTTGACGTAATAAAAGATAACTGCTGAGCAAGCCACCAACGTAATAGGCGCCAGCCAGTGTCAGTGCCCAACTTAGCAGACTGGTCTGGCGATTGCGGCGTGCAATTTCGGTAATCAGCGTACCGATAATCGCCACGAACATTGCCGCCAGCATGAGATCGATGGTTGTCAGCGGCTGAAAAAACGTTGCGGCACAGATCAGCCAGCCAATCGTGAGACCCTCAGCCAGTCGTGGTTGATAACCACCGTGGCGAAACATTGCGAACAACTCACCAATCGCCAGCGAGGTAGCTACACCAGCCAGCAACACCGTCGTTGGCGGCCACCAGACACCAGCGATAATTAGCGGTAGCAATACAACTACACTTGCGATTCGGATGGCAAGTGTATTAGTTCGGCTTGGGGAGCCCGCCGAAGCGGCGTTCGCGCCGTCCATAATCAAGAATTGCCTGATGCAAATGCTCGGGTCGAAAATCGGGCCAAAACACTGGCGTAAACCAGTACTCGCTATAGGCCGACTGCCAGATCAGAAAATTTGAGAGTCGTCGTTCTCCGCTGGTGCGAATGATCATATCAGGATCGGGTAAACCATGGGTTGAGAGGTGAGCACTGATGACTTCATCAGTAATTTGATCGGCGGGAATACCGCTAGCAACGATAGCGCGTACCGCATCAACAATATCAGCCCTGCCACCGTAATTAAACGCAATCGCCAGTGTCAAACCGGTATTGTGACGAGTGAGTTCGATGGCATAGTTGACCTTCTCGCGTAGATGCGGACTAAGGCCATGAAGACGCCCCAGATGGCGCAAATGGACATTCTGGGCATGCAGATTTTGAATCTCACGGTCAATGAACTCGCTCAAAATTTGCATGAGCCCCTGCACCTCGAGCGATGGTCGATTCCAGTTTTCGGTCGAAAAGGCGTACAGGGTCAGTACCTGTACCCCAATGCGAGCACATTCTGTTACAATTGGGCGGATATTCTCTGTTCCGGCACGATGACCAGCGAGGCGCGGTAAGCCGCGTTGCTGCGCCCAACGCCCATTGCCATCCATAATTACCGCAATGTGTCGCGGAATCGTTGCACCGGCCAGTACACCATCCTCGCTCATACAACAGTGCCTCTCAGTGACGACCCTAGACTGCCATCACTTCTGCTTCTTTTTCGGCTCCGATCTGATCAAGCTCGCGGACACAGCGATCGGTCAACTGCTGAATGCGATCTTGGCCGCGGTGTAGTTCATCTTCGCTAATCAGCTTTTCCGCTTCTAGCTTCTTCAAATCATCGATTGCGTTACGGCGTTGATTGCGTACCGAAATCTTCACCTCTTCAACTCGATGGCGTACCATCTTCACCAGCTCACGGCGCCGTTCTTCGGTCAGTGGTGGAACGGGTAATCTGATCACACGTCCGTCGTTGCTAGGATTTAAACCCAGATCCGATTGCTGGATTGCCTTTTCGATAGCCTTGATCATAGAAGCATCGTAAGGCTGAATGACGATCAGACGTGCTTCGGGAACACTGATACTGGCCAGTTGATTGAGCGGTAGTGTCGTTCCGTAGGCATCAACATGCAAATGTTCCACCAAAGCCGATGAGGCGCGCCCTGTTCGGATCGACGCCAGGTGATGACGTAATGCTTCGGTTGCCTTTTTCAGGTGTGCCTCATACTCAGAGATGACATCGTTTAGCATCACGCGCCTCCTCGCTGATTACTCACAAGAGTTCCCACGTGTTCTCCCATAACGATCCGCTCGATTGTACCGGGTTCGAGGGCGTTAAAGACGATTATCGGCAGATTGTTATCCATACAGAAGGTAAGGGCTGTACTATCCATAACGGTTAGCCCGCGATTGATCGCTTCGAGATAGTGAATATGATCGAAGCGGGTAGCCGCTGGATTACGGCGTGGATCATCATCATAGACACCGTCAACACCATTTTTGGCCATCAAGATGACCTCGGCGTGAATTTCGGCTGCACGAAGCGCCGCAGCCGAATCGGTGGTGAAATAGGGGTTGCCGGTACCGGCGGCCAGGATGATCACTCGTCCCTTTTCCAGATGATGAGTTGCCCGTCGGCGAATATACGGTTCGGCAACCTCGTCCATTTTGATCGCCGTCATGGCACGGGTATCGAGACCGTGGCGTTCGAGGGCATCTTGCATAGCCAGCGCGTTGATAATGGTCGCCAGCATTCCCATGTAATGCGACTGGGCGGCATCCATTCCCCGCTCGATAGCACGGTGACCACGCCAGATATTACCACCGCCGACCACAACAGCGACTTCTACCCCATGGCGATGAACGCGACCGATCTCCTGGGCGAGGAAATCGAGCATGTCGTAGCTAATGACCTCGCCATCGCTCCCTTTGATCTGTTCGCCGCTCAGTTTAATTAAGATCCGGCGATATTTTGGCTGCTGCATAGAATAACTCACCATTGGTAACGAACCGGACGGTCGTTTCCTGAGAACAACCGTCCGGATTCCTTCTTCCTATGCACCGACCTCATAGCGGACAAACCGCCGGACAACGATATTTTCACCTAGTTTGGCAATTGCCTCTTTGATCTTTTCTTCGATGGTACGGGCTGGGTCTTTGATAAACTTCTGCTCGAGGAGTACCGTTTCTTCGAGGAAGGCCTGCCGCGATTGGCCGCTCTCGGCGATCATCTCATCAGTTACCTCATTGGCGCTGATAAAACGTGGATTGAGCGCCACAATGTGTTGGGCCAGATCGTTAGCCAGTTGCCCAAACTCCGCAGTGCGGGCGACAAAGTCGGTTTCACAGCTTAGTTCGACCATAGCTGCAATGCGTGAGCCGTAGTGAACGTAGACACCGATCAGGCCTTCTCTGGCTTCACGCGAGGCTTTCTTCGCGGCGGCCTCGATCCCTCGCTCACGGAGAATTTCAATCGCCTTGTTGATGTCACCACCGGTCTGTTCGAGAATATCGCGACATTCCTTAATACCGGCGCCGGTGCGTTCACGCAATTCTTTGACCAATTCAATTGATACCGCCACAGTAGTACTCCCTCTGGCTATAATGTCGTATATCCTTCGTGATAGTTCGCATACGTTTGGATCGTGCGACGGAGGGGCTATTGCCCCCCCGTGCGTGTCGGTTTGGCCTGTCAAACCAGGCATTCCTACCTGGCGTGCTCAGATACCAGACTCCCAGCACATTACTGCTGGGTTTCTTCACGCCGACGTATTCCCTCAAGCGCCGCATCGGCAATCTTGCCGGCCATGAGGCGAATACCGCGGATCGCGTCGTCGTTACACGGGATCACATAATCAATTGGATCGGGATCGCAGTTGGTGTCAACCATGGCAACAATGGGAATACCTTGTTTAGCCGCTTCACGCACCGCCAGTTCTTCCTTGCGCGGATCAACAATGAAGACAGCGCCTGGTAGACGCTCCATCCCCTTCAACCCGGCAAACACTCGGTTGAGGCGCACAATCTTCTCTTCAAGCTTGGCCGCTTCTGCCTTAGTCAGACGGGCAAACTCGCCACGGTCGCGCTGTTCTTCCAGATCGCTCAGTAGCTTCAGACGGCGCTTAATGGTTGCAAAGTTTGTTAGCGTTCCGCCCAGCCAGCGCTGATTGACATAATACTGACCGGAGCGGGTGGCCTCTTCCATAACTGCCTCTTGTGCCTGCTTTTTGGTGCCAACGAAGAGAATTTTTTCGCCGCGCGCAGTAAGTTCAGTAATGAACTGGTACGCTCGGCTCAGACCGGCTACCGTCTGTTGCAGGTCGATAATGTGGATTCCGTTGCGGGCGGTGAAGATGTACGGCTTCATCTTCGGATTCCAACGATTGGTGGGATGGCCGAAGTGTGCACCCGCTTCCAACAACTCACGAATCGTAACAACGCGCGGCAATGCTTGTGTCATACCTGGTTTGCTCCTTTTCTGGCTAAAACCCCTCCACCCATTGTGTCTCACAGTCTGGGCCGGTGTACACCGGAGGAGCGACTGTGCCTCTGGGTGTGTGTATTTTGGCATTCCATTATGCCGACGGGCAGTATAGCACAAGGGAGCGCAGGCGGCAAGCGCTCCCTTGATCGACGAAGCGGGATGTGACCTGCCTTAGCGAGAAGAGGGTATAACCGACGCTGTTGGTGTTTCTATTGCGTACCTAGAGGAGCGATTTGAGCACCTCTAGCGCCGCATCGTAGTTTGGTTCTTGACCGGCGACCGGTACGTACTCGCTATAGCGAATGATCCCCTCGCGATCAACGACAAAGACCGCACGTTGCTCGATCCGATACGCGGGAACATAGGTACCGTAAGCCATGCCGAAACTCATATCACGGTGATCGGAAAGGGTCTGGATCGCGTCAGCGTGATTGGCTCCACACCAACGTGCCTGCGCAAAGGGTAGGTCGGCGCTAACCGTGATAAAGTTGGCTTGTCCGGCCAAGCGAGCTGCCTCTTCGTTGAAACGAGTCGTTTGTTTACTGCACACACCCGTATCGAGTGATGGGACCACACTAATCAACAGGGGCTTGCCGGCAAAATCTGCCAGCGTGACCGGTTGCAATTTGTTGTTGATCAGGGTGAAATCGGGAGCTTTATCCCCCGGCTTCAGTTCCGGGCCAACGACGGTCTGTGGACCAAAGAAGACGAACGCTTCCGGGCGCTCGATGGTCATACGTTTCGCTACCTTTCTTTGTTATACACGACTCTTGCATTACTAGTGTAGAAAAAGGAACGTTGTCTGTCAATATGGTGAATGTGGCTGTAGGGTTTTCAACGTTCTCACCCGACCTGGCAGCGGTGAGGAGGGGGGAGAAGGATGAAAGGAATGTCCGCAGTGTGTGCAACGGCGTACTGCTGCCCTTGCCGAGGTGGTCTATGGTCAGGTTCCTGGTCGCTCGCCAATGATGCGCGGTAGCACGTGGTCGGGGCGGGTTCCCAACCCGACTGCCGTCTCCAGTATTTCTGCCCGACGCGGGCCAGTGGCCCGCGCACCCAGGCAACTCAGGCACGTCGGAGCATTGCACGGGTTCCATCGCTCCGCTTACCAGGTCTTTTTTTGTCGCCGTCTAGTCTATCAGGTCAAACGCCGTCTCAACAATCGACAGCGGATCGAGATGAAACGCACTGTAGAGATCATCACGGCTTCCTGATTGCCCAAATCGGTCAACCCCGTGGGCGCGTAGGGGAGTGCCGTAGACTGATCCAAGCCATGCAAGCGCATGCGATGCCGCATCGTGGACAGTCACGATTGGCGCTGTGCGTTCATTTGGCGGGAAGAGCCAGCTCAGATCGTTGCCACGCCGCCAGCGTTCGTAGATACGGCGGGCGCTGGTAAGATTGATCACGTTGACTGCCACTCCTTCCCGGCGCAGATAGTGGGCTGCTGCAACTGCTTCCGGTACCAAAACGCCACTGGTTACGATGTGCACTATTGGTGCATCGGGATGATCTTGGTAGTCGTTCCGGTCGATCAACCGATACCCACCCAAGAGGACCTGTCGGTGTAATTCGGTAGCGCCGAGCCGGTCAAAGGCTGGTTGCAGCAGGTTCTGATCAATTGGTCGGGTTGAGAGACGCAGGTAGCTGGCCGAGCCTTGCGGATCGATACATAGACGGATGGCTTCGCGCAAGAGCCATGCGGTTTCCAGGGCAAAACATGGTTCAAAACTGGTTAGTTGCGGTAGTTCTATGCCTAATGAAGCTGTTACTGAGGATTGGTGTGCACCACCTTCAGGGGCGAGCGTGATTCCACTTGGTGTACCAACAACGATAAAGCGAGCACCTGAATAGAGACCATAGATGAAGGCATCAAGCCCCCGACAGACAAACGGGTCATAGACGGTGCCGATGGGAATGAGTGGTTCGCCGATCAGATCGTGGGCAAGCCCGAACATCCCCAACAACATAAATAGATTCATCTCAGAAATGCCTAACTCGATGTGCTGTCCACCTGGCCAACGTCGCCAACGCAATATCCGGTAGGCTTCAGTTTCAAAATCCGGCTCTTCGCGACGGGCAAAAACACCGGTCTTGTTGATCCAGCCGGCCAGATTGGTTGAAACCGATACATCGGGAGAGGCGGTAACAATGCGCTCACGTAAGCCGGGGAGATCGGCGATGCGCACCAGGAAGCGTCCAAATGTGTCTTGGGTACTGATCATACCACTCGTCGGTACCGTAATTTCATCGGGCAACGGGATCGTCGGCGTTGGCTTTGGTTGTGGTGGTACACCGTAGAGTCGGTGTGCGACTTCGGCACACAGCCTTCCGCCAGGTGAATCGGGTGGGAGACGATCCCATTCGTGGCCGGGTGGAATCCCAAACTGTTCGCGCAATGTCTCGATTTGTTCAGGGCTAAGGAGCATTGAGTGGTTGAGCGGATGACCGGCAATGGGAAGTCCCCAGCCTTTGATGGTGTACGCAAAGATGATAGTTGGCCGACGTGGTTCAGCATCGGCGGCAGCGAATGTCTTGAGCAGTTCAGTTACATCGTGACCGCCAAGATTAGCCAGTGTTGCCGGTAGCTCTGCATCGGGTACTTGATCGAGCAAACGAGCGAGCCGTTTGTCGCCGTTGATCAACCGGGGACGTAGCTCGGCTCCCGGTAGACGGATCAGGGCCTGATATTCTTCGTTACTCATCTCGTCGATGCGTGCGCGTAGGAGATCGCCATCAGGTTGGGCAAAGAGCGTTTGCAGGCGACATCCGTATTTCGCTTCCAATACTCGCCAGCCACTATCGGCAAACAGACGCTTGAGATGAGTCGCACGAATACCAGGTACTACACGATCAAGGCTCTGGCGGTTGAGATCAACAATCCACAGCAGATTATCGAGTTCACTGAGTGCCGGATCGAGCACAGCCTCCCAAACATTCCCTTCATCAAGTTCGGCATCACCAACCAAAGCAACAAAGCGTTGCGTAGCGGGTCTGCCAAAGTGAGCTGCCACGTAGTGCGCACTAAGCGCGGCAAATGCCGGGGCAACGGCCCCAAGGCCAACCGATCCGGTTGAAAAATCGGGCGAATCGGGGTCTTTTGTCCGTGAAGGGTAGGCCTGTAGACCCCCGAATGCACGGAGTTGGGTCAGATAACGAGCATCTAATCGACCGAGCAAATATTGTAGTGCGTGATACACCGGTGAAGCGTGCGGTTTGACCGCAACGCGATCGCCGGGACGTAGATAGTGTAGATACAGCGTTGTTACAATCGTTACCATCGACGCAGATGAGGCTTGATGACCACCGACCTTCACACCATCGTGATTAGGACGCACATGATTTGCATGATGGATCATCAATGTCGCCAGCCAGAGCACGCGCTTTTGCACCTCTTCAGTGGCGCTAATGAGCGCGGGAGTTGGCTCAGTACGGGGCATACATCGCTCCTTGTTTGTTCACGGTATGGGGTTAGGGATCATTATAGCATTAGCTGAAAGAGAAGCGAGAAGGAAGAAATGCCGCCACGCATTCTTCTTCCTTCCTCGTCCGTTGTCGAAGAGGTGAGAGGTTGGTCGGCAAGGTTGTTTACTGGCGAACACTTACCTCATCTTTCTCGTTTTTCGTAGGAGAGGAAATGAGGTTCTCAGCGGCCAGGTAGGAGGTTGAGCGTGATGGGCAAAAGCTTGTTCGCAGCTAGTCAGGAAACAGCTCGTCAACTTCCTGCTGAGCTTGAACGAGTGAAGCGACACGCCGGGTTCGTTGTTCAACGAAGCGGTAAAATTCCTCATCGTAGGATCGCGTTTGCACGACAACCGGCATCGGTACGGCATGGCCTAGCACGAGCGCTTGTTGGCGGGTATCGAGGTTAGCGAGCACGGCACGGAGTCGGTTGCTGCCACCAACACCGGTAAACACGGCATCGATGTCTTGCTCGTCGCTTAACAGCGCTGTAATGCGGGTTCCGAGCTGACTCAGCACTTCGCTATCAATGGATGATGGGCGCTGATCAACGACCAGCAGGGTAACACTGTATTTACGCATTTCACGTGCAATGGTGCCGAAAATCGTCTGCCGCGCCAGGTGCGGGTTAAGAAATTTGTGCGCTTCTTCAATGGTGATCATCAGCGGACGTGGCCGATCGGATTCGTTTTTCGTTTGCAGATAGCGTTCTGTTTGTTCCCGCCAGCGTTGATGGATGCGACGGGTCAGAACGTTGGCAACCAGCATGTATGCAAGTGGATCATCGTAGCGACCAAAACTTAACACGACGTGTCGACCGCTCATCAAGGCATTGATTAACAGATCAACAGTCGCGAGATCGGCTTTTGGTTTCACGAAACCGAGCCGTTTGAGTTGTAACGTCTTCCGCTTCAATGCGTTGAGTGAGGCCAGACTGGCACTTTTCTCTTCCGCAAATGCCTTGAGCGTGTCTTGATCCATACCCCAAAGCTCGGCTAACCACTGTTGACCGTATGCGTCAACCAGCAATTCAGCCGTCTCAGCGGCAGTCGGGTTCAGGTTAAGTTCCTCACTGAGCAAGAGTACATCTTCTGGTTCAATGTGATCGTACCCAATAGCGATCTCACCATCGCTGGGATAATGGCGCTCTGTGCCACCGGCAAGGGTATACACCACGACCTTACTCCCAAAGAGTTGGCGCAAACCCTTCACAAAGGAACTTCCCTCTGAACGAGCAGTCCATCCGTATTCATTGTGCATGTCAAAGATCAAATTAGATGCCACATCGCTCAGGATAACGCCGCACAGAAGCAGACGAGTCAGAAAGCTCTTCCCAGTACCACTCTTCCCGAAGACACCGTTTGAGCGTTCAACCAATCGGTTCAGGTCAATACAAACCGGTACTGCCATATCGAGCGGTGTTCCGATCATGAAATGACTGCCCTCTTCACGACCGAAAACCTGGGTGAAATCGGCTTCATTGGCTTCGTACAGGGGGGCGAAGTGGTGTGGTACCGTTCTCACCGGCAGCAGATCAGCACTCCCATCGAGTGGCAGCATCAAACGAAGATCGAGTTTCAACTCGCCATACGTGGTTGTTCCTGTCAAAACGCTGGTAAAAAACTCATCGGCTGGTGGCGGATCGAGCGTGACTTTGGGAGTAGTTGCCCCAAGACGCACATCGGTCACCATCGAAAAAAAGGTGAACCGTTGCCCTTGTACGACAACAAACTTCCCGACCCGCATATCTTCGACCGATGTTCCGGCATCGAGTCGTACTGTCAATCCTTCCTGGAGCGAGCCACCAGTGACAACCCCAAGCCGTTGTCGTTGCTGCATGCTAACCTCCTCTATCCTGCCGCCAGAGTCGATCTTAACACATTTCAGGAGATTACAGCTTAGTAATGACACTTAAACATTCAAGAGTATGAGGAAATTCGCTGTATCGCATCGTTTCATGAAGTAGTATTGGGAATAGTGTCAATGAGAGAACCTATGCGCATCCTCATCGTAGAAGACGAAGCTAACGTGCGTTCTTTCTTGCAAAACGCAATGAAGGCATTGCGGCGCAGTGTGAAAATTGATACGGCGAATCATGGCGCCGATGGCTTAAAACTGGCTCGTCGTCATCAATATGATCTGATCATCACCGACTATCATATGCCGAAAATGGACGGCATTGACATGACATTCACATTACGTCAGGAAGGGTACACCATGCCCATCGTGATGATTTCGGCTGATCCGGTGGTTGAGCCATACGCATTGAATGCAGGCGCTAATATGTTTCTGCTCAAGCCTATTCCATTGGAGAATTTGCGGTATATGCTCGATGCGTTTGGGTTGTGAGTTTTGGCACGATTCGTAAGCTAATGGGTGAGGGCAGTGTCCTCTCCTCACCCATCTCTTGTCTATCTGACTCAGTCAAGCATAGCCGGTGTACGGTGTAAGGGCAGGAACCCGGCTGCCTGTTGTTCAGGAGTTGGTAATGCCGACTCTGCCGGCTTATCAGATGCAGCCAGGATCAATGCCCTCTGCGCTTGCAACCGTCGGCCCAATGTAAAAAGCTCGTTACTCAGGGTTAGCCGTCCGTCGGCCATACGAGCTGCCGTCGTTTCCAGCTCGGCACGGCGGAACTGCGTAAACGGTGTCGGATCACCTGCTTCGATCCGTTCGATTAGTTGCTGGCGCAATGCCTGCAATTCTACCGGAACCTGCTGTGCAGCAATTAATAACTCAAGCAGGGTTGGTGACAAACCGGCTTCTAGTTGCACCTCAATCGCCGGCAGATCAAAAACCTCAACCGTTGCAAAGAGTGCCATTGCAACGGTGTAGTCTTGATTATCGAGTGTAATCGCATGCCATTCGCGCCGACATAATTCGGTGTAATGCTGGCGAAAGACACTGCGATCAACCCGCTCACCCAACAGATCAGTTGCCACGCGCAAGGCAGCCTCTGCTCGAGCATCGTCAATTGCACCATCGGAACGTCCACGTGGCCCCAAAAGGGTCTTATCGATGTCGATAAGGACGGCTGTTTGCGGCCAGACGATCCCCTGGTTGGTCAATGCTGCTGCCCATTCATGAACAAGCGCCCAACGGGTAGCATTCGCAACCACACCATCCCAGGTTAATGATGCCGGTGCGACCGGTCGATCAGCACCTATAAATCCATACGTAGTGATCGTACCAATCGCCTGGAGATGTACCGTCAAGAGGCGATCATTCTCGGTATCACCGATCACAACCACTGTCGTGATCGGTGGGCCATTGCGTAAAGCCTGTGCAGCTTGCACTAAGGACAGCATCACCTGAGCATACGCCGCATCGCGTTTGCGGGGGATGGCGTTGGCCGGTAGCCCTAAAATGGCACGCAGTGTTGTCAGACCGGGTAGACTGGTATCGCATGGTTGCAGATCGCGATAGATCACTCGATCATCGGTAAGGTCAGCAATTGTTGCCCACGCATTCATGCCAGCCACCCCTGTGCATGCATCAATTCAGCGTTTAAGATGGAAGCCCCAGCAGCACCACGGATGGTATTGTGGCTGAGGGCAATCAACTTGATATCGAATAACGAACAGGGGCGAATCCGTCCTACGACTGTTGCCATTCCCCGACCGGCATCGCGGTCACGTCGTGGTTGAGGACGATCCGGTTCGTTGCGAACAATGATTGGTTGTTCAGGTGCAGTAGGCAGACGTAGCTCTTGGGGCAGCCCACGGAAATTACTCAAGACAGTCGCTATCTCGTCTGAACTGGCTTTCCGCTCAAGCTCTATCGAGAGACACACGAGATGACCTTCAAGGACTGGCACCCGGTTGCAGTGGGCCGAGGTTGTAAAGCTAGCAGGGACGATGGTCTCATCGCGCAACTGACCAAGCATCTTTTGTGGTTCAACTTCGAGTTTTGGTTCTTCCCCACCGATAAATGGAATGACATTATCGACAATATCGTAACTGGGTACACCCGGATACCCGGCGCCAGAGAGTGCCTGCATGCTGACCAACAACATTCGCTGCACCCCAAAGGTGTCGAGCAATGGTTTGAGCACCATTGTTGCCGGGGTTGAAGTACAGTTAGGATTGGTGACAATTGCACCTGACCATCCCCGCCGTCGGCGCTGCACAGTAATCAGGGCCAGATGATCAGGATTGACTTCCGGTATTACTAACGGTACATCTGGTTCCATCCGATGGTTGGAAGCGTTTGAGCAGACGATATGTCCGGCGGCAGCCAACCGTTGTTCGATTGGGCCGGCTACCGTACTGGGTAAGGCAGAAAAGACCAACTGTGCCGGTACATCGGCGTCGGCATCGAGGACCGTCAGATCGGCTACTGCTGCCGGCATTGGGGTATCGAGCACCCATCGGCACACCTCGCGATACTTCTTGCCGGCACTACGTTCACTACCGGTCAATGCAACCACGCGAAAGAGTGGATGCCCTTCAAGCAATTGAACAAAGCGCTGGCCCACTGCACCGGTCGCACCGAGCACTGCAACGGGAATGGTAGACATTGACAACCTCCTGACAATAGAACACAGCCACCTACATTATACTCGCCCAAAACGATTGCATAAACAACAATGTTCGTTGTGATTCGTTCATTGAAGTTGTGAAAAAAGTCGGCAAAGGTATGGCATTTTATCAAAGAATGATGTATAATTGTCCGTGATACCTGAAACATTTTTCATCTCCGCCCTGTCCCATGCTCCTCCCACGACGTAGGAGTCGTTTGTCAGGAATCTCATCGTGTGATCATGGTCGATCACCGAGGAAGGAGCAACGCTATGATCGATCCTCTCGTCCAACGTCTGCTTGAGCATGTGCTCGATACACCGACGAAGCTACACTTGCTCCTCATGTTTCACGATCATCCGCGCACCGAGCTTACGGCAGCGGCGATTGCCGAGCGGCTCTTTCGCGATATATGGAGTGTACAGCAAGCCTTAGAAGACCTGACCGCGGCCGGTTTTTTGACGGTCGCAAATGTAGCCGCCGGACAACCTGTGTATCGCTACACACCACCACCTGAATGGCACGAAGCTATTCGCCGTCTGGTTCGCAGCTACAACGATCCCATTGAGCGCGATTTGATCCAGCGCACAATTCGCGATCTGTCTGTATTCGCTTCGTTCCGGCGTAGCGAGCTGGAACGGTTTGAATTCGTCTGAGGTTTGTTCATTCTCTTCCTGGCCTCATCCTGCAAGGGGTGAGGCCACGTGCTCTAAGGCGTCGGCGTATCTTTCAGGCACCTGATGGGATATCAGAGCGGCAATGAGTGCTTGCTGCCAACCTCTTTCGTTCCTCCCTCTCTGACTGATCAGGCTACGGCCCGTAAGGAAACTGGCCGCTTCCATTCACCAATTCACCCGGAGAATTACTATCCGGCGAGAGAGTCGTAAACTGTACAATTTCAGTCAGCACATTCCCGTAAATATCGGTAATGCGCAACGTAAAGGGACCAGTCTCACCATTCGCGCACTTGCATTCGCGAATAAAGTAATTGTATGTGGTACGATTGAGCTGTACCCATTGATGTTGCGGAGTGAGATATTCGAGTTTCGCAATCGGATTGCGATGGTTACGTACCTGAAATGCCAGCCACCATGGATTACTCCCAGCTTTGAGGTGAAACTGCACCGGCCCGCTGAGCATTGGACTGATGACACGCCAGGTAATTGGTACGCGCCCCCAGGCCCTTGGGGCAATGCGATCAAATGCTTCTGGGCTGAGATCAAGATGGTTTAAGCCACATCCCGGATTATCCGGACACATATCGACAATCCGCACAATGACGCTCCCTTGGGGCCCGAAAACTTCGACATACGCTCCACAATAGTCAGCATTGCCATAATTAAGGTAACTAATTGCAGCTACCATACGATCGCCAGGGATCGGGTCAAACAGGCAACTTCCACTCCCATCAGCTTCGAGATAGTACGTAGCCTCTCCGCTTAGCAACGGATTCTGGGCCGGTCGCACGACTAATGGCAGGTGGATACGATAGGGTGGTTGGGCAGATACCGCAGGAATGAACAACGCAATCAATCCTGCCAGACAGAGGAGGAGCAGATTGAATCGTCGGCGAGAGACCAACTGTACGCTCCTGATTGACCATCGCATACGTATCTCCTTTGAGTCAGCGTACCGTTTCCTACTCCTCCGCTTTCACCAACGCTTCCAATCGATCAATGTACGAGGCCATTATGGCAAAGGTACGTTCAATCGGTTCAGGAGAAGCTAGATCAACCCCGGCCCGGCGTAGAACCTCTAAGGGGAAGCGCGATCCGCCCGCCTTCAAAAATTCGTTAATGTAGCGCTCAGCTGCTCCGGCCTCGCCGGCAAGAATGGGGGCTGCCAGGGCATGAGCGCCGGCGATACCGGTTGCGTACTGGTATACGTAGAAATTGGAGTACAAATGGGTTGAAAATTGAGCCCACGTATTGCCAACCCGCCCCCGATCAACAACGACCTCTGATCCGTATCCCTCGGCAAAGAGATCGGCCATCAGTTCGTTGAAAATCGTCGCCGTTAACGGCTGACCACGTTCGGCGCGCTGATGAATGATCAGCTCAAAGCGTGCCAGTGTCGGCATAACGAAGAAGTAGCGATGGAAGTTCGCCATCGCCTCCTCGATAATGGCGATCTGCGCGTTGCGGTCGGAGAGCGTCTTGAACAGATAGTCTCGCACCAGCGCCTGATTGAAGTTCGAGGCGACTTCGGCCAGAAAGAGTCCATAGTTCGTATAGATGACGGGCTGGGTACGGCGCGTGTAGTACGAATGCATCGAATGACCCAATTCGTGGGCGAGGGTACTCAGGCTAAAGATGTCATCGTTGTATGACATCATAATAAATGGATGCGTACCAGGCGCACCGGTTGAGAAAGCACCGGCACGTTTGCCACGGTTCGGATAGACATCAACCCAGCGCTGTTCCTGTAGACCACGCCGCATGATCTGCACGTATTCAGCGCCAAGAGGTGCCATCCCTTCGCAAATCCACTCAATTGCCTGCTCGTAGGGTACGACCAGAGGTGTAGCCAGCGGTGCTTTAGTATCGTAGACGTGTAACTCGTCAATGCCAAGCGCGGCCCGACGCACGCGCCAGTAGCGATGCCAGACCGGTAAATGGCGTTCAAAGGTAGCGATCAAATTGTGGAAAACTTCCAACGGAATAAAGTTCGGCTTTAACGCTGCTTCCAATGCCGAAGCGTACCGTCGTGCACGGGCGATAAACACGTTCTGTTTGACCCCGGCGGCCAGACATTGGGCCATCGTATTCTCAACGGCAATATGAGCATCGGCATAGCCTTCCCAGGCATTCTTACGGAGGGTTCGGTCGGGATGCGTAATCAGCGCATTAATCGTTCCCTGCGTAATTTCATGGGCTACGCCCTGGCTATCACGGGCGGGCGGGAAATGCAATTCTGCATTGGCCAGCACTCCATGGATCGCACTGGCTGCTGCAAATGGATCACGTACCTGCCCTAATAGCTCTTCAATCTCAGCCGAACGAATATGTGCTGCACGGGCGATCAGCCGCTCGAAATAATGGGTATAGGTTGCCAGGTGTTCATCACGCTCGGCCCACGCCAGCAGTTGTTCACCACCTATTGCCAGCAGCTCCGGTTCGCCAAATGCCAACGCTGCGCTAGCACGGGCCTGCAACCCAATGGCACGATCACGCATCGCACTTGCTTCGCGGTCGTTGGTATCGACGGCATAGAACATTGTGGCAAACACTGTGATCTGACCAACATTGCGGAGAATGGCTTCACTCAACCCCAGGAACTCGTTGATCACGTGCGGACCTTCTCGCAACCGACCGCGAAACTGAGCGGCGGTTGCAATCATTGCATCGGTTTCATCTATTGCTGCCTCCCACGCTGCCTGTGAGGGAAAGATACTGTATGGATCCCATTTGTAGCGATCAGGAATTGCGCTGCGTTCCGTAATTTTCTGCATAGGAATGTTCTCCTCTGTACGATGACGGTTCGCAGGTATTATACTCGTTTGTGCTACATTTCAGTGGATTTGTTCCTCGTTTCCGCTTGCGCAACCGTTCGCGACTCAACCTGACCCTGAGCACCGATCTGAAACGGACTGAGTGGCTGCAAACTGCAACTGGCGCAGAGTCTGGTTACTGCCGGTAATGCGGTGGGAGCAACGAGCAGTACAAGCCGATCATGGGGGGCAAAGACAGTGTTTCCGTTGGGAATGATGTAGCCTTCGTCACGTTGAATCTGAACAACGAGCAGACCGCGCGGAAGATCGGCGTCGATCAGCGATTTACCGACCAGTTCTGAGTCGGGAGGGATGTATGCTTCAAGGATTTGGCTAGCACCACTTACTTCGGGAACGAAGAGATGACTGTCAACGCTTTCGGCTTGTGTGGTCATCACACCGAGGCGACGAGCCACCCAGCGGATCGAAATCCCTTGAAGGAGCACCGATATGAGCACGATGAAAAAGACGAGATTGAAGAGGAGTGGTGCATCGGGTACCCCGGCCAGGAGAGGAAAGGTTGCCAGCACAATGGGTACTGCACCGCGCAATCCGGCCCAGGCGATCACAAGGAGTTGGGAAAGCGAGCGCCGCCACCAGCCTATCGCGATGATCACCGAGATCGGTCGAGCGACAAAGACGAGCCAGAGCGCCATAGCCAGGCCTTGCCCGGCAATCGCCGGTAGTTGTGATGGAACGACGAGCAGACCTAGAACCAGGAACATGGCAATCTGGCAGAGCCATGCAATTCCGTCATGAAAACGCAGAATAGAACGTTTGTGAACAATGTTCGCATTGCCCAGCATGATCCCGGCCAGATAAACTGCCAGGAAGCCGTTACCGCCAATAATGGCTGTAAAGCCGTAAGTAAGGAGCGTTAGCGCCATCGTCAGCACAACGTACAGCCCTTCTTGTTGTAAGCGAATGCGGTTGATAATCCAGATCATGATTCGACCGCATGCGTATCCGCCGGCTGTACCTAACACCATCTGAATAATGAACAGAGGGATGAGTGTTAGCAGTGATGATTCAGGGTTCATCAGCAGTTGGGTCAGGCCGATGGTGAGAAACACCGCGATAGGGTCATTACTCCCCGACTCGAGTTCGATCAACGGTTCGAGTCGGTGTTTGAGATGAATACCGCGTGAACGCATGACGTTAAAAACCGCAGCCGCATCGGTAGAGGAGATAATCGCTCCTAAGAGCAGAGCAAGCGGCCAGTCGAAGCCAAGAATAAAGTGCGCACCAATCGCAGCGATGAGCGTACTGACCAATACCCCAACGTTGGCAAGAATTAATCCTTCAGTGAGGACCGGTTTGATGATCTTCCAGTCCGTGTCTAATCCTCCTGAAAAAAGGATATAGACAAGTGCCACCACACCAATAAGCTGAGCCAGTGCGGCATCGGTAAAAACGATGCCGCCCGGTCCATCTGAACCGGCCAGCATCCCAACAGCCATAAACAAGATGAGGGCTGGGACACCAAACCGGTTTGATGCTCGTGTTGCGGCGACGCTGATCGCCAGGAGGAGTCCAGTTATAAGCAGTAATGGTTCGCTTGCCATAGGTATTCTCTATGCAGGTAAGAGTAGCATAACATACGTTGGAGAACGTCAGAGAAGTGGCTGTGAGTTTATAGTCGTTTAGAGTGGAAGTGCGGGGCAACGGTTTCCTGCTTCCACTCCACAGTCGTCTCGGACCTGATCGATTGCACTCGACAAAGGAACAACATGACGCTTCGTGCCGGTTATGCCAGTCACCGTAGCGGTGGGGGCGAGCGTAAAACTCGCCCCAGATGGCGTATTTGACGAGGAAAGGGAAGGAAGTTACCTTGTGTGGTGAACAAACATGGAATAGCGCAACGTTACCAACCCAGCACCAGCGCAAAGATCAGTGGTGCCACGATAGTTGCATCTGATTCGATGACAAATTTAGGCGTATCCACTGCCAGTTTCCCCCAGGTAATCTTCTCATTTGGTACAGCACCTGAATATGAACCGTAGCTCGTGGTTGAATCACTGATCTGGCAGAAATACCCCCAGACTGGAACACCGTCGCGTCCTAAATCTTGATGTAACATTGGCACTACACAAATCGGAAAATCACCAGCAATACCGCCCCCAATCTGGAAAAAGCCAATTGAGGCTTCTGCCGAAGTGCGGGTGTACCAGTCGGCCAGATCGATCATATACTCGATACCGGTACGTACTGTGTGGACATTCTTGATTTCGCCGGTAATACAATGAGCAGCATACATATTCCCGGTTGTCGAGTCTTCCCATCCCGGAACGTAAATTGGTAGGTTCCGCTCCATTGCGGCATACACCCATGAGTCGCGTGGATCAATCTGGTAATACTGTTCGAGTTTACCGGTGCGCAAGATGCGATAGATAAACTCGTGCGGGAAGAAGCGTTCACCGGTTCGATCGGCCTGCGTCCACTCATCGAGCAGGGCTTTTTCGAGGCGCCGCAACGCTTCTTCTTCAGGAATGCAGGTATCGGTCACTCGATTCATATGGCGTTCCAGCAGCTCTTGTTCTTGCTGCGGACTCAGGTCGCGATAATGGGGCACTCGCTCGTAGAAGTCGTGGGCGATCAGATTGAAAATATCCTCTTCCAGATTAGCGCCGGTGCAGGAAATCGCATGTACTTTGTTCTGCCGGATCATCTCGGCCAGGGAAAGGCCGAGTTCGGCAGTGCTCATTGCACCGGCCAGGGTAATCATCATCTTTCCACCCTGATCGAGATGACGGCGATACGCCTCGGCGGCGTCAACTAATGCAGCCGCATTGAAATGCCGAAAATGATGACGAATGAACTGGCTAACCGATCCGTTGGTCATTGCTGTATGTCCTTTCTGCTCATTTGTCCTGTTGCATCTTATGAGGCACTGTATGCTCACGCCTGCTGATTATAGCACCTTCACCCCTTCCTCCCGTTACTTGTGAGGTTTTCCACTTGAAACCAAGGGATAATTTACCAAAACTTTACAAAAAACTTAACCTGTGCTGAAAAAGGATTGCTACAATCAGTTCACCGCGATATGAGATGCATAACCGGCATGTTGTATGCCAACCAGTGCACTGCTGTCGTTGCCAACCATGCATGTGGCGCACCTCACCCTGCTCGTGAGCAGTACTGGTTATAGCAGGAACAGTCGGATTGCATCGTCTGGAAGCAGCAGTGTAGCACATTAAAGGAGGTCCTATGTCGGATCTAACGAAGCTCCCGGTGGCGGAGCGCAACCGTCGGTACTGGCAAGAGAATCTGCGCCTGATCACCATTCTGTTGGTGATCTGGTTTGCCGTTTCGTATGTGCCAGTCCTGTTCGTCGAAGCATTGAATAACATCGTCATTGCCGGTTTTCCGCTCGGCTACTACATGGGCAGTCAGGGATCGCTCATTGTCTTCGTCGTCGAAATTTTCTACTACGCTTACGCAATGAACAAGTTGGATGCCAAGTACGGTTTGAGTGATCGTGACCGCTAATAAAGTCTTTTCATCTTCAAAGGAGGAGAACTGATGTCTGCTTCAGCTCAGAGCCAGAGCGTTTTTCGTAACCGGATGGCGCGCTACTATGGATACTTCACCATTGGTTTCATCGGCATGAGTTTGTTGATGCTGTTACTGGAAATATTTGCCGGTTTACCGACCCAGATCATCAGTTGGGTCTTCCTGTTGCTGACAATGGCCCTGTATGCGACAATTGGTATTCTCTCGCGTACCAAGCTGCTTGATGAATACTACGTTGCTGGGCGCAATGTGCCGGCTGTCTTCAACGGTATGGCTACCGGTGCCGACTGGATGAGCGCGGCGTCATTTATTTCGATGGCCGGTACCCTCTGGCTGCTTGGGTACGATGGTCTAGCTTACATTATGGGCTGGACGGGCGGCTACGTGCTGCTGGCGTTGCTCTTCGCGCCGTATCTGCGCAAGTTCGGTCAGTATACGATACCTGACTTCGTTGGCGCCCGCTTCGGTGGTAACACGGCGCGGGTTGTAGCGGCCATCTGCGCGATCATTGTCTCACTGACCTACGTCACGGCACAGGTGGTTGGTGTTGGTCTCATCATGCAGCGCTTTGTGGGTGTTGACTATGCGATTGGTGTTGTGCTGGGTCTGTCAGGTGTGCTGGTCTGCTCGTTCCTGGGTGGAATGAAGGCCGTAACCTGGACGCAGGTGGCGCAATATATCATTTTGATCATTGCATACCTGGTTCCAGTAACGGCTCTGTCAATTCAGCTTACTGGTTTCCCAATTCCACAGTTGAGCTATGGTCAGGCCCTTCAAGGTATCCAGAAACTGGAAGAGCAGCAGGGTTTGTCGAAGCAGACCGAGTCGCCCGTTGTGAAAGGTAAATTCATCACTAGTGGTTACATTCCACCTTTCAACGAAGGTTTGAGCAACGCTGCGGCGGTAGATGCAGTTAAGCAGCTCAACACACAGTTCGGGCTGAATCTGACCCCACCGGCTGCGCAATCAATTCCAGACCCTAAGAAGCCGGAGTTGGGTGACTGGCGTGGAACACCCTGGAACTTTCTGGCACTGATGGCCTGTCTCATGCTGGGGACTGCCGGTCTCCCGCACATTCTCATTCGTTTCTACACTGTGCCGAGCGTTCGTGAGAGCCGAATGAGCGTTGGTTGGTCGCTCTTCTTCATTTTCCTCTTGTACTTTACTGCACCCGCCTACGCTGCTTTCTCGCGCTGGCAAATTCTGGAAAATGTGGTCGGTAAGCAGATCAGTGAGTTGCCCAGCTGGACGAAAACGTGGGCCAGCAACGGTCTGATCGTGATTCGTGACCTGAAGGTTCTCGATGGAGTTGAGATCGGTAAAGAACCGGGCTGGGTGAAGAACTTAATCAATGCCAAATCACTGGTCGTCGAGGATGCGAACGGCAATGGCAAGATCGATCTCGGTCCGTGGGAGGACATCGGCGAGGGCAAGGGTCGCGCTGGTGAGATTTCCGGTACGGTGGTAACGAAAGCACGGGTTGATGGTATCTTGCAGCTTAACGAGTTGGGCCGCGCTGTAGCCGATGGTATCGACGGCGACCTGGTCGTGCTCTCGACCCCGGATATTGCTGGTCTCCCCTTCACGATCGGCGCGATGATCGCAGCGGGTGGTCTGGCAGCAGCACTCAGCACGGCTGATGGTCTGCTGGTCGTGATCGCGTCAGCAATTGCTCACGACATCTACTTCCGCACGATTAACCCCAAGGCCAGCCTCAACACTCGTATCGTGCTGGGTAAGTCGATGATTGTGGTAGCTGCTGTTATTGCTGCACTCCTGGCAATGCCACGCCTCGCCCTAATCGCCCAAATGGTGGCCTGGGCCTTCTCGATGGCTGCCGCAACCTTCTTCCCGGTGGTCTTGCTCGGTATCTTCTGGAAGCGCGCTAATGGCCCAGGCGCCATCGCCGGTATGATTGGTGGTTTGGCCGTGACCCTCTTCTACATGGCAAACAACTACGTCAATCCGGCGTTTAACGTTCTCGGTATTTCACATCTTGGCTCCGGTATCTTCGGTCTGCCGGTTGCTGTTATCTTGATTGTGGTTGTCAGCTTGCTCACGAAAGAACCCTCAAAAGAGATTCAGGACCTGGTAGACAATCTGCGCAACCCGATCACCGATGACGAGGGGATGTCCAAGATGCTTGATAAGATGGCGCCGGCGAAGTAAACCAGTTATCTGAACAGTTGGTAGCGTGGGAAACTATTCCCACGCTATTTTTCTTTCCCTCACCGATTCGGATGTGCTATACTGCTGGTGTATGAAGCAGCGCAGTGGTTTTTCAATCGGCATCATAACGTATTGGCTTGCTGTCGTTTTACTGTTCACCATCCTGGTAGCCTGTAGTCCGCTCCAGGTGGTTGATCCGTCACCATCTGCGGTTCCTTCTGAGACGCCAGTACCGGTGTTGCCATCACCGACAGGTCGGGCAACACCCACATTACCCCCTACACCGACGATCATACCCTCGTCTCCGACCCCAGTTATCCCAACAGCTACCGCCCCTGCTCAGACGGCACAGACTCTGCGCCGTGAACCGCCTCTCGGCACCTTCTTCTTCTACTGGTATAACTGTCCACAGCAAGAATGTGATGCGAGGCAACTACTTGCCGTCCCACCGGGATGGCTGACACCACTTCCCGGCGATCCTGATCCACGTGATGGCTTCAGTTACTCTTCGTATAACTACGACTGGTACGAGCAAGAGCTGCGGACAATGGCAGCAACCGGTATTGATATGGTCTTTCCGGTGAGCTGGGGCGATCATCCGCATCCGTGGTTTCGCAATGATCGGCTTGATCTCCTGGTGCAGGCCAACGGTGTGCTTGAACAACCTCTGGCAATCGGGATGTTTCTCGATACCACCGCCCAACAGGGAATGTATCAAGAGTTCCTTGGCCAAGGGTACCGTTTTGGGCCTGATGTTCCACGTCTCCCCTTGCGTGATCCGCGGAGCGGTTATTTCTTCTACAACCTGCACATTCGCGATTTCTTCAACCGGGTACCACGCGAGATGTGGGCCACTATCAATGGACGACCCATCATTATTACTTACACTGCTCTGTGCTGTGATAATCTGGAGCTGAGTGGTACCTTGTGGCGAGCGGTGAAGGATGCATTTCGGGCCGATTTTGGCGTTGAACCCTGGCTGATTCTGGAAGAGACCTGGCTGAATCCCCAGGCATTAGCACCGCCATCTGGTTTACCGGATAGTGCACAAGTAGCCGATGGTGTCTATCGTTGGGGGACGGCTCTGCTGGGGCCGTACACTGGTGAGTTGCGTGGGTTCAAGGTAAGCAGTGTTGGCCCTGGTTTCGACAATTCACGCATTCCGGGAGTACGCGAGCCGCGTATCCAACCACGCGATGAACCTCCTGGTGGTGGTTGGGTGGAACCCGGCGCATTTCTACGTACCAGCCTGGCGGCTATTCCCCGCGATACCGATCTGGTCTTGATCGAGACGTGGAACGAGTGGCCAGAAAATACCGCTGTTGCGCTGGCAGCCTATACCGACCGTGAGGGTCGTTCCCTTCCCCCCGATTTCTACCTTCAGATCATCCGTGAATGGCGTGCGCACTTTACCCCGTTGCCGTAATGGATAAAGACAGAAAACATTGCGGGTAACGTTTCCCTCTCACGCCGGTCAAACACTGGTACAATACCATTATGAAACAGGTGTTTGCCTTGTGCGCCTAGAAAGATTGTTCTATGAGTTGGACGTTTCTGACCAATCACGCTTATGTTCTGCTGTGTATTACCCGTAATCCGCGGGCCACGGCTCAAGAAATTGCACAGATGGTCGGCATTACCGAACGTGCTGTGCAACGAATTCTTCACGACCTGCACGAGGAAGGGTACATCTCGCACGTGCGTGAGGGTCGGCATAACTACTATACGATCTACGGAGATCGTTCGCTACGACATCCAACGTTGCAAGGAATTACGCTACGCGAGTTGTTGGCAGTGCTTGCCAATGGTACTGTTGTTGCCGAGGAATGAGGTAGGAAGTGGGGATTATCGTTTCGAGAGTGTTTGAACGTACTCTGCTCGATATTGAGGGAGAGACGCAAGATTGAGCGCAAGCGGATGCGCATATCTTCATTCCGCGCACGCTGCGGTTATACGAACAGCCTGACTCAACCTCTGACACTAAGCCTGCTAGGTTCTGGTAGCTGCACGAGCGAACATACTGGGGAAACTGGCGGGGCTGGCGCGACTCGAACGCGCAACCATCGACTTAGAAGGTCGGTGCTCTATCCATTGAGCTACAGCCCCGCACGCCCATACTATACTGCAAAATCATCGATTCTGGCAAGAGATCTCTGGTAGAGACTGTCTCCTCTGCTCCCACCGGGGGCAAGGAAAGGAGAGGCATGCCCTCCTCACCTTCCCCCAGTCTCCTCCCGAAGCAGGGGAGGATGGTTGACCTACGGGTACGGACAGGTATGTTCGGTAACGACGCGGCATGGGGCGGTTGGGAATCGCGCCACTTCTCACACCTCGCACCACCTCTATCGGCTATTGAAAAGCTCTGTGCATCCGAAGACTCAGTTCGCCGCAATCTGCTCGAAGCTAAGCTGGTAATTACGGCTCGTTACATCACCTAAACGTGCTGGCCAACGTCCGGTAATTGCCTGCGTAATTTTGCCAGCGTGTTCGTGACAGTTCTCGATAAAGAGGGTATAACGTTGCTGAATACCGGCAGCAACCGTACCAGCTAGATATAGGCCAGGAACATTGGTTTCCATCGTTGCCGGATTATAAACCGGCACCCGATTCGGCCCTTGCAAGATGACGCCTGCCTGTTCAAGCAAACGTTGATCGCCACGAAAGCCGGTCGCCAGCAGCACAAAATCGGTCGGATAGTAGAACTGTTCAGCCGTCGGTTGACCATCGTCATCGGTATGCGCCAGCAGTACACCGCCCGTATCAATTGCTATCGGGCTTGTCTGCGCTAAAAATCGAATTGTTCCAGCTTCAACCTGAGCCATAAAGTCTGGCAGCAACCAGTGTTTCACCCGATTGGGATCAAGTTGTGCACGTCGATACGCCAGTGTTACCTGTACACCCGCTCGCCAGCAACGTAGTGCTGCCTCAACCGCCGAATTCTTCCCGCCGATAATCAACAACCGACGGCGAAAATACTCGTGCGGATCATGGAAATAGTGGCTTACGTGTGGTAGATCTTCACCGGGAATACCGAGCCGATTCGGATAGTGCATATCACCGATTGCCAGTACGACTTTTCGAGCCTGATAGCGCCGTTCACCACTGATTGGTCGAGTAATCAGCGTGAAGCCATCCTGATCACGTACCAATTCAGTAACCGGCTCGTAGGTGTGGACATGGAGATCGAACAACTCAACCACCGAACGCAAGTATGCCAGATACTCTTCACCGGTAATGCGCTGCTGATGGTTATTCTGAATTGGTACACCGGCAATCGCTAAGCGTTCGGTGGTGCTGAAAAAGTTCGTATTCCGCGGCCACCAGGTCATGGTATAACCGATCTGATGAGCATCAAACTGAATATAGTCAACACCAGCCTGTTTAAGACAGACTGCCAGTTCAAGCCCGATTGGCCCGGCGCCGATAATTGCTACTTCATGTGACGCCGTTAGCGGTAATTCCTCATATCCTGTCATCTGTTGCCTCCATTTTATAACTGTACTCGTGCCACATGTATCATACCCGTAATTGAGCGTGAGAAGCGAGAAGAGCAATGAAGAAAAGGGAGAGCGGAGGAGTGTATTTCAAATGAGGCGTTTTTAGCGTTCTCAACTTCGATGTATCGTCGGTGACCGAGTTGATCACCCGCGATTATCTGGGGGAAATGCCCCCGCATCGCCTTCCTCCTGGCATCCCACCGTTGGAGAAGGCGTCCCCCTCTCCATCACCCCATCCTGATTTCCCTCCGGGTCGGGTGAAGATGCGTTCAAGTGCCTGGGGTATGAACACCATCGCTGTGCGTGCAATCGTCAACGAGAGCCGATGGATAGTAAACAGCACTTCGCATGAAGCACTGTCTGGTATGGAACGGAAGGTGCATACACTGCGTATCGCATTCATCTGCACGAACATGAACCTGGTATGTTTGAAAACCATGGATGAGCACACGAACACCCCGCCAGGAGAATTGAACCCGTGCTGAACGGTATAGAGACGGGCATAATCGGCCAGACGAGAAACGTGAGGTTCGTCAGAACCGGAAGCTGTACGCTGTCGCATGCATTGCAGACGGGTTGGGAATTGCTTCAATTCTGCTCACTCCTCAATTCTCTCCCTCTCTCTTCACCTCGCCACTGCCTGGAAAGAGAAAGCATGTTGAAAATTCCTATTGACACAAACGTTCTAATATGATATGGTAATGATAGACGACGAGCAGGTACGTGCAAGGAAGAGGAGGATACGTGATGCTGACCTCAGTTGATATTCCGCAGGCTGATCTCCTTTGGGATGTAGCGCGTGTAGCTGAAGCAATTGCACGTGGACGAGTGACGGCTGAAGATATTGGTGCCTACATCGGTGCAAAAGGTCAGCGTCAGGGACTCTACTACATGCAGGCTGCTCGCATTATCGGGCTGATCGAGATCGGCGAACAGGCTGAAACAGCCCAGCTCACCAAATTTGGTCTCGCTTTTGTCCGCTATAACCGCGCCGATCAACGTGCTGCGCTACGTCGCCAGTTATTCCGCTATGAACCAACTCGATCAGTGATCGCTGCTTTGCGGGGCGCTCCCGAAGGACTTACCCGAAACGATGTTGCTCGTATCTTGCAAAAGCTTGCCCCACTTGCCGACTCAACAGCTCAACGCCGTGCTTCAACGGTGATTGCCTGGTTGACCGAGATTGGGTTGGCCGACTGGCGTGACAACCGGTTGTTCTACTGTGGGCCTGCGTTACCGGTTACCCCTTCGGTGATGCCATCAAATACGGTCTCCTTCGCTACCGGTGCGTAAGCGGTGTAGCGAACGCCAGGGTGCGATCTTGCCGTGTATCTACGCAGCATTTTTGTTACCGCTACAGCACTAAGGTCAGGGCTGGTGTGTGAGTTAATCGTACCCAATACCGTATTGCTCGCTCAACCCTTACGATATACTCGTGCCAGACCACATCGCCAATTATCGCCGTTATCGTGTTCGTCACCGTATTGGTTGCTCTCACCTGTCCGGTGTTTCCTGCATCAAACGGTAGGGCAAACACAGAGCAGCACGCACTGACAGCGTGTGTTCATTATCGTCACAAGGTTGGTCTTTTTCGACTATTATGCTCTTCATCACAGGCATCGGTTAGAGTGGGTGTCAAGTCCGTTTCAATCTCATCCAACCATATCCGCGAAGGGGAAAGATGCGGGGGAGCAGGTTCGTGCCGTAGTACGAATCTTGGCTGGCTGAAGCATGGTGAATCGGCAAAGATCATATTCAGCGCCTTCAGTTTCCGGTGCGTGCCGTAGCACGAGTCCCCCTCCACCCGGCGCATCGACCAGGCCCACGTGCGATGCCTCCCAGTGGATGGGCGTAGCGGCGCGGTGCTCCGACCGATCTGCTGCTGCGCCAGGAGATGTCGGAGAGGCGCGCCGTGACTATCGTTGTGAACCATTGGCAGGGCTTGTAGGGGCGAGGCGCCGTCTCGTCCCTCCCGGTACGCCTACACCTGGCGCATTGACCAGGCCCACGCAGCCTACCCCGTAGCGCCGCCATTGGGCGTGTCTCGTGACCATCGTCCCGACAGCGAGCGGTGCAACGGAGGCTGATTCGACCGATGCCTCCCAGTGGATGGGCGTAGCGGCGCGGTGCTCCGACCGATCTGCTGCTACGCCAGGAGATGTCGGAGAGGCGCGCCGTGACTATCGTTGTGAACCATTGGCAGGGCTTGTAGGGGCGAGGCGCCGTCTCGTCCCTCCCGGTACGCCTTCACCCGGCGCATCGACCAGGCCCACGCGGCCCACCCCGTATCGCCGCCATTGGGTGCATCCTGGCACCCATCGTCCCAGCGGCGAGCGGTGCAACGGAGGCCGCTCCGACGTTGAGTAGTGGGGCAAGACGATGCCTTGTCGTAGGAAGCACGAACCCTCTCTTCTTCACCTTGAAGCGAGGGATGCCTGTCACCGTATCGTCAGGGAGAATAGGGGGCGATTCCCAACCCTCCTCCACATGGCGCGCCGATGCGACAAGCGGACGTGAAAACGGCATAGCGAGGCATGACATTCATCGGCGTATCAGACACGACCGGGCATTAACGTTTTGGTGCAGACGTAACGTCATTCATCATGCCGACGGCGTTTGTTTAACCTGAAGCGGTACGGTTACCTGCCACTGGAGCATTCCAATACCAGCCATGCCTACCAGTGCCAGCAAGACAAACATAGTGTGATAACCTGCAAAAGTTGCCAACAGACCAACGAACATCGGCCCGATAGCTGCTACTGGCGCCAATGCCAGATTTGCGACCCCGATATAGGTTGTTCGTTCTGCTGGTGGGCTGAACGCAAAGACAAGCGTAAAACCGGAAAGTTGATAACCAGCCTGGGCTGCTCCAACCAGAGCAAAGACGAAGAAAAACCAAATGCTTGTTGGTGCGATCAATGCCAGTAGTAGGGCTATCATACCCATACCTGCCGATAGTACCAGCACTTGCTTGTGTCCCCAGCGGTCGGCCAACGCACCCAGACCGATATTTCCAACTGCCTGCGCTGCCAGCATAACACTGGTGAATAACCCAATATCGGCGGCTGGCAACTGAAACCGCTCAAGTGCAGCCGCCGTCAGAAAACTATGCCCTGTTAAGCCGAATGCAATTGCTGCACGACAAAAAAGGTAACGACGAAATGCAACATCACGGTGTAGTAACGGTATGAGGCCCCGTAAGAAGACATGAAATGGACGGGCAGGAATTGGCGCCTGCGCCGGTTCTACCGTCAAGGCGAGAAAGATATACGAAATCACCATCGCTGCAAAGCAGATAAGGGCGAGGATGCCGGCACTCTGCGGAAATGGTTGCTGGGACAGAATGGTTGCTGCTAGTACCCCACCGCCAATGCCAAACAGACCGCCTAAGCCAGCCTGTAGTCCAAAGAATAGCCCCCAACGTTGGGCTGGTATGATGCGGGCTATCAAATCTTGCCAGGCGATAGATGTTAAACCGGCACAGGTTGCAAAGATGGCATATAAACTCAAGACGATAACCAGCAAAATACTTGCTGGCAGGTCAGGAAGTGTCAGCAGAACGATCCCCAGTACCAGGAACGGTAACCGCTCACCGATTGTTGCTAGTAACACCCACGGTTTCCGTCGTGGCTGTGCTGCAATGAAGGGCGCTGTAAACAACCCCGGCAATAACCAGCCAGCAAAAAAGATTGCCGGGATGAGTCCTTGTACCCAGCGGGCATCCGTCAGTCGCTCGACGATTAACGGTAGTACTGTAAAGCGCGAAACCAGACTGATCCCAAATGTAAATGCACTGCCATCGAGGACGTTTAACCAGAAGTTGCGTTGGGCATAGCGAGCCAGTATCGCTTCCGATGGTGAAGACATAGCGAGAATTCCTGCCTTTGTTGAACGAATGCAACCATAACGGCTCTATCGTAGCGTTGTTTTATCGGTCGTGGATCGTCCACACGACGGATCATCTTCAGACGTATCTGTTCTTCCGTTGGCCTGGGTGGTGATCTTTTACGAACGGAACACTGCTCTGGCGTTCCCAGGTACTGTTGCTGCCATTGCCTGGTCTCTCTACGACTATCCTTACCAAATCCTAACAAAACCCTCGCATAACTCTAACGTTCGCGCAGTATGCTACGGCTGTAGGAAAAATGTGAGTCAGTTCACAAAAAATGAAGGGGTTACAAGCAATGACGTTGACACAAGATCAATCAACAGCTACTGAAATCTCACCACGCGAACTGTATGCCCGTCTTCTGAGCGCACAACCATTCTTCATCCTTGATGTGCGCAATGAAGAGGAATTTAAGCGAATGCCGATTGAAGGTCATGCGACCCTGCGCACGCTTAATCTCCCGTACTTCGACTTTATCGAGGATGAAGAGGCGGCACTGGCCCGGATGCCGAAAGATGTTACAGAAGTGGTTGTAGTCTGTGCTAAAGGTGGCGCCTCACAGTACGTAGCCGAAGTCCTGAACAATCACGGCTATCGTGCGGTGTCGCTCAGTGAAGGGATGATTGGCTGGGGTAACTACTACGATGTTCGTGACGTGGTTAGCAAAGAGTGGGGGCGGATTGTACAAATTGCCCGTCCTGCTCGTGGCGATCTGAGTTTTGCTATCATTAGCGGTGAGCAAGCGGTGCTAATCGATCCGCTGCGCCATATCAATGTATACCGCGAGCTGATTGATCATGCTGGGGCGAAGCTCACACTTATCCTCGATACGCACGTTCACGCCGATCACATCAGCGGCGGGCCAGCGCTGGCAAAAGAGACTGGTGCACCGTACTATATCCATCCTTACGACGCCATTCACCCAATCGATATGTTACCTGCGGTGATTGCCTACGAACCGCTGCGGGATGGACAGGTGTTCCAGATTGGCCAGGTGCGTATCACAACAATCTGGTATCCTGGTCATACACTTGGTCAAGTCAATTTCCTGGCTGAAACACCGGATGGTGGGCGCTATCTCTTTACCGGTGACGGTATCTTCTTGCGTTCGTTCGGACGCCCCGATCTTGGTGGTAAAGGCGAGGCTTGGACGCCAATCCTCTACCGCAGTATGTTCGAGTGGCTGCCACGTCATTTAACCGACGATACGGTCATCTTGCCAGCCCACTTTAGCTCGCTTGAAGAGGATGCCGGGAATGGTATCTTTGCGGCACCGTTTGCACAGGTACGCGCTCAGAACGATAGTCTGCGACCGCGCTCGCTCGAAGAGTTCACTACCTTCGTGTTGAGCCATCTGCCAGTGTTCCCGCCCGAATATGTTGAGATCAAGCGGGTGAACATCGGTCTGGTTGAGCCGTGTGAAGGCAAGGCCAGCGAGCTTGAGCTAGGCAAGAATATTTGTGCATTGGCCGGGTAGACGTTGTACAATAAGAAGCAGTAGCGGCAGTAGGTGCATTACCACGGCCAGCAATTCATAGGGAGGAGAAACATTATGCCACATTTCGATCAGACACTCGACGTAAAGGGGGCCAAGTGCCCGATGCCACTGGTCAAGAGCCGAAAGGCAATCGCTGAATTACCGGTAGGGCAGGTCTTGCAGGTCATCTCGACGGATCGTGGGTCGGTGGCCGATTTTCAAGGATGGGCCAAGACTGCTAAAAATGTCGAACTGATTGCGCAAGAGACTGTGCAAGAGAATGGACAGGAGCTGTACGTTCACTACCTGCGGCGCACGGCCTGATTAGGAAGATTTCAGCGTAGGAAGGAAACCCATGTCAACTCCAACCACAGAAGTGATTGATACACAGGCGCTGCTGGCCCGCATTGCAGAGCTTGAACAGCGGGTGGCGGCACTTGAGCAATCACCGGCTCAGGGGATCGAAGATCGGCTGGCGATGGTAGTCTTTTCCGGCGATCTCGATAAGGCCATTGCCGCATTTATTATCGCGACCGGTGCTGCTTCGATGGGCCTGGAAGTAAGTATGTTCTTCACCTTCTGGGGGATCAGTGCAGTAAAGAAACAGAAGGTCTTCAGTGGCAAGAACATTCTCGAACAGGGCTTCACCGCGATGCTTCCCGGCAAACTGGGTGAGCTTGGTCTGTCGCAGATGAATTTCTTCGGTGTTGGTGCACAGATCATCCGGAATCTGATGAAGAAGCACGACGTAGCGTCGCCGGAAGAACTCTTCGCAATGGCCCGTGAGCTAGGGGTGCGGATGGTCGTGTGCGATATGTCGCGTGAACTGCTCGGTATCAAAGATGAAGAGCTGGTAGATGGTCTGGAGACCGGTGGTGTTGCTACCTTCCTTGGTGACGCTGCCCGTGCTAAAGTAACCTTGTTTATCTAAAAATCTGGTAAACGCAACCTGGATTATTGATCGGCGACGGCGCGATCACCGCTCAGCGAGCGCGCCGTCGTTTATTGTGAAAGGATAGTGATTATGTTTCGCCAACTATTTCGTCATCTGCGAGAAGCACAACCGCATCAAGTTGCAACGATGACGGTGCAAGAATTGAAAACGCAACTGGATGCACGTACTCCGATGGTGCTGGTTGACGTGCGTCAGCCAGAGGAATTTGCTTACGATGGTCATGTCGCCGGAGCGCGCTTGCTGCCGTTGCCGGTACTGGCAACGCGGTTAAACGAACTTCCGAAAGACCAGCCGATTGTCTGTATCTGTCGTTCAGGAAATCGCAGTCAGGTGGCCTGTGAAATGCTCCAACGCTATGGCTTTACCAATGTTACCAACGTTGTGGGTGGAATGATTGCGTGGCAACGCGCTGGTTATCCGGTCAATCGCCAGGCGTAAGATGTGCACCAGTGTGAGTGCTTTTGGGGCACGCAGGATTGTCATCTCGCCTTCGTATGGTCGATCTGCTAGAAACGTTAAACGATAGGATATGGACACCGTTATGCAACACCAGACTACTTGCAACGCTCTCCAACAGCAAACCGAAGTTGCACCGTTGCGCAGTTATGCAGTCACCAACCGCGTTTTACTGGCAGCACAACCACAGCCAGCAGACTGGCAACGCTTCGTTGAAGCCGGGTATCAGACGGTTCTCAATATTCGGAGCGACCCCGAACGGGCAGCCGTTCAGGCGGTAGCAGCCCGTGCAGTGGGACTCCGTTATATACACGCTCCCTGGCCAGCTTACGAACTCGAACCTGAACATCTCGCCGAGTTTGCACGTATTGTCGAAGATCCGGCAACCGGTAAACTTGTGTTCCACTGTCGAAGTGCTACTCGGGTAGGCCTGATCTGGATGCTCTACCGAATGGTGCATCAAGGTTGGAGCCGTGAGCAGGCCGAGGCCGAATTACGTGCCGCCGGTTACGATGATGATGCTATCGAGACATTTGATTTTTGCGCGAGCGATTTCTTTGAACGGTTCGATCCGCAGCAGAGGTAGGGGAGTGTTATGACACCCGTTTCAGCTCGGCAGCCTGGCGTGCAGGCTGCGCTGTTAGCGGCAATTTATCGATACCTTCCATTTCTTAACTGGCTGCGCCATTACCGTCGCGAACATCTGCCAAGCGATGTTGTGGCAGGTATTGTGACAGCCATTATGCTCATCCCGCAGAGCATGGCATATGCCCAGTTGGCCGGTCTGCCTCCACAGATCGGCCTCTACGCCTCAGTTGCACCGCTCGTTGTATATGCCTTGCTTGGTACTTCCGGACAGCTTTCCGTAGGGCCGGTGGCTATTACCTCATTACTGGTGTTTAACGGGGTAAGTACGCTTGCCGATCCGGGGAGCGAGCGGTATCTGCAACTCGTGCTCTTACTGGCCTTCATGGTCGGTGTAATAAAACTGACGTTGGGTATACTGCGGTTAGGCGCGATTCTGAACTTTATCTCGCATCCAGTCCTGACGGCTTTTACCAGTGCTTCGGCGCTGATCATTGCGGTTGGTCAGTTGAAATATATTCTCGGTTACCGCATTGGCGGTGAACATCTGCACGAAACCATCATACAGGCTATCGCTGGCTTAAGCCAGACAAATCTGGTCACGTTCACCATCGGGCTGGCGAGTATCGGCCTGCTCGTCTTCTTCCGGCAGGGCTTGCGCTTGCTCTTGCGCCGCATCGGCTTGCCACCATTGGCAGTGACACTAATCGTCAGTGGTGCACCACTCTTAACCGTCATTTTGGGTATTCTGGTTGTACAAGGATTGCAGCTCGATCAGACTGCCCGCGTTGCGGTGGTGGGTGCAATTCCGCCCGGTATTTCGCCGATAAGTGTACCGCCGTTCGGAATGGCCGACATGCAGGCGCTCTTACCGACAGCACTGACAATTGTCCTGGTGAGCGTCGTCGAGTCGATTGCTGTGGCGAAGGCCCTGGCCAGTAAACGACGACAAGCTATCGATCCCGATCAGGAGTTAGTTGCCCTGGGTGCAGCGAACATGACGGCCAGCTTCTTCAGTGGCTATCCGGTTACCGGTGGCTTTGCTCGCTCGGTCGTTAATGCCCAGGCCGGCGCTATCACTGGTCTGGCGTCACTGGTAACAGCCCTTGGGATCGCGGTGATTTTGCTCTTTTTCACACCGATCTTTTACTACCTACCGCAAGCTGTGCTGGCGGCGACAGTTATTGTGGCCGTTATCGGCCTGGTAGATCTGCAAGAACCGCAGCGCATCTGGCGTACTAATCGCGGCGATGCGTTTACCTGGCTTATCACCTTTCTGGGTGTACTCACCCTGGGTATCGAAAACGGTATCTTTGTCGGTGTTGCCTCGGCCCTAATCCTCTACCTGTGGCGGACCAGTCGTCCACATATTGCGATTGTTGGTCGCCTTGGCAATAGCGAGGTATACCGCAACGTTGAACGTCATCAGGTCAAGACCTGGCCGCACGTGGTGGCAGTACGGGTTGATGAAAGTCTCTACTTTGCTAACACGCGCTATCTTGAGAGTGCGCTATTGCAGATCGTTGCCGAACGACCGGAGGTGAAACATCTGGTATTGATCGGTTCAGCTATCAACTTCATTGACTCGAGTGCCCTCCACACTCTTGAACATCTTATCGATGAACTACGTGATGCTGGGGTTGAATTTCATCTGGCCGACATCAAGGGGCCGGTGATGGATCGGCTCAAACAGTCGGAGCTAATCAATAAAATCGGTTACGATCATATCCATATGACGACGCACGCCGCAATGCTGGCCCTGGGATGTAACGATTAATTGGGGAGGGTGTATCACGGTGCAACACGCTTTCAAATTCGCTGTGCTGGTTGTGCTTGCCATCTTAACTGCGTGTGGGGCATCTACGACCCTCCCCAGTGCAACGTCCACTCCAAAAGAGATAACCGTGGCTCAGTTGAAGACCATGCTTGATCAAAACGAGAACTTCTTGCTGCTTGATGTGCGGACTCCCGCCGAATTCTTGCAAGATGGACGAGTTGCACAATCAACACTTATTCCCTTGCAAGAGCTTGAACAGCGCTTGAATGAACTACCTACCGATAAGACGATTGTCTGTATTTGCCGGTCGGGGAATCGCAGTGCTACGGCGTGTGACCTGCTAAGGTCACGCGGCTACGAGGCAATTAACGTTGCCGGTGGTATGCGAGCATGGAAAGCTGCTGGATATCCAACGGTATTCGGCCAGTGAGCGCACCGGTTGTTCTCTGGAGGATGCAAATCGTGGGGCACGAGATGCCGTGCCCTCGAAGTGTTCAAAGTTTCCGGTTTTCGGTGATGCTTAGCGCCTAGCTAGAATTCCCTGTCGCAGCAGCAGATCGGTTGCTGTACTGTGAGACAATTATTCGGATAGGATCTTAGTGCCTATCCGAATATCTCTTCGTCACGTCCACGACGGATGAACCCTGTCGATGGAAGGAACACGATTGACGACTAGCCTGATGTCGAAGGGAACACATGTTGGGTTATGACACCGCATAGGGCGAGACACTGTCTCGCCCCTCCTTCCTTTCGTGCCTTTCGTGCGACAGGCGGGTATCATGTGTAAACTCTGCCTGCCATTGTGCCAATCAGCGACGCATGCGCTTGGAAAAAAGTCATTCTCCTCACGATAGCCTGGGCCGAAACTTATAACCGTACACTAAGACGCCATCCTCACCGGTATCCATTAACCGTCGTGTGACCATCTCAACCGGCATACCAATTGTGAGTTCTGATTCGTCGCAATCAGTGAGCTGTGCGGTCACCAGCGGGCCTTCTTCTAACCGCACCAGTGCTACCGGATAGACCCCAAAGCTGGCAAAGCCTTCTGGTGCCTGTCGTAGCACACTAAAGCTGTAGATTTCACCCCGTCCACTCAATTGATACGGCTCCCAATCGTTGGGGTCTTCATCGAGAGCCGGTGGCTGAGGCGGAAAGCGTACCTCACCAGTGTGGCGATGACGTTGTCCTTCAAGACGATAGCGGGGCACACGATCCCGCCAGTGTCGCGCTATTTTCATGGTGCAAAACCTCCTGCAAAGATCGCGAGAGTAGCAGCAAGGCCAATCGCGATACACCAGAAGAAGAGACCAATGACCAGCAGGATGATCGAAATATAGAGCGCCTTCTGCGATGGTAGATTCATCCCGGACTGGATTGCCAAATAATTGAGATAAATCCCGTAAATGACCAAGGCTAGTGAAAGTATCCAGTCCACAAATGGGATATAAGATACAATAAATTGGGCAACCGATAACGGTGACGAGAAGAGCGAAATACCCCAGGCCAATTCACCAAAGCTACCGGTACCACCAAAAGCCCGACCGAGCAGGTAAATGAACCCCCAACCCACTAATGAGCCAATAATGGTACCGAACACTCCCCCAAGGATAGTAAAGATCGGATTGGATTGTTGAGTGATGGTTGTCTCTATCAAGAGAAGAATCCCATTGATTACACTAGCAATTGCCGCGTAAATCAATGCCCAACCGAGATTATCCCGCTCGTGCCGCTCAAACGTTTGAACCGACGGATTGGTGAGAACTGCGATGCTACCGTTAACCATCTCTTGAATCATGGGGTATGCTCCTGTGTTGCAAATAGCGGAAGCAGCCATATTGTACCCCACGCAACGAATATTGTGAAGAGGATGGCTCATGATTCGCGAATCAGGACATGGCTAACTGCCGTTGTACCAATACCTCCGAGCGATTGTGCGAACCCAACACGAGCGTTGGTCACCTGAGTAGCACCGGCCTGACCACGAAGTTGTTGGGCAATCTCGATTACCTGATAGATACCGGTTGCGCCACCGACATCGCCACGTGCTTTGTAACCACCTGCCGTCGCAATCGGTGTCTTTCCGCCTGGGGTAATCGCTCCCTCGGCAGCATGACGCGGAGCAGTACCGGTTTCGTAACAGCCGATTGCCTCAAGAGCCAGAGTTGCCGCTATTCCATGAGGGTCAGTCAATTCCCACACATCAACATCACCGACACCTAAATGAGCGCGGCCAAGTGCAATATGGGCGCTGGCACGGGCTGCACTCAGATCAAGTGGATTCCGTCGCCGATGCAGGGCTGGATGGTCGGTCGCAACTGCCGCACCGGCAATGCGGATTCGCACCCCATCAAGTTCACGGGCCAGATTCTCGTTCACAATCAATAGTGCAGCAGCGCCATCGGCCAGCGTACTACAATCGAGCATATTGATCGGCGAGGCAATCTGGGCCGCCTTTCGATATTTGCCGGCATCTATCGGAAAGCGATACAGTGCCAGCGGATTCTTCGCGCCGTTGGTATGAGCGTTGATCGGGAAGGGGGCAAAGGCATCGGCAGAGTAGCCATATTCGTACATATAACGACGCATAAGCATCGCCCACTGCGCCGTCAGCGTTACGCCGTGCAATGCCTCTTCGTTGCTATCGGTTGCCATTGCTTGGGCCGCTTCGATTTCGTCTTCAAGGTGATCGGTAACCTTCTCAACCCCGATCACCAACGCGACCGGTAACCCGTGTTGTACTGCCTGGACCGCCTGATACAGCGCCAGTGCACCGCTCGCACCGGCGGCTTCAACGCGCAGCGCCGGGATTGAAGGCGATAGGCCCAGCATGCTTGCCAGATAGGCGCCGAGTTGACTCTGCCCGTACAACTCCTCGCTGAAGGCACTACCAACGTAGAGGGCGCCAATGTGATGCGGAGCAATACTTGGGACGTTCATCAGTGCAGTACGCGCTGCTTCGCTCGCCAGATCGGCCAAACTGCGCTGATAATGCTCACCAACGGCGGTTGCGCCCATCCCTGCAATATAGACATTTGACATAATAGACCTCTTGTCTTATCCCATCACCAGCTTGCCACGCCATTTGGCGTAGATAGCGTAATCAATCATCACTGCCCGCTTCAGATATGTAGCTGTAAGTGGTGCTCGTTCGCGGCGTTCCAGAACTGCCTCGGTAACGGTTAGGGCATAGGCATCGGAACCGGCGCCACTGCCATAAGTCGTCATAAAGATCGTATCACCTGGTTGGGCGATATCGAGGATTGCACAGAGACCCATAAGCGCTGCACCCGAATAGGTGTTACCGATCTGCGGACTGAGCAATCCAGGTGCTATTTGTTGATCGGTAAAACCGAGTCGTTTAGCAACTGCTTGAGGAAACTTGGCGTTGGGCTGGTGAAAAACAGCATAGGTGAAATCGGCAGCCGTGCGCCCCAGTTGCCGCAGTAATTCGCCGGCTGCTGATTGAATCTGGTGGAAGTAGGCCGGTTCACCGGTAAAGCGATTACCATGCACCGGGTAAGGACGATCAGCACGTCGATAGAAATCGGGCGTATCGGTAACATACGAGATCGTGGCATCAATGGTTGCCAATGCCTCTTCCGCGGGGCCAACGATCAGGGCAGCGGCGCCAGCGGAAGCAGTGTATTCCAGGGCGTCACCGGGACGACCCTGCGCGGTATCGGCTCCGATTGCCAGCGCGTAACGTTGCATTCCACTGCCTACCAATGCCATTGCGGCAGTGAATGCCTCGGAGCCGGCCTTACAGGCAAACTCCCAGTCGGCAGCGCTTACCCAGGGACCTGCCCCCAGCGCATCTGCAACAACTGTTCCTGATGGTTTTACACTGTACGGATGGCTTTCGCTCCCAATCCACACTGCTCCCAGCGCTGAAGCTGGGATGGCGGCGCGGGCAAGTGCGTTACGCGCTGCTTCGATAGACATCGTAATTGTATCTTCATCAGGGCCGGGCACACTCTTAGCTTCAACAGGCGTACCGCTTTGTCCGTCCGTCCAGATTCGAGCTATTTCACGAGCCGCAATCCGGTATCGTGGGATGTATGTCCCATACCCAATAATGCCAACCGGCTGTTGTGGTTTCATCATGAGAGATGCTCCGTGCTGATATTCAAGGCAACAGAATAGAAGTGCTCGCCGCGCAGCGACGAACATGTATTGCAACCGACTCACAATATCTGATTGCTGACAATTCAGGGTGAACAGCGCGGCATTGCGCCCTTCAGATGAATGGCGGCCTGCTGAAATTCATATACAGGCCGCCAGAGTCATCGGATTAGTTACGGGTGGGATCGCCGACGCGTCGTCCTTCAAGCTCGGCGATGATCTCTTCGGCGCGAGCCAGCTTGATATTGCGTTCGGCAACCATACGCCGGGCAACTTCATCGACCAACGTACCACTGGCGCCAGCAGCCAGCGCAATCTGGCGGGCATGTAAACTCATGTGCCCCTGCTGGATACCTTCGCAGGCCAGTGCTCGCATCGCAGCCAGATTATTGGCCAACCCCGCCGCTACACAGACTTCTGCCAGCTCACTGGCACTGCGTACACCAAGGAGTTTTAATGCTGCTTGCGCCGTAGGATGCACCTTTGTCGCTCCACCGACAATGCCGACTGCCAGCGGCATTTCCAGGGTACCGACCAGGTTCCCCTGTTCATCGCGTTCCCAGTGTGAGAGGGAGGTATAGCGACCATTGCGACTAGCGTAAGCATGAGCGCCCGCCTCAACCGCTCGCCAGTCGTTACCGGTAGCGACCAGCACTGGATCGATCCCGTTCATAATGCCCTTGTTGTGCGTCGCTGCCCGATAGGGATCAACGACGGCAAAGGCATAAGCCCAGAGGATACCTTCAACGACCTCCTCGCCACTAAGACCGTCACGGGCCAGTGAGGCCGCCGGTACCACACAACGAGCACGAGCCAACCGGCGGTCGGTCAAGTTCGAGAGGATGCGCAGGTATACGCGACCTCCAGTCATTTCGGCCAGCAGCGGTGCAACTGCCTCGGCCATGGTATTCACCGCGTTCGCCCCCATTGCGTCGCGGCAATCGACAATCAAGTGAACGACCAGCATTGGCCCCATGGGGCTAGTTGGGAAGAAGCGCACCTCGACATCGCGAGCGCCACCACCGAGACTGACCAGTGATCGGCTTTGAGCATTTGCCAGCGCGAGTATCTCTTCTTTACGCGACAGGATGGTCTGGCGAGCCTGATCGGGATCACTAATATGAACCAACTGAACCTGGCCGATCATCAGCGGCTCGGTGCTACTCGTCTCAAATCCCCCACCATCGCGTACCATACGTGCAGCGTAACTGGCCCCGGCCACGATTGATGGTTCTTCGACCACCATTGGTATCAGATAGTCGCGGCCATTAATACGGAAGTTGGTCGCAATGCCAAGAGGCAGGTTATACGTACCAACGACATTCTCAATCATCTTATCGGCGCGCTCAATGGTGAGTGCACCACCCTGACCGCCGTGCAAGGCGCGTAAATCTTCATCTACCAATCCATCAAAGGACTTAACCATCTGTAATCGCTCGAAGGGATTGAGTTGATAAAATCCTTGTAAGCGAGAATTTTTGGTCCCCATAAGAGGACTCCTCCTTCATACTTGCACCAGACATTTTTCGTATCCGCAATATACGATACCACGACAATAGTGCGAAGGCGGTTAACAACAACTGTCAAAACCTATCATGCATCTGTCGGGGAGCTGTCATGCGAGCTTTTGAGTGTTAAAGAGCCGAATTATGGTACAATGCACAGTATGAAACGAAAACACTTGTTCGCTCTTTTTATCAGTCTGCTCTGGGTTAGTGCCTGTTCATCGACACCATCCCTACCGTTGCTGGCCGAGCTTCTGCCGGGTCCGCCGGCTTATTCCCAACCGATGGTTGCCTTCTTCTACCGCGATGAACAGGGAGCACGGCTCGTCAGTCATATAAGTGTTAGTGCAGAGCGACCGCTGCCACTCGATCCGCCAGCGCAGCAGGTATGGCTTGGTGGTCTCGATCCACCGCCTGAACTGGTTATCCGTGAGGTAGACGGCGTGCAATATGGGCTGGTGATTGCACAGGGTGTCTGGCGATCTGCCGGTAACTATGGGCCGGGCGGAGCGTGGCTTTATACCATTGAAACGCCATCGTTACAGCCGTTCAATCTGGTTGAAGTCGAGCTGAAACAGTTGTTGGCCGATAACCGCTACGAAGGTCAGGTTGTCACAACGCGAGCTGCCCTGCTTGTTTCCAGCAGTACCAGTTTGCTGGTCGATCTGATCGGACCCGGTGGTGTACCGGCTGCCAATGCGTACCAAATCAAACTACGGAATGGTGATCGGGATCAGGCTGCGCTTGCTCGATTACAATTCAGTGGTGCGGTGCGCTACGGCTATGTGGAAGTTATTGGGCTCTGGAAACGTGGGCAGCTTGAGCCGTTGTTGATCTCACCGTTGCCGCAAGCACCTTGATAATCCATAGAGATGGTTTCGTCTATGTAACGGCTCGCCCGCCAAACGCGCTAAGCGAACGTTCTGTCTGTGCTCTGCGTTCCCTCGGATGATGTGAGTCATTCTAGCAATAGCGGGGCGGATTGCACTCTCATTCCGTATAATCGTCTCACGGTCCGACAGATGAAAACCGTCGATGGATGGAACACGCTGGACTCCTTTTCCTTACGAGCTTATCCTGATAGACGGGTACGGCGGTGCTGTGCCTCGATCTTCAGCGACAGGATGTGTCAGATAGGCGCTTCATCCCGCTGTACTCAGTAGGAACGACGAAAAAAGATGATTCCAGGTGCGGTACGCACCATCTGTGCGGGTGGGAGGCCGGCGTACCCAGGTGCGGTACACACCATCTGTGCGGGTGGGAGGCCGGCGTACCCAGGCGCGGTACACACCATCTGTGCGGGTGGGAGGCCCGCGTACCCAGGTGCGGTACACACCATCTGTGCGGGCGGGAGGAGCGCGTACCCAGGTGCGGTACGCACCATCTGTGCGGGCCGGAGGAGCGCGTACCCAGGTGCGGTACGCACCATCTATGCGGGCCGGAGGCCGGCGTACCCAGGCGCGGTACACACCATCTGTGCGGGCGGGAGGCCGGCGTACTCAGGTGCGGTATGCACCATCTATGTAGCAGCAGCGCTGCGCCCTGCCCCATCTTTTTCTGCGACAGGATAGGTCGGATCGGCTCTAAAACATACGCCTGTTGTTTTTGTAGTATCCTGGTACCGACATCTGGGTTCGCTACGCTACTACTGCTCAAGATTGCGGGTCAAAACGAAAGGAATGCTCATGATAGAACGACTACAGCGGCTCCGTACAGCGTTAGCGGAACGTGACTTGCCGGCAATCTTACTCACAGCCCCGGCTAGTCGTCGCTACATTAGTGGTTTCACCGGTAGTGCTGGTGCATTGTTGATCAGTGCCGAAGCAGCATTATTGCTCACCGATGGTCGCTATTTGGTACAGGCTGCGGCTGAGGCACCGGCATTCAGCCTGTGTGAGATACGCCCACCTGCCAGACCGTTGCCCAAACTCGTTGCCGAATTGACTGCTGAACTGGGAATCGGGAAATTAGGTTTTGAAGCTGCCACGATGACAGTAGCCGAATATCGGCAATTGACCACTGCGCTGGGTAATGAGGTTGAGCTGGTTGCCACCGAGAACATCGTTGAAGAGCTACGAATGGTCAAGGACAGTGGTGAGATTGCTCTTTTGCGAAAGGCGGTGGCGATTACCGATGCTGCGCTGGCGGCTGTGTTGCCCACTCTTTCACCTGCCATGACCGAGCGTGAAGCGGCGTGGAAGATTGAAGTCGCTCTGCACGAGTTAGGGGCTGAGGGGCCATCATTTCCGATTATTGTCGCGGCAGGTCGTAACAGTGCTCGTCCGCATCATGCACCGGGTGATGATCCATTGGGTGAAGGACAACCGGTTATCATTGATATGGGCGCTCGCTACGCAGGTTATCACGCCGATCTGACACGCACAATTGTGCTGGGGCAGGCTGATGATACATTCCGTGCCGTTTATGCTGCCACCCTCGCGGCTCAGCAGGCAGCAATACAGGCGTTACGTCCTGGATTGCCATGGTCTGAAGCGGATGTAATTGCCCGGCGGGTTATCGGCGAGGCCGGATATGCTGATGGTATTGCGCATAGCCTTGGTCACGGGGTCGGTCTTGTGATCCACGAAGCGCCATGGTTGCGGATGACAGCGCCTGATGCACCGCCGAGTCCACCTCTGCAAGCCGGTATGGTCACGTCGGTTGAACCGGGAATTTACCTTCCTGCTTGGGGTGGTGTGCGAATTGAGGATTTGGTGCTGATCACTGCTGATGGGTGTGAGGTGTTGTCACAATCGCCACGGTGAACGATAGTGATAATGCTCGTGATCGACAATGGTTGGCGCCCTAGAAGTTGTGCTACAATAATGTACAAATGTTCGCATCGTTCAAGTTCATGATGCACGAGACCCACTGGCGGTTACCAGTGGGTCTCGTGTGGGGGGGGTGGTAGTATGATAACGATTTTTTTACGTGTTCGCAACCCCCCCAAAGGTACTACTTCATGCCAACAATATATAGTACCTTTGGCGCAATTCTATCATGACCATGGAGTTACTCATGAATCAAACTGCGGTTGCCGAGCGGATCAAAGAGCTGCGTAACCTGATCCGACGTTACGACTATCACTATTACGTGCTCGACGATCCGATCATTAGCGATGCCGAGTACGATGCACTCATGGCTGAATTGCGTGCTCTTGAGGCGGCGCATCCAGAATTGATTACCCCTGACTCGCCAACGCAGCGCGTAGGTGGCACTCCTGCTACGCAATTCGCCAAAGTGCAGCATGCTCAGCCGATGCTATCACTTGGTAACGCCTTCACAACTGCCGATCTCCAGGCCTGGCGTGATCGGGTTATGCGTCTACTCGGTAGTGATGCAGAGGTAGCGTATGTGGTCGAACCCAAAATTGATGGGTTGGCCGTTGCCTTAACCTATCGTGCCGGTCAATTCGTGCAGGGTGCTACTCGCGGCGATGGTGAGATCGGTGAGGATGTCACGGCCAATCTGCGCACTATCAGCAGTATCCCGTTGACACTGCGTGTACCCGAATCAGTCGCTGATGACCTGCCCGCAATGCAGCCGACAATGATTGAAGTGCGCGGTGAAGTGTATATGCGTACCGCCGATTTCGAGGTCTTGAATGATCGACTGGCAGCAGCGGGTGAGAAGGTCTTTGCCAACCCTCGGAATGCTGCTGCCGGTTCGCTACGTCAGAAAGACCCCATGGTGACGGCCAGCCGACCGCTCCGCTTTTTCGCTTACGGGGTCGGTGCGGTCGAAGGGGTTACGCTCAGTAGCCAATGGCAGACGTTGCGGTATCTCCGTGCCCTCGGTTTTCCGGTCAACCAGGATGCTCGTCGGTTTACCAATTTTGAAGAGGTTTTGGCCTATTGCGAAGAGTGGATGGCGCGACGCGACAAGCTACCTTATGAAGCTGATGGGATGGTAATAAAAGTTGACGATTTTGCTCAACAACGTGAATTGGGCGTAGTTGGTCGCGATCCACGCTGGGCAATTGCGCTCAAGTTTCCGGCTCGTGAAGCAATCACCCGTCTGATCGATATTACGGTGAACGTCGGTCGTACTGGTGTTGTAACACCAAATGCCGAACTGGAGCCGGTACAGATTGGTGGTGTCATCGTTCGTAGCGCCAGCCTGCATAATGCCGACTATATTGCGCAACGGGATATTCGGATAGGCGATTATGTGGTTGTTAAGCGGGCTGGGGATGTCATTCCCTACGTCGTCGGCCCGGTGATTGCCCGTCGTGACGGCAGCGAGCGTCCCTGGCAGTTCCCAACCCATTGCCCGGCGTGTGGCTCACCGCTCGAACGGGAAGCGGGTGAGGTAGCCTGGCGCTGCAACAACTTTAGTATCTGTCCGGCACAACTGGTGCGACGGGTAGAGCACTTTGCGAGTCGGTCGGCAATGGATATTGTGGGGCTGGGTGAACGCCAGGCGGAACTTTTTGTGCAACAAGGGTTGATCCGTGACGTAGCAGACATTTTTTTGCTGAAGGCAGAGCAATTGGCAACGCTTGAAGGATTCGGGCCGAAACGCATTGCCAATCTCTTGGCCGCTATTGATGCTGCTCGTCAGCGACCGCTTGATCGGCTGCTTGTTGGGCTGGGTATTCGTTATGTAGGAACGGTCGCCGCGCAGACGCTGGCGAACGAGTTTGGCTCTCTTGAAGCGATTATGAATGCCCGCCAGGAAGATCTCGAACGTATTCCCGGTATCGGCCCGGTGGTCGCGGCCAGTGTTGTTGATTTCTTTTCACGCCCAGAAAATAGAGCGTTGATCGAGAAGCTGCGTGCTGTTGGCGTACAAATAGATGGCGCAGAAACTCAGGCTCGTCACAGTGATACGTTGGTCGGTAAGACATTTGTCTTAACCGGTACTTTACCTTCGCTGAGTCGTGAGCAGGCGAGTGCGCTGATTACTGCGCATGGGGGTAAAGTAACCGATAGTGTAAGTAAGAAGACCAGTTACGTTGTAGCGGGTGCTCATGCCGGAAGCAAACTCGCAAAGGCACAACAACTCGGAATACCGGTCATTGATGAGGCCGGTTTGCTGGCGCTGGTCGGTGCGGCTGGGGTAGCACCGGAGACTCTCCCATCAGCATCACAACCAACCGCAGCCACCGATGAGCAATTGCCATTACCGCTGCCGGAAGGGGAATGATCATTCTGGCTTTCCCTACCTTGGGGAAGAATGGGGAGCAAGAGGGGCACTGTCTAACAGAGGGGCGGACATAGAACCCGCCCCTTTCTCTTACTACTGACGATCCATTCGCCTGATCCACTGAGCCGGATCGCGAATCTCGTCCATAGTCGGTAGGTTTTCTGGCCGTTCCCACACTCGACCGGCAAATTGTATCCCGCGTTCCGCGACCACAGCGTTGACAAACGCCTCGCCCTGTTGATATTGGGCCAGCTTCAGGTCGAGGCCGGTCAGACGAAAGATCATCAGATCGAGCATCGTGCGTTGCTTCTGCCGCTGTGCGACGCGCTGTTCGATCTGGCTAAAGCTGGGCAGCAAGCGACGACCAACGGCGTTCATGACGTGGTTACCATACCCTTCGATCAGTGACATTAACGCCTGAATGCGATCAAAGACGGCGCGCTGTTCGGGGGTCAGCACTGTCTCGATCCAGTGTTGGCCGCTGCCAATGCCTTGCAAGAGCCGCATTAGCATATCAAACAGATTGTTACCACTGCTTAGCATTTGACTGCTGATAAGCGCGAAGTTTTGATCGAGTAACTCGCGGAAATAGCGGCGTACCCATGGATAAGCCTCAAACTCAAACGCATGGGTCATCTCGTGCAGGGTAATCCAGAGACGGAATTCTGCGTCGCTCAGTCCCAACTGCTGTTGTACGCGCGCAATGTTGGGTTCGACGAAATAGAGGGAACCACCAGTGGCCTCTGCCGAAAGCAGGCTGAGATCGTATTGCCCCAACACACGCTGCGCAAGATAGCCTAGCAGCCCGCCGATCTGCATGCCCAATAGTTTACTGCTCACATCGTTCATAAGCATGCCCAGTGCCCCGCGACCGCCGCCGTTCTTTTCGTACATCTCTTCAATCGGGCGGAAGAGCTGGCTGAACGAAACGATGTTGGCTTCCAGCCATTCTCGCCGGTCAAAGACAAAGATGCGACTAACCGGTTCGGGTAATTGCACACCGAGATACTCGGCGATCAACGGTTCGCTCAGCGTGACCATACGTGCATACTGTTCACGACGAAAGGATCGATTATCTATCGGCGCCTGCTCCCATTGTGATAGGCGTAGAGCGGTCTGGCGGGCCTGTTCCCAATCAATGAGACCGATGGCAACCCGCCCTTCGCTGCGCGTGCGCGTCTCGAAGTAGTAGCGTGCAGCAAAGCCAGCCGCCATGCCTAATAACAGAGCAGCCCCAAAGCGGCGCAGATCATTTTGCTTACCGGTCAAGGTCGTCTCCTTTCCAGCGGGGATATATGTTAAGAGTCTATCATGCGTCATAGGCTTATGTCCAATACAACGACGAGTATTTCAACGGGCCAGCACTCGCACATCGCCAACCCGACGAGTTATCCGTCGTTCATCGAGGTGTTCAAGGAATGATACCGCATAGCGACGCGAGCAGCCAAAGTGATCACGGAGCTGAGCGACTGTCACACTCCCCTGGGTTTCGATCGTGGCGCGAACCCACGTCTCCATCATGGAATACGTTGCCGGAAGTAGATAGAGGTCTGGAGCAATCTTCACCAGTACTCCTTGATCACAAGCCCAAGCCAACAGTTCATCACCAGGATCAACCGCTGGCGTTGTGTACGGCAGGCGCTTCAGTGCATTCAGGAATTGATCGAGCAGCCGTTGTTGCTCGGCGGTTGGCCGAGGTGTAAAATCGGCTAGACGTATCGTTGTTTCATCAGCGCCAATGAGACCTTCGGTGAGCGCTGCCTGTAACACTCCTGACCAGAGGCGGCTTGACACCTGTAGGCGCTGACGCACCTCTTCCTTTGACATTCCACGACGCAGTGGAAAGCGCTGATGATATGACGTTAACAGATCGCGCAGTGTTGCGCGCAAGCGATCCCAGCCCGTTTTGGTAGTCAGACCATCTTGACCCAGGGCCACCAAATTGCCGTCGGCGAGTAATGGTGCCAGAATGGATTCTGCTTCCGAGCCGGTCATTCCGGTTGCGGCTATCACATCGGCGCGCAGCCGTGGTTGTCCATCGGCCAGTGCTTGAAGGATGCGTTCAGATGGACTCCCCTGGGTGCGGAGGTTGAGCGCAGTAATAACGTCGGCGCGAAAACGGCGATGACGTGGAGGATGGGGATCAATCACCACACCACCGGCAACCGTTTGACTGGGTGAAGGGAGACGCAAAATGAAGCGATCACCAACCGAGGCAACGACCGGTGTTGCCAAACGAATCTGAACCCATCCTTCTGTGCCACCTGCTAACTCATCGGCATCAAGCAACGTGATCCGCGCAGCAGCCTCACTACTCCCGATAAACAGATCAAGGGTGGTGTTATGACAGACTGGTGCGGCTTCACGAACGATCTGAACCCTGGCATCGAGCAGGGTTGTTGGGCGTAACGCACCTGGGAGAGTCAACTCATTCCCGCGTTTGAGATCACGGTGATGGACACCGGCCAGATTTACGGCGATGCGTGTGCCGGGGCGTCCTTGATCTATAGGACGTTGATGACTCTGCAAGCCACGAATCCGCGCTCGTATTCCCTGCGGCAATATCTCAACTTCCTGGCCGACAAACAACGGGCCACCGCGTAAAGTACCGGTAACAACGGTACCAAAACCGGCAATAGCAAAACTGCGGTCAATTGCTAGTCGTGGCACACCGGTTGGCTGATGACGTATTGGCAAAGTGTCAAGAAGTCGGTCGAGCGTTTGGATCAGTTCAGACAGACCAACCCCGGTGCGAACCGAGACCGGTATGATCGGTGCTGCGGCCAGGCCTGTTCCAGCCAGAACCTCGCGCACCTCATCACGGACAAGCGCCAGCCAATCGGTATCAACCAGGTCAACTTTACTCAAGACCACAATCCCGTGGTGTATTGCGAGCAGATCGATAATCGCCAGATGTTCACGGGTCTGGGGCATTACCGATTCATCGGCGGCAATGACGAGTAGCACTGCATCGATACCACCAACGCCGGCGAGCATGTTTTTAATAAAGCGCTCGTGACCCGGTACATCGATCAAACTCACCTCACGCCCGCTCGGCAAGGTAAGCCAGGCAAAACCCAGATCGATGGTCATTGCGCGTTTCTGTTCCTCGCGCAACCGATCCGGATCAATACCGGTTAACGCTTTGACTAATGTTGATTTCCCATGATCGACATGACCAGCGGTACCAAGAGTAACCATTGCAGTATTTGTTTGATAATCGAGTACAATATCTAGCAAAGCATGTCTGCTTTCATCGTACTCTGCCAACCTTTCTCGACCCACAATGAGCCAGAGGATGACGCTTTACGTATCATTGTACAATGGAATATGCACTTCACCATCTACGTTGCGTTGACTCAACATTAGCGCTATGGATCGATCAGATCGGCCCATGTACGCTCCAGCGACAGCCTCACAGCTTTGCCACACTTGCGTATGCGATCATTAGTCAACAAGTATCGCTTGCCGCAGCCCGCACGATTCGTGACCGCTTGATTGAACGGTTGGGTATTCTCGACCCAGAGACCATCCTGGCTACTGATGAGGCTCTCTTGCGCGCTATTGGTCTTTCAGCTCGTAAGAGCAGTTACTTGCGCGATCTTGCCGAACGGGTGATACGTGGTCAGCTCGAACTGGAGCAATTACCTGCGCTTGACGATGAAGCGGTGATCGCAGCATTGACGGCGGTAAAGGGCATTGGGCAGTGGACAGCCGAAATCTATCTGATGTTTGCACTCGAACGTCTAGATGTATTGCCGGCTGCCGATCTTGGTTTGCGCGATGCAGTGCGCTTGATATACGACCTGCCGCACCTGCCAACATCTCCCGAGGTGCGAATGCTGGGTGAACGCTGGCGACCGTACCGCAGCGTTGCGTGCTGGTATCTCTGGCAGGCGCGCCGGATGATATTGCACGGTTAAGCAATATTACGTTGTATCGCAGTTATGAATATGGTATGATGAGCAATAAGAAGTAGAGGAAACGGTTGCGTATGGTGCGAATTGATGGGCGATTGCCCGATCAACTACGAGCGATTTCAATTGAAGTAGGCGCTGCGCCGTATGCTGAAGGATCGGCGCTCATTGCATACGGTAACACACGTGTGCTGTGCACAGCCACGGTTGAGGATGGTGTACCGGCCTGGATGCGTGGTCAGCAGGGTGGTTGGGTAACTGCCGAATATGCAATGCTGCCACGTGCGACCCTTCAGCGTACCCGTCGTGAACGTAACGGCCCGAGTGGGCGTACCCAGGAGATACAACGTCTGATCGGACGATCGCTACGAGCGGCAGTCGATCTCAGTGCTCTTGGCGAACGAACCATTACTATCGATTGTGACGTCTTGCAAGCCGATGGTGGTACGCGCACGGCGGCTATCAGTGGTGGTTATGTGGCCCTGGCTCTGGCAGTTGAGCACCTCGTGCGTAGTAACGCCATTGAAGTCAAACCTGCTCTGACACCGGTAGCAGCGGTGAGTGTTGGTATCGTGCAAGGAACGCTGCTGCTTGATCTCTGTTACGATGAAGACAGTCAGGCCGATCTAGATTGCAATGTCGTTATGAACAGCGCCGGTGCTTACATTGAAGTCCAGGCCACCGCTGAACGAGTACCGGCAAGCCGGTTCCAACTCAATGCTCTACTCGATCTGGCTGAACGTGGTATCAGGCAGATTCTCGATGTGCAGGCAGCCGCCCTGGCGGCAGTTCTGCCCAACAATACGATGAGCCGTGTGCAATCGCCATAACTATGGTGCGCACCGTCAATCTGCGACGTCATGGCTCGCAATGGTCGCCCTGCCACAGGCGAGGAGGCTTACAATGATAGACCAGACCAAGCGCGTTGCCGGTCGTCGCCACTTGCGTTACGGTTTAGCTTTCGAGCGCACGCAGCATCCGGAGTCTGCGGCTGACCATTTTCGTATGGCCATCGCTGCTGATCCGACGTTGCGTGATGCTCATAACGCTCTGGCCTTTCACTATCAGCAACAGGGTTTGCTGGCAAAGGCTGCCGAGGCATTTGCGGCAGTGGCGGATTTGGCCGACGATTACTTTGCCCATTTCAATCTCGGCTTTGTCCTTATCGAACTTGAACGGTACCATGAGGCTGAACGCGAATTTCGCCGTTGTCTTGAACTCGATCCAGACGATGTTGCAGCCCAACTCGAACTGGCGTACATCTATGTCGCCCGCGGTGAGTATGAGACAGCGCTAGGCTTGCTAGAAAAACCGCGCCAACGCTACTACGATGACTGGGCTGTTTTTCATCTGCTTGGTCGTTGCTACTTTCAACTCCAACGCTACGATGAAGCCCAGCAGGCATGGCAACAAGGCCTGGCGCTGGCTACTACACCAGAGGCGCAACTGGAATTGCTCACCTGTTTGCAAAGTGTTGAGCGCAGACGTGAGTTCCGCACGTGTGACAATAGCAAAGACGATCTCTACATCCGTGAAGGGGTTGTCTGTCTTGGTTCGGCGACAGATGATGGTCTGAACATACATCCGCTTGCGCATTACCAGTTGCGCGAAGAAGATGTTGCTCGCACCGTACAGCGTTTTCTAGCCCTCGCCCGGAGCAGTAACTGGTATTTTGGGGGAGTCACAACCCCCGATCCGTACAGCAAACCATTAGCGATGGCAGTAGCGCAACTGTTAGACGTTCCGCTGCTGAATTTGCATCATTTGCCGACAATCACCGAACCGGTTTTGGTAGTCATCGCTGTTGGTCACTCGGCCGATCTCCTGGCCGTGGCCCGTGAGCGTTTGCCCGTTCCCAGCCCTGGATTCTGTCTGGCCCTGAACTGGATGCGTCACAGTAAATTGTTACCCGAACTGATTGGGATCATTGTCGAAGGCGTGTGTAACAATCCATGGGAGTCAACGTTGCAGGGGCTTCCATCGACCGAACAAGTGGTACGCAGTCAGCAGATTGCCGAACGACTGGTGCAATACGTTAAGACGCTCCCAGCGGAAGATAATCTGCCGCGTCAAATTCGCTATTATACGCGCCACCATCGGCGATTGGCTATTAATGCGCTGTATCAAAGGTCAAGATAAATAATGAGAGCGTATCCGCGCAGCAGCACGACTGGTTCCCCTTACCTTCCTCTCTAACCCCTCCTCTCAGGTCAAGCAGAGGAGGGGGATGTTGCGGTAGGGCGAAGCCTACCATCCCTCTCTGTTTTCATTGCTGTCTTGTTGACACAACGCTCTTGCGCTGGTATATTAGTGTATAATGTACACTATACAAGCGAGGCGATATGAACGGTATCCAACAGCGAACTGCCACGGGCATCCTCTTCACCGACCAATATCAGTTGACGATGGCCCAGCTCTATTTTCGGATGGGCATTCACGAAAGGATGGCGCAGTTTGATCATTTTTTTCGGCAACCACCCAACTACGGGTTGCATTCAGCCGGTTATTGTATTGCTGCCGGACTTGAATGGTTACTCGACTGGATGGAGACCGCTGCTTTTGGGCCAACCGAGCTTGAGGTGCTACGCGGTCAGCGCAATCGGGTCGGCAAGCCAATCTTCGATGAGGATTTTCTGAACTATCTGGGTCGCCACGGTCATTTTGGGGGCATCACCCTTTGGGCCGTACCCGAAGGGCGGGTAGTGCACGCGCAGGCGCCGATGACCATCGTGCGCGGGCCATTGATGATGGCTCAAATGCTTGAGACGGCTTTGCTCAATCATCTTAATTATCAAACGCTGGTGGCAACGAAGGCCAGCCGGATTCGTGAGGCGAGTGGGGCCAGTACTGTACTTGAGTTTGGCTTGCGTCGTGGTCAGGGGCTGGGTGCGAATGCCGGAACACGTGCTGCCTTAATTGGTGGCGCCGACTTTACGTCGAATGTTGGTCTGGCGCATACGATTGGGCAAACCGCGAAAGGCACCCATGCCCATGCGATGGTACAGGCCTTTCTAGCCCTTGGGATGAGTGAGCTTGACGCCTTCCGGGCCTATGCTGCGGTTTACCCTGATGATTGTCTGCTGCTGGTAGACACTATTGACACCTTGCAGAGTGGGGTGCCGAATGCGATTCGCGTCTTTGAAGAGCTGCGCGCCAAAGGGCATAAGCCGGTAGGCGTTCGTCTTGACTCGGGCGATCTGGCGTATCTGGCGATCCAGACAGCGCTCATGCTTGATCGGGCTGGGTTCCCTGATACGGTGATTGTCCTTTCCAATGATCTCGACGAACTGGTGATCTGGCAGATTCAGAGTCAGATCGTTCAGGAAGCGCCGCGCTATCAAGCCGATGCCAATGCGATTATTCGTCGTCTGGTCTACGGGGTAGGTACCAGGCTGGTGACTTCACACGGTGAAGGTGCGCTTGGTGGGGTGTATAAGCTAGTTGCCTTACACGATGGGCAGAGCTGGCAACCGGCGATTAAGATTGCTGAGAGTGCAGCAAAATTGACCAATCCCGGCCTGAAACGAGTGTGGCGGCTGTACGATGCACGCGGGAAAGCGACCGCCGATCTGATCGCTCTCGAAGATGAAGATCCGGCCAGGGAAGAGGTGATTCGGTTACGCCACCCCAGCGATCATACCCGACAGCGTGCGGTGTTGCGGGCAGAGCTGACCGGAATTGAGCCACTGCTAGAGCCTGCGATGGTACACGGCCGACGTTTGGCCCATCCGGTGTCAATTGAACAGATGCGCGAACGCCGCCATGCCGACGTCGAGCGGCTTGATCTTGGAGTTCGGCGCATTATGAACCCGCACATCTATCACGTTTCGCTCAGCCAGCGGTTGTGGGATCTAAAACAAGAACTGCTCAATCGGTTTCAGATGTAATGAACGGAATTACACGTTGGGGTGAAGTACCGCCTTACCCCCAAGGAAGGGATGTATGCCTCTTCCAACGATAGTCTGCGGCTACGATTCGGTTGTCTTGCCGATTATGCCCGTCATCGTCTCGGTAAGTGTAGATTAACCCCACGCATGAGGAATTGGGGATGGGATGATGGTGGGTTGATGCGATAAACGATCGTTCCCTGTTATGCACTGCTCAGGACCGGAGGCCCGTGCTCCCAGGCGCCGGCGTGGATCGGTGATCGCCGCGACTGAGGATACGGTTCACTGGCGGACACGACCAACAACTGAAAACTCTGCAAACCAGTGCTCTCACCTATTTTTATATCGTGACAGTTATAGTATACTATGCATGGCGCCGACGTATGACGGGCCGTCGCTGGGGTATTCCCCAGAGGAACTTCCCGACTCCCCGCCCACCGAACGGTGGAAGGTCGCCCCGCGAAACAGGAAGCGGGGGCGCCGGTGGAGTAATCTGCCGGTGACGCAAGACGGCAACAGAGAGGAGTCCCGCCGGGTTTCCGGTAAGGGGTGAAACGGTCGGGTAAGAGCCGACCAGCGTCGGCAGCAATGCCGGCGGCTAGGCGACTGCGCCGACTGATGGGGAGCAAGGTGCGTGGGGCGGGCTTAACGGTGGGAGAACACTGCTGTTGTTCTGTAGACCACTGCGCTCGCTCGCATCGCAGCTACGACGACAATCCGGGTAACACCCGGTGCGTTAGGAGTAGCCGCTGCCGCTGGCAGCGAGAGAGATGACGGCTAGAACAGAATCGGGGGTACGGTCATACGTCGGCTCGCTCGCCCACAGTTCGCGATGCAGTAGCTATTGGTAAGTCGCAAAAGAAGGTCGATCCCTCGCCAAGTTTACTTTCTACTCCTATCTTGCCTCCCATGTGCTGGATCAGGCGCCGACAGATCGCCAGGCCAAGACCAACGCCGCTAACTGATCGGCCATTAGCCTGCTTGAGGCGCTGAAATTCCTCAAAGATCAGTTTCTGATCGGCGAGAGCAATGCCGATTCCGGTATCACGAACGCTAATGCGAATGAAGTCACCGTGGTTTGCTGCCTTAATTTCGATAAGCCCCTGTGGCCGGTTAAACTTGATCGCATTGCTGAGGAGATTGATCAGGACCTGTTCGAGACGGCCGGCATGAGCCTGTATAGGCGGCAAATCGGCCGGAATTGTTGTACGCAACTGCAATCCGTGCTCACGAATCTGCGGTAACATTTGCCCCACGACATTCTGAACAACCGCTGCAACCGGAACTGGTTCAAGCTCGATTGTCATCTGGCCGATTTCCAGGCGTGAATATTCAAGAATATCGTTGATCAACCGCATGAGATTGAGACTGGCCTGGCGAATATATCTCAGGGTTTCTCGGACTTCAGGGCTAAGCTCTCCTAGTACCCCCCGCTGAAGTATATCGGTGTAGCCAAGAATAGAAGTAAGCGGGGTGCGTAGTTCATGGCTCACGGTTGCCAGGAATCCGGTTTTGAGTCGGTCGGCGCGTTGCACCTGTTCGTACAGGCGAATGCGGATCAGCGCATCGGTAATCAATTCGCCAATTGCGGTGACCAGTTCGGCCAGCACTGGTGTCATACTCTTCGCTTCACTTGAGGCCAGACCTAAAATACCGGTCGCATTCTGATCGTGACGTAGTGGCGCCAGTAACAGCGAGCGGATGCCCTCCTGGTGGAGACCAATGGCCAGTGGATCATCGACCGTGAGTTCATCGGTATTGATCAGTTCCGGTTGCCCTTGCTGTATACGTTCAATCAGTTTCGCCGCGGCTGCGCCACTTATGACCTGGTCTTGTAATCGCCCAACACCGGTAGGCGTATAATCAATCTTGATGCTAATACGCTGCCCTTCTTCGATCAAGCCAATTGCGACCCGTTGCCAGTGCCCTTCTTGCACGATGATGCGGGCAATCGTTGTCAGCAGTGAGGATGTTTCCTGAGCAGTATTGGCACTGCGGGCGATGTTGTTGATCAGACGCAAGGCGGCAATATGACGGGCGCGCTCCTGTTCGACGCGGATTCGCTCACTGACGTCACGTATTAACAGCAGCGATCCGGTTGTGATACCGGCTGCTGATTGTAATGGACGGATTCTTACTTCAATAGCCTGATGACCACTCTCACAGATCAGTGGTCGGCCAGAGGTCGTCACTGAAGTATTGAGCAGGCGGCGCAGATCGTGTTCAAACGGAGAATGAGTAACCAGTTGGGCCAGCGAACGGCCAATCCAGCGCTCGCCGTGGATGCCGAGCAGACGAGGGGCATGCTGGTTGATTTCGGCAACCAGCCCGCGACTGTCAAGGACGATTAATCCATCGGGGAGACCGGCAATCACTTCGCGTTCAGCCAGAGGGGCAAGATCGAACAGTTGATAACGCATCGTGGTAAACATTGCCAGGGCTGCCGAAATAAACAGCAGGATCGGCGTAGGATCATCATTCCACGATCCGATGATACCACTGAGAAACACAACATTGCCAAGTGCTGGAATGAGGGCAGCAATAAGCATCAATCGAGCATGGTACCGATGAACCGGTGGTGCCTGAGCAGAAGCACGGGCCAGAATAGCGATCCCGATGATGAGACAAACGTAGGCATAGATGCTGTGCATCCAGAAGACCGGTCCTCGCGTCACTGAAATCCAGAAGAATGGACGTGAAGTGTCGGGTGTGACCGTTGACCACCAGAGGTTGTGCAGGTTATTGGTCAGCGCGAAGAGTAGTGCAATCAGTTCAGGGATAAAAATGCCACGCCGAATCCAGCGCGGGACACGCCACCATTCACCAGAGTATGCGAGTGCAATCAGCAACCAACACGGCCCGATGAGAACAATGCCCATGTTTTGCAACAATGACCAGAACAGGGTTCCTTCAAATGTGGTGTCGGCGATACTCAGGGCATGGCAAAGATTCCACCAGGCAATCGCCGCCAACAAGAGCGTAAACGGGCGCCCGCCACGATAGTAACGTCGTTTCCACATAACAATTGCCAGCCCGCCAGAAATGATTGCCGGAATGAGATAGATCATAACGAAAGGGAGCGCCGCCATGGGTAAACTCCTGGTGCGTCAGTAATTTCATATAATACATCGAAGCTCTGCAAAGAATCAGTCATCTTTATATGGTAACCATGGCTTGTGGAGTCGTGGTGGCGCAACGCACTGTACCGCTCAAGGATACATCGATTATTTTACTCTAGCATATTGAACGAAGAAATAACCCTGCCTTGCAAATCTTCACCGTCTGCTTCCAGAACCTGATCGGAAACTCGTGTTTTTGATCAGGCGCTCAGCAGAAGCATCGCCAGAATGGTGAGGGGAACGTTGGCGAGCAACCGGCGCCCTCACCACCCTCTGCCCCCTCCTCTCCCACACGGGGCGAGGAGGGGAGGACGGAGCGTGACTGGCGCGAAAGCATGGCGGTCCCCCCTTCACGCAATGGGCGCACGGGTACGGGAGGTGCCCAATGAGAAAACTGGGTTTTTGTTCAGCCTCTCAGAGAAGAGCGAAGTGAGTGCGTATAAAGATACTTCCCGTTCCGACGCTAATCTACCGCCAAACCTCTGTTTTCTCGCCGATCATCCTCGTCGGCGCATTGGAGAGGGGCTGCCAAATCCGCCCGCACGGTGTGTTCTAAGACAAACGCGAGAACAATTATCATTAGCGCCGCGTTAACCTTTCTGGTTTCGCGCAACAGAGTTTGTTGGATCGGCGCTATATGCAATCTTGACAGTTTAACAAAAATCTGCTATTTTAGGATTGGCTAAAAAATATTTTAGTTTAGTAGGTATAAATATGCAATTTCGTGCTGTCCTGGTAGGCATTGTTCTGTTCGTCCTGACCGCCTGCGCTACTCCGGTCACTGATGGTCGTTTGCGAGTAGTTGCTACAACCGGTCAGATCAGTGATGCGGTGCGGGCGATAGCCGGTGATCGGGTGCTGTTGCGTACTCTGCTGGGGCCTGGGATCGACCCTCATACCTATATTGCGACAGAAAGCGATCTGTTCGCTTTGCAAGAGGCAAATCTCATCTTGTACAACGGGCTTCATCTGGAAGCCGGCTTTTCACGGGTATTTGAGAATATTCATCGTCGAGGGTATGTGCGAGCGGTTGCTGTTGCCGAAGCGGTACCTCAACACTTGCTGCTCGAATGGCCCGATCATGATAAAGCGTATGATCCGCACGTCTGGCACGATCCGCAGCGCTGGCGCTATGCAGTCATTGCGATCCGTGATGCCCTCATCGCGGTTGATCCGGCGGGAAGTGAAATCTATCAACAGCGTAGTGAGCGCTATCTCGCCGACTTGCAAGCACTTGATCGCGAACTACGTATGATGGCCGAGCGTATTCCGCCTGAACGTCGGATTTTGGTTACTGCTCACGATGCTTTTCGGTATTTCGGGCAGGCATACGGCTTGCGGGTAGAAGCAGTGCAGGGGATCAGTACCGCGACGGAAGCCAGTGCGTCTACGATTCGGGCACTAACTGAGTTGGTCGTTACGAATCGTATTCCGGCCATCTTTGTTGAGACGAGTGTTTCACCACGCACGATAGAAGCGGTGCAGAACGCTGCTCGCGCTGTTGGCCATGAGGTGCGGGTGGGTGGTGCACTCTACTCCGACTCGCTGGGTGAACCTGATGGGCCGGCCGGTACCTATTTCGGGATGATGCGGCACAATATGCAGACAATAGTCGAGGCCTTAACGTTGTAGGATGGAGGTTGTGATGGAAATCGCAGTGGATATTCAGGATTTGACAGTGGCGTATGGCGATAAACCTGTCTTGTGGGATGTTGATCTGCAAGTGCCACGAGGGGTATTGATGGCCATCATCGGCCCGAACGGCGCCGGCAAGACAACATTACTCAAATCGACGCTGGGGCTTGTCAAACCGGCGGCAGGCAGTGTACGGATTTTTGGGAAACCGTATGAACAGCAGCGCCATTTGATCGCTTACGTTCCGCAACGCAGTAGCGTTGATTGGGATTTCCCAACAACCGTGCTCGATGTCGTGCTAATGGGACGTTATGGTCATCTCGGTTGGTTACGTCGCCCAGGTCGTGCCGAGCGTGCAGCAGCGCTAGCTGCGCTTGAACAGGTGCAGTTGGCCGACTTCGCCCACCGCCAGATCGGTCAGCTCTCTGGAGGTCAGCAGCAGCGTGTGTTTTTAGCCCGTGCGCTGGCGCAGGATGCCGAGATTTACTTTATGGACGAGCCGTTTCAGGGGGTTGATGCGGTCACCGAACGCGCCATCATCAATATCTTGCGTGATTTGCGGGCTGCCGGTAAGACGGTTGTGGTCGTTCACCATGATTTGCAGACGGTGACCGAATATTTCGATCAGGTTGCACTGATCAATGTGCGTCGGATCGCCGCTGGGCCGGTGCATGATGTTTTTACCGAAGCAAACCTGCGCGCAACGTATGGTGGTCGGCTGGCGCTGCTTGAGACGAGTCGGGTTGCAGCTCCTGCTTCGTCGGCTGCTCCGGCGCCAGGTGATTAATGGGCTGGCGGAGGTGACCAATGGAGCTGTTTACCGATTATACTTTGCGCACAGTGACGATTGGTGCGATGCTCCTGGGAGCGATCAGTGGTTTTCTTGGCTGTTTCGCTGTGCTGCGTCGTCAAGCTCTCCTCGGTGATGCGATGTCACACGCAGCACTGCCCGGTATTGCACTGGCGTTTCTGCTTACCGGTCAGCGCGATCCGTTTATCTTGTTCGTTGGCGCCGCTAGCGCTGCTTTGCTGGCGGCACTCTGGCTACTCGTTGTGGTACGTACCACACGGATCAAGGATGATGCAGCATTGGCGCTGATCTTGGCCGTCTTTTTTGGTTTTGGCCTGGTGTTACTCTCGTATTTGCAACGGCAACCCAATGCAGCACAGGCTGGTTTGAAGAGTTTTCTATTCGGTCAGGCGGCTGCGCTCATTGAACGTGATTTGTGGGCAATGCTGGTGGTTGGGGTTCCGGCCCTCGCCCTCGTGCTGATCTTCTGGCCGCAGGTAAAGTTGGTCACTTTCGATCCCGACTTTGCTCGTAGCATCGGCCTACCGGTGCGTGGATTTGATGTGTTACTGACCGTTGTGATAGTAGCCGCTATTGTGATTGGAATCCAGACTGTCGGGGTTGTGTTAATGAGCGCGATGCTGGTTGCGCCGGCGGTAGCTGCCCGACAATGGACGAACCGACTCGAAACGATGGTGGTGCTGGCAGCGGGTTTCGGTGCACTGGCAGCAATGGCTGGCGCCTGGCTGAGTACCCTCGGTGAGGGGTTGGCAACCGGCCCGCTGATTGTTTTGATGATGAGTCTGGTAACGGTTCTTTCACTAGTGTTTGCACCTGGACGCGGTCTACTATGGCGTAATCTTCGTCGCCGACAGGTTCTTCAGGCCAGTTAAGCGAGGAACACGATGAGTCCCCAACTTGAAGTCCAGTTGATTGCGGTAATCGTTGCCACTACCTGCACGCTCCCCGGTGTCTTTCTGGTCTTGCGCCGAATGGCAATGCTCAGTGACGCTATCAGCCATACGGTCTTACTCGGTATTGTACTGGCTTACCTGATTAGCAATTCCCTAACTTCGCCACTGCTCTTTATCGGTGCGGTTGCGATGGGTGTGATAACGGTGTGGTTGGTCGAACTGATCAGCGGTAGCCGATTGGTGCATGAAGACTCTGCGATTGGCCTGGTCTTTCCGGCACTCTTCGCGCTGGCAGTGCTGCTTATCTCACGCTTTGCCGGGAATGTGCACCTCGACACCGATAGCGTCTTGCTCGGCGAACTCGCGTTTGCGCCGTTTGACCGCATTGTGTTCTTTGGCCTTGATCTGCCGCGAGCACTGGTTGGTGGTATCGGTACGCTCATTCTCAATCTGACACTGCTGCTTCTCTTCTACAAAGAGTTGAAGCTGGTCACGTTCGATCCGGCACTGGCCGCCACCCTTGGCTTCACGCCGACCCTGATCCACTATGGTTTGATGACCAGCGTCTCGCTCACTGCGGTAACGGCCTTTGATGCGGTTGGTTCTGTGTTGGTCGTTGCCCTGATGATCGCCCCACCCGCCACGGCCTATCTTCTGACCGACCGCCTCCCCCGTATGATTGTCCTCAGTGTTGCGATTGGTATTGCTGCTGCACTCAGCGGCTATTGGCTGGCCCGCCTGTTCGATGTCTCGATTGCCGGAACGATGGCTACGATGACCGGTGTTGCCTTTTTAGGCGCCTTTCTTTTTGCACCACGGCGAGGAATTGTTGCGCAAGTTCGTCAGCAGCAGATTAATCGTGAACGGTTTGCGCTGCAAATGCTGACCCTCCATTTACTCAATCACGAGGGCACCGGCAACGCCGGGGTTGAGTGTCACCCTCATCACCTGATCGAAGAGTTGCGTTGGCCGGCATCATTGGCTGTGACCATTGTGCGACGAGCCGAACAGAAAGGATTGGTGCAGCGCCAGGGTGAATTACTCATCTTGACCGAGCAGGGTCGGCAGTTTGCGGATGCGGCGATAGTGGCTTAGCGCTCCTAACCCCTTTGCGCCACCGCCATAGAGCAGATTGAAACCGGTTATCTAAACGTCGGTGTTCGTAACATCAATACGCCAGATGGCTACAGCATGCCGTGCCATTTCTTGCTGACGTTGTTCGAGTAGCGCAGGTGTCCATTCTTCAGGAGCCATGTCTGAAATCTGACGAGTCAGCATATATGCACTCTGACTGTACACGGCTTGTTTTTCGGAATAGAGGGCATTCCCTACTCGTCGATTATCAGCAGGACTCAGGAGCGTCAGATTACCGAGGCGGTAGATAGCCATTTCCCACTGGATACGTGGAAATGATTCTTCCCATTCTTGGGTTGGATTTTCGGGCAAGATGTGTTCAATTGAGGCAGGATCAGTTTCGGGATCACAGGATCGACCAGACAAGTGACTTTCGAGCCTGGTCAGGATGTACTTGACAATCTTCTTGCGTTGTCCGCTGGTAGGTATGGAAAGAGTAGCAAAATCGTTCATGAATTTTTGATCAGGAACATAAATCGGCTTCAAAAGAGCAAAAATCGCTGATGGTAATGTAGCCCGCTTTTCAATGATCGCCCGTGCCGCTGAGTGATATATCGACTCTAGTTCATTTGGGTTTAACGCACTGACTACGGTGTAACGAAACGAAATGATACTAATCATTCTGAGTACGCGCACGAAGTTATCAGGTGTAAGATGCTCCCAGGCGGCGAAGAGCACCGGCATCATCTGGCGGACACGAAACAAGGTGAGTTCACGCACATACTGTCGTGCATCAGGGAGATCAAGCCAATAGCCGTGAGTCGGGTCTGATAAAGCGGCAAACAGTTCAGCACGTGGCTCCAACGCATCGATCAGCGCAAATACCTGTTGAGGTATTTGTACCCGTTCACGTACCAGTTTGAACAAACGCTGGCTCCGCACCTGTGACACTTCACATAACAAATGGTAGCGTAAAAATTCTGGGAATCGTTCGGGTGTAACTGTATCGATGAGTCGTTGCCAGCGGCGTTGGAGAGCTTGCATATCGCTTGACACCCTGATCCGCGAGAAAAGGTAGTTTTTGAGCAAGTCGGTAACGGTCAATTCAAGACCACAAGCGTTAAGCGTTTCAAAGATGGTGTATGCGTTAAGTTCATCAGCAACTGTAATCAGAATGAAGAGCAATCGCCGGGCAATGGTCTCTGACAAGAGACGGGTAATGACCGCACCATCAGACCGATCTTTGAACAGGTCATTCAGTTTTTCTTTGAAGAATTGGAAGCATTGCCACAATAATCGGTTGGATCGTGGTAATCCACGCGGGTTAAGAGGAGTGCGTAATTGGACAAGATAATCCTGATACAGGGGGTCGTCAGTCTGGTTAAGTGTCAGCCGACTACTCTCAACCAGTGAGGCCGGGTCACGCTCGCCAATGAATCGATGACGCAGCTCGCGCATGCGTTCGCGATTACGATCCGGATCAATTCCCCGTTGAGCCAGATCGTTGAGTAGGGCAATCACCGCCAACGATAGAATGCTCAGGGTGGCCATGCGCTGTTGACCATCAATAATAAGAAGATCGCGATCGCTCTCAGCTTGAAACACCAACGCGCCCATATAGTGGTAACTGTCGGTCTGCTTGTGGAGATCAACAATATCGTTCCACAGATCGTCCCACTGCTCCTCATTCCACGAATAGTCGCGCTGGTACGGCGGTACGCGGTAGCGTTTCCCATTTCCGATCAGTTCGAGGTAACTGATCGTGCGCGTATTCAACATTGTACCCAGACTCATAAGCGATCCCCTTTGGAACAGTGTTCTCTAACCTCGCGCACGGTATCATAGCAAATCTTCACGCAGGACGGTACTGTTATGCTGAGGAATCGTCACCTTCCCTTCCCTGGATGAGAGCTGGACGTGTGTCTGAAATACGAGATGCACCGCCAAAGCGCACGGCCGGAACAATGCTGGGTTGGAACGAGGTGTGAATCTAATCTATGGACCGCTGAAGCCACACTTTAGCAGTTCAAGGGATAACTTCACTGCAAAAAGGTGATCTTCTCACCACAGAGACCGCGGAGATCACAGAGACTAACGATAATTTTATCTATCGTTGAACATGGGGGTGTAAAAATTTTTCTTCCATGCGCCCAATGGCCAAAAATGATTATTCATACATCTTAGACGCTCTGCGTACTCTGTGTGCTCCGTGGTGAGTTTTTGCAGTGGGCTCAGGGATGAGTACGATCCGCTTGGAGACCAATTCGGTCACGCAGTACCGGATAGCATTGCGCCAACTGCGAGGCGTATCAATCCCGTCCGTTTCCCCTTTCCGCACGCCGACGCCTGCGGTTAATGGGATGAAATACAGGGGCATTGCCAAGATTGGTATCACACTACCCGTTCTGCACCAGCGTAAATGTTAAACGACGCGCCGCGTAGAAACCCGATCAGGGTGATGTTGAACTGCTGAGCCAGCGACACTGCGAGCGCGGAAGGCGCTCCGACTGCAACCACAATCGGGATACGCCCCATCAGGGCTTTCTGCATAATCTCAAAACTAGCCCGTCCACTGACCATTAACATCGACTGTGCCAAGAGATCACGCCGCTCATTGAGCAGATATTCGCCGATCAACTTATCAACAGCGTTATGACGCCCAACGTCTTCATAGAGTGCGTAAAGCTGACCATCAGGCGCGAAGAGCGCCGCCGCGTGCAGTCCTCCTGTGCGCGAGAACAGTGCCTGGGCTTGCTGTACCTTCCGGTCGAGGCCGGTTAGCACGGTGGAGCTTACCCGGATGGGTGGATGATCATCGAGCGGGGTACATCCGCGCAGGCGCAGCGACTCTAGCGAGATTTTGCCACAGACGCCGCATGATGATGAGACGAAAAAGAGTCGGCGGACGTGGTCGAGATTGATCTCGAGCGCTGGCCGTAGGGTGACAATCAGCGTGTTGAAACGTGTTTCTTCATCGCGATTCGCATCGAGGCAATACCGGATCGTCGCAATATCACGGCGCTCACGGATAATCCCTTCGCTGAACAAAAATCCGGCGGCCAGTTCAACATCGGCGCCCGGAGTACGCATCACCGTTGCCAGCGGAATGCTATGTGTATCACCCTGAGTAGCCAACCGAATCTCAAGTGGTTCTTCAACCACAACCGCATCTTTCGTCTGTTGGCGGTGCCCTTCTCGCACCTTTATAACAGTACGGCGCTGGAATCCTACTCGTGAAATCATCTGCTTGACCTTACTTTACCACATGGTTGAATGTGCTCTCTCTTGCTCTGCCGTGGCAGAGGGGAGATGAGAACCGCCCGCTGCACTACCGGGTTTCCTGCATCACAGTGTCTTTTACCGGATGGATGCTTACCAGAGCCTTATAGGCCGGTACTCCGGCAACCGGATCACGCCGATGTGCATCAATCAAGACATTACCCTCCGGCCAATGTACCTGCACGTTGCCCGGTTTGAGGTCGGCAAACTTAATTCGGGCGCGCATCTCGCCGGTTGCTGAACGGAGCACAACCCAGTCGCCTTCGCGCACACCGAGCCTGTCTGCATCAGATGGATGCATCAGCACATCATCACGATGGGCGCCGTTAAGCGGATCACGTTCACTGTGAATGAGTGAATTGAACTGCTTGCCTCGTCGGGTCTTGAGTACAAACATATCGGGAGGTAATGATATGGTCGGAGGAGTAAGCGGGGTAAAGACAGCCCGACCGTCAGGTGTGCCGAAGTGACCATCGCGACACAGAATACGGCCACCCCATTGAACATGATCGCCTGCTCGTTGCAGATGTTGAATCCCCTCATATTCGGGCACTATACGGGCAATCTCACGCCGAATCTGCTGCCCATCACTGAAGTGGATGAGATGCGCTCGTTCGGGTTGCGTTCTTTCTGCAACATTGAGCAAAATCTCCCATTCACTGCGCGCCTCAGCCGGTGGTGGTGAAATGTACGGCGAGAAAATAATTTCGCGCTCGGTAGTTGTTTCCGTACCACCATCACGCTGTTCGTAACGGGTTGCCGCCGGTAGCAAGATAACCGTCTCGGCTGGATCAACCAGCATTTGCGTTGTCAGCACGATGTCTTGATGTACCCGCAATCGTGGCCGACCGAGCGCCGTCCGAATGTAGTCAGGGTTGGGCATTGTATCGAGAAAGTTTCCCCCAACCGCATAGAAAACATCGAGTTCGCCAGCAGCAGCGGCATCGAGCATCTCGCCGCAGCTCAAACCCTTCCTATCAGGCACCGTGAAACCCCATTGTTCACTCAACCAGCGTGCGGATTCTGTGTTTATCGGTCGGCCACCAGGAAATGTTGTAGCGGTACAACCCATCTCACCGCCGCCTTGCACCCCGCTATGGCCGCGGATCGGCATTACCCCGCAATACTCACGTCCAATAAAACCACGAGCCAGCGCCAGATTAAGAATGGCTTTAACATTTTCGACCCCATATTCGTGCTGGGTGATGCCCATGCTCCAAACGAACACGGCACTTTTGGCCTGAGCCAATGCCTCGGCGAAGGCCAGCATCTCGGCCTGGGTTGCACCGCTCGCCTGTTCTAGCTCGGCCCACGACTGTTGCGCCAGAGTTGCCTGGACTTCGGCAAAATTGCGGGTATGCGCTTCAATAAACTCGCGATCAAGCCAGTTCTGTTCAATCAGGTGTTTCAGTGTGCCGTTTAAGAAGGCAATATCGCCACCTGTATGAATCTGGAAGAAGCGATCAGCGAGTCGTGTGCCAAACAGAGCACTTTCAAACACACTTGGCACCCAGTAGCGCTCAAGGCCTGGTTCACGGTACGGATTAATCACCATAATTCGCGTGCCATACTGTTTGGCGTAATACAGGTATTTTGTCGTCACCGGCTGATTGTTAGGGGCATCGCTGCCAATAAAGACCAGCAGATCGGTGCCGATCCAATCGCGGTAACTACAGGTCGAAGCGGCAACACCGAGGGTTTGCTTCATTGCCGTCGTGCTCGGTGCGTGGCAGAGACGGGCAGCGTTATCAACATTGTTCGTGCCCAGGAAACGTGCTACTTTTTGAGCAACGTAGTAGGTCTCGTTCGTAATCCCACGTGAGGTTAAATAGAATGCTATCCGTCGTGGATCGGTGTTGCGCATATACGAGGCAATCTCATTCAGGGCCTCTTCCCAGCCGATCCGCCGAAAACCACGCTCACCGCGTCGCCGTATCATCGGGTACGGGAGTCGGCCTAATGATCGGAGCTCTCGTCCATTCAGATGGTGTAAGGTGCTCACATCGTGCAGGCGTTGAACATCCAGGGGTGGCATTGTGTTCAGGCGCAGCAGATTCAGACGTACCGTACAGAGGTGTACGCCCTTCATTGTGAAATCACGTAACCCAGCCGTTCCCAATGCGCAACCATCGCACACACCTTCGTTCAAGATGCGCCACGCCTTGCCGAGGTTGTCGCGATTCTCCCAGACAGTGCGTACAATTTCCCAATAGTGGTTGGGCTTGATCTGGCCCAACCCATTCGGTACCAGGCTCACCCACGTTGCGGGATTCCAGCGCCGTCGCTTCATAGTGCCACCTCGTGGTTTGTTGTTACTGGGAATCTCTATGTATTGTACCAGTAAATACCGGTGAGGCGGCAACGTTTGCTGAAACAAGTATTTGTGAAAAGTTTCTAGATGTCGCTCATCGAATAGGAACAAAGGGCTTCGACGTGCTTTCTCCAGCGTGTGCGGAGGCGCGGCGCTTCTCGTTCCGACTATGGTCTGGGACCAATCGCTGTGATCTCACTATTCGTGCTCATACCGCAAGCAGGCGTTGGTTTCGTCTCTCCTGCAAGCAGCCCGGTGGGTGGTGTGCTGATGCAATATACTGCACGATACCGTCACTGTATCGTACAAGGAGTGGATTCTTCAGGCCGTTTCATCGTGTCGGCTGGCAACGAACGCTGTAGCGACACGAGTCGCAAAAGCCAGAATCGTCTCCCAATCCCATCCCTGCCAGATACCGTATACCACCCCTGCCCGAAAGACGTCGCCAGCGCCGGTTGTATTCGTGACAACAGATGAAGCTGGTGTGACTTCGTACCATTTGCCCGATACCAGCACACGAGCCGGTTGCGACCCGGCAGTGAGAAAGATCGGGGCGCCGCGCACGTGTTGCAACACCGTAGCTTGATGAAGCGGATCGGCTCCGAGCAGATCAGCCGATGTCACAATGACATCGGCTGCCTGAGCCAGAGGGTCGGTCGGCTCGGCTACATCACCTGCCACGACAAACCGGTTGAGGCGCCTTGCCAGCAGGGCAACGTCGGCGGTGTGGAGACCGTAACGACTGACACTCACGATCTGAGACATCGCCAGTTGATCGGGCTGTGGCGGAGTAGCCGCAGTTTGCCGGCGCAGAGCAATGATAGTTCGTTCACCGTCAGGGGTGATAAGAATATGGCAGACCGGTGTTGCTACATCGGCACGGCGCTCGATATGGGTCATGAGACCGAGCGTTGTCAGCTCAGCAGCGATGAGATCGCCAGCCGGATCATAACCCAACCGATCGCCGTACAGTAGGGGTTGCGCCCCCAGGCTTACCAGCGCACGTGCCTCATTGAGCGCATTGCCACCGGCCACCCAGCGACTATTCAGCGCGTGCAGACCACTACCCGGCTGTGGCCAGTGTGGCAACCAGATGTAGAGATCGGCACAAATTGATCCATAACAGAGGAGGTCAGACATTGAATGAAAGCTCGCAATATTCATGCGGGCATCAAGCCGACACCCGCCAGGGGTAGAAACACCCCCAGCGGCTATGAACGTAAACGTCTGCTACACTCCGGTCGATGCAACAGGCGTTTGCGGCCCACGATTATTCTGGTAATGTGAGCCGTTTTGATCACTGGTCGCTGTTGGCATCCGACTGAGCGCAATTCGCAGCACCTCATCCATCGAGGAGACCGGAATAAGGTTCAGCTCACGCCGCACCTTCTCGGGCAACTCGCCGATGTCTTTGGCATTTTCTTTAGGCAAGATGAATGTACGGATGCCGGCACGGTGTGCGGCCAGGGTCTTCTCTTTCAGACCACCGATAGGCAACACCTTCCCGCGCAGTGTTACCTCACCGGTCATTGCCACGTCACGTCGTACAGGTGTCCCGGTAAGTGCACTGATTAGCGCCGTCGTCAGCGTAATACCGGCGGAAGGACCATCTTTCGGGACGGCGCCTTCGGGAATATGAATATGGATGTTCAGCTCTTCAAAAATCTTCGGATCGATACCGAACTCAGCAGCTCGTGAGCGCACATAGCTCACCGCAGCCTGGGCGCTTTCCTTCATCACTTCGCCGAGCTGACCGGTCAGTTGGAGTTGACCCTTCCCCTTAAACGGCAACACTTCGATACTGAGAATATCACCGCCGGCGCTCGTCCAGGCTACCCCGGTTGCTACCCCGACCTCATCTTTTTCCTCGACGATGCCAAAGGTATAACGCTCAGGGCCGAGGTATTGCAGCACTGCCGCCTCGTCAATCACGAACTTCTGCGGTGTGCTATCTGAAGATTCGCTTTGTTCGGCAACCTTGCGCGCCACCTTCCGGCATAGGCTGGCGATCTCGCGCTCGAGGTTGCGCACACCGGCCTCGCGTGTGTACTCGCGAATGAGCTTGATGATTGCGCCGTCGGTAAATTCGATCTGATCTTCACGCAAACCATGGGCTTCACGTTGCTTGGGGATCAGGAAACCACGGGCAATCTCCATCTTCTCGTCTTCGGTATAGCCGCTGATCTCAATAATTTCCATCCGATCACGCAACGGTAACGGGATAGGTTCGAGCTGATTCGCCGTTGCGATAAAGATCACCTTACTAAGATCGAACGGAATCTCGAGGTAATGATCGCTAAACGCATTGTTCTGTTCTGGATCGAGCACCTCGAGTAATGCTGAGGTGGGATCACCACGGAAGTCAATCCCGATCTTATCAACCTCATCAAGCACGTATACCGGACTGCGTGATTTCGCCGTCTTCATTGCCTGAATAATCCGGCCAGGCATTGCCCCTATATACGTCCGCCGATGCCCACGAATCTCGGCTTCATCACGCACACCACCCAGGCTGGTACGCACAAATTTGCGCCCTAATGCACGAGCAATACTGCGACCAAGGCTGGTCTTACCAACACCGGGCGGGCCAACGAAGCAGAGAACTGGCGCACGCAGTTTATCACCGGCGAGTTTGCGCACGGCCAGATATTCCAGAATCCGCTCTTTCACCTTTTCGAGACCGTAGTGGTCTTCGTCAAGCACCCGCCGCGCCTCGGTAATACTGATCTCAGGCAATTCTTCATCGGCCCAGGGCAACGAAAGAATCCAGTCGAGATAGGTGCGGATCACACCGGACTCAGGATTATGCATTCCCTGCTGCGAGAGTCGCTTCAGTTCGTGCAGGGCCTGATTCTTCACGTACTCTGGTGCGTTCAGCTCGTTAATCCTACGCCGCAGTTCATCAATCGGGTCTTCACCCTCTTCATCTTCACCCAACTCGCGGCGGATCACACGCAATTGTTCACGCAAGAAATACTCTCGTTGACTCTGGTCAAGAATTTCACGAGTATCTTGCTGGATTTTCACCCGCAGCTTCAAGAGTTCAAGCTGGCGGGCCAGAATCAGGTAAGCCTTGCGTAGGCGCTCAACCGGATCAAGGGTATTGAGAATCTCAAGCCGATCTTTGAAATCGAATGCCGGCCCCCAGGTCACAATATCGGCCAGATGTCCAGGCCGATCGATGCGATGGACAAACTGTACCGCTTCTTGGGGTACCTCACCGAGATGCTCAACAAACTCGTCAACCTGCTGTTTGACCGTCTCCATCAGCGCTTCGACCTCAATACCGCTCACCGGCGAATCAAATACAGGTCGGCAGCGCACTCGATAGAAGGGGGTAATCTGAACCGCTTCGATAATCTGTGCGCGATGCTTCCCTTCCAGAATCACTCGTGCCGTGCCATCGGGGAGCTTGGCAAACTCTTGCAGTTGGGCGATCACCCCGATAGGTGGCAAATTTTGCGGTTGGTTACTTTTATAGCCTTCAAGCTGGTTCTCGCGGACAAAAATGAGTAAGACGTCGCGATCTTCTTCCCATGCCCGCTCCATAGCCCGATAGGATTTCCCCTGTGGCACTTGGAGGGGAATGGTCATGTGTGGCATAATCACCATTTCGCCGAGCACAACCATCGGTAGGCGGCGCTCAGGTTCGGTGAGCAGATCGTCTTGCTCTTCGGGCAGATCATCAAACATTGACATTGGTTCATTCATAAGACTGTTATCTCCTGCGTTCAGAGTGAACGTTTCTCACACCGTGTATCATTCTCGTACTACCCGACAACCTTTGTCGGTGTTGACTGGCGGAATTGCAGTTCGTACAGACGGGTATATACGCCATCACGATCTAGCAATTCCTGATGTGTTCCAATCTCGACTACTTCACCGGCTACTATCACCGCAATCCGGTCGGCGCGCTGCACTGTACTCAGCCGATGGGCAATAACGATGCTGGTGCGACCGGTCATTAAGCGTTCTAACGCCTCTTGTACTAACCGTTCACTTTCACTGTCGAGCGAACTGGTTGCTTCATCCAGGATCAAAATCCGTGGATTTTTGAGGATCGCACGGGCAATGGCGATCCGCTGTCGCTGACCACCGCTCAGGCGTACACCACGTTCGCCGACCAGGGTATCGTAGCCCTCGGGTAACTGACAAATGAAATCGTGGGCATTCGCCATACGGGCGGCGGCTTCAATATCAGCATCGCTGGCATCAAGCCAGCCATAGCGAATGTTATCACGAATACTTCCACTAAAAAGCTGTGTTTCCTGGGGTACGATCCCGATCTGTTCACGCAGCGTATGGATCTGCACTCGTCGCACATCGTAACCGTCGATCCGCACACTACCGGCAGTCACATCATAAAAACGTGGGATCAGACTGGCAATAGTGCTCTTACCGGCACCACTCGGCCCAACCAGCGCCACCATTTCACCCGCTTCGATGGTCAGAGATAGGTTTCGTAGAACCGGTGGTGCCGATACTCCGTTGTTTGCGTGCAGAGACTGATACGCGAATGACACCTCTTGAAACTCAACCCGACCCCGCACAGGCGGGAGCGGAATAGCATCGGGCGCATCGACGACACGTGGTTGCTGATCGAGCAACTCAAACACGCGCGTCATAGCGCCGAGTGCTTCCTGCATCTGACCAAACAACGTGGCAAATGAGCCCATCGATCCGGCAGCCGTTGCTGCAAAGAACAGGAAAGATACGAGATCGCCGGGAGTCAGGTTGCCGGTTGTTACCAGGTAGCCGCCAATTGCCAGAATACCGATCAACGTTACCCACACTGCCAGCGACATAACCGGCTGAAAAATTGCTCGGATGCGGGCACGCCGCAGAGCTGTGGTCACCGTGGTTGCAATGGCTGCCCGAAAACGGGCAATCTCGTAGGCTTCACGTCTGAACGAACGTACCACTCGTATTCCAGCAACCGTTTCTTCCAGGATGCTGGTTGCATCGGCCAGCCGATCTTGCACCGTTGTTGAGACAAGGCGAAGCCGATGTCCGAACCAGATCGCGATTAAAACCAGCGTCGGTACCAGGAGCAACGCCAATCCGCTGAGTTGCCACGAAACCACAACCATCAAGATCACTGCACCGAGCAACTGAATGACACCCTGGAGTAACGTTGCCAGGCTCGTTGTCACCGTTGATTGGATAAGTGTCACATCATTGGTTATCCGTGACGTGATCTCACCTGTTCGCCGCTGCTCAAAGAAGGCTAGATCGAGCGTCTGCAAATGCTCGTAGGCAGCGATTCGCAGATCACCGACCACGCGCTCACCCACAAAGCTTAGACAATAGGTCTGGATCACACCGGTAACGAGCTGTCCCAATACTACCAAACCGAGGATCTGGGCAAGCTGCGGCATAGGTAATGCCTGATCACCAGTGATCAGATTTACTACCTGCCCTATAGCCAACGGAACGATCAGCCCTAAACCGGAGCCGATAATGATGGCGATCATTGCTACCACCATCCAACCACGGTACGGACGGAGATAGGTGAACAATCGTGACCAACCAGCACTACCGGTATTCAGGGATGGCAGCGTTAATTGGAACGGTACCCGCAACAATGTCCTCTCCTTCGACGAAGACAGGTACTCTCGTCTTCGTCTACCATCTGTCGTTCACGCAAGTCGACCCGCTTCACTCCGTTCGAGGATGCGCGACATACCGACTAACACCCCTTCAAGTAATTCCAGCAACCGTTCGGTATCGGCTGCCGGAAGATGACCGAGGGCAGCGTGAATTTGCTCACGCCGTGCCTGACGAATCTCGGCAATCAGTGCTAAACCCCGTGGAGTCACCTGTACCATTACTTGCCGACGATCTCGCTCGTGGCGTGTGCGCTCGACCAATTGCTTGTCGAGCAGACGATCAACGACACCGGTAAGGGCTGCTGCCGACTGCTGCGTCGCTTCGGCGAGGTCCGACATCTTGCATTCACCGTTGGTCTGGGCCAAGTGTAACAGGGTGTAAAACTGGGTCAGCGTCAGATTAAACCGTTCATCGTCAAGAAGCTGGATGAACTGGCGCTGTGCCAGCCAACTGATACGCAAGATCATCTGCTCAATAGCGTCGAGTGTCGAGGAGCTATTCATTTCATCGACCAGCTTTGATTCGGTCATGCGTTGCCCTATTGCTAGCGTGTATAGATATTCAACAATGTTGAGTATACCAGAGGCAAGTAATCTTGTAAAGGCAAGATGTTCAAGATGTTCGGATGTCCTTCCTCACTCCTCCATCACCACATCTATACGCTACAAACGCCGAAATGCGCTGGAGGGCACGGGGAGATTTCGGACCTCGATTTCTCTTGACAAAGCATTTGCTATTCGGTACGATAGATATGGAACCCATAACTAGATGTACATAATTTCACAGTTGTACGTGCCGCCCTTATAGCGTAGCTGTTGTCCTGCTATCCTTATTTTGCTACGTGCAGGCAAGAACAGCTTTCCTGTGGTAGTGATTGACCGAATTGGTCAGTTCACAAGGAGCCAGTGTGAAGATCGTCGGTAATTACACGTTTGCCGCTCGTCGTGAAGAGGTGTGGGCTGCGTTAAATGATCCAGAAGTATTGGCCCGCACGATTCCCGGCTGTCAACGTCTTGAGCAAGTTGGTGAAAACGAGTATGAGAGCACATTGAAGATCGGCTTACAAGCTGTTCGTGGGGTGTATAGCGGGCGGGTCAAAATTGACAATCTGCGTCCACCCGAGTACTACGAAATACACGTTGACGGTAAAGGTAACAACGGTTTTCTTAAGGGTTCTGGGAGTATTCAGCTTCGCGAAGAGAATGGGCATACTATTCTTGATTATGGTGGTGAAGCCCATGTTGGTGGCACGATTGCCAGTGTCGGTCAACGTTTGCTCGACGGGGCAGCCAAGACTCTTATTTCTCAGAGTCTTAAGGCCTTAGCCGCTCAAATTGAAGCCCGGCGTGCTGGACAGGTAACCTCTGACACTCCCGCAGTGGCAGATGAACCTTCACCAGCTCCTACGGCTTCGGCTGCTGAGCCGATTACGACGACCTCCGAACCTGTTTCGTCTCAGACTTCATCTACTGAACCGACTGAACCAACAGCTTCATCGCCACAGTCAACACCGGCTTCACCACCAGGCGCTGCCGAATCACCTTCATCGGCGACTACTGATTCCGCTTCGTTCCGTCGCACAATCCATGTTCCAGCCGGGGAAGGTTTGAGCGAGATCGACGTTGCTCTAGGTGTCGTTGAAGACTTCTTGAAAGAGCGTCCGTGGGTGCCGTGGGTCATTATTGCTTTCTTGCTTGGTTATTTACTCGGTCAGCGACGCTAATAGTGCGTCGCCGGTGATGCGCATATTCAGTTCATTAACTGGGCGATCTTGCTTTCACTCTTACCCCACCTGGTTCGCCCGCTCTGATCGCAGGTAGTTGGTAGTTCGCTTTACAGACAACGAGGAGGTTGGAGAGTGACAACGATTACGGTCACGGTCAACGGTGTTCGCTATACCAGCGAGGTAGAACCTCGTTTGCTGCTGGTACATTATCTGCGCGAGCACCTGAATCTGACGGGAACTCACATCGGGTGTGATACCAGCCAGTGTGGTGCATGTGTCGTGCATGTCAACGGTGTCAGCGTGAAGTCGTGTACGATGCTGGCGGTACAGTGTGACGGTGCCGAAATCACGACAATCGAAGGTTTGGCTCAGGATGGTCAGCTCCATCCGTTGCAGGAAGGTTTCTGGGAGAAGCATGGTCTTCAATGCGGATTTTGCACGCCTGGGATGATCATGGCTGCTGCCGATCTGCTCAAACGCAACCCCAATCCGAGCGAAGAGGAAATCCGCCACGGTCTCGAGGGGAACCTCTGTCGTTGTACCGGCTACGAGAACATCGTCCGTGCTGTACGCTACGCTGCTGAAAAGATGGCAGCAATGCAAGCGGCTGATTAATTAGTCCGACAACCGTTCACAAAGAACCTAGTGAGGAGTCAAGGATGACCGCTACCGAAATGAAGGAGCGACTGGTTGGGCGGGCGCTGAAGCGCCGGGAGGATCCGAAGCTGATTACCGGACACGGCAACTATCTCGATGACATCAAGTTGCCGGGTATGCTACACATTGCGCTGGTGCGTAGCCCATACGCGCATGCGAAGATTGTTTCTATCGATGCCAGCAAAGCTCTGGCTATGCCGGGTGTCGTGGCTGTCTTTACCGGCAAAGATATGCTCGACATTAATCCAATGCCGGCGGCCTGGCAGGCTGCGGGGGTCAAGAATTATCCTGTTCCCCCCCGAGCACTAGCGGTTGATAAAGTGGCGCTCGTAGGTGATCCGGTGGCGATGGTGGTAGCCGAGAATCGGTACATCGCCCGTGATGCAGCCGATGCAGTTGAGGTTGAGTACGAACCCTTGCCAGCAGTTGTCGATGCGCGCAAGGCAGTTGAACCGGGTGCACCCCAGATCCACGAGGCAGCACCTAACAATATTGTGTTCGAGTGGGAGTGTGGGAATAAAGCAGCCGCCGATGCGGCAATTGCTAGCGCTGAGGTTGTGGTCAAGGAAGAGATTATCAATCAGCGGCTAATACCTACCCCGATGGAGACACGCGGTTCGATTGCACGTTACGACGCTGCAACCGGCGAATGGACCGTCTGGATGACTTCACAAGCGCCACACGTGCATCGCCTCCTGCTCACAGCGTTTGTCTTCGGGGTCCCTGAAACCAAACTGCGCTGCATCGCCCCTAACGTTGGTGGTGGTTTCGGGCAGAAAATCTTCTGCTACAACGATATGGCCTTCACGATGTGGGCCGCACGCAAGCTGGGGCGTCCGGTGAAGTTTGTAGAAGATCGCTCCGAAAATTACAAGTATTCTACCCATGGGCGTGACCACATTACTGAGGCTGAACTGGCCGGTACCCGTGATGGCAAGATTACCGGTTTACGGGTGAAGACGTGGGCGAATATCGGTGCCTACTTCTCGACCGTTGCCGCTGGTATCCCAACAACGCTGTATGGCCGGATCATCACCGGTGTATACAAGATACCGGCTGCATATGTGCACGTCACGGGTGCCTATACCAACACGGCGATGGTCGATGCCTATCGTGGCGCCGGTCGCCCAGAGGCGAGTTATCTAATCGAACGGATGGTTGATCGGTTTGCCGCCGAAATCGGTATGGATCCGGCGGAGGTGCGGCGCAAGAACTTTATCCAGCCAGAGGATTTCCCCTACGATAACGGGCTTGGCCTGTTGCCCTACGATAGTGGGAACTACGAACCGGCCCTGAACAAGGCGCTCGAAATTGCCGGTTATGCCGAGTTTCGTAAGCAACAGGCAGAATTGCGCAAGCAGGGTCGCTATCTGGGTATCGGAATTTCATCGTATGTTGAGATCTGCGGTATCGCTCCGAGTGCCTGGATGGGTGGTCAGGGCTGGGGAGCTGGCCTCTGGGAGAGTGCCAATGTGCGGGTCCATCTGACCGGTAAAGTAGTGGTCACAACCGGCTCACTCCCGCACGGGCAAGGTCTTGAAACAACCTTTGCTCAGATCGTTGCCGACGAGCTGGGTGTGCCGATTGATGATGTCGAAATTCAATGGGGTGATACGCAAGGCACACCGTTCGGCTACGGTACGTATGGTTCACGCTCGCTGGCCGTCGGTGGTGTGGCAATCAAGCGTAGTGTCGATAAGATTAAGGAGAAGGCACGTAAACTGGCAGCCCACCTGCTCGAAGCGAACGAGGCCGATATTGTCTTCGAGAACGGCCGCGCCTACGTCAGAGGTTCACCCGACAAGGCAAAGACCATCGGTGAATTGGCCGCAGCAGCGGCGGTCGCCTACAATTTGCCGCCCGGTATGGAACCATTCCTCGACGAGACCAGCTACTACGATCCGCCGAACTGTACCTTCCCCTTCGGTACCCACGTGAGCATTGTTGAGGTTGATCCCGAAACCGGTCACGTGAAGTTGCTGCGCTATATCGCCGTAGATGACTGCGGCAATCAGATCAATCCAATGATCGTTGAAGGTCAGATTCATGGCGGTATTGCGCAGGGTCTGGCACAGGCTCTCTACGAGGGCGCCGTCTATAATGAGGACGGCCAATTGCTCACCGGTACGCTGATGGACTACGCAGTGCCGACGGCAGCGATGGTTCCCCACATCGAAACCGACCATACGGTTACTCCATCGCCGGTTAATCCGTTGGGTGTCAAAGGTGCTGGCGAAGCGGGGACTATTGCTTCGGCGCAATGCGTGATGAACGCCATTATCGATGCGCTGGCGCCGTTTGGCGTGAAGCACCTCCAGATGCCGGCAACGCCGGAGCGTATCTGGAAGGCGATCCACGGCAGTAAGTAAGGGGTTAAACAGCTTATGGGCACAGGGTGGTTATCGACCTGTGCCCCTCTGTCACGAATAAAAGGGAGTAGCTATGATTCCAGCCCCATTCGATTATTACGCGCCGAACAGTCTGGCCGAGGCGCTGACACTGCTACAGCAGCATGGTGACGACGCTAAGATTCTGGCCGGTGGTCACTCACTCCTCCCGGCAATGAAATTGCGTCTGGCCTCGCCAGCAGTTTTGATCGATATTAACAAGGTTTCTGAACTGCGCGGGATTAAGGTGAACGGTACGGTCGAGATCGGCGCCCTGACAACATGGAGTGCTATTGAGCAAGATGCCGCATTAGCCAAAGCCTGCCCGATGCTGGCTGAAGCGGTCAGCTTGATTGGCGATATTCAAGTGCGTAATCGCGGCACCATTGGTGGGTCGCTTGCTCATGCCGATCCAGCCGCCGACATGCCGGCAGTAGTCCTTGCCCTCGATGCTCATATTCACGTTGAAGGCCCAAATGGGCCGCGCGCGATTGCTGCTACTGATTTCTTCACCGATATGCTGAGCACGGCCCTTGAGCCAGGGGAAATTATTACCTCGATCACGTTCAACAGCCTTGGTCCCGGTGAAGGCGCCGCCTACGCCAAGTTCCCTCATCCGGCCAGTCGCTATGCCATCGTCGGTGCGGCTGCCTACGTGAAAATGGAGAACGGTCAGATCACTGCCTGTCGGGTAGCGATCACCGGTGCCGGCCCCAAAGCCGAACGTCAGCCGGCAGTCGAGCAGGCCTTGATTGGTACCGATGGCAGCGCTGATGCAATCGCTGCGGCTGCGGCTCATGCGGGTGAAGGGATGGACATGCTCGGTGACATTCACGCCAGTGAAGAGTACCGGCGGGCTATGTGTAAGGTGTATACGAAACGCGCCCTGCTTAAAGCGGTCGAACGGGCACGATAGGGTGAGATGGGAAGATGGGCGGGTAGGCATTGTGCTTACCCGCTTCGTTTTCAGTTGAGCACGTCGGGCCTTTTTTCATATGAGTCGACATGGTCTGGCGGCTCAATTTTTGGACTTACAATTCCAGCGCCGTACCGCGTAGTCCTTCAGGGATAGCTATGTTGAACCGTCCCAACAGGGTAGGCAGTATATCGTAAATCTGCACATTGTCGAGACGCCGCCCGCCGCCGGGTCGCTGTGGATCGCGCCAGATGAACAGTCCGTGTTGTGCATGGTTGGCATCATCGGGACCGGTGTCGTTCTCCTGAGTGAATATCCCGTTACCACCAACTGTTCCCACTGCACGCCAGGCGAGATTACCGAAGTAGACGATCAGGTCGGGGGCAACACCGCGTACAGTACGATAGAGGTGCTGTGGTATGAAGACCCTGTTTCCAAGCAGATGACCGTCTGGACCAGGCATCGCTTCCAGCCGTGCTGCGAGGTCAGCACGTACACGCTCGTACTCCATCGGCGGAATAATGCCCTGCGGTTCACGCCCGCGCACATTGAGAAAGATCCGTCCGTAGTAGCCACCTGCACCCCAAGCGCGGGTGCGCGACCAGTCAACTTCCACCTGATCGAGGTTGGCTGGTTCGTCTGGCGTTGTTCGCAACGTCAGCTCACCCTGCGCGCTCAACCATTGATTGATCCGCACTCCACCCAGCAACGGACGCGCACCGTGGTCGGATACCACCAGCACTGCTGTCTGATGGTCGCAGCGTGATAGCAAATTTGCAATCTGGGCATCTACGTAGCGATAGTATGCGTGAATCGTCTCTGCAAAGGGCGAATCGGGAACAAACAGTGGATGCTGTGGGTCCATATGTTTCCAGAACGCATGATGAATCCGATCAACCCCCATATCAACCAGCATGAGAAAATCAGGGCGCTCTTCCTCAATCAGTGCTGTGGCAACCGCGAAACGCTGATCGCATATAGTGTAGATGTCGCGCAAAATCCGTTCTTTGTCATCGGAGCGAAAATTGGGAACATCAAGCAGGTATGAGCGTCCCGGTGTCACTTTCGCGATCCAGGTATCAACACGTTCTGCGAGTGTCGGAGGAAAGGTATAGTTCACATCCGTCGACGGTGCAAGAAAGCAAGAGATTAGCGCACCATTCACAACAGACGGTGGATACGTTCCGGGAACGCCGATCACCGCCACACGCCATCCTGCCTCACCAAGAATATCCCACAACCGCGGAAACCGGATCGCACGGCTATTGGTAACTACCATGCGACCATAAGAGCGGTCAACGCGGTTGCGAAACCCGTAAACGCCAAGTTCACCCGGATCGCGCCCGCTCATCATGCAACTCCAGGCCGGGACGGTGATCGCCGGGATGCAACTTTCCAGTTCACCGTAGACCCCCTCCGCCATCAGACGGTTGAGAGTCGGCAGATCGGCGCGCCAGCGGTCAAATACCAGCGATGGTTCGGCGGAATCGAGGCCAATAATAATGAGACGGGGAGCAAAGGTCATGACTCGGCTCTTGCGCTTACAGTTGAATATCGGTGTCGGCGGTAGAGCAGCACGGAGGCCACGATGACTGCAACGAGCGAAAGAATATGTACAACATTGAATGGTGTTCCGGGAAAAAACCAGGAGTCAGTACGGAGAAACTCGATAAAGAAGCGCCCTAACGGATACCACAAAAGATACATAATCGATATATCGCCGTCGCGTAGCCGGTCGCCATAGCGACGCCAGATGGAAAAGATCACTGCAAAGCCGATGAGGTTCCAGAGCGATTCATACAGAAAAAGTGGATGGAAACGGGTCGTTTCTGGAAATGCCACTAGATCTCGGTATGGACCGATACGATGTTCGGCGTCGATACGCAACCCCCACGGCAAGGTCGTCGGCGGCCCATAAAGCTCCTGGTTGATAAAGTTTGCCCATCGTCCAACTGCCTGGCCCAGGGGGAGACCGAGTGCAATCGCGTCGGCGTACACGAGAAGTGGCGCCTTCCGTAGATGGGCAAACGCCCATAATCCGAGCGCACCAAAGATGAACCCACCGAAAATGTGCAGCCCCCCTTCCCATACTGCCAGAATGCTCGCCGGATTGCTTAAAAAGCGTCCTAACCCCTCCGGCCCACGCGGTGACTGAATGAACACATAGTAGAGGCGTGCGCCGATCAATCCAGGGATCAGTACCCAAAGCAACAGATCCCACACTGAATCGCGATCTAGCCCGCGGCGCTCAATATGGCGGGAACCAACCCACGCTGCTAGCATAACGCCGGCCATGATCAGCACGCCATACCAGCGCAGTGTCAGTGGACCAAGCTGCACGATCACTGGGTCAACGGGAGGATACATGGTCGTTACTCAAGATACCCCAACTCTCTCAGACGTCGCTGGACAATCGGATCATCCACTTCCTCAGCACGTCGGATGAGTGGCGTTCTAGTAATGGTGCGACGAACAAAAGCACTGAGGATCGCCTGTAGTTCTTCAACTCTTTCCGGCAAGATTGCCGCCAAATCAACTGTTTCGCAGGGATCAGCATCAACATCATACAGTTCAACCTGGTCTTCACCGATCTGAATCAATTTGTGTGCACCACTAATCACTGCACGGCGCGGTTGATCGAAGCGGCGCGTATGCACGAGATCAGGCCGTCGTCGCAGCATAATTCCCAAAACGTTTTGCGGCGGTTCCGCCTCGCTAAAGATAATACCGCCATCAGGATCAGCAGCAGGCGATTGCGCCAGTGAACGATCACGCTCGATGCCGCTGGCAATCCCAGCGGCATTCAGCAAGGTATGGAAGACTCGTCGTAACGAGAGCGGGTGATCGACTACTGCACCACGTGGAAAGTCACCAACCGGATCACGCACTATCAGTGGAACGTGGATCAGTTCGTTGTAGACCGACATCATGTGTCCGATAAGACCTTTTTCACCTAGGTGTTCGCCGTGATCGGCGCATATTAGCAACAAGGTACGGTTCAGCGCGCCACTCTCGCGTAGGCGGCGTAGGAACACGCCAAGATGGGCATCCTGCGTGGCAACCTCGGCATCGTACACATCACTGAGCACGTGATGATACCGCTCATCTACCCCAGAGAACGGGGCAAACCATCCGAACACATCACTGTTGAACCGACGCACATAGCGCGCTGCTTCCCGGTCACGGATCACCTCTGGTGCAAACCGTTCAAGCATCCGTCGGTTCGGATGGTACGGTGTGTGAACACCCATTAGATTGATGAAGGCAAAAATAGGCTGATTTGGCTCAACGCCACGTCGTTCGATAATCAGACGCGCCGCGTCGTTGAGCGATTTGGGAGTATTCCCCTTGAAACTGAGCGCCGTCTGCCAGAGGGGCACCATCAATGGCGTAAACGCGAACTCCAGCAGCAGTTCAGAGTGGGCAAATGAGTTCTGAATGCGGTTAAGGAGCGCTGCTAGACGCCCCTTAAACCACTGTCGATAACGCCCGATCAGTCCTGGATGCGCGCCGGCCTGATTCGGACGCGAGGTCAGCAGGCCGCTGTAATTCAAAAAACTCTCAAAACCGCGCCGCAACCCGTTGTTAACAACGCCCACCAGCGGGTTATTGCAGAATGCTGCCGTCATGTACCCGCCTTCACGCAGCCGTTCCGCCAGCGTCGGAATGTTGGCAGGGAGCACCGCTGATGATTGGTTCGTCGCATGCTCCGATGGGTAGAGACCGGTAAACATCGAAGCGTGTGACGGGATCGTCCACTGCGCAGTGGTATAAACGCGACGAAAGAGAGTCGCGTCAGCCGCAAGTTCATCGAGGTAGGGTGAGGTCGGTCGAGAATAGCCGTAGCACGAAAGTCTGTCGTAACGTTGGGTATCCAGCACAAGCAGCACAATATCGGGGCGCCGGCTCACAAATGATCCTCCTCAGGGAAAACCGGTTGGAACACCATGATTACCATGATTATACCATGTTTAGTGCCCGCATACCGGAAGAACGTGCAGCATAATCCATGGATGTTTTGTGCAGGTCACACATCTACCCGAAACGCAGTGCATACCAGAGCACATTGTATGCGCTAGCCGTAACATAGGCATCAACGAAGTGATTGCCAATCCGCGTGAACAGGATACCCGTTTTGCGCTTGATGATACGAAGAATCGATTAGTTTGAACGTTCACATTCTATCATGAGCCAGAGTACCAACAATACCATATCTAAACGCTATCCGTCTTGAGAACTGCTTGCCGCTATTACCGTTGTAGTTGGGACAGACATTCGGCGTGGATGCACTGACAGTGCGCAATGCACAGAAGAGGATTGAGAGTGGCGTGCTTCTGTATCAAAAAAGCACGGGAGTGTCACTGCTGAAGATATTCAAGGTATGTTCAAGGAAAGAAATCACTACACACAATATCCGTTTGAAAGATCACATTCTCTAGCGACTGTCCCCCTGTAACTGAAAACTGCTTACTACTGTAAGGAAAAAAAGCGGCGTTTCCGCCGCTATCACAGGTGCCTTCGAGCATACCGGGGCGAATTTCCATAACCCCACCAGGTGTTTCCGGCACAAAATCCGCAGGCGAGGCAAAGGTACTATCCGGTCTGATGTCAACCAGAATGTTGAACCAGCTGTCGCCGACTCCAGCCAGAGGATGATCGGACGGGTAGATCGGCCCACGAATCGAGAGTGACGCTTTGCTAATGTTGACTCCACTATCTGGCCGATGAACCATATCCCAAAAAAGGCCTGACTCAACAAACGCTCTGGCAACGCGCTCGACATAAACAATTCCACTTACCGAGGCAACCCCTGTTCGATAGCTACCGTATAATTCCTTCCCCAACAGGCCAAGCAAGACGCGGTACTGTGGTGGGTTGTCAGGATGATACTCAAACCGTGCTCGCTCAAACCACTGCGTCAACACTGTTGCCCCTTCTGCATTCGTCTCTACCATTGGTTTAGAGATTGGGTAACCGAAGAGCGCAAGTGACTCAGCCCATGCTATTCCATCCATTCCTAAATCTAATCCGTGGTTTCGCCAGAAGCTGCGAAACGGTTCGCAGAGGGTATAACCCGTTTCGGGAAAGAAATCACATCCAGGAGTTGGTATATCTTTGGGAAAGTTTTCCCAGTTGCGCCCTTGTTTGAGCAGTACCTCTGCGCCAATACGGATCGGTTGCATACGGTAGGGTTCGGGGAGGTTAGGACAAAATACCAACCGTTGCCGCTCGAAATCTTGGGTTACGCACAGATGACCATCCTCAGGGCTATGCAGCAGGGCTGGAGGGGACAGCGGATAACCGAATATGCGGACGCCTCCATTTCGATCCCAGAAACTGTAGAATGGTGGTGCGATCCAGTTGTGAGTTTCGCTAAAAAATGCGGCGATGATCTTCTGTCCTGATGAGTCAGCCGATACGTTTCCGATGCTGAATACGAGCAAAAGCACGACACTTATCAGACAAACACGATGCATGCAAGACCTCTGTAGTTGCGAGGATTTTGTGAACTGCGCGAGGATGTTCGAGTCAAGTATCATGATCATTATACCGCTTACGTATAGCTTTTTGAAGTTTTCAGGTTTTATGCCTGCAAACGAAAAGCCGTGAACGATGATTGTCATCTACCCTCCCGGCATACCTCGGCTTCGCGAGATTGCCTGAGAGCGTGGGCCTCTGGTTGGTGTCGTGTGATTATTCTGAAAAGCGTAGCAGGCGGGTTTGGAACCCGCCGCTCTCCTTGTCCAAATCCGCCCGTTTGTCTCCCTCATCGTAATGCCCGACTCTGCATCCGCGCCAATTCCTCTTCCACAACCGATTCGTCGAGCTTTTTGAACAATGGCTGTGGTTGACGTAACATCTGTCCTACCGGTAACGCCGAAGCTTCCCAACGACCAACCCACTGCTCGTAGTCGCCGGTCAGTACGCGGTGGGTACGACCATCGGCTTCAGTTATATCACGGAAATAGAGAGGACCGGCGATATACCCATCGTAGCCTAAATACTCGTGCAACCGCTGGCTGGAAAAGGGTAGGAAGGGGGTAAAGATAATCTTGAGCGTGTCAACACAACGTAAGGCCACATACCAGATAGTTGCTGCACGGTCGCGATCACTCTTGATGACCTTCCACGGTTCCTGTTCGCTCAGGTAGATATTGACCTGTGATGCTAGGCGCATTGCTTCGCTCAAGGCCGCTTTAAATCTTGCCGTCGCCAGCAGGTCGCCAACGGTGTCGATTCCACCGGTCACTTCGGCCAATATCTGTTCGTCGGCCACGGTCAGGGAGCCAGGTTGCGGAACACTCCCAAAGTTTTTGTAGACATTGGTCAGCGTGCGATTGACCAGATTCCCCCACGTTGCAACCAGTTCATCGTTGTTCCGGCGCACAAATTCGGCCCAGGTAAAATCGGTGTCTTGATTCTCCGGCCCGGCGATGGTCAGGAAATAGCGCAAGGCATCGGCATCGTACCGACTGAGAAAATCGTTCACGTATATCACAATCCCGCGCGAACTTGAGAATTTCTTCCCTTCCATGGTCAGAAATTCGCTCGAAACAACGTTGTAGGGTAGTTGCAGCGGAACACCGGCAAAACGCTCATCTGTCGTTGTGCCGTAATACCCACCGGCACCGTAGCCAAGGAGCATTGCAGGCCAGATTACGGTGTGGAAAACGATATTATCTTTTCCCATAAAATAGAAATGGCGGGCATCAGGATTTTGCCACCACTCACGCCAGGCATCTGGTTGACCACTGTTGTGTGCCCATTCGATGCTGGCCGATAGATAGCCGATAACCGCATCGAACCAGACATAAATCTTTTTGTCGTCACGGTTGGCGTATTCCGGCAGCGGGATAGGCACACCCCATTCGAGATCGCGAGTGATCGCCCGCGGTTTCAAATCTTTGAGAAAATTGAGCGAAAAATTACGCACATTGGGCCGCCAATGTCCCTGCTGTTCTATCCAGCGGTGCAACTGCTCGGCGAAGGCCGGCAGGTCAAGGAAGAAGTGCTCTGTTGGCTTAAAAATCGGTGGCTGACCATCAACTTTCGAGCGAGGATTGATCAGGTCGGTGGGATCAAGTTGGCTACCACACTGATCACACTGATCACCACGCGCTTCATCGTAACCACAGAGCGGACACGTACCTTCAATGTAGCGGTCGGGTAGGGTTCGTCCGGTCGTTGCCGAAAACGCACCTAACGTCTCTTGGCGAACAATGTAGCCACGCTCGTACAGGGTGCGAAAGATGTCTTGGGTCACTGCATAATGATTGGACGTGGTTGTGCGGGTGAAGGTGTCGTAGCTCAACCCGAGATTGTAGAGGTCATCGCCGATAATTTTGTTGTAGCGATCGGCAATGGCCTGGGGGGTTGTCCCTTCTTTATCGGCCACCAACGTAATTGGCGTACCGTGCTCATCAGTTCCTGAAACCATCAGGACCCGATTGCCCCGTAATCGGTGGTAACGGGCAAAAATATCGGCTGGTACACCAAAACCGGCAACGTGTCCGATGTGGCGTGGGCCGTTTGCATACGGCCAGGCTACGGCAACCAGAATATGTTCAGGCATCGTACCACCTCAAATATCAATACTCACGTTTCGTATCCTTCGTGATACAAAGAGGAATCCGTTCCGTATACCAACGCAGAGAGGGGGAATCTGGAATACCGGCGGTCAAGCCGCCATAAAACCACGGGTGGTCAGACGTAAACCGCACCAACGGGCGGGGAGAAAACAGACCTGGTTCGTTGCGCTCCGCGACTTCATGACAACCCCATACGCTATTCTTGCCGTGAGAGTAGTATAACAGATTGTAGAGCATATGTTGAACTTGCTGCAAAAGGAAAAGAAGGTACTGGATGCCGGGTGTGGGGATCACGCAGTGAGTTATGGTTCCAAATCGGGTCCATCCACAATCATCAGTACAGGGACGTTAGCCCGCACTCCCAGGCGAGGTGCGGAGGCGGGCCGGAGGCCCGCGCTCCCAGGGGACGAAACGCTACACGAACGCCGCAATTCCGGTAATCTCACGGCCAACGACTAAAGTGTTGATTTCGTTGGTACCTTCATACGTATAAACAGCTTCAATATCGGCAAAATGGCGGGCAATGTGGCGGTCAAGCAAAATACCATTTCCGCCGAGCACTTCACGCCCCAGGGCCACAATCTGGCGTGCCTTCGCTGCACAATATTGCTTGGCGAGTGAGGCCATTCCCTCCGTCACCTGCGTTTCGTCTTCGTCACGTAGCTTGCTCAGCCGCCACGCCATCAATTGAATGGCTGTCAGATCGCCGAGCATGTGCACCAGTTTCTGCTGTACTAACTGGAAGCCGGCGATGGGACGCCCAAACTGCTCGCGTTGGAGCGTGTATTCAAGCGCTAGTTCGTAAGCAGCCTGCGCATGGCCGACGGCTTCCCAGGCCACACCGTAGCGGGTATTCTTAAGGATATTTGCCGTATCGCGGAACGAGCGCGCAAACGGTAATCGATTCTCTTCCGGGACAAAGACATTCTCAAGCGTAATATCCGCATTGATCACCGAACGTTTAGCGATTTTGCCCTCGATCTTTGTCGCCCGATACCCTGGCGTGCCCTTTTCGACCAGGAAACCACCGACACGTCCAGTCTCTTCATCTTGGGCCCAGACGACAATCACGTCGGCAAAGGTGGCGTTGCCAATCCAGCGTTTGGCGCCATTGAGCAGGTATCCTCCGCTCACACGGCGGGCGGTGGTGCGGATGTGGGCCGCATCAGAACCGACATAAGGTTCTGTCAGGGCAAATGCCCCGATCTTCTCGAGACGGGCCATAGCCGGTAGCCAGCGCTGTTTCTGCTCTTCTGAACCACAGACAGCAATGGCTCCCATGGCCAGTCCACTGGTTACACCCACAAAGGTACCAACACTGCCATCACCACGCGCCAGCTCGGCGGCGATGATCCCTACTTCAACACTCGAAAACCCTGGACACCCGTACCCTTTAATTGTGCCGCCTACAATGCCCAATTCGGCAATGCGCGGGATGAGTTCAAAAGGAAACTCAGCTCGCTCCCAATAGTCGTTGATGATCGGTACAACATGCTCGTTACAGAATGCGCGCACTTTATCACGGAGTGCACGCTCGCGCGGGGTGAGTAGTTCATCGAAACGAAAGAGATCGATACCGCGCTCGCTTGCGATCGTCATTGTTCGCCTCCTGAGTAAATGGTCGTATGACGCACTGCGTAATCATTATAGCACAGATATGTAGCGGCGAAACCAATTGCCGGAGCAACGTTCTTGGCTTCGGGTTCCACACTCTATCGGTGCGGTTGTGGAACCCACCCCCTGACACGCGGTAATACCGGTCATCGGTGTGCCAACAGGAATTGACCTGCGCACCTGGCTGGGAATAGGGCGCGATCACCGGGTTGTCATCTCGCCCGTTGCGACCACCGTCAACCGATAGCGGTTGGTAAACTCCGGCCCGGCCCCACTCAGGCGTAACTCAATGGTGTAATCGCCAGCACGAATCGGAGTTAGGCGCAGCCGATCGATCTCTGTCGCCAGCGAATCGGCAGGAAGATCGAGGTAGCGGATGACGGTTGCCAATTCGTTATCGGTTGGATCGCACAACCTGATAGTCAGTTGGGCGCCAACAAGCGGCTCACGGGCATCGTTGACCGCATAGATTGGCAGATCGATAGCTTCACCGATTGTGAATGTACGTGGTTCAATGAGGGTAAAGACATACTGTGGTCGGAAACAGTCACGCAAAGCATAGTACGAGCGTTTCGGGACGCGCCAATAGTCGATCACGCTCCACAAGACGGCAGGATAGGGATCGACAAAGAGAAAGGCAATAATGCCACCTGTCGGGCGATATTTGTGGTAACGTAACCGATCAATGTAGAACCGGTTAAGTTCGGCCTGATAATTCTGTGATAACTCAATCACCTCGGCCAGCGATTTCGCTTGCCGCCACGGGTACCACGCCGACATAATGTCAGCCTGTAGGCCATGCCGTTCGACCAGGCGCTTGATAGCGTCGTCGTCGAGTGGGTCGGGCATGAAACGCAGACTGCTCTCGAGATTGGGAAAGCTCTGAGCGCCGAATTCGGTGACAAAGCGTAAGTTGCTGGGAAAACGCGCTCGAACAGCTTCTCCATCGGCCAGGGTGCCATAGGTGCGGTACCAGCCGAAGTAGGCATGGGCATCGGTACCGGTACGCACGTAGGGTACGTCTGGCTCACCTGATGAACGAACGACCGGGCGGGTAGGGTCTTCTTCTTCGACAATCTTTTTCAACTGCACATCCATTACATCCCGGTTCCAGCTAAAAATGAAGGCCGACTGGTAGGTACGCAGACGTGCCGCCAATGATTCATCGGCGGTATCTTCGAGATGAATGGCTTCGTTGTGCATACACCAGATTGCGATGCTGGGATGGTTGCCGAGGAGACGGACCATTGCCCGTGCCTGATGGCGGGCTGCCGGTAGCACTTCTGGGCGGTACAGCCACTGCAGAGGAAAGTCTTGCCAGAGCAATATGCCGGCGGCATCGGCAGCATCGTAAAATGCAGGATGATCGACATGCGCATGCACCCGCAGCATATTCATGTGGCAATCTCGGGCCAATGCCAGATCACGCTCGGCCCGTTCGCGGTTCATCGTGGCTATGCGCATATCTCCCGGAGGGTAATTATTGCCCTTTGCTAAAAAGCGTTCACCGTTAAGGTGAGGAATCCAGTCGCGCAACTCGAATGTGCGCACACCATACGCAAATGACTGCTCATCACTCAAGATACCATTGAGCCAGATGCGCACAGTTACCTGATAGAGATCGGGCTGACCGAGATCGTGTGTCCACCATCGGCGCGGCTCACGGAGCTTCAGCAGACCGGCCACCGTCTGCGTGCCGCTACGTAGTCGGCGTTGCAGGGTAAAGATTTGCGTTTCACCGTGAAAGGTGAGTGGGGCAAAGCCGATCTCAATCTGGATCGGCGTGGCCTGAGTAGCATCTAGATCGAGGGCGAAGCGCAACTGGGCAAGGCGGGCATCGCAGTGCTCGGTACGTAAACGGGCGTGATGGAGCCTGACCGGCCCACTACGGTGGAGTTCAACCGGCAACCAGATTCCCCCCGGATTCGCCTGCGGATCGAAGCAATCCCAGTGAGAGAAGACACCGGTGATCATCCGCTTCCCAACTTTGTTGTGTTCATCCGGGCAATCGATTTCAATAATGAGCGTATTGTGAGTTCGTAACAGCGCAGTAATGTCGTGTTCGGTTGGCTCGAAGTAACCCTCGTGAGCACCCAAATCAACACCATTGAAGTAGGTGTGTCGGTAGTAGAATACACCGTTGATCCGCAACCAGTACCGTTCATCGGGGATAGAATCGGCTGGTTTTGAATAGGGAAAACGGCAACGGTAGACAACTTTACCACTGTGTGTTTCCAGGCCGGGCAGTTGCTGCCAGTGTGCCGGTACGATGGCCGGTAACCAACCGTCATCGTTGCGCGGGTAAATGCCATGTGAAAATTCACTCAGCGGACGAATCTGCCAATTATCGTTCAGTGTGGCGTAATACATATCGAGAATCGGTGGCTATTATCGATCATTCTGTAGTGTGTACAACACTTGTTGGTATAGTACAATTCGTTGTCGGCGGAGTTCAGGGCGGTGACCAAGCGCTAATTTTATTGCCTCTATGAGTAATTCATACTGATACCCCAAACAGATCAGGTGGCGTAATAAGGCTGCTGTAAGCCAGCCATACCACATTCGGGCCAGGAGCAGACGACTCTGCTGAAAGTAGCGGTGGCGAGTAAGTGGAACCTGTTCACTGCTTTTGCCTTCATGGTGCACCACAACCGCTGTCGGCAGATACCAGATTTGACTGCATACATCAACATGCTCACGTCGGGAGCGGTTAGGTGGGGGAGCAACCGGACTGCCCCACTGTAAACGCCACTGCCACTCCAGTTCCTCACTGTACATAAAGAAGCGTTCATCGAGGAGACCGGCTTTCCGAATGGCTGCTGTTCGTACCAGCAACGCCGCTCCAACCAGCCAGCCTACTCGTTGCACCCGATCGGGAGAGCGGTCAAGACAGTGGTACGCACGTGCCCATGGGTTATGCGGCCAGAGCCGTTCCCAGGGGGTACTTTCCCAGATCATGGTCAGCGGTGTCGGGAAGCGGCGGCGTGATGATTGTTGACTGCCATCACTGTAACGTAAACGGGGTCCAACCGCAATGGCTGCCGGATGCTCTTGCAAAAAAGTAACCATTTGGGGAATCGCATCCGCTTGCGGTTCAGTGTCTGGGTTGAGCAAGAGGATAAACTCCGGACCACCGTCTGATCGTTCAAGCAGGGTACGCAGGGCAAGATTATTACCGGCGGTAAAGCCGAGGTTGGCCCCCGCTTCAATAAGCTGCACGGCAGGAAATTCCTTCCTGAGCATCTCTACCGTTCCATCGCGGCTATCATTGTCAACCACGATGATCTCAGCGGTCAGGTTACCCTCCGCGAGCGACGATTGCACAGCAGTGAGACAACGACGAAGCAGGTCGCGTACATTCCAGGATACAATAATGATTGCCAGCATAGATCACTCTGTCTTGTATGCTGTTGCTTTGATAGTGTACCATAGCTGAGGGTTGCGACAAAGCGTGAGCATGGTCAGGTTTTCAGTGTTTTCGTTGCCCGTGCAGCGGGGCGTGCCTCCGCCTCAATTTCCCTAGCTCCCTTCCGCTTCCGCTTGGGGAGAGAAAGAGGGAAAGACCGTTGGAAAGTGTTCTCGTGTGCTATACGATGAGCGCGTTGGGGTAACTGCCTGTATAATAAAATGCATCATTGATCGAGAGACATTTCAGACCGAAACGATGAGGAGAAGACTGCAAAAACAGCTGCGATTTCAGTGATGGTCTTCGCCTGTGGTCGAGAAGGTATGACTCCCAGTCTCCCTCCGCGTGCCGTACCCCACCTTGTGCCATAGCCTTCCGTGTTCTAAACGACAGGCATAGCAATTTGTCATTAAATGTTCACCCCTCCGACCGGGCGTCAATTGACGATTTGACAGCAAAGGGATAGAATAGAGGGCGAGTTTCGTCATCGTTAGTGCCCGGCATCACTATGAGTACACGCGATCTCATCGGACTGGTGACCTCATTCGGATACGCATTCGGGCTTCTCATTGTCGCTGAAGTAATCCGCCGTTGGCAAGGATATCCACAAGATTTCACCCGTAAATTCGTCCATATTGGCGCCGGAATGTGGGTCTTCGGTGTCCTCGCGCTATTTGAAAACTGGACGATTGGAGTCATCCCATTTGCTACCTTTATCGTGCTTAATTTTATCTTCTACCGTTTTCGGCTGCTAGAATCGGTGGATGCCCCTGACAGCACGCCGGGAACGGTTTACTTTGCTCTATCAATCACGCTATTATTTCTGATGTTCTGGCGCACCAACTCTCCTGATGATCGCGGATACGTTGCCGCAGCAGGGACGATGGCGATGACTTGGGGCGATGCGCTGGCGGCTATTGTTGGCAAACGTTGGGGACGGCACCACTACCAGATCGGTCGGGGACGACGCTCGTTTGAAGGATCGGCAGCTATGTTCGCTGCCAGCTTCGTGGCGATGCTGCTCACCTTGTTATTGACGCCAGGATCGGCGCTTAGTCCACAAAGCGTACCGATAGGCTTTAGCGCAGCCCTGATAGCAAGTCTCATAGCGGCCCTGGTCGCAACAATTGCCGAAGGAGTCTCGCCCCACGGAACTGATAACCTGAGTGTCCCTCTCCTGGCCAGCTTCGTCGTTGCCGGAGTGCTGGCAGTTGTGTGATAATATAGCTCTGAGGCAAATGCTCACTGAAGAGGTAGAGGAGCGGCATCTTGGATAACCTGCGCATTCCGATATTGAAAATTGGCGATATTCTGATCGCTTCGATCCAGGTGGCATTACATGATGCCTCGGCGGTACAGTTTAAAGATGACTTGTTGCAAAAGATTCATGACACGCGGGCAAAAGGCGTTATTATCGATTTAACAGCACTTGATGTTGTTGATAGCTTTATCGGTCGGCTTATTGCCGATATTGCCGCGATGGCCGGGCTAATGGGTGCACGAGTTGTACTCACCGGCTTGCAACCGGCGGTCGCAATTACGTTGGTTGAGTTAGGACTGGAATTACCGCGTGTACTCACGGCCCTTAATCTCGAAAAGGGTCTGGCTATGATGCAGCGGATGACCAATGAGGAGAGCGACGATGGCGCAGAGTAAGACTGCTGTCATCCGAAGTGACCTTGATATTGTCATCGCGCGCACCATGGCTCGCGATATGGCCAAGGCGCTCGGTTTTGGACCAATCGATCAGGCACGAATTGCGACGGCCGTGAGTGAGCTGGCCCGAAATATCTTTCTCTATGCGGGCACCGGTAACGTCACGGTGCGTGATATTGAGAGGGGTTCACGGAAGGGGATCGAGATTATTTGTGAAGATCAGGGTCCTGGTATTCCCAATATCGATCTGGTGATGCAAGATGGCTACAGTACGTCGCGCGGTATGGGTATGGGTCTGCCCGGTGCAAAACGTCTGATGGACGAGTTTGATATTAAGTCAAAAGAGGGCGAGGGCACGACGATCATTTGCCGAAAGTGGCGTAACTGATCTGTAACCAGTATTACGATTGGTCAGGGGTGTCAGGGTGATACGATCAACCCTCACGCCCCTTTGTTATGGCTAAATGCCCGTCACGCACCGGCCTCTACGCCATCCGCTCGCCTTCATCGTATGCCTTTGCATATAACTCGATAATCTCTTGTTTGGTGGGCTTGCGTGGATTATTCGCCGGACTACCGCTGTCGATAGCTGCATCGGCCATCGCCGGAGCCAGTTCCATCAGCCGTTCGCGTTCAACACCCAATTGGCGGAGCGAAGGAATTTTAATGTCGCGCACCAGACGGCGGATAGCTACAACCGCTCGATCAGCCGCTTCCATCAACGACAGGCCCTCGATTGGTTCACCCATGGCACGGGCAATATCGGCGTAGCGCTTTGGATCGCCGACCAGGCTGAATTCTGTGACCACGGCCAGGAGTGCCGCATTAGAAACCCCATGAGCGATATGGAAGTAGGCGCCAATTGGACGTGACATCCCGTGAACGAGGGCAACCGATGAGTTGCTGAACGCAATTCCAGCCTGAGTCGCGCCCAGCATCATCTTCTCGCGCGCCTCAAAGTTGTTGCCATTTGCCCAGGCCTGGCGAATATTGCCGGCGATCAGCTCAATAGCCGACAGACATAAGACATCGGTCATCGGCTGACGTTTAACCGAAACGTAGGCTTCAATCGCATGCACTAGCGCATCAACACCGGTTGCTGCTGTTACACTCGGCGGTGACGAGATGGTTAGCATGGGGTCAACAATCGCAATCGTAGGCATCAGATAAGGGCTACCGATCAGCATTTTAACATCGGTCTTCTGATCGGTGATTACAGTGTAGATCGTAGCTTCACTGCCAGTACCGGCAGTCGTGGGAATAGCAACAACTGGAACGCCAGGCACAGGAATTTTACCGATGCCCTTGTACTGTTCGATTGAGCCGGAATTGGTGACAAGAACGGCGATCGCTTTCGCCGTATCGATTGGACTGCCACCACCCACGGCGACAACAAAATCACAACCACCTTCACGATACGCTGCTAACCCCTCTTGAACATATTCAACGACCGGCTCAGTGTTGACACCGGCGTAGACTACACTGCTAATGCCGTGGTTGGCAAGATTCTGCTCGACCTGACCGACCACGCCGAGCTTTTGCATAATTTGATCGGTAACGATTAATGCCTTCTGCCAGCCCCTCTTCGCACATTGTGAGCCAACCTGTTCAACGGCACCTGAACCAATCACCATCTGTGATGGCATAATAAACTCGCGTGGTGACATCATGTCCCTCTCCTTTCTCGTTAAGCAACGACATTGTAGAACAGCAAGTGGCAGGTTGAAAGCACCAGGAAAGTTGTTTGAAGTGTAATATGTTTTTTCCTTCACGTCAAAGATACGAGAGAGTGTCTGGCGAACAGCGAAGAGCGAGGAAAGGCGGGTTCACAACTCATCTGCGGAGGTGCGTAGCTCCCCGTTTCGACCGCCGAAAGGGGGCGAAAAAGGGGGCGAATCGGATCGGAGAGGCAGTGCTGTTCCCTTTTCTTCTTCCCCTTTGTTGAAAGGGCAAGGGGATAGGTGAGGGTCGTTGGGCGCTACACCCATTGAGCCACTTGCACGTTTTGGCAACTTGTGCTATACTCTCAGGCGAAATCAATCCCCAATAGCTCAACGGTAGAGCAGCTGACTGTTAATCAGCGGGTTCCTGGTTCGAATCCAGGTTGGGGAGCCAATAAGACAGCCGCCAGTTTCGGCGGCTGTTTTACTTTTAGCCGGTCTCACGCGCCAAGATCATGCCTGACAGACAAAGACTCTTCTTCTCTCACGGCGTTCACGTGATGTTAGCATACGAGCACCGTGGTCTTTGGGCACACTCCGCATTGCCTCGCGCAAACCTGCACGGATTCGCGTTTTGTATGTCTCCTGGCTGTGATGCGGTACAATTCAGTAAATTCACTACACAGTTCTGAGGAGTACACTATGCACCCTGATGAATTCCGGCGTCTCGGGTATCAAATTGTCGATATGATCGCCGATTATCGGAGGACCATCGCCAGCCGACCGGTCTGGTCACAGTTGCGTCCCGGTGAGCTACGCAGCCAGTTACCGGCGAATCCCCCTGAACATCCCGAACCGCCAGAGTCCATCCTTGCCGATGTTGAACGGTTGATTATTCCCGGTCTTTCTAACTGGCAGCATCCACGCTTTTTTGGGTACTTTCCGGCCAATGCCAGCCTGGCTTCGCTGCTCGGTGATATGCTCAGCGGTGGACTCGGTCAGTTAGGACTCAACTGGCAGGCCAGTCCTCCTTTGACCGAGCTGGAAGAACTGACAACTGACTGGATGCGGCAGTTGCTCGGTCTGAGCGAGTCCTGGCGTGGGGTGATTCAGGATACGGCCAGCACCAGCACGCTGGTTGCGCTCTTGTGTGCCCGTGAACGCACCAGCGATCATAGTCAAGTGCGCGGTGGCCTGCAAGCCCTTCCCCAGCCGCTGGTCGTCTACACTTCAACGCAAAGCCATAGCTCAGTGGAAAAAGCTGTCCTCCTGGCCGGCTTTGGGCGCGAAAACCTGCGCCTGTTGCCGGTCGATGATCAATTTGCGCTGCGCGTCGATGCACTTGAAGCGGCGATTGCAGCCGACCGTGCGGCGGGTCGTGTGCCCTGTGCAGTCGTTGCCAGCATTGGCGCTACAGCCACAACAGCCTGTGATCCACTAGAACCCATTGGCGAACTGTGCCAGCGTGAGGGAATCTGGCTCCATGTCGATGCTGCTATGGCCGGTTCAGCAATGATACTCCCCGAATGTCGGCATTTGTGGCAGGGTATCGAATATGCCGATAGTCTGGTACTCAATCCGCACAAATGGTTGGGGGCCGCATTTGACTGCTCGCTCTACTACGTGCGCGATCCACAACACCTGATCAGGGTTATGTCGACGAATCCGAGCTACCTGCAAACCAGTGCTGATGGTGCAGTGACGAACTATCGTGATTGGGGCATTCCACTAGGAAGACGCTTCCGCGCTTTGAAACTCTACTTTCTCTTGCGTTGTGAAGGCGCCGAGGGGTTACGCGCTCGTTTACGTCGTGACCTCGCCAATGCCCGCTGGTTGGCAGAACAGATCGATGCTACGCCGTACTGGCGAAGATTAGCACCGGTACCATTACAAACAGTTTGCGTCCGTCACGAACCGCCTGGCCTTAGTGGTGATGATCTTGATCGTCATACGTTGCGCTGGGTCGGTATGCTAAACGCCAGCGGTGCTGCGTATGTAACCCCGGCGATGCTCGATGGACGCTGGATGGTGCGCATCAGTATCGGTGCCGAGCCAACCGAACATGCTGATGTAGCGGCTTTGTGGGAACTGATGCAAACGACTGCGGTTCAGGCAATGGGGGCGGCTTAGGAACCCGCCCCTGCAATGTACCGATGTGCGTATCGTAGAGCCAACAGAGGGTTGGTCGCAGATCACTCCGAGAATCTACTTCCTAAACTGCCCAGCGGTGTTGCATATCTACTGAAGTACCCGCTGTTGCCACGTACTCTTATCATACACGGCCAGTGCGTTAATGAAGATTTGCACCGTCTTATCATCAGCCGTCGTGACCGAGACAAAATACGGCACTCCCTCAGCCACCCAGGCCATAGTAATCAGGTCTGGATCAAAGATAGCAATGCCACGCACGCCTCGTAACAACGTCTGCTTCACCCGATCACTGCCCGCGCTCGGTTGATACTGCTCCCATATCCCACGAGCTGCTGAACCACCAGCAATAGTGATCGTCGCCGTCCCACCACGTGGACGCAGGGCAACCAAAAAACCCTTCTCGTCGGCAAAGGGCGTCGGTTCTGGCAACACATCATAGTCATCAGCAAATGTCGGTGGGAGCAGGTATTGCACCTGCGCCGCTACATCGGGGGGAGCCAGCACTGGCTCAGGGATGAACGAACGACCGGCACAGCCACCGAGAAAAACCAGTATTGCAAAGAGAGGAAGGTATCGACGCATAGCAGAAACCTTGATTTTACATCGTAACCACGTTGAGCATATCAATTTCAACCGCAACGACAGGTGACGACGGATGCAGATTCCAAAATTGCTTACCACCTCTGCCTCTATTTGAGAAGCAGAAGGGGGGCAGGAAGGATGAGAGTATCAACCGCCGACCTTTTCGTATGAGCTTAGCGCGTATCTGAAAAAACCTGCTTCTGTTATCACCCGGAGACACAGACCGCTGATGCACCCTTGCAGAGAGCGAGCGAAGCCGATGGCGCAACACACGAACATACCATACGGGGCGTGCTTGGAATCCTCCGCCCCGTATGGTACGGTGACCGACAGGATTCGGCAAGTCTCGCCATTCTCCTGGCGTCAGCGCGAACAACCATAGATGAATTAGAGATGAATCGGTGATCCATGCACTAGTGCGTGCGCAGCTTCACCGATTGCTTCGTAAAGGGTTGGATGCGCATGGATCGTTTGCATCATGCTCTCGCCGGTAGCCTCGTGGCTGAGGGCAATACCACCTTCGGCAATCATCTCGGTCACCCGTGGGCCGATCATGTGAACGCCCAAAATCTCATCGTACTGGGCATCGGCCACCAGTTTGATAAAGCCGAAACGGGTCTGACCAATGACCCGCGCCTTACCATTGGCCGAGAAGGGGAATTTACCCACCTTTACCTGATAGCCGCGCTCACGTGCTTTGGCTTCGGTAAGGCCAACGCTGGCAATTTCGGGATTGCAATAGGTACAGGCAGCGATCTTGCCATAATCAATTGGGGTGACATGATGACCGGCGATATGTTCAGCGGCCAGAATGCCTTCAGCACTGGCCTTGTGGGCCAGCCATGGGGTATTGGCTGTACAATCGCCAATTGCGTAAATCCCCTCGGCGCTGGTGCGCAAGAAGCCATCAGTCTCGATAAAACCACGACTGTTCACTTTGATACCGACCTCTTCCAGGCCGATGTTCTCGGTGTTTGGCGCAATGCCAATCGAGACCAGCAGCTTCTCGACAGCGATTTGTTGCGGTTTACCGGTGTTATCCACCACAGTAACAACCACCTTATCACCGCCAACATCAACCCCTTCGACTTTTGCACCGGCCAGGGTCTTGATCCCACGCCGCTGGAATGCCTTGGTCAATTCAGCGCTTACCTCTTCATCTTCGTTAGGCACAATCCGCGGGAGCGCTTCAACAATCGTCACCTCGCTCCCGAAGGAACGAAACATCGACGCAAATTCAACTCCAATCGCACCAGCGCCAATAGCCAACAGGCTGGCCGGAACCGTCTTCAGATTCAGCATATCGGTTGAGGAGAGCACTCGCTCGCCATCGAAAGGAATGCCGGGGAAGGGACGAGGCCGACCACCGGTGGCGACGATGATATGTTTGGCCGCCAGCACGCGCTCACCACCCTCGTTCAATTGCACGTGTACTTGACCTCGTCCGATCAGGCGACCACGACCGGCAACAACCTCGATTTTATTCTTCTTCATCAAAAACGCAACACCGTCAGTACTCTGCTTGACGACTGTATCCTTATGCTTCATCGCACCGGTCAGCTCGAAGGTGACGTGCTCTACATTAATGCCAAAACGCTTCGCCTCTTTCACTTCTTCCAGCAGATCGGCGCTGTGCAGCAACGCTTTGGTGGGAATACATCCAATGTTGAGACAAACGCCACCGAGCGCATTAACTTCAATAATAGCCGTCTTCATCCCAAGCTGGGCGGCCCGAATGGCTGCAACGTATCCGCCCGGTCCTGAGCCAAGGATTACCAGATCGTATACCTGTTCGCTCACCGTATAACCCTTTCTTTTCTGGAGCAGCGACACCCCAATCGCTGCATCGTCCGATCATACGACCGCATTGAAATGATAGGCAAGGGCGCAGATTACCGATGAACCCTGCGCTCTTGGAAACGCTTAGTGTTGAGCTGCACCGACATGAAGGTGCGCATTGTAGCTTGATCGTACCAATGGGCCACTCTCAACGTGGGTAAAGCCTCGTGCCAGAGCGTAACGACGAAACTCGGCAAATTCATCAGGCGTGACGTAGCGATGGACTGGCCAGTAGCTTGCATCAGGCGCCAGATATTGGCCTATCGTCAGCACATTCACATCGACCTCACGCAAGCGATCAATCACCTCAAAGACTTCCTCATTCGTCTCGCCAGCGCCCACCATCATACCACTCTTGGTCACCAAATGCGGTCGCGCAGCCCTGGCACGGGCCAACAACTCGATACTCTGCTCGAACTTTGCCCGAGGTCGGAACCGTCGAAACAGACGTGGCACCGTCTCGATGTTATGGTTAAGCACATCCGGCTCGGCTGCTAAAACTGTTGCCAGTGCATCCCAATTCCCATCAAAATCGGGAATGAGTACTTCAACCTTGCAATCGGGCACTTTCTGTCGGATCAGTTCAATAGTGCGGGCAAAGATATGCGCACCACCATCGGGCACATCATCACGATTGACCGAGGTCAGCACGGCAAACTTCAGCTTTAGATGGGCAACCGATTCGGCCACCCGTTCAGGTTCTTGTTCATCAATTGGTTTCGGTTTCCCTTTGCCGATTGCACAGTACCGGCAACCACGGGTACAAATATCGCCAAGCAAAAGGAACGTCGCAGTGCGATGATTCCAGCATTCGCCAATATTTGGACAGCGGGCTTCTTCACAAACGGTGTGCAGATTCTTCTCGCGCATCAGGCGTAACACATCGTGATAGTTCACACCACCCGGCGCCCGCGCCTTCAGCCATTCAGGGCGACGTGGTCGGTTGGTTGCAGTCGGTGTAGATTGCGCCACACCTACATCACTAAGTGGGATAAGTTCTGCCATTGGCGTTCTCGCCTTCCAGTGATCGTCGATCAGGTCACACGATCAGATAACGATTCGATTGGCATACATATTGTACCGCAGATTGCGAAAAACTCAGTGAAGAGCTTTCTTTCGACGCTTCTGCTCATACATGCGTTCATCAGCCAATGTCACCAACACCATACCATCACCCTCTTCGGCCCAAGCCAAGCCATAGCTAACCTGAAAACCGGCAATAGCTCGGTAGAGCTTTTCCAACTGCTGTTTAGTCAACAACACTGCAAACTCATCACCTCCTAAACGGTACGCCTCGAACCCTGACTGCCGGAGGGAATCGGCAAAATACTGTAGTAATCGATCGCCCGCAAGATGACCCTGACTATCATTCACTATTTTGAGATTATCGAGATCGAGGAAAGCTAATCCCCAATCTGATGGAAGACCATCTGCCAATCGCCGCTCAAGCGCACGTCGATTCCCTAAACCGGTTAGCCAATCGTATCGAGCCTGTCGTTCAAGCTCTTCCCGATAGCCCGCTGCGTAAAGGGCAGAAAGGAGATAATCACAAAAGAGGGCTGCCAAGCGCAGTTCCGTTGGATCATCAATATTTGGTATTTCAAGCAGAAGGTACATCGGACGAGGAGGACCGAAAAACAATGCGCCGTATCCCCCTGCTACCCGACCGCGGGTAGGAAATCCTTGTACAGAAGCAGGATCGAGTACTTTTAGCTGCCCGTGTTCAAAAATCCAGCCTATCGAGTGTTGGGCATGAGCAAGGGCATGAGCAAGAGAGAGATTAGTATACCCAGTTGCCACTTCATGCAAGAGTAACAACCGGACCAGGAGTGGCTCAAGGTTCATATTACAACGAGTCAATGGGAATTGCCATTATATCTGTCCACGTATTAATCAGTGTAAAAACTGCTATTACTGCGACGGCTTCTTGTACTTCAATATCGCTCAAACCCGCTGTACGGAGATCTTCAAGGAGAACAGGGGTGGGTAAAGTAGAAGCAGATTGAGCAAAACGGAGTAATGCCTGAACACGAGTGGGCAGCGTCGGCAAAATTTCGCCACGACGTAACGAATCGAGCAAACTCGCTTCCAACCCCTGAACCATCAAAGCATGCAGATGAATTTCGGCAGCGTATCGTGATCCACGAGACTGTGAAATGATAACTCCCATCATCTCTTTCACTGTACGCGGCAGCACTCCACGCAGCACCACATGACGGAAGGCTTTCCAGAGTGCTGTCTGTATATCGGTGCTTTTAGCATGGGCAAAGATATTCGGGATAACTCCAAATCCAAGTTCATCCAC
>Ga0272446_1000107_pt1:110000-113542 | contig 113542 bp, 101 predicted proteins | sample YNPCB0061_FD_194587 | JGI IMG/M metagenome (GOLD analysis project Ga0272446, IMG submission 194587) | Hot spring microbial mat communities from Yellowstone National Park, WY, United States - YNP-CB-006-1 | ecosystem: Environmental > Aquatic > Thermal springs > Hot (42-90C) >...
AAAGGCATTTGAATGAGAGCGGAGGCTGATTCGTGTCCGAGACTGAACCATCAGCGCCAAATCCCCGTCTGAGCCGTGATACGTGGTTGTTGATCGGTGCACTTACATTGCTCGGCTTAGGAGTTGCTCTCACCTTTTTCTTTTCGCCTGGCAGCAACGTAAATGTGCCGCCACCGACGGGTTCTCCGTTAGCTCGTCCACCGACGCAGGGCGCTGCATATCCCGAAGCAACAACGCCGGCCGGAGGCGTGGTGCCAACACCTCCCGCCTACCCGGTGGCAACGACGCCAACAGTAGACCTGGCTCTAACCCAGACCAGTGTCGTGCTGGAAACGACTGCGCTGGCTGCAACTGTGCGGGCCGAGGCTACGCAGACCGAAACCGCTGTCCCGGCGTATCCGGTACCAGAAGGCACGCCACCGACACTGCCAACGATTATTCCAACCGCAACTCTGCCTCCACCAACCATCCCGCCACTGCCAACTGCGCCACCACCGCCAACACTCCCACCGCCCCCCACCCCAACGAGCGCCGATCTCATCATTGATGACAGCCCAACCAATCCGCCGCCGCCAACCGCGACTCCGTTGCCGACTTCGACACCCCTGCCAACACCGGTACCGGCGCTGGTATTGCGTGGCAGCACGCGCTGGACGAGTGATCAGGGGCCAATCGTGCTCAACCGAGATGTACAACTGCCGCCCGGCAGCGAGTTGATCATTGAACCAGGCGTAGAGGTACGCCTGGCGCCGGGAGTCTCGATTTATGTTGATGGTGGTCGGTTAATTGCGCTCGGCCAACCCGGCCGTCCGGTGCGTTTTATTGGTGCTACCGGCGCCCGCTGGAGTGGTATCTATGGCCGCCCCGGTAGTTTTATTGCGCTTGAGCATACCGATATTCGCGGCGGTGGCCTGGGTGGAACCGTACTGGTGAGTGAAGAAGGCGGGCTGGTAGTCCGTTTTAGCAGGATTACCGATAACGGTGGTGGAGTCCTGGTGGTCGATTCGCGGCTCGAACTAGCGCAGAGCGAAATTGCCGGTAATGATGTGCCATTTGGAGCTGCATTTGAAGCGGCGTACAGCCGTGGCAACAGCGTAACGCTCGTCGGGAACCGAATTGGCGGTAATCGTCTCAGTGCTGGTGCGCCAATGGTGCGGATCGCGAATCAGAATGCACGCGAAACCCTTAATCTCACAATAGAAGGGAACCTCTTCCGCGATGGTAGTGTGAATATACAGCTCACGACGAACGGTATGTTACAGGGTACCTTGATCTGCAATGCCCTGATCGGGGGTGATTTGGGGTTAAGTCTGCGCAGTGAAACCGTACAGGTCAGGCCCGAAGGTGGATTCCTGATGCCATTGCGGATCGAGCAAAATCTGTTTGAAGGCCACACGCCAGTGATTCGTCCGACATACCTCACTTATGGAATCGGTCGTGGAGCTGCCAGTGAGATTGCGCTCGATATGCGCAATAACTGGTGGGGGCACGCTTCTGGCCCGTATGAACCTGATGTTAATCCGCAGGGGACTGGCGATGCCGTGGGCAGTAATATCACTTTTGCCCCATGGTTGACGGACCGACCATCCTGCGTACCGGCGCCGTAGGAGAGGAGATAGGTGCTAGGAGTGAGTGGGGGCCTGGGGAAACGATGGGTTCCAACCGCAGATCGTACAACGCGGGCCAGCGGCCCGCGCACCCGGCTAGCGTGTTTGCGGGGGGCCTGGGGAAACGATGGGTTCCAACCGCAGATCGTACAACGCGGGCCAGCGGCCCGCGCACCCGGCTAGCGTGTTTGCGGGGGGGCCTGGGGAAACGATGGGTTCCAACCGCAGATCGTACAACGCGGGCCAGCGGCCCGCGCACCCGGCTAGCGTGTTTGCGGGGGGGCCTGGGGAAACGATAGGTTCCACTCGCAGATCGTACAACGCGGGCCAGAGGCCCGCACACCTAGATGAGGAGGTTTGTTTGATACGTTCATTCTTTTGGTTATTTATCCTGCTAATTCTGGTGGCCTGCACTTCATCAGTACCGACGACCGAATCGCCGTCGTCGTTACCCACTGCAACTCCTTCTCCGTCACCAGCGATCATTGTTGAACCAACCAGTACGATAGACCCAACGATCACGCCACCATCTCCCGTTGCAGTAGCCGCAACTCCAACACCAATGCTAGCCGTAACCTATCGGGGAGCACTGGTTGGCCGTGATGCGAATGGTGCATTCACCCTCGGCGATCCGGCAGCGCCGCTCACCCTGATCGATTATTCAGACTTTCTCTGAACGGCGTGTCGCCGTCACGTGTTGACGGTCGAACCGATATTGATCGAGCGTTACGTTGTTACGGGGAAAGTTTTATACATCTTCCGTCCGGTGCTCAACCACGGCACTGCTTCACTTGTGACCACTGCGGCGGCATTTTGTGCCGGGGAACAAGATGCTTTCTGGCCGATGCACGAATTACTCTTTGAACGGCAAAGTGAGGTAGCGACGACGCGCGACGCTGATCTACCGAACCTGATGAGCAGGTATGCGGCTGAATTAGGCCTTGCTGTGACAACGTTTGATACCTGTATGGCAGAGGGGGCTACCCGACAGTTAGCCGAAAGACTGGATGCCGAACAACGACAGCGTGGGATTCGCGTGCAACCGGTCTTCGAGATAGGCGAGATTCGGCTGATCGGCTTGCAACCGCTTGAACGATTTGCTGAAATCATTGAACGGCAACCATAGCCTGCGCAGGTGCGGTTACAATTGACGTAATTGTGGCGCGTGCCATTCTACACTCAACACCAAGAGCCATCCGATGAAGGCACTACCGGCGACGACCATCGGCACATTACCGACCAGCTCAGCAACACTGCCGACCAGCATCCCACCCAACGGACTCATCCCCATCAGTGACAGGGTAAATACACTCATTACCCGTCCGCGCAGATCGTCGGGCACGATCAATTGAATCAGGGTATTGGTGAGCGCCATCGTGGTAACACCTGCCCAACCGCACAGTCCAATCAGCAGGAGGGCCAGCGGTACAATTCGGGTTTGAGTAAAACTGATCAGGAGAGGGGCGTACAGTAGGGCTGCAACGGTTAAAAGTTTCCCGCGTGGTGCATGATCGCCGAGCTGGGCAAGGATAAGTGCGGCACACAGTGAACCACATCCACTAGAGGCCGATAACCAGCCCAAACCGGCAGCACCGATGTGCAAAACATCGCGTGCAAAGACCGGTAAGAGCGGAATATGGACGAAATAGAAAAAACTTACTGCACCGGCGCGCAGTAAGAGGGCGCGAACATTGGGTTCATGGATAATGTAGTGTAGCCCCGCGCGCACGGTATTGCCGTGGCGGGCAGCAGGTAATCGCTGCGTGTCGAGGTGCATCAGCGATAGACTGGTCAACACCGCGCCAAAACTAAGTAGTCCGTAAACTAAGTTTCCTTGTATTTTTCATTCTCGGGATGGACTTTGGTGTAGTGGCTATTGAGCTTGGTTCGAGCGGCCTGGATGGAGAACTGCCAGTTGATCTTGATCGCCTTGGC
>Ga0272446_1000108_pt1 | contig 112567 bp, 88 predicted proteins | sample YNPCB0061_FD_194587 | JGI IMG/M metagenome (GOLD analysis project Ga0272446, IMG submission 194587) | Hot spring microbial mat communities from Yellowstone National Park, WY, United States - YNP-CB-006-1 | ecosystem: Environmental > Aquatic > Thermal springs > Hot (42-90C) > Sediment | place...
ACCAGGCGAATGCGGTATTGCCCGCGCGCGTTCAGCGTGTCGAGCAGCAACGGGTCGATGTCCACAAAGTTGACGCGGTAGCCCGATTCGCTGTACAACTGGCCGATAAAACCGCGCCCAATGTTGCCGGCGCCGAAGATGACAGACTCTTTCATGTTTTGGATTTCGGATTTTTGATTTTGGATTTGGGCTGCGAGTTGCATGGCGCACGGCCCGCGTTGCGTATTGCGTATCGCGTATTCCGTATTGTCTGGTGTCTGACTACTGACGACTGACTACTGACGACTGACTACTCCAAATCAAACGCCAGCGCAGCCGCGCCCATCAAGCCGCAGTCATCGCCCAGCGCGGCGCGCACGATGGGCCGGTCGCGGTACGGCGGCATGGCGTATTGCTGCACCGTCTGCCGCACCGGCTCAAACAGCAGGTCGCCCATCAGCGACACGCTGCCGCCGACGACGATCATGGCCGGGTCATACAGGTGCAGCAAATTGACAAATCCCAGACCGATGATGCGGGCCACCTCGGCCACGATTTCCAGCGCCAGCGGGTCGTTGCGTTGGGCAGCCGCGCTCACTTCCCTGGCTGTCACCGCGTCGATGTAGCCGCCGGCCAGTTCGAGCATGAGCGAGGGCCGGCCTGCCCGCAGCTTCTGCTGCGCCAGCCGCGCAATGCCGGTGCCGGAGGCATAGCCCTCGAAGCTGCCCGGCACGCCGGCATGAGTCCAGCCGGCATGGATATCCAGTGTGGTATGGCCGGCTTCGGCGGCCAGGCCTCGCATGCCCAGCACCATCTGGTTGTTCAGGATGACGCCGCTGCCGATGCCGGTGCTGATCGTCACATAGACCAGGTCCTTCAAACCGCGCCCGGCGCCGTAGCGTTGCTCGCCCAACGCGGCCAGATTGGCGTCGTTGCCGATGGCGACCGGCAATTGCAGGCGCTGATGCAGGATGTCGCGCAGCGGAATGTCGATCCAGCCGGTCAGATTGGGCGGGCACATCACCACGCCAATGAACGGGTCGAGCGGGCCGGGAGAGGCTACTGCAACGGCCTTGACGGGCGACTGGCCGGCGTCCGGCATCACCTGTTGGATGGACTCGACGATGCGGTTGATGACCGCCTCCGGCCCTTCATCGGCCAGCGTGAGTTGCTTATGGCGCTTGAGGATGCTGCCTTCACGGTTGCACAGTGCGGCGCGGATGTTGGTGCCGCCCAGATCGACAGCGATGACGGTGTGGCGCAGGTCAGTTGACATGCTTCGATTGTAGCCCCGGCTGCTGTGGCGCGCCGATGATTGCCTGATGAACAGCAAAGGGGTCGTGCGCGATGACACTCTGGGCGAACAGGTCGAGCGCGCCGATATCTGAAGACAGGGCATCGGGCCGGCCGCGATCGACGATGCGCGCGATGAATGGAAAACCCGACCAGTCTTCGGTGGGCGCGCCCGGCAATGGGCCAAACAGCGGCGGCATGAGCACGGCGGCGTCGAATGCTTGCAGATCGGCGCGCTCGATCAGCGCGCGCAACACGCCCGCGAACGCGCCGGCCAGTTGATCGTCGAATGCGCGGCCCAGAATCCAGGTGTCTTTGCCGCGCAGGGGCGTGAGACTGACGAAACCCGGCAGGCCGTTCACCTCGAAGCTCAAACCGACGTCGGCATGAGCGGCCAGCAGGTCTTGAAAGTAGTCCGCGCCATGATGCTCGCGGTAACTGAGCGCGGCGCGGCGCAACCCTTCGATTTTGGCGTAATGGCGCGCGCGGGCCAGGCCGAGTTGCGCGTGCGCGTGCGCGATGGATGCGCCGCCGGCCGGCCCGCCGTTCCACATCCATATGAAGTAGCGCGCGTCAGCGTCAGCCTGGTGCGCCTGGCGCGCCCAGTCCAGGGCCGTGCGAAAGTAGTCGCGCATCTGGTCGGCAGTGAATGCAAATGGATCCGGCTCGCGAAAGATCAACACGGCGCACTGGCCATCCCAGCGTGCCGGGTTGCTGCTGGTGACGCAATGATTACCGACTGCGCGGCCAAACACATCGGCGGTGGTCATGCGCAGCGGGTCCGCAAACAAATCGGGTTCGTTGCCTGTACGTGTGTGTATGCGACGTTTAACAGGCCGGCGCGCGCGCAGCGGGTTGAATGCCGCGCCTTCCCAGGTGATGCGATTGGTGACGCGCACAATGTATTGCGTTTCCACGTCGTTCACAGCGCCGAATTGCCGGCTGACCCAGTCGCGCATTGGCTCCGGCGCCAGGCAATAGCCGATTTCCAGTTGCGCGTCAAACAATCGCTCGAAGCGCAATCTGCGCTCTTCTGGCAACTGCGCAATCAGCGCGGGTAAATCCGTGATCTGAGGCATTGCTGCGCTCCACCCAATACGCAACACGTAATGCGCAATATGCGCGCTACATCCTGCGCCCGATGACCAACATGCCGGCTCCCTCGTTGCGCGTGGTCTCGTTGTAGAGCGGGCGCAGGCGGGGTTCGAGGCGTTTGACGACCAGTCGGGCCAGCAAGCCCTGATAGCCGAGCCGGCGCAGGCGCGGCGACACGGCCAGGCTGAACCAGGAGTGCCGGCCAATGCCAAATTCGCCGTTCATGCGATCCCAGGCGGCAGCGGCCTTTGGGGACACGTAGTAGCGCACTTCAGTCAATTGAACGCCGGCGGTTTGAAACAACACCCGCCACTCGTCGGCGGTGTGATAGTGGAAATGCGCCAGCAGCCTGTCCACGCCGGCGGCATAGGCTTCGGCGGCTTGCTTGTTGGGCGCAGTCTTCACGCCGTGCAGCAGGCTGCGAAACTGGTCGCTGGGCACGGTGAGCGCCAGCAGGCCGGCGGGTCGCAGCACGCGCGCCAGCTCAGGCAGCACGTTTTGTGGATCGGGGATGTGTTCAATGACCGAATTGGCGTAGACGCTGCCGAAGCTGCCGGCGCGATAGGGCAGGGCGTGCCCGTCGGCGAACTGCACGCCGAGCGGATACACGCCGCTGTCGCGCGCCGAGGGCAATTCCCCCGCCGCAATATCGCAGCCGAACACGTCTGGCTGTTTGCCAAACACTGCGTCGCTGAACAGACCGTCGCCACAGCCAAAGTCGAGCAGCGGCGCCGGGAAGTCCAGCGCAGCCAAAGCCCTGGCCTCGATGGCGCGCCAGAGGGCGACCGGCGGCGCAAACCAGTAGCGGTTAAGAAAATCCTTGAGAAAATCGCGCTCGCGGCGGACGCGCAGGGTGGGCGGCGGGCCGTTGAAGTCGGGCATCGTCATCGGGCGCATTATACGGGTGACAGCGATGTCGGGATGCCGTGCTAAGCGCCAGGTGGCGCCGGTGACACGTCACCAGATGTCGGGCGTCAATCGTCTGCCGTCTGTCGTCTGTCGTCTGTTGTCTCGTTTGACAGCGCCCGGCAGTGTGTTAGAATCCGCCTGCTCATTGTGGGCCTGTGGCGCAGTTGGGAGCGCGTCTCAATGGCATTGAGAAGGTCAGGGGTTCGAATCCCCTCAGGTCCATGTTTCGTTCCTTGACAACAGAACAGAAACACGCCGTCGGAAGTAGTAGACCATCCCCGCAGCGAGTTGGGAAAGTGAGGTGCAAGCCCAGCGTGCGCCACATGGGGAGCGCAACAGGTTGAACTCGTCTGGCAGTTTTGGATTTTAGATTCTGGATTTCGGATTTCAGACGGTAGTCTCCGAATTGAGCGCCTCATCCCAAATCCAAAATCACAAGTCCAGGATTGGCGTGTCGGCTTGCGCCCGTTAGCGCGCGATCGAGGCAGGAGCAGCCGGTGAGGCTGTTTCTGCGAATCAGGGTGGCACCACGGGCCCACTCGTCCCTGAGCGGATGAGTGGGCTTTTTTTATTGTGGGCGATAGGATCACACAATGGCAGATCGATACATACCTCAAGAGATTGAACCCAAATGGCAGGCGCGTTGGGAAGCGGACGCGCTGTACAAAACCGGCCCAGCCGACAGCCGGCCTAAATACTACATTCTCGACTTTTACCCTTACCCGTCCGGTGAGGGCATGTCGGTCGGTCATGCGCGCAACTATGTGCCCACCGATGTGATTGCCCGCTACTACCGCATGAAGGGCTACAACGTCCTGCACCCGATGGGATTCGACGCCTTTGGCCTGCCCACCGAGAACGCGGCCATCAAACTCAAGGTGAATCCACACATTCTGAACGAGCGCTATTCCGCCAACTATGTGCGGCAGTACAAGCTGATGGGGCTGAGCTATGACTGGTCGCGCCTGATCAACAGCGCCCACGCTGATTACTATCGCTGGACGCAGTGGATCTTCCTGCAACTGTTCCACTCGTGGTACGACCCGCGCCTGAACCGGGCTGCGCCAATCGCCGATCTGGAGCGCGAGTTGTCGGAGCGGGGGGCGCAGGCAATCTTTGACTACATCGACACGCACGCCGAGCATGTGGGCGCAGTGACCAAAGGCGCGCCGGTTGTTTCTGCCGCGCAGTGGAACGCCATGAGCCGGCGCGAGAAAAACGCCTACCTGATGAACTTCCGCCTGGCCTTCCGCGCCGAGAGCGTGGTCAACTGGGACCCGGTGGACAAGGTGGTGGTGGCCGATGAGGAAGTGGAAGGCGGTCGCGCCTGGCGCAGCGGCGCGCTGGTCGAGAAGAAGGTCATCAAGCAATGGTTCTTCCGCATCACGGCTTATGCCGAGCGGCTGGCCAACGATCTGGACACGGTGGACTGGCCGGAGCGGATCGTCAAGATGCAGCGCAACTGGATCGGCAAGAGCGAAGGCGCGGAGGTCGATTTCGAGATTTTGGATTTCGGATTGCCGATTGCTGACCCATCCAAAATCGAAAATCCAAAATCAAAAATCCGCGTTTTCACCACCCGGCCCGACACGCTGTGGGGCGCCACCTTCATGGTGTTGTCGCCGGAACACCCGCTGGTGGCCGAGCTGACCAGCCCCGACCGGCGCGCCGAAGTCGAAGCCTATGTGGCGCAGGCCAAAGCCAAGACGGAAGAGGAGCGCACAGCCACAGAAAAAGAGAAGACCGGCGTGTTCATCGGCGCATACGCCATCAACCCGGTCAACGGCAAACGCATCCCGATCTGGATCGCGGACTATGTGTTGATGGGCTATGGCACCGGCGCGATCATGGCCGTGCCGGCGCACGACGAGCGCGACTTCGCCTTTGCCCTGAAGTTCGGCCTGCCGATCATCCCGGTGATCGATCGGCCCGATCGTGTGGCGAAGAGCATCGCGCTCCCCGGCTCGATGGAAGAGCGCTTCCGGGCAGAACTGGAGCAGGCCGGCGTTGAGTTTTACGCTGCGCCGGTGGACGACGCCGGCGAAGGGCTGTTCGTCACCCTGCGCGGCGACGAGCAGATCGAGCGGTATGTGGAGATGGCGCGGCGGCGCCTGAAGCCGGGCTGCTGGAATGCGGTTGTCGGCGCGCGCTGGCTGTTCATCTTCCAGGATGGCGTCGAGGAACTGGATTCGGTGGAAGCCGATGCGCGCATTCTGGCGCGCTGTCAGGCGCTCTACCCGCCGGCGCGCGACAGCCGCACTGTCCTGGAAATGCTGAATAGCGCGCCGTTCTACCGCGATGTGTTGTTCCACGCCGAGTATGGGACGATGATTCACTCCGGCGCGTTCAGCGGCACGTCGGGCGATGCGGCCCGGCAGCGGGTTACGGCGTGGCTGGCCGAGCAGGGAATGGGACAGCGCCGGGTGAACTACCGCATCCGCGCCTGGCTGATCAGCCGGCAGCGATACTGGGGCACGCCGATTCCGATCATCCACACGCCAGACGGTGAAGAGGCGCTCGATCCGAGCGAGCTGCCGCTGCGCCTGCCGGAGGTGGAGAACTATGAGCCGACTGCGACCGGCGAATCGCCGCTGGCCAACATTGCGGAGTTTGTCAACACGCCGCGCGGCCGGCGCGAAACGGACACGATGGCGACGTGGGCCTGTTCGTCGTGGTACTACCTGCGCTTCAGCGACCCGCACAACGATCAGGCGCCCTTCAGCCAGCAGGAAGTCTCCTACTGGCTGCCGGTCGATATGTACGTCGGCGGCGCCGAGCACGCGGTGCTGCACCTGTTGTACGCCCGCATGTGGACCAAAGTGCTCTACGACCTGGGGCATGTGCCCTTCATCGAGCCTTTCAAAGCGTTGCGCAATCAGGGCATGATCCTGTCGCCGCAAAAGAAGGTGGACGAAAAGGGGCGCGAGTACTTCGAGAAGATGAGCAAGTCGAAGGGCAATGTCATCACGCCGGATGAGGTGGTGGCCGAGTACGGCGCTGACGCTCTGCGCGGCTATGAGATGTTCATCAGCGATTTCTCGCAGACGGTGCCGTGGAACACGCAGGGCGTGCCCGGCGTGCGGCGCTGGCTGGATCGTGTGTGGCGCATTGTCCTGGCGCCGGAGGAGGACAAGGGCGCGCCGGTGGCGTATACGGCGCGCGAGCTGCGGCGCGTTGCGCATCAGACGATTCTGAAGTTCGAGAAGGACATCCGCGACTTCAGCTTCAACACGATCATCGCGGCGTTGATGGAGTTCACCAATGTGTTGTACAAGGCGCGCGACGCCGGCCTGGCCGGCTCAGCCGAATGGAACGAGGCGATTGACATCCTGCTCAAGCTGATCGCCCCGGTTGCGCCGCACATGGCCGAAGAACTCTGGATGCGTCTGGGGCGCCCTTACAGCATCCATCAGCAGCCCTGGCCGGTCGCCGACGAGCAGGCCGCCAGAGAAGAGGAGATCACGGTTGTAGTGCAGGTGAACGGCAAGGTGCGCGACCGCATTACTGTGCCAGCCGGCGCTGACGAGGAGACGGTGAAGCAGGCCGCTCTGGAAAGCAACGGCGCGCGCAAATCGCTGAACGGCAAACAGCCCCGCCAGGTCATCTACGTGCCGGGCCGGCTGGTCAGCATTGTGGCGTGACCAAACGCATCCCTGTCTTGCGGGGCGCAACATCGCGCGAAAGCGCGCAGCCGTTGCGCCCGCGCCTCAAGCAGCGTGTTCGTGTTGTCCCTCACCAGCGCGAGACAAAGCTCGACCACGAGCGGGAGGCGCCGGCCAGCCGGACCAGCGCGGGTTGAATCAATAGCAGCAGCGCCGGCGCCGCAAACAGCCCCATCGCCCCAAACACCACCAGCCCGACCAGCGGGCCGGACCAAAACAGCACATTGGCCACACTCTCGCCGATCCAGGTGACGATGTAAGCCAGAACAGGCAACATCGCGTGTCGATGTGGCGTTGTCGGGCGTTTGGGGGCGCCGGGCGCCCGCCGCAGCCGGCCGTTTGTGTGTTCCATTGCTCCCCACACCAGGTAGATCAGAAAAGAGGTCATGAGCCAGCCGGCAAAATTGCTGAGCGGAACACCGAAGTAAGGCCCGCCATCCGGCCAGGTCCAGTATCCGCTGGCCACCATGCGCGGATCGAGGCTGAGGTCCCAGGCCGTCATCGCCAGCGCGCCCAGCGCCGCGCGAATCGCCAGCGCGACCCTGCGTCTGGCTTGAAGTCGCGTCGGCGCCAATCGGTTGAACAGAAAGCCGGTGGTGACGTAAGCGGGGTACAACACCATGAACCAGGCGACCGGGATAATCAGCGGCACCAGGCCAAAAGCCTTTGGCCCCAGGTGTTCGGCGTAGGTATAGCGCCCGAAGGGAAATCCTGTCGCCACCCCCAGCGCCTCGGAGGATAGCGTAATAAGGAACGCGCTGCCGGCCAGAGTCAGGCCGGCGAGCCACCCCCGCATCTCAATCAAATGCGCGAGTGAAAACGCGCAAAAAAAGACGACCGTCAGGATCGTCATCGAGTGCAGCCATTGTCCGACGCTGATCAACGTGATCGCGCTGTACAGCGCCATCGCCGCGAGATAGAGCACAAACAAATACGAGCTTGGCCGGATAAAACGTTCTTCGGTGGCGCTGGCGGCACTTTTCATGGTCTGAGATGGAGCGGTCAAGCGATGCGCCGAAGGCGGCGCGCGCTCGCTTCAACTGGGTATGGGTATGGATATGGGTGTGGGCCGGTCAGTCATGACGTGCGGTCAACGAGGCGGGCCGGTCAAAGGCTGGATGTTCGGAAAGCGCTGGCTGGCGGCAGTTGGGCAATTCGCCGATAGATGCCGGGGATGCGCGCCAGCTTTTCCAGGTTGGTCAGATGAGCGCGCCGGGTGAAGACATCGAAATCGTTGTCCACGATGCGCCCCAGAATGCCGCGATAGAGCCAGAGGGCGGCGCCGACCGCCAGCCGGCCTTCTGGCCGGAGACAGGCAATCGCTTGCCAGTTCGCGTCGTAGAGCGCATGGGCGCGCTCGATTTCAAACCGCATCAGCGCTTTGAAGCGATCATCGTTGACGCCGGCTTGCAGATCCGCCTCGCTGTAGTTGAAGCGGCGCAAGTCTTCGAGCGGCAAGTAGATTCGCCCGCGCGCCAAGTCTTCGCCCACATCACGCAAGATGTTGGTCAGTTGCAGCGCAACCCCCAGTTCGGTAGCGGCCGCATGCGCCGCTGCCACTACTTGCGGACTCTGGTCGAACAGGCCGATGATGTGCATGCTCACCAGGCCGACGGTGCTGGCAACGCGGTAGCAGTATACCCTCAGATCGGCGAAGGTTTCATAGCGCCGAATCGTCAGGTCCATGGCGCAGCCGTCGATCAACTCTTCGATCAAATGGTGCGGGATGCTGTAACGATCGCGCGTTTGCGCCCAGGCATACAGCACCGGGTGGCGCTGCGCGCGCGCCGGCAGCCGCGCCTGAAGGCGCCATTCATTCAAATCCTGGGCGTGTCGGCGCTCCGGCGCATCAACCAGATCGTCCGTCAACCGGCAGAAGGCATAGAAAGCGCGAATCGAGCGGCGCGCCTCTGCGGGCAGGAAAGCAGTGCTCAGATAGAACGATTTCGACGATTCGCGCGTCAGGTCAGCGCAATATTGGTAGGCAAACTGACTTTCTGGAGGTTGATCCAGGCTGCGCAGACCTGCGTCGCTTCGGCGAATCATGCTTTCACATTCTATACCAGGGAATGCCTGTAAACTGATGGATTCCAGGCGCGCCCCCGGGGCTTGCGCGCGGTTCATTGTGTCAGTTGACATGCCAACTCTTGTCCCGGACGATTAGCGCGTTTGTGTGATTCGCTGGAGCGTTACACCATGAGTCCATATCTTACAAAAACAGTCTACAGGCATAAGTGAGTGATCCCTTAGGCCAGGCCAAGAAGTCATTAGGATGGTGGAGGGCAACCGGCAGGCTGCGCTAGTTGACAGGTTAAGCCGATGTTATACAATCAGATCACTGCTGACCGGATAACCTGATGCCTGGGCGGCAACATTGCAGTTGAGCGCCGTTCAGGCCGGGTCAGCGTCAACCAGGCAATGCTGAAGGTGAATACCAAAATACCTGAGTTCGAGCATTCAGAAAGCAAGGCACGTTATGCGCCCGCGTAACGTGCCTTTTGTTTTCCCTAACTTCGGAGGATGAAATGATGGACTCGAGTCACATCGGCAAGAGAGAAAAGGCGCGCCGTTATGCTCAGGAGCGCGACAGGTTCAAGTTCCTCAACTTCCAGGTTGCTGTGCGCGGTGACAACGGCGATTATCTGGTCACCTATGACCACGGCAAGTGGTACTGCAACTCGGAGTATTTTCAAAAGCACGGCTACGACAGTCACACGATGGCCGTCGAGGAATTGCTGAGCGACATGCTTGCAAAGCCCGAAGCCGAGCCTCAGCCCTGACGCCATAGCGAAGCCTTGTGGCGCTTGATCGGGAGGTGCGCTGCCGTGCGCCTCCCGATTGTTTTTCAAGGCGCAGGCCGGGCGAACCCGATCAGCGCGCGATCGGCCGGGTGGGGAAGGCCGGCTTGTTCATGCTAATATCAGCGTTGTGTATATCGGCAGTCGCAAACGGCGCAACCGGGGCAACGGCATCGCGTGGTTTGTGCTCTTTCTGATCGGCGCGATCCTGCTCGGCGGATATGCGATTGTTCAAGAACGTTTGGGGCGGGGCGTGAGGCTGGGCAGCGCCGATACGACGCCGTTGCCAACGGTGACCCCCACGCGCGCGGTCGAAGACTTCGTGGCTCTGGCCCAGCAGGCATACCAACAAGGCGACTACCGCTCCGCCATCAGTTTCTACGAGCAGGCTGCCCGGCGCCGCCCGAATGACGCCCGGTTGTATGCCGAGCCTGCCCGGCTCATGGTGTTTCTGGGCCAGCCGCCAAAGGCCGAGAAGCGCGCCCGCAAGGCGTTGGAGATCGATCCATCCAGTGCGCTGGCGCGCGCTGTGCTTTGCATGGCGCTGGACTGGCAGGGCCGGGTGGCAGAGGCGCTGGCCGAATGCCGGGCTGCTGTTGAGATGGACCCCAACAGCTCCATTGCCCGCGCTTATCTCTCAGAAGCGCTGACTGACAGCGGCAATTTCGGCAGCGCGCGAGACGAAGCCCGTCGGGCGCTGGATCTCGATCCACAGAATGCCGATGCCATGCGCAATCTGGGCTACTCCTACGAGATAGCCGGCGACTACGGCCAGGCCATTTACTACTACGAAGAGGCGCTCAAGCTCAACCCGAAGATGCCTCACGTCCTGATCGCCATCGGGCGGGCCTATACCATTCTGGGGCAGCCGCCGAAATCCGTGTTGTACTACAAGCGCGTGATTGAAATCGACCCGCAGCATGCCGAAGCCTACGATCGCATGGGCGGCGCATACATCGCCATCGGCGAGTACGATCTGGCCCGCGAGGCGCTGAACAAAGCGATCGAACTCGATCCGCTGCGCCCAAGCGCGTTTGCCCGGCGGGGCTTGTTGAATTTCCAGCAGCGCCGATACGAAGGCTCCGTAGACGACTATGTGCGCGCCATCACCACCAGCCAGATCGTGAGCGCAACGATCACCGCTGCCGATTACCTCTACCTCGGTTTCGCTTATCAGTGGACTGACCGCTGCGACGAGGCAATCCAGGCATGGAATCAAGCCATCGCCCAGGCGCCGGGCGACGAAGGCATCGCCCAGAACGTGGCGGTCGGCCTCAGAAGGTGCGGCCGATAAGGTGGGTCGAGTACAATCGCCGGCATGACTCGGGCTGAGACGCGCACGGTGATCGCGCCATTGTTGACCACCGCGCCTGCTGACGCAGTGGCCGCTTACTTTGCGCTCGAACATGACGCCCGGCGCACGCGCCTGATTGTTCGCGCCGACGCCGCAGGCCAGGTGCGCGCCTTCGTCGCCGTATGCCAGACCGGCATGGATTTGTTCCGGCCGCTGGTGGTCGCGCGCGGCGACGACCCGGCCGCCTTGCGCGATGCGCTGCGCGAGGCGCTTGCGCCGGGCCGGCAATACCTGTTCAGCATTCCCCCCTCCGTCCGGCCCGATCTGGAAGCGGTGGCGCACTTGCATGGAGAGATCATGGCGGCCACCTTCGCGCTTCAGCGCGTCGACTTCAAGCCGGTGGTGAACATCCTGGTGCAGACAAGCCGCACCCCAGACGGCCAGTTGCGCGCTTCCATCCCGGCGCGCAGTGAGGGACTTGCCGCTGAAGCCGGCACTTCGTGGATCTCCAGCCGTTACGCCGAGGTGTTCGTCAGCGTGGCTGAATCGCTGCGCAATCGTGGCCTGGGCAGATCGGTGGTGTCAGCCGTCAGTGCGCAAGTGCTCGACATGGAACGCGTGCCGCTCTACATGACTGCCGAAGGTAACGCGCCCTCGCGCCGGCTGGCGCTGGCGCTGGGCTATCATGACACCGGCGCCAGGGAGCTAACCGGCGCCTGCGCGAGGCGGTAGCGGGGAAGGAGTTGCCCATGAACCGGTGGTTCACCACAGCGGATGAAAATGCCGCACCCGGTGGCATGACCGGGCTTGTGGGCGCATTTTCACTGGAGCAGGGAAGAAGGAAAGGATCAAGGAAGAAGGTTGGATTCCTGTCCGGGTTGGCCCGCGATACGCAATACGGAATACACAATACGTTCTACGCCACATGTAATGCTAATGCCGTTGAAGAGGAGTGCAAGGAGATATGTCAAAACGTCGTGAATTGATCGAGCGCCGCCGGGAGCAGGAACGCAAGCAGACAGTGACCCTGCTTGTCGTCATCGGAGTGATCGCCGTATTGTTGATCGGCGGCGCGATCGCGCTGAGCGTGGCGCAAAGCCAGAGTTCAGCGACGCCGGTGGCTGTGGCGACCAAAGCGCCGCCGGCCAACGTCGAGCCAAATTCGCGGGCCTGGGGGCCGGCCGACGCCCCAATCAAGGTTCTCGAGTTCATCGACTATCAGTGCCCGGCATGCGGCGTTCAGGCTCGCCAGTATGAGCAGGGCATCATCGACGCCTTTGCCGCCACCGGCAAGGTGCGCTATGAAGTCCACAGCCTGACGTTCGTTGGCCCCGAGTCGCGCAATGCCGCCATCGCATCGCTGTGCGCCATGGATCAAAACCGATTCTGGGATATGCATATCTCCACCTTCGTCAATCAGTCCGGCGAAAACCAGGGCGCCTTGTCAGCCGGCCGTCTGCGCGAGATCGCGGAAAAGCTCGGCCTGGACATGGCCGCCTATGACCAGTGTGTGGGTTCGGGCAAGTTCGATCAAACGCTCAAAGACGATAGCGCGCTGGCCAACCAGTATGGCGTGAACAGCACGCCGTCCTTTGTCGTCAATGGCAAAGTGTATTCGGGCATTCGCACGGCTGACGACCTGCGGCGCATTTTTGCCGAACTGGCGCCGCAGATAGATCTGGGTCAGTAGCCCCCTGACACAGCGCGACCAGGCATCAAACAGCCGCCAGCCGGCAGCGCCAGCCGGCTGGCGGCGCTGCGCTTTTCGAAAGTTTAAGTTTCCCCGCCCGCAAATTTAAGATTCTTAACCTTGCGCGCCGATGCAAGTGTGCTATTAGGTGTAGGATAAAGATGAAACAGCGCGCGACTGACACTGCGCCGGCGCGCGGGCAGTCGCAGGAGGGTGATGAGATATGACGGGCAACAGGCATGACGGAGCGGCGCAGGCGCGCACGCGCCGTCCAGATAAGTGGGCCACCGTGTCCGACGCGCAGTGGGACGACTGGCGCTGGCAGTTGTCGAATCGCCTCAATTCCTGCGAGGACCTGGCGGAGATCATTCACCTGACTCGTGATGAAGAAGCTGGTCTGCGCGCCGAGGGTAAATTCCGCGTCGATATCACGCCGTACTTTGCGTCGCTGATTGATCCAGACGACCCGGACTGCCCGGTGCGTCAGCAGGTGATTCCCCGCGCCGGCGAACTGGAAGGCTTTGAGGCCATGATGCGCGACTCGCTGGCTGAGGATCAGCACTCGCCGGTGCCCGGTCTGGTGCATCGCTACCCCGATCGGGTGTTGATGCTGGTGACGACGCAGTGCGCTTCATATTGCCGCTATTGCACGCGCAGCCGCATTGTGGGCGATCCGCACGCCACCTTCAGCCGGCAGCAACACGACGCCCAGATCGACTATATCCGTCGCACCCCGCAGGTGCGCGATGTGCTGCTCAGCGGCGGGGACCCGCTCACCCTGCCGCACAAGGTGCTGGAGGATCTGCTGCGCCGGCTGCGCGAGATTCCGCATGTCGAGATCATCCGCATCGGCTCGCGTGTGCCGGTCTTCCTGCCCCAGCGCATCACCGACGAGCTGGTGGACATGCTGCGCCAGTATCATCCGCTGTGGATGAACATACACGTCAATCATCCGAAGGAAATCACGCCGGAACTGGCGCGCGCGTGCGCTAAACTGGCCGACGCCGGCATCCCGCTCGGCAACCAAAGCGTGCTGCTGGCCGGCGTGAACGATCACCCCGACACGATCAAGAAGCTGTGCCACGAGTTGGTGAAGATTCGCGTGCGCCCCTACTATCTGTACCAGTGCGATCTGGTGCAGGGCAGCGGCCATTTCCGCACCACCATCGCCGCCGGCCTGGAAATCATGGAAGCCCTGCGCGGCCACACCAGCGGCTATGCGATCCCGCTTTACACTGTCGATCTGCCCGGCGGCGGCGGCAAGGTGCCGGTGTTGCCGAACTACCTCATCAGCCAGTCGCCCGACCGGGCGGTGTTCCGCAACTTCGAAGGTTACATCTCCACCTATGTGCAGCCAACCGACTACAAGCGCCCCCGCCGCACGCGCTGGACAGCCGAGCCGACCGAGGAGCCGGGCCAGAAGGGCGTGTCGTCGCTGCTGGCTGGCGAGGGCATGACCATCAAGCCGGAAGGATGGACCGGCACGCACATGCGCGGCCGCGCCGTTGAGGAATGGGTCAACGAGCACGACGCGCTGGAAAAGATCGACCAGACGCCCAATGTGCAGGTCGTGTCAGGTGGCAATGGCCACACGCCGGTGTGGCAACAGGCGAATTAGGTAGGCAGCAGTAGAGACGCACCGCCGTGCGTCTCTACAAAATGGACGATTACGCGCCGTATTTGGCCAGCCGGCCGGCGTGCGCCAGCGCCAGTGTCATGATGTCGGTGGCGCGGAACGTGCCCAGGCCGCCGGTCGAAGCCTCGCGCTCGCCGAACACCACGCTGCGGTCGCGGCGCGCTGTGGCCGGCGCCCACAACAACAGCGGCACTGCATGCCACGAATGTGACCTGAGCTGGCTGGGCGTGCTGTGGTCGCCGGTGATAATGAGCACATCCGGCTTGAGCGCCATCAGGGTGGGCAGGGCGGCATCCACTTCCTCGATCACTTTCATCTTGGCGTCGAAGTTGCCGTCTTCACCGCGCGAGTCGGTGTATTTGATGTGGATGAAGAGGAAGTCGTAATCGTTCCACACCTGCCCGGCCACCTCAAACTCTTCCTGGGCGTTGTGGGCATGATGCTGGATGGGCGCCATGCCAACCAGCGCGGCCAATCCGCGATACATCGGGTAGACGGTAATTGCGCCGGCGCGCAGACCGTATACCTCCTTGTACTGCGGCAGACTGGGATATTTGGCGAAGCCGCGCAGCGTCATGCCGTTGGCCGGCTTGTCGTCGCGGATGACAGCCGTGGCTCTGGCAATCCACTCGTTGAACAGCCGGGCGGCGCGCTCTGAAGCAACATCCTGGGCTGTCACCGGCAACGGGGCGGCGCCGGTGCGCTGCGGGTCAGTCTCCGACAGGTTGCCGCCCAGTCCCTCGCCGCGCATGACCACGACGAAGCGATAGTCCTGCACCGGCTCCATAAAGAATTCCACGCCCGGCTCGGGGTGATTGATGCCGGCGGCGTTGATCTTCCTCACCAGTTCGGCGCACTTCTCGGTGGGGATGCGCCCGGCGCGCCGGTCAGTGATCAGGCCGTTGGCGTCGAGCGTGCAGAAGTTTCCGCGCGCGCACACGTCCTTGTCCGTCACCGGAAAGCCGATGCCAACCGCTTCGAGCACGCCGCGCCCGATCTCATATTCCAGCGGGTCGTAGCCGAACAGGCCGAGGTGGCCGGGGCCGCTGCCGCCGGTGATGCCGATGTCCACCGGATAGTGTTGGCCCAGGCAGCCTTCCATCGCCAGGCGGTCCATGTTTGGGGTGTGGGCCGCTTCCAGCTCGGTCTGGTCGTCGGTTGGGCGAGGCAGCCCGCCCAGCCCGTCGAGCACCAGCAGCACGATTTTGGTGTTGGCCGGCTGGATCAGTTCTTTCAGCAATTTGAAGTTTGCCATGTCAGAAGCTCTTGTGAATGGGTTTTGGATTCGAGCAGCGCAATTGTACGTGAAGCCGGCTGCTTATAATCCCGGCATGATTTTCCTCAAGTTGGGCGGCTCGCTCATCACCGACAAGACGCGCGACAACACGCCACGCCCCGAGGTCATTGCGCGCCTGGCGCAGGAACTGGCCGGCGCCCTGCCTGCGTTGCAAACGCCGCTCCTTCTAGGCCACGGCAGCGGCTCGTTTGGTCATGCGGCGGCGCGCCGGTATGGCACGCGGGCCGGCTGGCGCGACGCGGAAAGCTGGCGCGGGTTTGCGGCGGTGTCGGTGGCGGCGGCGCGGCTCAATCGCATCGTGGCCGACGCGCTGCACGATGCCGGCGTGCCGGTGTTCAGCGCGCTGCCCTCGGCTTCGGCGCGCTGCCAGGACGGCGCGCTCATCTTCCTAGACACGCGCCCGATTCGCCGGGCCGCGCAGAACGGCATTGTGCCGCTGGTGATGGGCGATGTGGCGATGGACGAGGCGCGCGGCATGACCATCGTTTCCACCGAAGAGGTGTTTGCGTATCTGGCGCGCGACTTCGCCGGCGATCCCGCTTTGCGGGTGACGCGCATTTTGCTGGCCGGCGAAACGGAAGGCGTGTATGCCGGCGGCGATCCGTCCCGCGTCATCCCGCGCATCACGCCGGCCAACTGGGAGGCGGCGCGGGCCGGCGTGGGCGGCTCGCGCGGCGCCGATGTCACCGGCGGCATGGCCTCCAAAGTGCAAGACATGCTGCGACTGGTGAACGAGCACCCCGGCCTGACCGCCTGCATTTTCTCCGGCCTGACAGCGGGCAATGTCGCCCGCGCGCTGGCCGGCGAGCCGGTGGGCACCATTGTTGCCGGTGATTTGTAGGCGCCTGGGGCGTGATCATGGGTGCGGGGTGATCGTCATCGTAGAGACGCACGGCCGTGCGTCTCTACAATCACGGTTGAAAAAATCCGTCCTCTGTCCATTTGGCCGGGTTGTTGATGATGTAGGTTGCGATTCGTTGGTATTCGCCGGCATTGCGGATGATGTGATCGTGGAAACGGGTTTGCCATACCGCTGCGCCAGGGGTATGGCGCTGTTCGTTAATGCGTTTTGTTGTCGCTGATTTGAATCCCGCCACAAACGACGATATCGACCGTGACGCGCGATATGCCACGCCTACCACGTCGCCGCCGTGCGTCCGCACCACGTCACCATCCGTTTTCACAATCCGCACAATGCCATGAATATGGTTGGGCATGATGACGTAGACATCGCATTGCAATTCCTGGCGTAAGGTGAACGATCTCTCCCATTCCTCGCGCACGATGTCGCCCAGGGGTGATAACATCATCTGGCCTGCGCGCACTGCTCCAAATAGATGCGCGCGATCTGCCGTGCAGATGGTGATGAAATAAGCGCCGGGGGCAGCGTAATCCCACCAGCTGGCTCGCGCTGAGGGAATGCGATATTTGTTCTGGAACTTTTCGGATGGGCTGCTTGAGTGGATCATAGGAATGTATTATCAGGCTGTGACGGTTGGCGAGCAGCGGCAAATAGCGCAGGTGAATCATGATGAGTAGCAGAGTGATGCCACCCCGGCTGACTTTCTGGTGGATGCTTGTTATTTTGATGGTGGCGCTGGCAACGATAGCGCCGGCGACAGCGCGCGCCATCTCTCCAACTGACGGCGCCGGCGCAACGTCCATCTACCGCGTGTTCGTGCGCAACATCGATGATACCCGCCGGCTGCTCGACGCCGGCTGGGATGTCGTCGAGGCGCGCGGGCCGGATTACCTGTTGATCGTCGGCGATGCGGCGGACGCCGACGCGCTGCGCCGGCAGGGTTTCACCGTTGAGCGCGTGGAATCTGCCGGCGACCGGCTCGCCCCCTTCACGTTCTATAGCGGCTATCGCACCGTCTTTGAGCATTACCAGCATCTCGACGCCGTAGCCGCCGCCTATCCGCACCTGGCGCGCGTGATCGACTACGGCGACTCGTGGCGCAAGACAACCAATCCGACCGATCCCCACGACTTGAAAGCCATCTGCATCACCCGGCTGCGCCCCGGCGACTGTGCGCTGGATCCGAACACCGACAAGCCGCGCTTCCTGTTGATCGCGGCGATCCATGCCCGCGAACTGACCACCTCGGAGATGGCCTGGCGCTGGATCGATTACCTGGTGGCCGGCTATGGCAGCGATCCCGACGTGACCTGGCTGTTGGATCATCAGGAGATGTGGGTGATTCCAGTCGCCAATCCAGATGGCCGCTTCATCGTCGAGACTTCGAACATGTGGCAGCGCAAGAACGCCAACACCATGCACTGCCCGTCCGGCGCGTTTGGCGTCGATCTGAACCGCAATGCGAGTTTTGCCTGGGGCGGCACCGGGTCGAGTGGCTATGCGTGCGATGAGACCTATCGCGGGCCGGCGCCGGCTTCGGAGCCGGAGGAATATCACCTCGAGGCGTTGATGCAGCAGTTGTTCCACGATCAGCGCGGCCCGCTCATCACCGACACCGCGCCGTTGACCACCAGCGGGGTGATGCTGACGCTGCACAGCTACAGCAATCTCGTCTTGTTGCCCTGGGGCTGGGTGCAGTGTTCGTATGGATCGCCTTGTCCGCCCAGTTTGCGCGCCCCCAACGACGCCGGCCTGCGCGCGCTGGGCTTTCGCATGAGCCACTTCAACGGCTACAACACCGGCCAGGCGGCGGAACTGCTGTACTGGGCCGACGGCACGACCGATGACTGGGCCTACGGCGCGCTGGGCATCCCGGCCTACACGTTCGAGATCGGGCCGGCAGGTGGCGCGTGCGGCGCTTTTCATCCTGACTATGCCTGCCAGGACAGCCTGTTCTGGCCGCAGAACCGGGGCGCGTTCCTGTACGCGGCCAAAGCGGCCCGCCAGCCCTACGCGCTGTCGCACGGCCCGTCGGCGCTGTCGCTGACGCTGGGCCTGTCCGGCACGCTGCTGACCATCGCGGCGACGATCGACGACACCACGCTGGGCGTCGCCGGCTTCGACCGGCCGGCTGCGCAAGCCATCAGCGCCGCCGAGGTGTACATCGATGCGCCGCCGTGGGCCGGCGGCGTTCCCATCCCCATGACGGCGCAGGATGGCAGTTTCGATGCGGCATCGGAGCGCGTTGTGGGTGTGCTCGATGCCGGCAGCCTGACTCTGGGCCGGCATATCATCTTCGTGCGCGGGCGCGACGCCGACGGCAACTGGGGGCCGGTGACAGCGATGTGGGTGAATCGCTCTATACTGCCGGCTGTTTATCGATGACCCGCGCGTGAAGGCAGGTTCTGTGACAGCCGGCGGCGCGCTGCCGTGGAGAGACTTATGCTGACCAGGCTCATCATTCGCAATTTCAAAAGATTCAGAGACGCCGAGATCGAGCTGGGCAGCCCGGTGATTTTTATCGGCCCCAATAACTCTGGCAAAACAACTGCGCTTCAGGCGCTTGCGCTCTGGGACATCGGTTTGAGGCGGTGGAGAGAAAAGCGCGCCGGCAGGCCGGAGGCCACCAAACGGCCAGGCGTGACGATTAACCGGCGCGATCTGGTCGCGGCGCCTGTGCCCGGCGCGAATCTCCTCTGGCGTGACCTGCACGTGCGCGAGATGGATCGCGCGGAGGCGAAGCTTCAGACGCGCAACATTCTGATCGAGATCATCGTCGAGGGAGTTGAAGAAGGGCGACCCTGGCAATGCGGATTGGAATTTGACTACGCCAACGAGGAGTCTTTCTATTGCCGCCCGCTGCGCCTGGGCGACGCAAAAGATGCGCCGCGTATGCCCATCCCGGACGAAGCCGCCAATGTGCGGGTTGCTTTTCTGCCGCCGATGTCCGGCATGGCTGCCGATGAGACGCGCCTGGACGCCGGCGCCATCAACGTGCGCATTGGCGAAGGGCGCACGGCGGAAGTGCTGCGCAATTTGTGCTATCGCCTTGTGAGCGACCCCAATGGCGGCGCCGGTCAATGGCGCGCGCTGTGCGAGCAGATTGAACACCTTTTCGGCGTGCGCCTGGATGAGCCGCAATACATTCAGGAGCGCGGTGAAATCGTGATGACCTACCGCGATCAGTCAGGCAGCCGGCTCGATCTATCCTCTTCAGGGCGCGGCTTGCAGCAAACCCTGCTGTTGCTGGCCTATCTGGCGGCCAATCCGCGCTCTGTGCTTTTGCTCGATGAGCCGGATGCGCACCTCGAAATTCTGCGACAGCGCCAGATCTACCAGTTGCTCACCGACAGCGCCCGACGCCAGAACAGCCAGATCATTGCCGCCAGCCATTCCGAGGTGATTCTGAACGAAGCTGCCGACCGCGACATGGTTGTGGCTTTTGTGGGAAAGCCCCATCGAATTGACGACCGGGGCAGCCAGGTTGGCAAAGCGCTGAAAGAGATCGGCTTCGATGAATACTATCAGGCGCAACAAAGAGGCTGGGTACTCTATGTCGAAGGGTCAACTGATCTGGCCATTCTGCGCGCGTTTGCCAGGCGTCTGAATCATCGCGCTCAGCAGGCGTTGGCGTCGCCTTTCGTAAAGTATGTCGGCAATCTGCCGCAGCGCGCGCGCGACCATTTCAACGGTTTGCGCGAAGCCTGGCCCCGGCTGATGGGTTACTCGCTGTGTGACAGCGATGCGCGCCTCCTCTCGACTCCCATGCCGCAATTGAAAGAGTACAAGTGGCGCCGCCATGAAATCGAGAACTATCTGTGGCAACCCGAGACATTGCTCGCTTACGCCGCGGCCATGGGACAGGAAGGGCAGAACGCGCCTTTGTTCGCGTCGCTGTGGCGCGATGCCATGCAGGAATGCCTCGATGATCTGGTTCCGCGCGCGGCCCTGCGCGATCTGAATGATCCGTGGTGGATCGAGACCAAAGCCAGCGATGCGCTGCGCCGAATTTTCGAGGATTTCTTCAGAAGACTGTCCCTGCCGAACCTGCTCAATAAGACAGACTACCATGTTCTGGCACAGTATGTGCCAGACGCTTGCATCGATGATGAAGTCGTGCGCGTCCTGGACGATATCTGCGAAGTGGCCGAATCGGCTGTTGTCGAAAGCGAAGAGTAGCTCTGAGCGGTGTCTATTTCCGATGTTCTTGCTGAGTTGCGCGCCGACCGCGAGTTCATGCGCGATGTGACGGCCTGGGAGCGCGCGCCGGCCCAGCCGGCTCGCCACGCGCCTTTTCCCCCCGCCCTCAACCCGGCGCTGATCGAGGCGTTGAAGCGGCGCAGCATCGAGTCGCTCTACACCCACCAGGCGCAGGCCATCGCCTCGGCCCTGGAAAGCCGGCACACGGCGATCGTGGCCAGCGCAGCCGGCGGCAAATCCCTCTGCTTTCACGCCCCCATCCTCAACGCGCTGCTCGCAGACCGTGATTCCCGCGCGCTGTGCCTCTTCCCCACCAAGGCCCTCGCGCAAGACCAACTCGCCCATTTTCGATTGCTGATTTCTGATTTTGGATTGACAGGCAGCGCCGATTCCAATCCGAAATCCAAAATCCAAAATCCAAAATCCGAAATCGTCAATGTCTACGATGGCGACACGCCGCAGGGCAAACGCGCCGATATCCGCCGCGAGGCGCGCGTCATCCTCACCAACGCCGATATGCTGCATGTCGGCATCCTGCCGCATCACACGCGCTGGGCGGCCCTGTTCAAGAATTTAAGGTTTGTGGTGTTGGATGAGATGCACCTGTACCGGGGCATCTTCGGCAGCCACGTGGCCAACGTGCTGCGCCGGCTGCAACGCCTGTGCGCGTTCTACGGGTCGCAGCCGGCGTTCATCCTTGCCTCGGCCACGACAGCCAACCCGCGCGAGCACGCCGAGACGCTGATCGAAGCGCCCGTGACGGTGATCGACGACGACGGCAGCCCGCACGGCGAGCGGCATGTGTTGATCGTCAACCCGCCCATCATCGACGCCGAACTGGGCCTGCGCCGCAGCAGCCTGCTGGTTGCGCCGGAGATTGCCGCGCGCTTCATCGCCGCCGGCGCGCAGACCATCTGCTTCGCCCGTTCGCGCCAGGACACCGAAGTGCTGCTGACGTATTTGCGGGAGCGAATGGCGCAGGCGACCGGCGCTTCGACAAGCTCCGCTTCGGCAAGCTCAGCGACCGGCGCGGGGGAGACGAGAACAAATCGACAATCGACAATCATCAATCGTCAATTGACAATCGTGGGCTATCGCGGCGGGTATCTGCCCGAAGAGCGCCGGCAGATCGAAGCCGGCCTGCGCGATGGCAGCGTGCGCGGGGTCGTCGCCACCAACGCGCTGGAACTGGGCATCGACATCGGGGAGCTGGACGCCTGTGTGATGCTGGGCTACCCCGGCAGCATCGCCAGCTTCTGGCAGCAGGCCGGGCGCGCCGGCCGCCGGCGCAATGCCTCGGTCGCAGTGATGGTGGCGAGCGCCACGCCGCTCGATCAATACCTGGCTGCCCATCCCGAATACCTGTTCCGGCAATCGCCCGAACACGCGCGCCTTGCGCCGGACAATCTGGGCGTGCTGGCAGCCCATGTTGCCTGCGCCACGTTTGAGCTGCCCTTCACCCAGGGCGACCGGCTGGGCCGCGCCGAGGTGAGCGACCTGCTCGATGCGCTGACTGAAACAGGCGAGATACACGCCAGCGGCGTTTCCTCGCTCCCCCTCTTCTCCCAAACTCAAATCCCAAACCCAGAATCCCAAATCCAAAATCGCTACACCTGGGTCGGCGACGGCTATCCGGCCGATCGTGTCAGCCTGCGCGGCATCGGCGAGCGGGTCATCATTGTCGAGCCGGGCGAGCACGCCGGCCAGCCGCACGACCGCCTGATCGGCGAGACCGGGCGCGCGGTTGCGCCGGCGCGGGTGCATCCGGGCGCCATCTATCTGCATCAAGGCCAGACGTATCAGATCACGCATCTGGACTGGGAAGCGGGCCGGGCCAGCGCGCAGCGCGTCGATGCGGATTACTACACCGACGCCTCGGTGGCCTCTGAAGTGGTGGTGCTGGCCGAGCTGGGCGCGCGCGGACGGGCGGCCTGGGGCGAGATCGAGGTTACCTCGCGCGCGACGCGCTACCGGCAGGTGCAGTTCAACACGCACCGCACGCTGGGCTGGGGCGAGATCGATCTGCCGGCGCAGACGCTGCTCACCGCCGGCTACTGGTTCAGCGTGCCGGCCGAGGCGGTGGAGGCGCTGGCGCGCGCCGGCGTGCTGCGCCTGCCCAACGACTACGGGCCGAGCTGGCCCAAACAGCGCGACGCGGCGCGCGCGCGCGATGGCTATCGCTGCGCGGTGTGCGGCGCGCCGGAGCGTCCGGGCCGGCAGCACGATGTGCATCACAAGAAGCCGTTTCGCCAGTTCGGCTATGTGCGCGGCGAAAACGATCGCCACATCGAGGCCAACCGGCTGGACAATCTCGTCACCGTCTGCCCGGCCTGTCATGCCCGCATCGAGACGGCCGAGGCGACGCGCACGGCGTTGCAGGCGCTGTCGTGGCTGGTCGGCAACCTGGCGCCGCTGTTTGTGATGTGCGACCCCGGCGATCTGGCGACCGCCGGCGACGTTCAGAGCGCCCACACGCGCCTGCCCACCATCACCGTGTACGAGCTGGCGCCCGGCGGCACGGGGCTGGCCGAAGAACTGTTCGCGCATCATGCCGATCTGTTGCAGATGGCCGCCCGGCGCATCCGCGAGTGTGCCTGCGAGCGCGGCTGCCCGGCCTGTGTGGGGCCGGTCGATGACAGCGCCGCGTCGCGCGACTTGAAGGCCGACACGTTGCGGCTGATCGCAGCCATCGCCGGCGGCTGACATGGCGCCTGACACTCCCGGAGTCTTCAAGACTCCGAGAATGTCCAATTCGCGTACACTGTGCGCTCATGCGAGCGATTCTTCAGCGCGTTACACAGGCTTCGGTCAGGGTCGAGGGGCGCATCGTGGGCGCGATCGACCACGGCGTGCTGATCCTGCTGGGGGTGACGCACGACGACACGCCGGCCCAGGCCGACTGGCTGGCGGCCAAAATCGCCGGCCTGCGCATCTTCCGCGCGGTTGACGGCCCGTCGCACTTCGACCGCGCGCTGCGCGATGTGGCCGGCGCGGCGCTGGTGGTCTCACAGTTCACGTTGTACGGCGAGGCGCGCAAAGGCCGGCGCCCCGACTTTACGCGCGCCGCCAAGCCCGACGTGGCAGAGCCGCTGATCGACTATTTCTGCGACCAGTTGCGCCGGCAGGGGGTGCGCGTCGAGACCGGCGTGTTTGGCGCAGACATGGCCGTGTCGCTGGTGAACGACGGGCCGGTGACGCTCATCCTCGACGCGCCGGCTTGATGGAAAATGTCTCGCGTCAGTGGGCCGGGGTCACGATCCCGTTGAGCAGGGCGTAGTGGATGGTCGAGAGCGCGTTGCGCCACTTGTGGTTCAGCATCGGCGCGTAGCACAGGCAGCCGGCGTAATCCAACTCGACCGGGCGCAGGATGGCCGCTTCGAGCGTCATGCCGCAGAAGGATTGCGGCTCGCGCAGTTCGCGCAGGAACGGCTCGCGCTGCGTCATGTAGGCGCACATCTCGGTGGCGCCGGGGTTGTTCTCCAGCAGCAACTCAACCCAGGCGTTCTCGACGATCATCCCGTCGGGGCCGGGGCGCAAAGTGACATGAAATGTGGCGACGAAAGCCTGCCCGCCGTCGTTGCAGGTGCTGCCGGCGTAACGATAGTGGCATTGCCAGACGGCGCACTCCGGGTTTGCATCTTCGCTCATCTCGCAGGTCACATCGGCGCGCGCCCACTTGTCCAGCGCGCGGGCCGGCACGGCGTACTGAATCGGCTTTACGAGTGGGGCGATCGACGTCAGTGTCATCAGGCCGGGAGGATACCATAACCGGCCGCCATGATACGAAAGGTGGATGCGCGCCTGTGCCCATCAGCCCATGCTGGCGGCAGGGTCAGCCGGCATACTGGTTGTCACTCAAGAGGTCCTATCATGCGTGAGAACACATCGTCCGACAGCGCCCAGAACCAGAACCAAAACCAGAGTCAGCCGGATGTCCCCGAGCAGCCACTCGATTGGCGCGACATGCGACGCCAGGAACGCGCCGAGTGGCGCGCGGCGCGGCGTCAATGGCGCGGCAACAATAGCTGGATCGGCGGCGGCATTCTGATCCTGCTGGGTGTCATCTTCCTGCTTCAGAACGCCGGCATCTTTTTCGTGCAGAACTGGTGGGCGGTCTTCATTCTGATCCCCGCGCTCGGTTCGCTCTGGACGGCCTACACGCTCTACCGCAACACGGGCGAACCGGGCAACCCGGCCTTTGTCGGCTCGCTGGTGATCGGCACGTTGCTTCTGTTGCTGGCGCTGGGGTTCCTGTTCGGCATCGACGCGGGCTTTTTCCTGCCGGTGGCGCTGATTCTTGGTGGAATCGCTGTGCTTGCGGTCGGAGTCCTCAATCCCCGGCGCTGAGTCCGCAAAGCCGGGCCGGTCGCGCTTTCTCACCCTTGCTGCCGCAGCAAGGGTGTTTTCGTCGCCGGGCGAGTCGCCGGGTTGCCCTCGCTCTGAAATGCGCGAGGCTGAGCCGTGACCCTGACGGGAATTTCCTCCCAAAGTCCGAAGGTCTGATGGCGCTAAAGGCGTATGCCAAAGAGAGGCAAAGCCGGCATACTGAAACCACTCGAAAGATATTGAAGAAATAGACAGATAGATATCGCGTGAAGGAGAGTTTGAGGTGGATACAGTGACAATGCAGCGTGGGGGGATGACGGGCCGGGGGCGCTCTATCGGCGCGCTGGTGACGGCCCTGCTGCTGATTGGCGCCGGGGCGTGGATTCTGGCGCTGAACCTGGGCGCGCATCTGCCGGACATCTGGCAATTCTGGCCCGTCCTTCTGATTGCAGCCGGCATATTTCAAGCGATTGCCTATGCGGCCAACCCGCGCGCCAATCCCGATGGCGGCCGGCTGTGGAATGGCTTGATGGCGGCGATGGTGGGCCTGCTTTTCCTGGGCATCAGCCTGGGCGCGACGTTGACCGTGTTGGGTGTGCACGTGGAATTGAGCTGGACTTACTTCTGGCAGGTGTGGCCGGCGTTCCCTGTATTTGCCGGAGTAGCCTGGCTGGCGCAATACGCCGCCACCGGCCTGCGGCGCAACGGCCTGCTCGTGGTCGGCCTGGGCGCGCTGGCCACCGGCGTGGTGGGCTTTGGCGCCATGCACGGTCTGTGGGCGGTGAGCGCGCTGGAAATCCTGTGGCCGGTTGCGCTCATTTTGGCCGGCGTTGCCGTGCTGGCCGGCGCAGCCACGCGCCGGCATTGACGCGCTTCACCCTCAACCTGATCCGTGTCCCATCCTTGTGTCGCACAAGGAAAAAACCAGGCCCTGCTTGATCCCGCGCATTGGATCGGCGGGGCCTGGTGTGTTTAGCCGGCCCAATGCGCTACACCAGCGCGCTCGGGCGTCTTGCACTTCAATGGCGGGCTGCGCGGCAGGCCGTCTGCGGCAATTGCTTCTTCATACCCTGGCGCCTGGTTTGAGGCTGATGCGGTCTGCGATGGCGCGCGCCAGGTTCTCGAAATCTTCGTAACACTGTTGCACGTTAGCCTGGTGCGCTCCAATTGCGCCATCCGAGGGGCGCAGGGCGAACATCGATTTGCGCGCTTCCATCGCCATGGGCATCAGGCTGCGATAGTGCTTGATACGCTCAATCTGGTGTGGATCGGGCAACGCAACTGGCTGATCTGCGGCTTCCCCCAGGACGCTTTCGCGGTATGCCTCTGGCAGCCGTGCCTGCCATTTTGCATAGGCCCTGGTTGGCCGCCCCAGCCGTTCGGCATGTTGCATCAACACATAGCCGGCGGGCGCCATCTCTCCCCCCGGCTGTTCACCCAGAGCCGCTGGCGCTTTGGGTTTGGCCTGTTGCCAGGTGTCACGCCAACGCCTGAGCGTAGGCCCAAGGTTTTTTAGCCCTTGCAGAGAGAACAGGTCTGGCGCCACTGGGATAACGACATGGTCTGCCGCTACCAGGGCAGCCCGATTGATCGCCCAATCGTCGCCAGAATCGCTTCATGTCGCATGACAGGCGCGCGGCCAGTTTTTGCCCGCCGGGCGTTGGCATTCTGATCGGCCCAGCCACGAAGAATTTCGCTCGAAACACATTCCCGGAAGCCGCTGTTCACGCGCCTCACAGACGGGAAGGGGGGCGTCCGCGCGCCAAGCTTGACTTGCGCCCGGCTACGCGCTAAGCTAACAGCGGACCGATCGTTTTGCTGGTCCACAGGCTTCCCCGGCGCCCGTGGACAGCCCCGGCTGCTCACGAGCGCCGTGGTCAGGGGTCGCGCAATCTTCGCGCGCGAAGCGGCGCGCTGTGTCGAATGGCTGCGCGGCCACGGAGGACTTGCTGCCATGGTTTGTCACAACTGCAAGATGGAGCTTCCGGTGCACGCAAAGTACTGCCCAAACTGCGGGCGCCAGGCGCATCACACGCACACACAGGCGCATCTCGACCCGCCGGCCCAGATGGCTGCGGCCGCGCGGGCGCAACACATGGCCCGGCTATTCGAGCCGGTCTTTCAGCGCATCGAGATGCGGCTGGAAGACGCGCGCGTGGATCGTGACGAGTTGTTTGACCTTGCGCGCCGGCTGGAAGCTGAGGTCGTGAAAGGCGACGCAGCGAACCCCGACAAGGTGTCGCGCTGGCTCAGGCAACTGGGCGAGCTTGCGCCGGATGTGCTGGCGCCGGTGATGGCTGCGCTCAACGACCCGGCAGCCGGATTGCCGGCGGCGCTCCGCCACGCGCTTGCCGGCGTCGCGCCCCAAACGGCATAGTGTGGATTTCGGCGGCGGGCGCCGCCGATTCAGCTGACAGAGGAATCGCCGCGATGCGCCTGACCGGCGGCCCCAGGCGGCTGCCGGGCCAGCAACGCGCGCCGCGTCTCGGCGCATTTCTCGTAGAAGTCCGGCTGCGCCCGATACGCCTCGGTGCCGGCGCGTGGATTATCGACCACCACCGGCTGCGTGTGCGGCGGTTGCCCCAGCACCAGAATGCGCCGGCCCAGAAAGACGGCGTCCTCGATGTTGTGCGTCACCATGATCAGCGTCAGGCCCTGTGGATTCGATCCACCCTCGCGCTGCAACTCCAGTGTTAAGTTTTGCAGGTCCTCGCGCGTCGGCGCGTCGAGGGCGGCAAACGGCTCGTCCATCAGCAGCAGGTCCGGCTCCAGCGCGAGCGTGCGACCGATTGCCGCGCGCTGGCGCTGGCCGCCTGACACCTGGGCCGGGAAACGATGCCGCACGCCGTCGATGCCCAGTCGCTTCAGCCAGAAGTCGACTCGCGCCATGGTTGGGCCAACGGCATGATCGGCCGGTGCGTGGCGGCCATCCGGCCCGTAGTAGTTGCGCAGCTTCAGCCCCAGCGCCACGTTCTGCTCGATAGTCGCCCAAGGCAATAGCCCGTAGTCTTGCAGCACCAGGCCGGTGCGGGGGCGCGGGCGATCGATGATCTGGCCGTCGATGCGCACCTGGCCGGCCGTCGGCGCGCGCAGGCCCGACAGCAACATCAGCAGCGTGGATTTGCCGCCGCCGGATGCCCCGACGACGGCCCACGTCTCGCCGCGCGCCACCGACCAGTTGAACCGCTCGAACACCGGCTGGCCGGGCGCGTAGGCGAACGTGACATCGCGCAGTTCGATCATGCGGATTGCGTACTGCGTACTGCGTATTGGGTGGGGTTACTTCAGATCGAGCGCCACGAGTTTGTCGTAGGGCACAGGCGACTGAATCAGCCCCTTGCCGATCATCCAGTCTTGCACATCCTTGAACTGCGCCTCGGTAGGCGCGGCGCCGGCGGGCAGTTGAGGCAGGGTGTACTTGCCGGCCAGTGGCGCAGGGATGAGCTTCTTCTCCACCATCAGATCGTTCCATCTGGCCGGGTCGGCGTTCACGTCGGCGATGGCTTTGTCGAGCGCGCCGAGGAACTTGCGCACGGTCTGCGGCTTGTCCTTCAACGCCGCCACGCTGAACGACAACACGCTGTTGCCGATCTCGGTATGCGCGCGGTCATCCACGATCACCCTTGCCCCATCCTGAATCGCCAGCGTGTAGAAAGGGTCGGGCAGGGTGGCTGCTTTGAGCTGACCCTGACCGAGCAGTTGCAGGCGGTCGGCGATGCGCACGACGCTGGTGGTGCGAATGTCTTCCGGCGCCAGCCCCTCCAACTGCAACAGGCGATCGGTCACGTAGGCGATGACCGTGCCGTCGGAGATGCCGATCTCGACGCCTTTCAAATCCTGAACGGTCTGGATGCCGCTGTCCTTGCCGGCCAGAATGGCGTACTGGGCGATGTCGGGCGTGGCCGTGCGCGCGAAGCGGATGACAGCGATTTTCTGCGCATCCTTGTTGTACAGAACGGTCGAGACCAGGTCGTTGATCATGCCGTCGATCTGGCCGGCCTGCATCAACTGATCGCGCTCGGCGGCCGAAGCGACGGGCACGAACTCGACCTGCACGCCGGCCTCTTTGAAGTAGCCCTGCGCCTCGGCTACGTGCATGGGCAGGGTTTCCAGGATGGGCAGCAGTCCCAGCTTCAACGTGGCGTCTTCCGCCGGCGCCACCGGCCGGCATCCTGCTGTCATAGCCCCGACAACCAGCGCGCCCGCCGCGAGCAATCCAATCACATGTCTGCGCATCACATCCTCCTTGAACCGCGCCACGATTTGCGTCGCTATCGAATATACAACCCGGCCAGCGCGCCGGTGAACAGCGTCACGCTGATGTAGCCGTTGACGTTGAAAAAAGCCAGATTGACATTGGATAGATCGTCTGGCTTTACCAGCGAATGCTCGTAGATGAGCAGGCCGGCTGCCACGATCAGCGCCAGCCAGTACAGCGCGCCCAACCCCATCCATGCGCCCACTGCCGCCAGCAGCGCGACAGTCAGCGCATGGCACACTTTTGCCAGGCGCAGCGCGGCGGCGTTGCCGAAGCGGGCCGGGATACTGTGCAGTCGTTCGGCCCGGTCGAACTCGGTGTCCTGGCAGGCATAGATCAGATCGAACCCGCCGATCCAGACGGTGACTGCGGCTAGCAGCAGCCAGGCCGGCAGGTCCTGGGCGGTGAACAGCGAACCGCGAATAGCTGCCCATGCGCCCATCGGCGCCAGTCCGTCGGTGAAGCCGAGCACGAAGTGCGACAGCCAGGTGAAGCGTTTGGTGTAGGCGTAGCCGGCCAGAAAGAGCAGCGCGCCGGGCAACAGCGCCAGCGTCAAGGGGTGCAGTTGCCAGGCCGCCAGCGTCAGAACCAGCAGCGACACGACCAGCCCGATCACCACGGTGCGCGCGCTGATCCGGCCGGCCTGGATGGGGCGATTGGCGGTGCGCGGGTTGCGCGCGTCAATGTGGCGGTCGGCCAGCCGGTTGACGCTCATGCCGAAGGTGCGCGCGGCGGCCATGGCAACCGTGATCCAGAAGAACTGCTCAAAGGGCGGCAAACCATCTGCGGCAAGCGCCATGCCCAGGTAGGCGAACGGCAGCGCAAAAATGGTGTGCTCGAACTTGATCAGATCGAGGAAAGCCGCGAGTTGCTTCATCGCGATTGAGAATTACGAATTGAGAATTACGAATTGAGAATTACGAATTGAGAATTGAGAATTGAGAATTGAGAATGAGGAGGGATGGGTTCAGGGAGCCGGCGTTGAATGGCTTAACATGCGCGCGATGTCGGCGGCGATGATTTCCGGCGGCGTTTGAAATGGGTACGTCACGCGCCAGTAGCCTTGCGGGTCGATCAGATAGGTCTGACTGGTGTGATCGACCAGATAAGTGGCGGCGGTGTTGTCGGCTTTGCGTTTCGCAAAGCGGACGCCATAGTCCAGCCCGATGCGCTGCACCTCCAGTTCGTCGCCGGTCAGGCCGATGAAGGCCGGGTCGAACGCCTCGACATAGCGTTTCATCACCCTGGGCGTGTCACGCGACCCATCCACGCTAATCATGACGAAGGCGACCTGGCCGGCTTGTGCGCCCAACAGCTTTTTAACAGTCTTAAATTCACCCAGCGCCAGGGGACAGATGTCGGGGCAGCGCGTGTAGCCGAAGAAGATCAGCGCCGGCCTGCCGCGCAGGTCGCTCAGCGAAAGGGGCCGGCCGTTCTGATCTGTGAGCGTGAAGTCGCGGGCCGGCGCGTCGTGGTTGACTCGCAGGCCACCCGGCGTTGGCGAAGGGGCGACGCCGGGGCTGCGCACGCCCTCGATCAGGTTGGGCGCAAAGGCGCCGGCCAATCCAAACAATACGGTCAAAGTCAGCGCGCCGGCCACTGCCAGCGCCAGTTGTGTCGATTCGCGTTTCATCACATCTCTGTCCGATGGTGTTACAGGCCGTACTCGCGCCAGCGCCGGCTCACCAGTTCGACAATCTCCGGGGCCATCGTTATCTCAGTCGGCCAGCCGCGCGGGTGGCCGTCGGCCGGGCCTTTAGCCGTGGCGTCGATGCCGATCTTGCCGCCAAACGAATCGCGCATGGATGAATGATCGAGTTGATCCACGGCGCCTTCGACGATCGTGACATCGCGCTTCCAGTCCACATTTCCCAGCGCACGCCAGGCTACTTCGCGCAAGTCATGCACGTTGACATCGTGATCGACCACGATGATCATTTTGGTCAGCATCATCAGGCCCAGGCCCCAGATGCCAAACATCACTTTCTGCGGATGGCCGGGGAAGCGTTTGCGAATCGAGACGATGATCAGGTTGTGAAAGACGCCCTCCGCCGGCATGTTGTAGTCCACCACTTCGCCCAGGAACAAGCGCAGCAACGGCAGGAACAGCCGCTCGGTGGCCTTGCCCATCCAGTAATCTTCCATGGGCGGTTTGCCGACCACAGTGGCCGGGTAGATGGCGTCGCTGCGGCGGGTGACGGCGGTGACGTGGAAGACGGGGAATGTGTCGGCCGGCGTGTAGAAGCCGGTGTGATCGCCGAACGGCCCTTCGACATCCTGCTCGTTCGGGTCCACGTAGCCCTCGATCACGATGTCGGCCTCGGCCGGCGCTTCGATGGGCTGTGTCACACAGGGCGTGAACGCGACGGGCTTGCCGCGCAAATAGCCGGCCAGCAGATACTCGTCGATGTTCGGCGGCAACGGCGCCGACGCGCACCACATCGAGGCCGGGTCTCCGCCCAGGGCGATGGCGCAGGGGATGGTGGGTTTCCTGGTTTCCTGCGCCACGCGCTGATGTTCGGCTCCGCCCTTGTGGCGCTGCCAGTGCATCATCAGCGAGCGAGCGTCGCGCACTTGCAGGCGATACATGCCTACGTTGCGCGCGCCGGTGGCCGGGTCGCGCGTGATGACCTGCGGCAGCGTGATGTAGCGCCCCCCGTCCAGCGGCCAGCATTTCAGGATGGGCAATTCGGCCAGCGCGCGGTCAAGTTGCGCGCCCTCGGTGATCACGATGTCCTGACAGGGGGCGCGCCTGACGATCTTCGGTTTCAGCCCGATGGCAGTCAGCACGCCCAGCATGTCGCCGGCGCGGTTCAGCGCAGCGCCCAGCCCCTTTGGCAACTTGAGGTCGATGACAGCGGCCAGATTGCTGCTCAACTCGTCGAGCGTCGCAACGTTGAGCGCCATTGCCATGCGCCGCGCATTGCCGAAGGCGTTGATGAGCACCGGCAATGACGAGCCTTTGACGTTCTCGAACAACAGGGCTTTGTTGTCCCGCTCTGGCCCCTTGCTCACCCGGTCGGTGATTTCGGTGATCTCCAGTTCGGGGTCCACAGCCGCCCGGATGCGCGCCAACTCGCCGCGCTGCTCCAGCGCTCGTACAAATTCGCGCAGATTGCGGTAGGACGACATAGAGTAGCCAGTAGTCAGCGGTCAGTAGTCAGCGGTCAGATTTCTGACTACTGGTTACTGACGACTGACGACTATCAGAACAAGCTGAGCTGTTCGGCCTGATCGGAAGCCGGCGGTGTGTCGGCGGGTTTGTCTTCCGGCTTGCGCTGCGCCTCGGCCACGATTTGTTTGAGCCTGCGGAAATCCTCTTCGACCGTGGCGCGCAATGATTGCTGGTGCAGGGCGGCGGCGGGGTGAAACATGGCGACCACAATCCGCCCGCCGACGCGTTTGGCCTTGCCATGCACGGTTGAGATCTTGTCGTTGGGGAACCAGCGCGCCATGGAAAAGCGGCCCAGCGTGACGATCACCCTGGGATCGATCAGTTCGATCTGCCGCTCCAGATAACGCGAACAGGCCTGGATTTCTTCGGGCAGCGGGTCGCGGTTGCCGGGCGGCCGGCACTTGACCACGTTGGTGATATAGACCTCTTCGCGTTTGAAGCCGGCGATTTGCAGCAGTTCATTCAGAAACTGGCCGGCTGCGCCGACAAACGGCCGGCCTTGCTTATCTTCGTTGAAGCCGGGGCCTTCGCCGATGAACATGACTTCCGCGTCGGCCGGGCCTTCGCCGGGCACGGCGTTGGTGCGCCCGCGAGACAACTCGCACAAAGCGCACTGGCGCACTGCGCTGGCCAGGGTGTTCAGGTTTTCCATCGGGCCGGATTATAAGTTGCGCGCGGCGCGCTAGGCAGTGGCCAGCCGGCGTCGCAGGGCCTGCTCCAGCCCGGCCAGGCGCTGCTTGTATTCGGGGCGTTGAAACTGCTGCACCGTCATGATGAGCGCGTCCTCGCCGTTGTCGCGGTAATAGCGTTTGCGCAGGCCGACTTGCTCGAAGCCGTACTTGAGGTAAAGGTGTTGGGCCACTGTGTTGCTAACGCGCACTTCGAGCGTCACGACGATGGCGGCCCGCCGCTCGGCTTCGCGCATCAGGCTCAACAGGAGCAATTCGCCGACCCCGCGACCGCGCCAGGCCGGGTGCGAGGCGATCGTGCTGATGTGCGCCTCGTCCACGAACATCCACATGCCGGCGTATCCTGTAATGATGGATGCGTCATCCGGCGACACGCCTTCGGGCGCGCCGGGTGACATGGGCCTGAATCCGAGCAGGCGCTGAAGCCACCCGTGAGGACGGGCGCGCAGGCGGGCGCGGGGCAGCGGGGCGACATGGATGTTGGCGGGTCGGCCGGCTGGCTGCGCGCGCGCAACGATGAAATGCGCGTTGGCGTTTTGCAGCAGCTCGTAGCGGTAAGCCTGCTCGGGCCAGGGCAGTGGAAACGACGCGCGCTCGATCTCCATGACCGCCGGGATATCTGCCAGCGTCATGGGCGCGATCTCCAGTCTTGCTGCGCTCAACTCGGCCGGCGTATCTGATCTCTCCCGCGCCAGCGTTGCTTTGCTTTGGCTCAATTCCGCCTGCGCCATCACGATCGTGAGTGTAACACTACGCCTCTGGCGGGTAAATGGGCGTCAGCGTCATGGCATCGTCCACCTCGCCGCTCAACCAGCGGGCGTAACCGATCTCGGCCAGGTAGCCGGCGCGGCGCAGGTTGAGCGGCGCCGGCGCGACAGCGGCGCGCATTTCCAGCAATGATTCGAGCGCCGGCGTCAGATCGCCGCACACCCAGGCCGGCGGCTCGACTGATTCGGCAAACTCGTTCCACCTTTGGATGCGCCAGTCATCGGCGACAGACAAGCCCTCTTCGCGCCACTCATAGCGCCGCACGGCCACTCGCCCGCGCCCGGCTTCGATCAGCGCATACACCGGCACATGATGATTGGGTTGCGCGGCTGCGATCACGTCGAATGCCGTCACGCCAATGATGGGCAGATTGCGCGCGGTGGCGAGTCCTTTGGCGATCGCCAGCCCGCAGCGCACGCCGGTGAACGACCCCGGCCCAATCGCCACTGCCACCGCGCCGATGTCTGCCGGCTGGATGTTCGCAGTGCGCATCAGCCGGCGGATCTGTGCGCTGACGCCGGCGGTGTGGCGCCGCTCCGTCTCCCACGCGCACTCGGCGCGGATCATCGTCAGATCGCGCAGCGCCACGCTGCTGCGGCGCGTGCAGGTGTCGATCGCCAACAGGATCTCTGATTTGCGATTGACGATTGACGATTGACGGTTGATAGAGCCAGCGATCTCTGTTGCCATTTCGCCTGAGATCTTTTGAGTGTTGTCCATCCTTTCAGTTGTAACCCGGCATTGCTATTCGTAAATCGCCAATCGTCAGTTGTCAATCGTCAATTGTCAGACGCCAAACGCATTCTTGCGGAAGGCCAGCAGGATCTGCCATGTGGCGGCATCCTGCGCCGAGAAGGTGAGCCGGCGCTTGTTCTCGTGGATGATCTCGAACCTGACCTTGATGGCGTCGTCGGGAATCAGGCTTTCGGCGCGCTCGGCCCATTCAACGATGGCAATGCCCGTCTCGTCGTCCAAAATCTCATCCAGCCCCAGCGTCATCATGTCACCCGCGCGCCCGATGCGGTACAGGTCGATGTGGTAGAGCGTGTGATCGTCGGCGGCGCGGTGATGTTCCTGCACCAGGGTGAACGTTGGACTGCGCAAGGGCTGCGACGCGCCCCAGCCCAGCCCGACGCCGCGCGCGAACTGCGTCTTGCCTGCGCCCAGCGGGCCGGAAAGCGCGATGATGGCATGGGCCGGCAGCGCCGCAGCGAGGCGCGCTCCGAGGCGCTGCGTCTGCTCCTCGCTGTGGCTGATGCACTCGAATGACAATGGTTCGAGAACGGGCATGGCGTGTCACGTATCGCGTGTTGCGTATCGCGTATTGCGCTTCAAGACTCTACCACGCGCGTTTCAGACGGGGTTGATGAGCGGGTTCAGCACCTGGAAGCCGCGCGCCAGACCTTCTTCGAAGCGCGCGCCGGAAAACACAGGGTCTTCGTGCTCGATGGCGATGCCGCCGTCGTAGCCGATCTCGATCAGCGTCGAGATGCACTCGGCCCAGTTCACGACGCCGTAGCCGGGGATGCGGTAGCGCCAGCAGTTGTGGTGGATGCCCAGGATGCCTTCGCGCCGCAGATTGTGATGCAGCACCTCGGTGTCTTTCGCGTGCGAGTGGTAGACGCGATCCTTGAAATCGCGCATGGCTTGAATGTGATCGATCCCTTGCCAGACCAGGTGCGACGGATCGAACTCCAGACCAAGCGCTTTCGACGGCACACGGGTGAACATCTCGCTCCAATTGCGCGGCGACCAGGCCAGGTTGACGCTGTGCCAGGGGATGTCGCCCCACATGCCCGGCCAGTTCTCAAACGCCACGCGCAGACCCATGTCCTCGGCGGCTTGCGCGATCGGCTTGAACACCCGCTCGAATCGGTCCATGCCTTCCTTGTACGGGCGATCGGGCAGGTTGCCGGCCATCGATGTGACGACGCCGACGCCCAGCAGTCTGGCCAGTTCGAAGATGGCGCGATACCGGCCCAGCGTGACCGCCGGGTCGTCCAACAGCGGGTTGCCGTAGTGGGCAATGGCTGACAGGGCAATGCCATGTTTGTCCAGCGCGGCCTGCGTGCGGCCGGCCACGGCTTTCAAGTCGCCCGGCGCATCCAGAGAGTCGATCAGTGATGTGGCATGCACTTCGAGGCACTGGAAGCCGAGCCGTTGCGCGCGCCGCGCTTCCTCAACTGAAAACTTGCACAGGTATCCGAGTTTCATGCAATGATCCTCCAGGTATGTCAGGCGCATTGTCCGACAGATCGGGTGAGAACGCAAACCAGCGCGCCTACAATAGGCTGCACAATTCATCCTTCAGGAGATATTCAATGCAAGAACCGACCATACAGGATCGCGTCAGCGCGTATTCCCGCCCGTCCGACCTGAAGATCACCGATCTGCGCGTGACCGACATCGTCGGCGCGCCGATGCGCTGTTGCCTGCTGAAGATTTACACCAACCAGGGGATCGTTGGCCTGGGCGAAGTGCGCGACGGGGCAAGCCGCACTTTCGCGCTCATGTTGAAGAGCCGCATTCTGGGCGAGAACCCGTGCAATGTGGACAAGCTCTTCCGGCGCATCAAGCAGTTTGGCGGGCACGCCCGGCAGGGCGGCGGCGTCAGCGGTATCGAGGTGGCCTTATGGGACCTGGCCGGCAAAGCGTATGGCGTGCCGGTCTATCAAATGCTGGGCGGCAAGTTCCGAGACCGCGTGCGCATCTACTGCGACACCGACGCCGGCGACCGCCCCACCGGGCGCGACATGGGCCGCGCGCTGAAGCAGCGCATGGAAAAGGGCTTCACCTTTCTGAAAATGGACCTGGGCATGTGGCAGGCCATCCACGAGCCGGGCGCGCTGAGCATGCCCACCGGCGAGCTGGACAAGTGGCGCACGTATCACAGCGCCGGCCGGCGCAGGGTGAGCACGCCCGAAGAGCGCGCCATTCGCAACCGTGACTACGACTTCCACAATGTGATGCACCCCTTCACCGGCGTGCATCTCACTGAGAAGGGTCTGGATTTTCTGGAGCAGTACATCGCCGAAGTGCGCGACGAGATCGGCTATGAAGTCCCGCTGGCGATCGACCACCTCGGCCACATCGCGCTGCAGGACTGCATCAAGCTGGCGAAGCGCATCGAGAAGTACAACCCGGCCTGGCTTGAGGATCTGGTTCCCTGGCAGTTCACAGACCAGTACGCGCAACTCAGCCGCGCCACCACGGTTCCCATCTGCACCGGGGAAGATATCTACTTGAAGGAGAACTTCAAGCCATTGCTCGAAGCTGGCGGTGTGTCGGTCATCCATCCCGACGTGCTCAGCACCGGCGGCATTCTGGAGACTAAGAAGATCGGCGACATGGCGCAGGATTACGGCGCGGCGATGGCCATTCACATGGCCGAGTCGCCGGTCGCGGCGATGGCAGCCGCGCACGTGGCCGTGGCCACCGAGAACTTCCTGGCGCAGGAGTTTCATTCGGTCGATGTGCCGTGGTGGGACGATATGGCCATCGGCCTGCCCAAACCCATCGTGAAGGATGGATTCATCACTGTGCCGGACAAACCCGGCCTGGGCATCGACGACCTGAACGACGAGGTTCTGGCGGCGCACATCGATCCCGATCTGCCCGGCCTGTGGGCGCCGACCGATCAGTGGGACAACGAGTTCTCCTGGGATCGGGTCTGGTCGTAAGCGATTGCCGGGTGATGGAGATGATTGCCATCGACGGCGGCAATCTCATCCCGGTAGTTGTTGGCGTGCTGGCGCTGGTGTTCTACAACGACCCGGCGGTGCAACAATACTTTGCCATGTTATCATCTGATCGAAGCAGATATATGTGATTGCCTGCCGGCAACACAATCCGCCTGGCATTGCAGCAGCCTCTTGGGATCAGATCAAGAGGCCGCTTTGTTTGGTGTGGTGTGGAGGGATGTCAAATTGAAGATGGATCGCCGGGATTTCCTGAAGGGATGCGCCAGTTTTGCCGCTGTCGCCGCTGTGCGCGGGTTCGGCGTCTCCAATCTGGTGTTCGACTCACAGTTGGCCGGGCCGGCGCGCGCCGCAGCGCCGCAGTCGCCGAACCAGCCCCCGCCCAACAACCGCGACCTGCTGGTGCTGGTCTTCGTGCGCGGCGGACTGGACGGGCTGAACCTCGTCGTGCCGTTCAACACCAGCGCCAAAGACCGTCAGCAATACTACAACGCGCTGCGGCCCACGATGCACATTCCCGCTCCCAATTCCAGCGCCCCGCGCAAGGCGATTGACCTGGATGGCCGGTTTGCGCTGCATCCCGACGCCGCGCGCGGGGCAAGCGGAGTCAATGTGCTCAATCTACATGCCAGCGACACCGGCGGGTTGTATGCGCTCTACACGCGCGGCGACCTGGCCATTGTCGATGCGACAGGCTCGCCCGATGTCACCGGCTCCCACTTTGACACCGAGCTGTACGTGGACATGGGCGGCAAAAACAACCTGGCCGCCGGCGGGTGGCTTTCTCGCTATCTTGACGCCATCGGTGAACCGAATGACGCGCTGGCCGTGGCGCCGCAATGGAACCCTGCGCCATCGCTAATTTCCCCCACGGGGCGCAGCTCGATGGTTGTTCCCAGCGGCAAAGATTTCGGCCCGCAGTGGCGCACGTCAACCTGGATGCCGGATGCGACGCGCGCGGCGCTGGCGCAGGCGCAGCGCAATTTGCTTCAGCCCATGTTCCAGCGCGGCAGCGCGTTTGTTGAAGCAGTGGGCGCGTCTGCTTTTCAGGCATACGATCAACTGGCCAGCGTTCTTTCCACGACCTACACGCCGGCTGGCGGTGTCAGCTACGTCAGCGCCGGCTCGCATGTGCCGGACTATGGCCACTTTGCGCAATCGTTGCAGGTGGTGGCGCAGATCGCCAAAGCGTCGCTCGGCAATCCGCTGCGCGTGGCGGCGATTGATGTGGGCGGCGGCTACGACACGCACGACAACCAGGGCACGGTGGACTGGAACGGCAATAATCGTTTCCCGCGCCTGATCACCAACCTGGCCAACAATTTGAAAGCCTTTTGCGACGATATGAACGCCGATCCACAATGGCGCGGCCGCTATGTGATCGTGGTGCTCAGCGAGTTTGGCCGCGTGTTGTACGAGAATGACAGCGCCGGCAGCGACCACGGCAGCGGCAACGTCATGCTGGTGATCGGCAGCGGCGGCCAGTATGGCGCCCCCAACATCAATGCCGGTGTCTACGGCGACTGGCCGGGCCTGTCTCATCTCGGATTCAACGACGGCCTGCAAATCACCACCGACTATCGGCGCGTGATCGCCGATGTGCTGACGGCGCGCATGGGCGTTTCGTCGTCTCTTATCAACACTACCGTCTTCCCCGGCTTCACCTTCTCAGCCGGGCTGGGCATTGCCGTGCCGAAGTGAGCCATGAAGACTGTTTATCCCCTTGCGTTGTTCATCGTGTTTATTGGGCTTGGGATTGGGACGCCGCCTGACCGCGCGCAAGCCGGCCCGCACAGTCCTCTGGCGTTCGAGTGGACCCCGCTTACGCCGATCGGTGTCGATGCGCGCCCCACGTTGCAAAGCGAGCCGGCGGTGGCTGTGTCGGACAATGCCAGTCTGATTGCCTGGACCGACTCGCGCAACGCCATGCCCGATCTGTATGCCGTCTACCTTCCCAACCCGACGGCGCAACAGGAGTTGCGCGTCACCAACCGCACCCCGCACTTTTCGGGGCAGGCGGCCAGGAATCCCGCCGTCGTCATCGAAAACAATCGCGCGTTCTTCGCCTGGGCCACTGCGCAACACCTCTTCGTTTCCCGGCTCGATCTGGCCACAACCCTGTGGACATCCAGAACCCAGGTGACCAGCTTCAGCGCCTGGGAGCAGACGGCGGATCAGCCGCGCATGGCCGGCAACGGCAGCGGGCAGCTCACTCTGGTTTGGACCGACTTTCGCGCGTTGAGCGGTAACTCGCGCCCCGGCGACATCTACGCCGCGCGCTGTGACGGCGCGGCTACGCCGGTTTCCTGTTTCGCCAGCGTCAAAGTCAATGACGACTCGAACACCGCCAACGCCCAGCGCCGCCCGGCCATCAGCCGCAACGGCAGTCAGGTGGTTGTGGTGTGGGAAGACACGCGCGACGCCGGCCTGGATTACCCGCGCATCTATGCCAGCATCTCGAACGATGGCGGCCAGACCTGGGGCCCGAATGTGCGCGTGAACAAACGGCTGGATGGCAGTACGCCGGGGCCGCGCGACTCGGCCTCGGCGCCGGCAGTGGCTCATGCTGCCGACGGCTCGGTCTATGTGGCGTGGGAGCATCGCTCAGGCTCACCCGTGGCGCCGGCGGACATTTACGTGTCGCGCTGGGACGGTTCAACCTGGAGCGCGCCCTGGCGGGTGGACAACGCGCCGGCGCGCGTGCGCAGCGCCCGCCCCGCCATTGCCGCCAACACAGCCGGCGTCTTTGTCGCCTGGCAGGACTACCGCGCCGGCAGCGCCAACGCCGATATCTACACAGCGCGCTGGAATGGATCGAGCTGGCTGGAGATTCCGGCCGTTGTGCAACCGCGCCTGCAAACCCTGCCCGCCCTCGCCGCCGACGCCAGCCAGATCAGGCTGGTCTGGCAGGATGAGCGCGCCGGCGCGGCTGATGTCTACTCTGCGCTGTGGGGCGGCGCCAGTTGGATCAGCCCGACACTGGCGCATGGCAATCCGGCGCGCCTGCCCTATCAGATGTATCCCGCCCTTGCCAGCTTTGGCGGGCAAACCTGGATGCTGTGGACGGATCAGGTGCTGGCTTACTCTGATCTCTACATCGCGCGCGCGGTGTCGGCTACACAGTGGACTACGCCGACAGCGATGCCAACACAGGCCACAGTTGGCGGCTCACTGGACATCGGCAGCGGCGGGCTGGCGTTTACCTCGGATGGCCGGCTGCACGCCGTCTGGAGCGACGGTTACTGGACGCGCGGCACGCGCGCCATGTACTCCGTCCTGAGTGGCACAGTCTGGTCGCCGCCGATCTTCCTCAGTCGCGTCACAACAGATTCGGAGATGCTGGCTTCGCTGGCCACGTTCGGCAATCACCTTGCCGCTGCGTGGACCAGGTACGATTACACCACCAACACCGCCAACCTCTATGCCACCTGGAATATCGGCGCTGGCTGGGTGACCGAAACCGCCGTGCTCACCACCCCGCGCAACACCTGGCAGATTCCGTTTGCCGTCGCCGTTGACGCCGCGAATGTCTATGTTGCCTGGCAGCAACCGCGCAGCGGCATGGGCGATGCGCTGATGCTGGCGCGGCGCAGTCTGAGCGGGGCCGGCGGCTGGACGTACAGCCGGATCGACCAGGATCAAAACGTGTCGTGGTGCGTCAACACGGCGCCGGCGCTCAGGGTGGACGCCGGCGGGACGCTGCATGTCGCCTGGTCGGGTTGTCTGCGGCGCAACCCCACCAACACCTGGCCGCTGGACGGCTTTGCGCTGTATGCCTACTCAACCAATCAGGGCGCAAGTTGGAGCGCACCGCTGAAACTGGCGCAGACCACTGCGAGCAACGGCGACGCCCGCACGCGCCCGGCGCTGGCAGTCGGCGCCAGCGGGCGCGTCATGGTGGTTTTCCCCTCCCTTGCCGTCAACAACGGGGGATTTGTCGCGGCGATGGTGCAATCGGGGACACTGGCGTTCACCCAGACGATAGCCGTGAACGCTGGATGGGCAAGGCCGGACAACTACGAAGGTTCGTGGTATGGCGGCGACAGCGCCGGCAGCGTTTCATTCGATCCCGTGACGCAGCGCTTCATTGTGGCTTTGATCGACCGCAGCAGCGGGCGCGCGCCGCGCATCCTGACCACAACCTATGGCGACACTGCGTTTGTCCCCCGCCTGTTTGTTCCCATCACAAAACGGTGACACGATGAGCGTATTTGTGAATCTTTCCACACCGCCCGGTGATGCGCCTGCGTTGGCGCGGCTGGCCTGGAACCGCCTCGCCTTTGGCCCCCGCCCCGAAGATATCGCCACATTCGGCAGCTTTAATCTGAGTGACTTTGTCGATCAACAGCTCGACTACGAGTCCATCAACGACGCTGCCTGTGAGGCTTATCTGGCCAGTATGCCCAACACAGCATCCGACAGCAGCGCTGTGCCGCCGCTGGACGCTTCGCTGGCCCAACTGAACGCCTACGTCAACGACAACTTTGCGCGCGAGGAAGCCCTGCAACGCTATCTTTGGATGGCGACGTATGCCCGCGCCCTGTTGAGCAAGCGCCAGCTTTTTGAAGTGATGGTGGACTTTTGGACCAATCACTTTCACACCGATTTTCCGACCGACTACACCAAGTATTGGGAGGATTACTACGTCATTCGGCAGCACGCGCTGGGCAACTTCCGCGATTTGCTGGAGGCCAGCGCCAAAAGTCCGTCCATGCTGCGTTTCCTCAGCAACCGCTACAACGACGGCGGCAATCCGAATGAAAACTACGCCCGCGAGTTGTTGGAGCTGCACACGGTGGGCAGTTACAGCTATGTGCCCGGCTCCGGCTACCGCACGGCGCCCAACTACACCGAGCAGGATGTGCACCAGGCCGCCAGAATCCTCAGCGGCTGGACCGATTACCACTCGCCCAACAGGGAGTTTCGCTTCAATGCCACGCGCCGCTGGCCGCGCCACGACTGGACAGAGAAGCGGCTGTGGATCGGCAACGATGATTTCTACTACTTCCCGCACGGCGGCGTCGAACAGGGCGAACAACTGCTGGACATCCTGGCCGAGCATCCCAGCACGGCGTATTTCATCTCGTTCAAACTCTGTCGCCGCTTCATCTCGGACTATCCCGATGTTTTCTGCCCGGACGCGGTGCAGGCCGGCGCGCAAGCGTTCCTCACCTCTCACGGCGACATTCGCCAGACGGTGCGCGCGATCCTGCTGCATCCAAAGTTTGCCCAGAGCTGGGGTCAGAAAATCAAGCGCCCGTTCGAGTTCATCGCCTCCACCATGCGCGCGTTTGGCCTGACGGAAATGCTCGACCTGCTGCCCAACAACTGGAGCACAAACGGCCCGCGCGATTTTGAGAGAATGTTTGGCATGCTGGGGCAGGTGCTGTTCGAGCTGACCGCGCCGACCGGCTATCCCGATATTGCGCTGGCCTGGTGGAACAGCAATCAGGTCTTTGGCCGTTGGACATTGGCGAACATGCTTGTCGCCCGTTTCTTCGGCGAGCAGACCAGCGAGACCAGCGCGCCGGCCAATGACTCGCTGCACAGCGCGCTCGGCCTGCCCAAAACGGCTGAACAGGTGGTGGACCTGTTGATCGAGCGCTTCATTGGGCGCGCCATTCACGCCGATGACCGGACTGCGATGATCCAGTACCTGGGCAACGGCAACGCCGCAGCGACCATCAACAGCGATTCTGCGCGTCTGCGCCCGCTGCTGGGCGTCGCGGCCGCCTCGCCTTACGCGCAGTGGCGCTGAGCCGGCCCGGCCCCCGCACTGGCGGTACACTGCGCCCTTGCTCGATATATCACTCATTTCTGCAAGCAGGATAAACGAACATGAAACTGGATGGCAAAGTGGCATTGGTGACGGGAGCGGCGCATCGCGTGGGCAAGGCGATTGCCCTGGCGCTGGCGCGCGAGGGCGCGGACATCGTGGTGCACTATGGCAGGAGCGCCGGCCCCGCTCAGGAGACGGCGCGCGAGATCGAGGCGCTGGGGCGTCGGGCGTTCGTGGCGCAGGCCGACATGGGCGACTGGCAATCGGCTTCAAATCTGGGCCGGCAGGCGTTGCAGCACTTTGGCCGGGTGGACATTCTCATCAACAGCGCGTCCAGCTTTGTGGCCGCCGATTATCTGTCCACGACCGAAGCGCAGTTCGATGAGGCCATGGATGTCAACTGCAAAGGGCCTTTCGTCCTCAGCCAGGTTATTGGCCAGTGGATGATGGCGCAGGATTTGCCCGAAGGCACCTTCTTCAACATCATCAACATCGTGGACGAAGGCGCATTCTTCCCCAGCAAGACCTACACCGCCCACGCCATCTCGAAGGCTGCGCTGCTTGCGCTCACCCGCTCACAGACCTTGATCTTTGGGCCGAAGGTGCGTGTGAACGCCATTTGCCCCGGCCCCATTCTCAAGCCCCCTACTTACAGCGATGAGCAGTGGGAAAGCCTGCGCAAAAGCAACCCCCTCCAGGCGTTGGGCACTGCCGAGCAGGTCGGGGAGATCGTGCTGTTTCTGCTCACCGGCCCGCAGTTCATCAACGGCGATTGCATCATGCTCGAAGGCGGGCGGATGTGGAAGCGCGAATTTTGAGCCCACTCACACCTCGCGCGGATCGGCGATCCTGCCGGCGACGGCGCTGGCCGCCACCACTGCCGGCGAGGCCAGATAAATCTCGCTCTCGCGCGTGCCCATGCGCCCGCGAAAGTTGCGGTTGGCGCTGCTGATGGTCACTTCGTTCGGCGCCGGGATGCCCATGTGGTTGCCCATGCACGGCCCGCAGCCCGGCACGCCGATCACGGCGCCGGCTTCCAGGAAGATCGAGATGTAGCCACGGCGCGTTGCCTCTTGCAGCACCTCGGAAGAAGCCGGAATGACAACCATGCGCGTCCCGCGCGCGACTTGCTTGCCGCGCATCACTTCGCACGCCGCTGCCAGGTCCTCGAGCCGGCCATTTGTGCACGTGCCCAGGAAAGCCTGCTGAATGCGGACCCCTTTAACCTGGCTGAGAGGCGCCACGTTGTCCACCCGGTGCGGCTTGGCGATCATCGGCTCCAGGGCGCTCGCGTCGTAAACATGCGTGGCAGTGTAGATGGCGTCCGGGTCGGGGTATAGCGCGTTCTGTCGGACGATGGACGACCAATCGTTCGTCGTTCGGTCTCCCTCCTTCGCCATCCGTCGCTCCAGGCGCGCCGCCAGATACGCGAACACCGCTTCATCCGGCGGCAGGTAAGCGTTCTTGGCCCCGAACTCGGCCATCATGTTTGGAATGACCATGCGGCTTTCCAGGCTGAGCTTGCCGATGCCGTCGCCGTGAAACTCGACGCTGGCGTACAGGCCGCCATCTGCGCCCAGGTCGCCGATGAGTTTCAAGCAGAAGTCTTTCGAGGTGACGCCGAAAGGCAATTCGCCGTTCAAGACGATCTTGAGGCTCTCCGGCACGCGCAGCCACAGCTCGCCGGTGGCCCACAGCGCCGCGACCTCGCTGCGGCCCACGCCGGCCCCGAACGCTCCCAGCCAGCCGTAGTGCGTCGTGTGGCTGTCCGCCCCCAGGATGAGCTGACCGGGCAGCGCCAGCGCTTCCTCACTGAGCACCTGGTGGCAGATGCCGCGCCCGACTTCGAAGAAGTGGGTCACCCCCTGCTCTTCGACGAACTGGCGCGCTTCGGCGTGATTCTGCGCGTGCTGCGTCGTTGGCGCCGGCACAGCATGATCGAGCGTGACGGCCAGCCGCTCTGGGCGCTTGACCCTGGTCACGCCAAGTTGTTTAAACAGCCGATAAATGGCGGCGGTGTTGTCGTGGCTCAGGATGCGATCGGGCCGGGCGTCCACGATTTGCCCGGCGGTGACGTCGCGCTGGCCGGATGCGCGGGCCAGTGCTTTCTCGGCGAAGGTTTTGCCCATCTCTTTTATCCCAGGTCTTGCTGTGTTTGCCACTTCTCGGCTCAACGGCGAGCGCATTTTACTCGCTGAATTCACACCCCCGCCCGCTGAGTTCCCCGCCGGCTCCGATGAGCGCGCCCGCAAAACGCATCCCTCGCGTATGATTACGCCCCTGATGGCTGTTCAAATCACCAACGTGGATCAGACCCATGCCGCTTCTGTCCCGCCGCCCCTGGACAGCCGGCGCAATTTCTTCGTCTTCACCGGCGACATCGTCACGTTCAGCATCGGGATGTATTTTATCCCGACCATCACCGTGCTGGTCGGCCTGGCCAGCAAGCTGACGGATGACAAGGCGCTGATCGGCGCCGTCGGCATGATCTGGAGCGTGAGCTGGTTCCTGCCCCAATTGTTTGCCGCGCGCATTGTGCGCGGCAAACGGCGCGAAAAACCCTATCTCATCATCCCCAGCATCATTGGCCGGCAGACATTTATCCTGTTCGCGGCGTGGCTGTTCTTCACCCAGGCGCAGCAACCGATTGTCACTGTGTGGTTGCTCATCCTGGCAATCTTGATCTTTAACACCTGTGACGCGCTGGCCGGCGTGGCCTGGTTCGACATGCTCAGCCGTGCGCTTACGCCGCGTATGCGCGGCCGCAGCATGGCGATTGGGCAGTTGATCGCCGCCATTGGTGGCATCGGCGTCGGGCTGGTGGTCGAGCGGATTCTTGCGCCGGACGGTTTGCCTTTCCCGCTCAACTATGCCGTCATCTTCACCTGCGCCTGGACGGGGTTCATGTTGTCGCTCATCATCGTGTTCTTTCTGTGCGAGAACCCGGTCACCGAAGAGGCCGTCCAGCAGTCTCAGCAATCCAGCTTCTTTGCCGACCTGCGGGCAATTCTGGCCTCGGACGGCTTGTTCCGGCGCACTCTGCTGGCGCGCCTGTTGACCTCGGTCGAGGCCATGGCCGCGCCGTTCTATGTTGTGTTCAGCCGCGAGCAACTGAATCTGCCGGATTCATCCATCGGTGTGTTCAGCCTGGCCTATATCCTCGGCAGCATTGCGGGCATTGTGTTATTTGGCTGGCAGCACGATCGTTTTGGCACGCGCCGCGTGTTGCAGGCGTCTTCGACTATGCAATTTGCGGCGCCGGCGCTGTGCCTGGCGCTGGCGCTGCTGCCTTTTGTGTCCGCGCAGGCGCCCGACGCGGCCTATTTTCTGACACTGTTGGCTGTGGGGTTGAATGGGGCGGTGGCGCATTCGCTGGTGCTGGGGTATCTGGGATACGTGATGGACAACGCCCCGGAGCGGCATCGCGCGACCTATGTCGGCGTGTTCAACACGGTCAGCGGCGTGGCGTCGCTCACGCCGGTGCTGGGCGGCGCCATGATTGATGCGCTGGCCGGCTCGCTGTCCGGCGCATTGCCCTACGCGGTCGTGTTTGGCCTCGTGGTCGTTATGGTTGGCGCCGGCTTGCTGCTTGCCTATCGGCTGCCCGGCGTTGCCTGCCGCTGAACCCGAACGACGGGCCGGCGAACGTTGCGATCTGCAAACGCCTGCAAAGGCTGCAATATAATCAGCGCGGAGCAAATTCTTGAGCACGGCATCCTCACCTTCCACGTCGCGTTCGCCCCTGTCTCGTCCAGCGCCTGGCGAAGCGGCGGGCGCAGCGCCGGCCACCACAGTTGATGTCATCATCCCGGTATACAACGAAGAGCGAGATCTGGAACCCAGTGTGACCAAACTGCGGGCGTTTTTGCAGACCAGTTGCCCCTATCGCTGGCGCATCATGATCGCGGACAACGCCTCGAAGGATCGCACCCTGGAGATTGCCCGGTCGTTGTCCGAACGATATCCGCAAGAGGTGACCTGGATTCACCTGGACGCCAAAGGGCGCGGACGGGCGCTGAAAGCCGCCTGGACCGCGTCGCAGGCCGATATCGTCTCATACATGGACGTTGACCTGTCCACCAATCTCAGACATTTTATGCCCATGATCGAGCCGCTGGCGCGCGGCGAGTACCACGTGGCAACCGGCTCGCGCCTGATGCGCGGCGCCCGCGTGACCCGCCAGCTCAAGCGCGAAGTCATCTCGCGGTGCTACAACCTCATCGTCAAACTCATGTTTCCGCGCCGGCGCTTCTCCGACGCGCAATGCGGCTTCAAGGCGCTCACCCGGCAGGCCGTGCGCGATCTGATCCCCCATATCATCGACAACAACTGGTTCTTCGATTCAGAATTGCTCATCCGCGCCGAGCAGCGCGGCTATCGCATCTGGGAAGTGCCTGTTGAGTGGATCGAAGACCTGGATACGCGCGTCAAAATTCTCTCGACCGCCATCGAGGACCTGAAAGGGCTGTGGCGCGTGCGAACGACCAAACCCGGTTGGTAAAACACAGAGGAGCTTTTGCATGAACGAACGACGAGTGGTCATCACCGGCATGGGCGCTGTGACGCCTTTGGGCAACGACCTGGACACCACGTGGCAGGCGCTGTTGGAAGGCAGGTCAGGCGTTGCGTCCATCACCCGTTTCGATGCCAGCAGCTTGCCGGTGCGGGTGGCCTGCGAGGTCAAGAACTTCGAGCCTACGGTTGCCATCGACGCCAAAGAACTCCGGCGCATGGATTTGTACGAGCAATACGCGATCGTGGCGGCCAAACAAGCCATCGCCAATGCCGGCCTGTCGATCACGCCGGAGTTGTCCGAGGATACGGCGATTGTCATCGGCACGGCTATCGGCGGTCTGCAAACCCTGCTGGATCAGTACGAAATTCTGAAACAGCAGGGGCCGCGCCGCATCAGCCCGTTCTGCATTCCAATGGTGATCAACAACGGCGCGTCGGGGATGCTGGCGATTGAGATCGGCGCCAGAGGGCCATCGAATTCGCCGGTGAGCGCATGCGCGACCAGCAACGACGCGCTCGGCCAGGCCTACATGATGGTGCGCCGGGGCGACGCCACGGTGGCCATTGCCGGCGGCGCGGACGCCACGGTGACCTTCATCGGCGTAGCCAGCTTCGATCGGCTGGGCGCCCTCAGTCACGACAACGAGCTGCCTTCGCAGTCGCCCAAGCCGTTCGACAAGAACCGTGATGGCGTCATCATTGGCGAAGGGGCCGTGGTCATGACGCTGGAGAGTCTCGAATTTGCGCGGGCGCGCGGCGCCAATATTCTGGCCGAGATCGTCGGCTATGGGCAAACCACAGACGCCTTCCACGTCATCGCGCCGGCAGAAGGCGGCGCTGGCGCCGCGCGGGCTATTCAGCGCGCGCTGAACAGCGCCGGCATCGGCCCGCAGGACATCGACTACATCAACGCGCACGGCACCGCCACGCCGTTGAATGACGTGGCCGAAGCGCAGGCCATCAAAACAGTTTTCGGCGAACACGCCGGGCGGGTTGCTATCAGCGGGACCAAGAGCATGACCGGCCACATGATGGGCGCCGCCGGCGCGATGGAAGCTGCTATTTGCGTGCGCGCCATTCAGACCGGCCTCGTCCCCGGCACCCGCAACCTGGTCGAAGTCGATCCGCAATGCGCCGGACTTGACTTTATGCCGAATGAGACGCGCCCCCTGCGCATCAACTACGCTATGAACAACTCGTTCGGCTTCGGCGGACACAACAGCGTGCTGATCCTCAAGCGATTCGAGTCGCTTTAGTATTGACGATTTGCGATTGACGATTGACGCCGCGCTGGAAATCGTCAATCGCAAATCACGCAATCGTCAATGAATATGTTGCCCGAATTCCGCGACCCAGACAAGCTGCTGTGCGCGCTCACCCATGCTTCCTATGCCAACGAGCATGCGACAGAGGGCGGCAGGCCGGTGCAGGATAACGAACGCATGGAGTTTCTGGGCGACGCCATCCTGGACTTCATCGCTGCGGCCTGGCTGTATCAGCGCTTTCCCGATTTTGACGAAGGCCGGCTGACGGCGCTGCGCGCCGCTCTGGTGCGGGCCAGCACGCTGGCCCAGTTTGCCGAAGAAGTTGGTTTGCCTGACCGACTTCGTCTGGGCAAGGGTGAAATTGAAAGCGGCGGCCGGCATCGCGCCAACATTCTCGGCGATGCCTTCGAGGCGTTGTTGGGCGCTCTGTATCTCGACCAGGGCTATCAGGCTGCTTATGACTTTTTCGTGCCGATCATCGAGCGCGCCATGCCGGCCATTCTGCTGGAAAATCTGGACCGTGACGCCAAAAGCCAGCTTCAGGAATGGAGCCAGGCGAACCGATCTGTCACGCCGCGCTACAAGCTGGTGTCTGCAGAAGGGCCGGATCACGCCAAAGTGTTCACTGTGCAAGTCTGGATCGGCAACGAGGTAGTTGCCATGGGCAGCGGCACCAGCAAGCAAATGGCCGAGCAGGACGCTGCACGGAATGCCTTGCTCAGCTACGTCATGTGTCTGTCCGATGAGCAGGTTGACGCCATATCCTCCGAGGCCCAATCGGTGGGAGAGCAGCCGGTCCCTGGGCCGTGATCCCCGTCTTGCAGCCGTGATTGCGTATTGCGCCAATGCGCGCTGTGCTTGTGCGAAGCCTCATTCTGCGATATGATTGCTAGCCGCGTCCCGGCGCGCCGGTCGGTCATGTTGGCGTCTGGCCGCTGAGCATCAGGGCGCGCGAGGGCGCGCGCGCGACGCCCGCAACTCACAAGCATCAGAGGATCGCTATGAAGGTTTTGTTGACTCAAGATGTGTACAACCTGGGCCAGGCCGGCGAAGTGAAGACAGTCGCCGATGGCTATGGCCGGAATTATCTGCTGCCACGCGGCATGGCTGTTCTGGCAACCGCCGGCGCCATCAAGCGCGCCGACACCATCAAGGCCGCCGCATTGCGCCGCCGCGCGCAGGAACACTCGGACATGCAGGCCGTCGCCCAGGTCATCAACGGCGTGACGCTCACGTTCACCGCGCGCACGGGGGAAAAGGGCAAGCTGTACGGCTCTATCACTACGGCCCAGATCGCTGACAAAATCAGCGCCTTGCTGGGCAAGGAGTTCGACCGACGCAAGATCGCGTTGCGCGAGCCGATTCGCATGGTGGGCAACTACCCGGTTCAGGTGCGTCTCACTGCGGATATTGCGCCGGTGGTGAATGTCGTTGTGGCGCCGGAGGGCGCAGCGGCAACTACCCTGGCCACGCCGGCCCAGGCAGCCGCCGAAACAGAGCCGACAGCCGACGCTACTCCCGATACAGCGGCCTGAGCGCAACCTGATTGCATTGAGATGCCCGGCTCCAGCGTGAAGCCGGGCGTTCACTGCACAGCCAGTCCTCTTGAAATCTGAAGCCCGGCGCTATAGCACGCCGGGCTTTTTGCGTCACCCCGCGCGGCCGGCGGCCGGCCCAAGCGCGTCAACCACCGCCTGAATGTCTTCCTCCGAGTTGAAAGCGTGAACGCCAAGCCTGACGTTGCCGGCGCGAATGGTGTGAATCACGTTGGCGGCTGTCAGGCGCTCAGACGCTTCCGCCACGCCGGCGGGGTCGGGGGTGTTGAAGGACACGATGGCTGAGCGATGTGTCGAGTCGCAGCCGACAAACGGCCGGTAGCCGAGCCGGTCCAGTTGCTCCAGCAGCAGGCCGGAGAGGCGCAGTGTCCACGCTTCGATCGCGCGGATGTCCAGCGAGAGGAGCAAATCGAGGCTGGCGCTCAGGCCGGCGACCCCGATGGTGTTCGGCACGCCCAACTCGAATCGCCGGGCGTCGGGCTGGAAGGTGAGGTTGTAGTCAAGATAGTTTTCGGCGTCCACCACGCTGAGGGCGCCGGCGAAGGGAGGCGCCAGTTCATCGAGCCGCTCTCGATTGACGTACAGGAAGCCGGCGCCCATCGGCCCCAGCATCCATTTGTGCCCGCCCGAGGCCAGCGCGTCGATATGAGCCGCCTTGACGTCGAGCGGCGCGGCGCCCAGCGATTGAATCCCATCCACAATCAACCACAAGCCGCGCGCTTTGCACCATTCGCCGATGCCAACCAGGTCGTTGCGGAAGCCGCTCACAAACTCGACGCTGCTGACAGCCACGACGCGCGTGCGCGCGTCGGCGTGGCGTTCGAGCAGGTCGACGGTCAGGCCGCCGCCGTCGTGGGGCGCGATACGCGCTTCGATGCCGCGCAGCCGGGCCAGATTCATGAATGGATACACCACGGCGGGATATTCCTGGTCGCACATGAGAACGTTGTCGCCGGGGCGGAGCGGCAGCGCATGGGCGATCACGTTCATGCCTTCGGCGGTGTTTTGCATGAGCGCGATTTCGTCGGCGCGGGCGTTGATCAGCCGGGCGATGTTGTCTCGCGCCGCGCTGAAAATGCCCCAGAACTCTCTGGACATTCGATTCGGCTCGGCCAGCATGTCGGCGGCGCGGGAGACGGCCTGGCGCGTGACATTGGGCCAGGGGCCGATGGCGCAGGTGTTGAGATAAACGCAGGATTGCAGCGCGGGAATCTGTTGGCGCAGCGCTTTGAGGTCGTATTGAGGTTGCATGGAACTCCTTTGCCGGCGATTATAGGATCGCCGCAGCGGCGATTCGCGCTACACTTCGGCGCATGGCCAAGATCAACCTTGTGTCGGGATATGAGACCTGTCTGGAGCGCGTGCTGATTTCTGAAGAGCAATTGAAAAGCCGGATCGCCGAACTGGGCGCCGAGATCTCGCGTGACTACGCCGGCCTGTGCCCGCTCTTGCTGTGCATTCTGCGCGGGGGAGTGGTGTTTCTGACCGACCTGATGCGCAGCCTCACGGTCCCGCATCACATCGACTTCATGGCGGTGTCGTCCTATGGGGTGGGGGCGCGCGTGTCGAGCGGGTCGCCGCGCATTGTGCTGGATGTCAACACGGATATTGCCGGCCGGCACGTGCTGCTGGTCGAGGACATCGTAGACAGCGGGCACACGCTGGACCATGTGCTGCGGCTGCTGGAAACGCGCGATCCGGCCAGCCTGAAGGTGTGTGTGCTGCTCGACAAGGCCGAGCGCCGCGTGGTTGATATTCCGATCGCCTATCGCGGCTTTGTCATTCCCGATGAATTTGTCTTTGGATATGGGCTGGATGTGGACGAGGTGTACCGCAACCTGCCGTTTATCGGCGTGCTGAAGAAGGAATACCAGTAGGCGCGCCAAACCCCGGCTGCGGTCGCGCCGACAGAGCGCGTCGACAGCCGGGGGTGTGTATGTGAAAGAGCGGGGCGCAGGGCCGGCGCTACACGTCCAGGTTGCGCACGTCTTTGGCGTGGGTGGTGATGAACTTGCGCCGGGGCGGCACGGCGTTGCCCATCAGCATGTCAAAGGTGCGATCTGCCTCGGCGGCGTCCTCCACCGTGACCTTGAGCATGGTGCGTCTCTGCGGGTCCATCGTGGTTTCCCACAATTGCTCCGGGTTCATCTCGCCCAGGCCCTTGTAGCGTTGCAGCACCACCTGGCTGGTGTTCGACGTGTCTAGTCCCTTTTTGCGCAATTCGTCCAGAATCTGGTCGCGCTCGGCGTCGCTATAGGCATAGCGCACTTCTTTGGTTTTCTTCACTTCGATGCGATACAACGGCGGCTGCGCGATGTACAGATGCCCACTCTCGATCAATGGCTGCATGTAGCGGAAGAAGAAGGTGAGCAGCAGCGTGCGGATGTGCGATCCGTCCACATCCGCGTCCGTCATAACGACGCAGCGATCGTAGCGCCGGTTGTCTAAGTTGAACTGCTCGCCGATGCCGGTGCCCATGGCCGAGATGAGCGCCTTGATTTCCTCGGACGACAGCACTTTGTCGAGCCGGGCGCGCTCGGTGTTCATGATCTTGCCGCGCAGGGGCAGGATGGCCTGAAAGTGCCGGTCGCGGCCCTGTTTGGCGCTGCCGCCGGCGCTGTCGCCCTCGACGATGAACAACTCGCATTTGAGCGGGTCGCGCTCGGAGCAGTCGGCCAGTTTGCCGGGCAGCGTGCCGCTCTCCAGTGCGCTCTTGCGGCGCACCAGTTCGCTAGCGGCTTTGGCGGCTTCGCGCGCGCGGCGCGACACCAGACACTTCTCGATGATCTGTTTGGCCTCGCGCGGGTTTTCCTCCAGGAATTGCGAGAGCGCCTCGCGCGTGACCTGTTCGACGGCCGTGCGCGCGTCGGTGTTCATCAGCTTGACTTTGGTCTGCGACTCGAACTGCGGCTCGGGATGTTTGATGCTGACGATGCCGGTCAGCCCTTCGAGCGTGTCTGTGCTGTCGAGGTTGCTGTCCTTTTCCTTCAGGATGCCGGCCTTGCGCGCGTAGTCGTTCAGCGTGCGGGTGAGCGCGCTGCGGAAACCGCTCTGGTGCGTGCCGCCGTCGGGCGTGTGGATGGTGTTGGCGAAGTAGAACTCGCTCGACGCAGTGGCGTCGGTGTATTGCAGCGCCACCTCGACGCCGATCGCGCCGACCTTCTTATCGGCCCACACAACCGGATGTAGCACGTCGCGGTTGCGGTTGAGGTATCCCACAAACGCGCTGATGCCGTCCTCGAAGTAGAAGGTCATCTCCCGATCGTCGCGCTCATCCTTGAACACGATGGTCACGCCGCGGGTGATGAAGGCCATCTCGCGGAAACGCTGCACCAGCAGGTCGAACTTGTAGCTGTTGTCTTCGCGGAAGATGGTGTCGTCGCGCAGGAAGGTGGTTGTGGTGCCGGTGTCGTTGGCTTTGGTCTTGCCGACCATTTCGACTTTCGAGGTGGCTACGCCTTCCTTGTAGGTCTGCTTGAAGATCTTGCCGTCCTGACGCACCTCGACTTCGCACCAGGTGGACAGGGCGTTCACAGCTTTGACGCCGACGCCGTGCAGGCCGCCGGACACGGTGTACGCGCCGCTGCCGAACTTGCCGCCGGCGTGCAGGTGGGTCATGACCACTTCGAGCGCGGACACTGGCTCGCCTTTCTTATTGCGGAAGGTGGGGTGGATGCCGGTGGGGATGCCGCGCCCGTTGTCTTTGACGGTCACGCTCTCGTCGGCATGGATGATGATCTCGATGCGGTCGCAGAAGCCGGCCAGCACTTCGTCGATGCTGTTGTCCACCACTTCGTAGACCAGGTGGTGCATGGCCTTGCTGTCGGTGCCGCCGACGTACATGCCGGGGCGCCGGCGCACGGCCTCCAGCCCTTCGAGCACCTGAATCTGCCCCGCGCCGTAGTCGGCTGGGGGCGCTAGCGGTGTTGTTGCTGTTGCGTCTGCCATAGTTGTGCCGTTCAACTCTCTTTTGTGAATGTCTGTTGTTTCGGGCGAGGGGGAGCGATGCCCGTCACGGTTCGCCAAGCGGTGTTGCGCGCTCCCGCACGGTGTGATTTGCAGCCCGAAAAGCTCTGGAACAGATGTTCAATTCTACCATTTCCGCGTCGCCGGGACGCGCAGTTATGACTCTGGATTCGTAACTGCTCCTCCGATGCGCGTGCGCTTGACGCGCTGCGCGATCTCGCGCAGTTTGTCCTCGAAGCCGGCCTGCGCCTTGAACGCGTGGCCGCTGATGACCAGCGGCGCGCCGAACACCACGATCTGCGCGCCCATCTCCAAAGTCTGAACGGCCTGGTCGATGCTCAGGCCGCCTACGGCCTGCACGGGGATGGTGACGGCCTGTAGCACCGCCGGCAGGTCGTCGAGCGGACTGAGGATGCGGCCAAAGCGCTCGCGCGCGTGGTTGCGCTCGTCGAAGCCGGTGTGCACGATGATGTAATCGACGCCCATCTCTTGCGCCTGGCGCGCGCGGGCCGGCTTGTCGGGGCACAACATCACGTCGCACATGACCTTGCCGTTGTAGTGTTTGGCCATCTTCACCTGCTCGATGATGCTGGCGTCGGCGGCCTGGCCCATGATCACAACCATGTTTGCGCCAGCCTTGAACATCACCTCCGCCTCCAGGCCGGCGCCGTCCATGGTCTTCAAGTCGGCCACGATAGGCACGCCGGGGAACTCGCGGCGGAAGGCCTGCACGCCGCGCATGCCTTCGGCCAGAATGAGCGGGGTGCCGGCTTCCAGCCAGTCCACGCCGGCGCGCACGGCGGCGCGCGCCAGTTGCATCGCTTCGTCCAAATCGGTCACGTCGATCGAGATCTGGATGATCGGGGTTATGCAGTGATTCATTGGGTGTCTCCGCGACAACGCGCCTGATTGTGTCATGACCTGCCAGGCGTTCCGAAGTGCTTCTCGCGCATGCGCTTGAGGAACGCGATGGACTCGCGCATTTCGTCCATGCCGTTCATGCCATCTTCGATGCTGACCCAGCCGGCATATCCGACCTCGCGCAGGATGCTGAAGATGGCGTCGTAGTTGTTCAACCCTTTGCCGGTCACGCCGTGCCGCAGATTGGGCGAGTAGCCCAGCGTGCCGTCGCTCTGACGCAATTCATCGAGTGTTGCGCCCTCGGCCAGATAGCGGTCGCTGGCGTGCATAGTCACCACGCGATCCTTGACGGCGCGCAACAGGTCGAGCGGGTCATCGCCGGCGACGATGGCGTTTGAAGGATCGTACTGCACGCCAAAGTAGACGCGCTCCGGGATGGCATGGATGATGCGCAGGAACACCTCTTTCTTCTGCGCGAACTCCGGATACTTCCAGAAGCCGTCTTTGTAGTGATTCTCCATGGCCAGCGTCACGTCGTACTCGCGCGCCACGGGGATCAGCCGGGTGATGGCATCGACGACCCAGGCAATGCCTTGTTCGACGGGCACTTCAGGGAAACGTTGGCCGCTAAGGACCCGGCAGGCCGGGCGCGGCTCGCCCTGCCGTTGAGGGCCGGCCAGCCGGCGCGTGATGCGGATCAACTCGCATTCGCGCTCCCAGGCGCGCTGGCGTGCGTCAGGATCGGGGTTGGCGAAGTCCGGCGAGCAGCACAGCATGGGCATGGCGAAGCCGGCGTTGTGTATGGCGTCGCCGACCCGATCGATGTAGGCGTCGTCGAGGCTGGTGAAGAAGCCGTCATACATCTCCAGCCCCTCGGCGTCGAGTTCGCGCGCCATTTCGATCCACTGAAAGACGGTCATCGTGCGGCGGCCGGCGATGTCGTCGATGTAGCACTTGGGAAAGGCGGATATTTTCATGCGCTGCCTCCGATGCTGATCGATGCGCTGAGCGGAACTGTATCATGGGGCTGCTGATTCGCGCACAGCAGTTTGACTTTTGGAAAGGAGCCTGAGCATGACCCGAAAAATCAAAGTGGGCGTCTTCGGCGCCCGGCGCGGCGCGACCATGATCGGCGTGATGGCGCGCCATCCCGATGCGGAGCTGGTGGCCGTGTGCGACCATGACCCGCGCGCACAGGCGCACGTTCACAAGCTGGCCGGCGAGTACGGCGTCAACATTGCCTGCTACGCCGATTTCGACCAGTTCATGAATCACGACATGGACGCGGTGGTGCTGGCCAACTATGCGACCGAGCACGCGCCGTATGCGGTGCGGCTGCTCGACTCGGGCCGGCACGTGACCAGCGAAGTGCTGGCCGTGCAGACGATGGCCGAGGCAGTTGCGCTGGTCGAAGCCGTGGAGCGCAACCCCAAACAGGTGTACGCCTACGCGGAGAACTATTGTTACTTTCGCGGCACGATGGAGATGCAGCGTCTGTACCGCGCCGGCGTCATCGGCGAGTTTCTGCACGGTGAAGGCGAGTACGTCCACGATTGCGAGAGCATCTGGGTCGACATCACGCGCGGCGAGAAGGATCACTGGCGCAACTGGGTCCCTTCCACGTTCTATTGCACGCATGCCATCGGCCCGATCGTCACCATCACCGGCGCGCGCCCCACGAAGGTCGTGGCGTTCGAGACGCCCAACCTCAACAAGCGCCGCTTTGGCTGTCGCAGCGGCGACGGCGCAGTGATTGTGTGCCAGATGAGCAACGGCGCGACGGCCAAGTTTCTGCCGTGGGCCAACTTCAAGCGTTTGCCCGAGGCGATCTGGTACGCCGTGTATGGCACGAAAGGCATGATGGAGACCGATCGCTGGGGCGAGGTGTTTAACCGCGTCAATGTGTATGTGGAGGGGGACGAACATGCCGCCACGAACACCAGTTACACCGCCCGGCCTCATCTGGAGACCGATCTGTCGCGGCGGATCGGCGGGCACGGCGGCTCGGACTTCTTCACCATGCATTTCTTCCTGGAGGCCATTCTGGGCCGGCCCGGCGGCGCCAACATCATCGACGTGTATCAGGCGCTCGACATGACCCTGCCCGGCACGCTGGGCTATCGCTCGATCTGGGAGGGCAACGTCCCGCTGACCGTGCCGGATTTGCGAGACAAGCGCCTGCGCGAGCAGTATCGCAACGACCACTGGTGCTGCGATCCGAAGCTGGCCGGGCCGGGGCAGCCGGCGCGCAGTTGCTCGTGGGAGGATGTGCGCATCCCCGATGATGTGTACGCGCAACAGCAGGCCGCCGCTGCCGCGCGTTGACGCGCAGCCGGAGCATAGGGCAGACCCGTGCCGTAGAATACAGTCATGCCTGCGCTGGCTGTGCCGCATCCCATTCAATACCAGGGAAGCAAGCGCCTGCTTGCGCCGATGATCCTGCGTTTCCTGCCGGATCACACCCCGCGCCTGGTGGAACCGTTTGCCGGCACAGCCGCTGTGTCAGTTGCCTGCGCCGCCGCCCGGCGCGCAGAACGCTACTGGCTAAACGACTTGAATAAGCCGCTGGCAGACCTGCTATCCCTCATCATCAACCATCCTGGCGAGATTGCCGACCGCTATCAGCAGATTTGGATGGCGCAGACGCCGGACTCGCTGCAACACTACTACCGCGCGCGCGACGAGTTCAATCGCGCTGGCGATCCAGCTTTGTTCCTCTATTTGCTTGCGCGATGCGTGAAAGGCTCGGTTCGGTATAACGCCGACGGCCTGTTCAATCAAAGCCCGGATAAGCGCCGGCGCGGCGCGCATCCTGACACCATGCGCCGGAACATTATGGGCGTCTCTGCGCTGCTGCGCGGAAGAACTGTTGTCACCGCGCTGGACTATAAAGAAGTGCTTGCGAGGGTGGATGACAACGACGTGATCTACATGGATCCGCCCTATCAAGGTGTGTGCGGTGACCGTGACTCTCGATATCTGGCAGGCATAGACCATGATGAATTCGCGGAGTCGCTGGCTGCTCTGAACAGACGCAATGCGCGCTACATGGTGAGTTACGACGGGAGATTGGGAGAGCGCGCCTATGGCCGATTTCTGCCGGCCGGGTTGAACCTGAAGCGCATCGAGCTGGAAGTCGGTCGATCTTCTCAGGCGACTCTTCTGGGACGGGATGAGGTCACGATCGAATCGCTTTACCTTTCACCTGCGCTGGTGAAGCAGTTGCCTCCAACCCGCATTACGCTTGCCGGCTATCACCAGTCCCCGCAGCAATTGCATCTGTTTGCCATGCGGCAGGTTCGGCGCATTGATCTTATCTGGCAGGGCGATGAGGTCAGGAGCTATGACCGGCTGAAAGCAGATGCGCGAGAGGCTCACCAATCCGTCCCGGCATTTGTGAAAGAGCTGATTGAGCGCGCCCTGTCGCAATGACACTGACTCCAGGATGCTTCACCTGCTCGAAATGACATAGGCGGCTCAGTTTGGTGGTTATCCTCAGACACGCACTATTCGTCAGCGTGGTTATCCTGGCTGTGCTCACTGCGCGCGCGCTCTCACTCGCGCCTGCGCTCGGCCAACAGGCCGGCGACTGGCGCGTTCTGCGCGTCACCATCCGCTCGCCCGAAGACATCCCCCGGCTGACCGCCGGCCCCTGGGACGTGCTGGAAGCGCGCTACGGCGATGACTTCTTTGTGCTCGGCGATGCTGCCGTGGCCGAAGCGTTGCGCGCCGCCGGGTTCGGCGTTGCCGACCACGAAACGCTTCTCACGCCCTTTGCGCCCTTCACCTACTACGGCGGCTATCGCACCGTTGAGGAACACGAAGCGCATCTCGATGCTGTGGCGGCTGCCCATCCACATCTCGCCGTCCTGCATCGCTTCGGCCAGTCCTATGGCAAGATGCGTGGCCTGGCCAACGGGCGCGATCTCACAGTGCTGTGCGTCACGCGCCTGCGCCCCGGCGACTGCGCGCTCGATCCCGAATCCGACAAGCCGCGTTTCTTCGTGCTGTCGGCCGTTCACGCCCGCGAACTGTCCACCGCCGAGATTGCCTGGCGCTGGATCGACCACCTGGTGAACGGATATGACGTCGATCCCGACGTGACCCTGCTGCTCGACACGACCGAGATCTGGGTTGTGCCAGTAGCCAATCCCGATGGGCGCGCCATTGTCGAACAGGGCGGCAACTCGCCTCTCTTGCAGCGCAAGAACGCCAATGATTCTGCCGGCAGTTGCTCCATTCCATACATCGGCGTTGACCTCAATCGCAACGCGAGCTGGCAATGGGGCGCAGCCGGGTCGAGCAGCGACCCGTGCAGCCAGATGTATCGCGGCGCGTCGCCAGCCTCAGAACCAGAGGAGCAGGCGATTGAAGCGCTGATGCGCGCGCTGTTCCGCGACCAGCGCGGCCCGGCGCTGACGGATGCCGCGCCCATCACCACTTCCGGCCTGATGGTCACACTGCACAGCTACGGCAACCTCGTCATCCTGCCCTGGTCGTGGACCACGCAGCCGGCCGCAAACGACGCCGGCCTGCGCGCCATCGCCTTTCGCATGGGTCACTACACCGGCTACACCGCCGGCACGGGCGCCCAGGTGCTATATCCCATGTCCGGCAACCATGACGACTGGGCCTATGGCGTGCTGGGCATTCCCGGCTTCACCATCGAGATCGGATCGGGCAGTGGGACATGCGGGGCGTTCCTGCCGGCTTACTCGTGCGTCGATTCGACGTTCTGGGCGCTGAATCGCAACGCGCTGATGTACGCGGCTCGCATCGCCCGTCAACCCTATGCGCTCGCGCAGGGGCCGGTCGTCGTGACAGCGAGCTTGAATGTGACGCGCGTTGTCGCCGGAGCGCCAGTCACGCTGACGGCCACGTTCGATGACAACGCGCTGGGAGCCGGTTCGGGAAGGCCGGCCGCGCAGGCGATCTCTGCCGCTGAGTTCTATGTTGATGCGCTGCCCTGGCAGGGTGGGACGCCGGTCGCCATGCGCGCGCTCGACGGCGCTTACAACACCGCGCGAGAGACGGCTCTGGCCGCGCTCGATGCGCATCTGTCGCCGGGTCGGCACACCGTGTATGTGCGCGGGCGCGATGCGCAGGGCAACTGGGGGCCGGCTGCGGCGCAGTGGTTGTGGGTCGATGCAGACACGCGCGGCCTTCTCACTGGCCTCACATCCTCGCGGACAGGGTCCGCAGTGTCTGGCTGCAATGAGCCGGCCCTGCCGCTCGCCGGCGCCACGCTCACAGCAACCAGCGCCGGCGGCCTGCCTACTGTTGTCCAGTCCGGCCCCGATGGGCGCTACGCGTTGCGTCTTGACGAAGGCGCTTACGCCATCACTGCGTCTGCCGCGCAGCATGGGCCGGTCACGGCGCAGGCGCAGGTGACCGCCGGTCAGACCACGACGCTCGACATCGCGCTCATGCGGCTGCAGCCGTGCCTGAGCGTGACGCCTTCCACGCTGGTTGCGCTGGTCCTGCCGGGGGAGAGCGTTCAGGTCGTTGTGAGTCTGACGAATGGCGGCGCGTTCCCGATCCATGTGCGGCAATATGCCGGCGCCCCGGATATCAGGCCGATCTCCGGCTGGACGCGCAGCCCGCCGGACGCCTATGGCTACTTTTATGAGGCAATGGCCGGGCTGGATTGGATCGACACATCGGCCGGCGCGACGCTCGCGCTGGCCGATGATGGCGAGGCGAACGTGACGTTGCCATTTGCCGCGCCGTTCTATGGCATCACAACCACTGCGCTGCGCGTCGGCGACAACGGCGGGGCGTTGGTCGGCGTCACCACCGGCGATGTATGGGCTGCCAATCGCCCATTGAGCGACACCGCCGGCGCGCCCAATCACTTCATCGCCCCGTTCTGGGACGATCTGTACCCGGCCGGCCCGGTGCGCTGGCAGACTACCGGCGTTGCGCCGGATCGCAAAGCCGTTGTCGAGTGGCGTCAACGCGCGCACTTTCAGGTCCAGACCGGCACGCTCACCTTTCAGATGGCGCTGGCCGAGCGCGGGGGCATCTTCTTTCAGTATCAGGATGTCGATTTGGGCGATGTCGGCTACAGCTTTGGCGCGAGCGCGACCGTCGGCATTCGCGGGGCGAACCCGGCCCAGTCGCTGACCTTCTCGCACAACGCGCCGCGCCTGCGCGATGGCATGTCGATTTGTTTTCGCCGGCCGGCGCAACCACCGTGCTGGGCAGTCGATGCGCCCTGGCTCCAGGGATCGCAACCGGTCACCCTGAACGCCGGCGAGAGCGCGGCCATCACGCTGACATTGACCGCGCCCGCGATCAACCCGCTGCCGATCTATCGCGCCACGGTGTTGCTCGATAGTCCAGAACTGCCGGCGCTGGTCATGCTGCCTGTGACCATGCTGACCGCGCCGCTGGCCTTTCAGGCTCTGCTTCCCCTGGTTACCCAGCCATGAGCCGCCGGCTCGGCCCTCTACGCTTTCATCTTCTCGACCAGCTTCGTCCATACCGAACCGCGCAGTTTGCCATAGGCCGGCCAGAACTGTTGTTTGATCTCATCGCCCTGCCGGGCGCGCTGCTGCGCCATCTCGTTCAGGGTCTCCGCAACGCCGGGCGGCAAATCCGCCGCGTGCCTCGAACACAAGTCGCGCATACGCGCGATGGCTACTTGCGCATCCTGATAACGCCCCAGAACGTCCTGAATGGCAGCCAGCCGTTTGATCGCTGCGCGAATCGGTTTGCCATATAGCGCCTCCGCGCAGTCCAGCGCGTAGCGCAGGCGTTTGCACTGGATGCGGACGGCGTGGAAGTCCGGCGGCAATGATTCATCATTCAGCCCATTGGCCAGCCGGCGCATTCGGCGATAGCGGCGCTGGATCAAGGCCGGCAACGCCTGCGCGGCCGGCTTGTGGGCCGGGCGCGGCAACGCGCGTCCTGGCGCGCTCAACGCAATCAAGCTGATTTTGAGGCGCTCGTAACGGGCTGAATCGAGGGCATCGAGCATTCGACGCCGCGCGGCCAGCCGATCCTGTTCCAGCAGATGCGCCAGTGTCTCAATCGCCGCCTGCTCGCGCGGATCGGCGCTGTCGCGCCAGGCGCGAATCTGTTCCAGATGCACATCGAGGTCGCGCACTTCGCCCAGCGCCCCGGCCAGCCAGCGCAGTTCTTCGCGGACGGCAACACTGTGGGCGGGCAAGGCGCTTTCAAACAGGCGCAGGATCGAACGCAGCCGGCGCGTCGCCACACGCATGTCGTGCAGGGCTTCAATGTCGTCGCCCATGCGTGTCGCCGGCTCCTGTTCCAGCAGTTCAAGCGTCTGTCGGCGCAGCATGGTCAGCGCCAGTTCACCGGCGGTCATATCCTGCCCGCTGACTTCATGCGCGGCCAGCGACGGAAACAGATCGGCCACGCTGGCCGGCGTCAGGCCGCGCGCAGCCAGGCCGATTTCAAATTTGGTGTGTTCCGCCTCTCGCAGGTGACATGCCTCGCGCGCCTCGTCCACGAATGGCTGCAAGAGCGGCGCCATGCCAGGCGCCGCCTCGATCTCGACGCGGCGCAGGCGGGCCGGCTGGGGATGCCACTCGCGCTCGCCGGCGACCGTCGTTTCATCCAGCGCGATCTCGCCCGCCGGCTGACCGCTCGCCAAAAGCGGAATGGCATTGCGGCGCGTGACAATCTGGAAGATGGGTTCGAGGCGCGCCGGCCCGATCATCGCCCGCGCCCGTTCGCCCACCGGGCCGGGCGCAGCCAGCAGGGCAACCGCCGGGCGCTTGAGATCGACGCTTTCAAGCGTTTCGGTGATCTCACGGCGCTGACGAAGGCCCTTCTCGGCGCCTGACAGCGATTTCAACGTCAGTTCGCAGGGTTGATTTGGGGCGCCGGCGGCCAGCCGCAGCCGCAACGCATATCCCGCTCGATACACACGCCAGTCGCCGGTGTCGAAATACATGTCGTGATGGGTTTCAGCGTGGGCTTTGCCGGGCATCAGGCCGTGCCGGCGGGCGACGCGCGCCAGACATGCCCGCGCTTCGCTCAGGCCGTCTGCGTCGAATTGCCACTCAATCTCGCTCTGGTCGGTGCTCATGGTGACTGGTCTCATTTATCTGTCGCTCATCTGCGGCACAGACCACAGGCCTAGGATGGGGAAAACCGCTGGTGCTGCATAGATGCCGCATCGACCATAGGGAGCATAGAGACTTGTTAAACCAACCTGCTAAATCAGAGCGCGCGCCCGGCAGTCCTGCTCTGCGCATTGCCCCGGGGCCGCGCGGCGTCCCCGTGCTGGGCAATGTGCCACAAGTGCGGGAGAAGGGCGGCCTGATTCAATTCTACAGCCAGGCGCATCGCGAGTATGGCGATGTGGTGCGCGTGCGCATGGGGCCGGTGGATCAATACCTGGTCGCCCACCCGGACCATGTGCGGCATGTGCTGGTGGCCAATCGCCAGAACTATTGGAAAGGCGTTGCCATGAATCGAGTGAAGCTGTTGTTGGGCAACGGCTTGTTCACCAGCGAGGGCGCCTTCTGGCAGCGCCAGCGCCGGCTGATGCAACCCCCGTTCACGCCGCGCGGCGTCACACAGTTTGGCGAGCCGATGGTCAGTCTGATTCAGCGGACGCTGGATCGCTGGGAGTCGCCTGCGCGGGCCGGCGCCGTGCTCGACATTGGCCAGGAGATGATGACGCTGACGATGGGTGTGATTGCTGAAACGATGCTGAGCATCGACATCACGCGCAATGATGTGTCTGGCAACCCTGTTGCCCGCAACGCTGCCGAGGCCGGACGCGCATTCGCATACATGCTCGAGTTTGTCAGCCGGCAATCTGCCACCGCGTTCAGTCTGCCGCTTTGGATGCCCACGCCGGCCAACCGGCGCTTCAACGCCTCCTCTGCGCTCATTCAAGACTTTTTGGGCGGGGTGGTGCGCGAACGGCGCGCGGCGCGCCGGCGCGACGGCCCTCAGCAACGCGATTTGCTCGACACGCTGCTCAACGCCCGCGATGAGCAAACCGGCCAGTCGATGGACGACCGCCAGGTGTATGACGAGGTGATCACCATTTTCTTCGCCGGTCACGAGACAACGGCGCAAACGCTGACCTGGCTGTGGTATCTGCTGGCAAAGCATCCCGACGCGGAGCGCCGCCTCCATGATGAAGTGGACCGCGCGCTGGGCGGGCGCGCGCCCACGCTGGCCGATCTGCCAAATCTGCCGTATGCGCGCATGGTGGTTGAGGAGACCATGCGGCTCTATCCGCCGGCGTGGATCTTTGTGCGCGAGCCGTATCACGACGACGAGATCGGCGGCTATCATATCCCGGCCAGATCGATGATCGTGCTCAGCCCGTACCTCACCCATCGTCACCCCGAGCACTGGGAGCGGCCAGAAGCGTTCGAGCCGCAGCGCTTCGAGCCGGAACAGGTTGCCAGGCGGCATCACTACGCATACTTCCCCTTTGGCGGCGGACCGCGCACCTGCATCGGCAACAACTTCGCGCTGCAGGAAGCGCACCTGGCTGTGGCGATGATCGCGCAACGTTACCGCTTGCGATTGCAGCTGGATGGAGAAATCCAGCCGAAGATGATGGGAACGCTTCGGCCTGCCGCGCCGGTGCTGATGCGACTGGAGCGTCGATAAGGCGCCGCCTGAGAATGCAATGCGTGGGCTACAAGTTAGCTACAATATGTGGCAGTCTTTTCGCCCGTTGCATCCTGATTGAGGCAGCCAATGCTGTGAGACTGGCAGGGTGGACGGGCGAAAGTGAAATGTGTCCTGTTCCCAAACGCAGAGAGGTGAGACTTCATGCAAGCGCGCGCCCACCGTGCAGCATTCATGGTTCCCCTGGCCGCCCTTCTCGTGGCGTGCGCGAGTCATATGATCTTGCCGGCCCCGCCGGCTGCGCGCGCGGCAATCGAAGAGATCGGGTTCAACGTGTGCACGCGCGGCCTGTTGGTCGCCGTGTACGGCACTGAGTCAGGCTACGCCACGGTCTCGTACAGGGTGCGCGACCGATCTGGAGAAGTGGATTACATCTGGTCCTACGAACGCAGAGACGGAAGCTGGATCGACTTCTACTTTGTTGAGTTCGAGGTTCCCATCCCAGATGGGGTGGTAGGCCAGCTGTTCATTCGCTATCCAGAGGGCGCTTCTGCCACGCGCGATTTCATCGCCTACGAAGACTGCCGGCACGTGTCACAGAGCCAGATTCGGGGGGTCTCTTATGAAGATGTCAACCACAATGGCGTGCACGACCGTAACGAGCCGGTTTTGCCGAATGCCTACTACAAACTGACCGACGGCGGCAACTGGTTTGTGTGTGGGTTCACGGATGGCGATGGCGAGTATCGCGTCTCGATCGACCCCGGCGCGTACTACGTTTTCCCGATTGCGCCGCCTGGCTACCGTCCCGTGACGCTTCGCCTCAAAACGGAGGTGGTGTTCGGAAGCTCCAACTTTGCCATGGACATGGGATTTGTGAAGGATCCCAGCGCGCCGTTGGAGACGTGCGATCTGTACAATCCGCCGCGCGGCGGAGACATGCCCATTGTGGTGATCGGGCCAGAGTGACCAGTGCGCAAGGCAAGCTGTCAGTGCGCCGAGGGGAGGTTACTGCCCCTGGCTGTAACGCGCCCCTCGCCCAGGTGCGCTGGTAGAATTGATGGCCTGGGTTGAGGGTTGCAGGTTGCAGGTTGCAGGTTGAGGGTTGAGGGTGAAGACCCGGTGGTGATGGCTTAAGGCTGCGCGCCGGCATCCTACGGCCGAACTCTGGGCAGGAGCGCGAGATATGCAGGAGACCGCAGGCCGGCCATTCGACATCTCGTCGCAGGCTGCGCCAATCGGGGGTGAGACGCACAGGCTCGCCGGGCGGCGTGAGCGCGCTGCCGGCAGTGTGGCCGGCCTGTGGGGCGAGTCGCTTGCTATCCTGTCCGCTCACTCCGGCCCGATCTTCGCGCTGGGGCTGTTCGGTTTTGCCGGCGCCGGCATCGTGGGGCAACTGCTCAACACGGCGCTCACCTTCGACAGCTACTGGCGCACCGGCAGTTTCTTCTCATCTTTCTTCAGCCATCTTCAGGCGCAGTACCTCGCGCAGGCTGTGTGCGGCGCCTTCACGCTGGCGCTGGCGCGCGGCGGCGTGACCTGGATCGCGCTGAACCACGGCACAGGATGCCGCATCTCGCTGGGCGCGGCATGTCGCGGCGCTCTGGAACGATGGCCGGCCTTGTTGCTTGCTTCCGCGCTCTATGGCGCCTTGATTCTGGCCGGCATCGCGGCCCTCACGGTATGGCTGCGCGAGCTGCGGGTTGACCCGAGCAACCTGGGCCGCATGAGCTTTGATGTGGCAGGCGTCTCCTATGCCGTCACAGTCCGCTCGATCGGCGCGCTGATCCCCGACGCCGGCTCTCCGTTCTCCGAACTGCTCAACTACGCCCGCGTGCTCATACGGCGCTCCGCGTCGGGGTACACGTGGCTGGCCCGGAACTATGGCGGCGCCGCCCTCTCGAGCGCATGGCTCGTTGGGCTTGCCGGCATCGCCTGGATTGTTGTCGCGGACGCGCTGTTGAGGATGCGCTTTGCCGCGATCATGGGTTCGGCGGATGGCGGATTCCTGGGCGCGCTGTCGGAGTGTGTCCGCATCGGTGTTCGCCGCTTTGGGGCCGTGGTGACACATGCCTGGCTGGTGCGACTGGCTGTCTTCGGCATGTCTGTGCTGTTTGTCATTGCGCCGCTGACGATCGCGCAGGGCGCGGTTGTGGCCTGGCTGGTGAGGACAGCCGGCTCGTTCTGGCCGTATCCGGTCAGCCAACTGGTGTTCGTTGTTGGATCGAGTCTGGTGACGATGGTGTTTGCCGCATTCGCCACGGTCTATGACGCGCGCCAGTACCTGGCGTTGCGCAGCCAGAGCGGAGCAGGGCGGACTGTGTCCGCGCAGGCCGCTCCGCCCAATTCAGCGGGCCGGCGAACTATGTCCGCGCAGTCCTGACAGAGGCTGCTGTCGGCCTGCGTCCGCGATGGCGCTCGCCAGCGACTCGCCCCGGCGCACGATGCGCACCAGGGCGCCGGCCTCAGTGAGCGCGCCAACAACGGGCGCGCACGACTGACTTCCCCCAAAACTTTGCGCGTCGATCACGATCGCAACCATGCGCAGGCCGGCGCGCGTCATGTGCTGTGCGACGCTCGTCCAGCTCAGGTCGGTGGACGGCGAAATGGCGATAATCGTCGATCCACGCGACAACGAGGGGCTTTCGGCGCGCAAGACGCGGTGGAACGGCACATCGCCGTCGGCGCGCAGCACGCTCAACATCTCCATCAGCTTGCCGTATTGGCGCTCCCCGCGATCGCTGGCCAGCGCCTCACGCCGCCGGCTGTAGGCGATCAATCCCACACCCCGCTCCTGGCGCAGGAAGTGCTGCGCGATCGACGCTGCCATTGAGATGGCGTACTCTTCTGTGGCTGGCGGCAGGGTGAAGGGTTGCGCGACATCGGGCGCGCGCCCCAGCGCATACGCCGGCGTGTCCGCGCGGACGTTGTCCGAGCGGACTGTGTCCGAGCGGACTGTGTCCGAGCGGACTGTGTCCGCTGTGAGGTGAACCTCGCCGTGCAGATCGAGCAGAATCCACAGATCGGACATGGGATCCAGCTCAAACTCCTTGACGGTCAGCCGATTGCGTTTCATGGTGATCGGCCAGTGGATGCGATTGATGCCGTCGCCGTTCATGTAGTCGCGCACACCGGCGGCGTTGGTGGTGACGTAGTGCGTGCGCCGGCGCAGGGCGTCGCCGCCGGGCAGTTGACCCGCCGGCAGGGGAAACTCGCGGAAGTCCTCGGTCGCGGGATACACCAGGATGCTGTGCACGCGGTGGATGGCGCGCTCCATCTGATAGATGCCGAGCGGATCGCCGCTGCGCACCAGGATGGGGCCCAGGTTATAGCGGCCCCGCTCGCGGCACAGCGTGCGCGCGCGCCAGCCGCGCCACTGTTTTGCGCCGATCAGGCCCGTCACCCGGCTGACTGCGTGGCCGGGCAGTGTGGAATAGTCGCGCACTTCGAGCCACAACTTGGGAAAGCGGCTGAGGTTGTGGAGGATAAACTCCTCCTCGAATGTCTGGCCGGCCTGCGCGGCGCGGGTCAATGTGCGGCGCCGCAGGCGCAACCAGTTGACCGACAGCCAGGCCCAGACGACCGATATGACGATCAGCGTGAACAGCGCGCCGGCGAAGCTCCACCACAACGAGCGCCCGCTACTCAAGGCGCCGGCCACCGTCACGAGGAATAGCAGCCAGATGACGCGATAGCGAGTCACCCTGTCACCCTGTCACCCTGTCAGCGGGTCACTTTGGCGCCTGGCACAGGGATGGAGCGCAGCAGTTCATCGAGGATGCCGCCTGTGTCGATGTCTTTGATACGGGCTGCCGGACTGATGATGACGCGGTGCGCCAGCGTTGATTGGGCCAGCGCCTTGATATCGTCAGGAATGACATAGTCGCGCCCATGCATCACCGCGCGGGCTTGCGCCGTGCGATACAAGGCAAGCGCGCCGCGCGGACTGGCGCCCAGGTACACGTCGGGGTGCGCGCGGGTCTTATCGACCAGTTCGACGATGTACTGTTTGATGAGCGGGTCCACGTACACCGATTTGATCTGCTCCTGCATGTCCAGCAACTCGCCGGTGGTGGTGACTTGCGCGATTTTCTCGATCGGGTGCTGGTATTGCTGGGCGTCGAGGATGGCGATCAACTGGTCGGGGGTCGGGTAGCCCAGCGAGATGCGCATCAGAAAGCGGTCGAGCTGCGCTTCGGGCAGCGGGAAGGTGCCTTCGTATTCGATGGGGTTCTGGGTCGCCAGCACAAGGAAGGGCGGATTGAGCAGATGGGTCACGCCATCCACGGTGACCTGGCGCTCTTCCATCGCTTCGAGGAGCGCGGCCTGTGTCTTGGGTGTGGCGCGGTTGATCTCGTCGGCCAGCACGATCTGGGCCATGATGGGGCCGGAGCGGAACTCGAACTCGCCGGTCTTCTGGTTGTAGATGGAGGTGCCGGTGACATCGGCCGGCAGCATGTCTGGTGTGAACTGGATGCGCTTGAACGCGCCGCCGATAGACCGCGCCAGGGCTTTGGCCAGCATGGTCTTGCCGACGCCAGGCACGTCCTCGATGAGCAGGTGCCCCTGGCAGAGCAGGCAGATGACGGTCAGTTCGACCGTTTCGCGCTTGCCGAAGATGACTTTTTCGACATTGGAGATGAGCCGGTTGGAGAAATCCTGTATCGCCTGCATGAACACCTGCTTGTGGCGCAATCGCCGGCCCCGCGCGGGATGCCGGGAGTGGCGCCGATCCTGCGTGGATAGGCGTTGCGCTCGTCGTGGACAAAGTCCGCTGCGGCGCGCGATGCGCGCGCGGATGTTACCACATGCGCGGCGATGGTTTGACAACGGCCCCTCTCCTTTTTATCGAAATCGATATACTTGGCGCAATTTGCCCGCCGGCTGCTTGCCGCCGGCTGCTATCGCGCGTGGTTTCGCGCGCGGATGCAATCCAAACCGGCTTGCTCCGTGATCTCAGGAGGTGAGCACAGACCGACTTTGACGACAGGAATCCTGTGCAAGCGCCAATCCATCCCGCTTGTGAGTTGTGAGACGTTCAAGTTTGCATTCACACAATCACATTCCAGAAATCACACATGGCTGTTCAACGAGAGACCAAAGCACAAGGCTATATGCCGCTGGACAGACCGCCGGCTGGCGCCATGCTCAGCCTGGGGTTCCAGCAGGTTCTGACGATGTTCCCGGCGACGGTGCTCGTCGCCATCCTCACCAAATTCGATGTCGGCGCCACATTGCTCACCAGCGGCCTTGGCACCATTCTGGCGCTGCTGGTTTCCCGGGGCCGCATCCCGCTGTACTACGGGTCCAGCTTCAGCTACATCGCTGTTGTGATCAGCGCGATGAGCCTGTTCGCCCCGGAATGTTTTGGCGATCCCACTCAGGCGTACTGCGGCGATGGGGTGCGGCTGGCGCAGGTCGGCATCCTCGGCACGGCCGTAGTCGAGATCCTGATCGGCCTGCTCATCATGCGGGCCGGCAAGGCTGCGCTGGACAAAGTGCTGCCGCCCATCATCACCGGCAGCGTGGCGGTGGTGATCGGGATTGCGTTGGCCGGCGCGGCGCTCAACAATGCCGCCAGCGGCGGGCCGGTGTTCAACCAAAGCAACCCCCTGCCCGAAGGCATGGCCGGCATCCCCTGGCTGGTGGCATTCATCACGCTGGTCGCCACTGTCGCGTTCTCGGTGTACTTGCAGAATCGCGGCCTGCTCGGCATGTTGCCCATTCTGCTGGGCGCCCTCGTCGGGTATGGGGTGTCGATCCCCTTCGGGCTGGTGAATTTCGATCAGGTGCTCACTGCCGAGTGGATCGCCGCGCCCCGCGTCACCCTGCCGGCCTTTGAAGATCCCCGCGCCTGGTCGATCGTGGTCAGCATTGCGCTGATCGCCATCGCCACCATCCCGGAGAGCACGGCCCACCTGTACCAGATGAGCCTGTACATCGACGCCCTGGCCAAACAACTGGGCCGCGCCCCGATGGAGATCAAGAAGCTGATCGGCCTCAACCTGGTGGCCGACGGCGCGCAGGATGTGGTGGCCGGCCTGCTCGGCGGCGCAGCCGGCACCAATTATGGCGAGAACAACAGCCTGATGGCCATCACCCGCAACTACTCGTCGTGGGTGCTTGCTGTGGCCGGCGTCATCGCGATTGCGCTGGCCTTCATCGGCAAACTGGCCGCCCTGATCGGCACGATCCCGGTTGCCGTCACCGGCGGCCTGGCCATCTACCTGTTCGGGGTGATCGGGATGCAGGGCATTGCGCTCATCCAATCTGAGAAGGTCAATCTCTTCGAGCCGCGCAACCTGGCCATTGGCGCCATCATTCTGGTCACCGGCATCGGCGGGTCGATGGCGATGCCCAACGGCCTGTTTCCCTTCCAGATTCCAGTCATCTTCCCGAATGGCATCCCGGCCATCGTGTTCGCCGCCATCGCCGGCATCCTGATCAACCTCTTGTTTGTTGTTCTGCCGCCCCGGCTGTTCGGCGTGCAAGAGCGCGAGAACCTGAACGGTTGAGGCAGTGCCGGGCGCTCAGTGCTCAGTGCTCAGTGCTCAGATCAGGCGCCGGATTCCTCAAGTGAGTCCGACGCCTGATGGCACGGGCGCTTAACCCACGCGCAGGGTGCGCACTGTATCGCCGGCGGCCTTCAACAGCCGGTAGGGCGTATCCGGCGGCACAGTGCAACCCGGCCCGATCAACAGCTTGCGCGGCCCGGCTTCTTCCACCGAGCGCGTGATATCCGCCCTGACATCATCCACCGACTGATAGGCGATCTTCGTTTCGTCCATGCCGCCGAGCAGCGCAGCCGTTGTCAACATGCGGGCCTCGGCCAGCGATGGCGGCGTCGCCAGGTGCGACCAGCTGAACACCTCGACCGGATAAGACAGGCAGCGGTCGAAGCGCAGATGGAAGCCATGCACATGCGCAATGCGGGTCATGCCCTCGGCCGCCTGCAGGATGCGCTGGTCGTAAGGGGCGACGAACTCGGCGTACTGCGCGTCGGTCAGGCCCCCTTTGGCCGGCTCCACCGCGCCGTTGATCGAGTAGAACAGGCCGTTGACGCCCAGCTTGCGCAACTCGCCGATATATGCGATCAGCGTCTGGGTGACCGCTTCCAGCGCGACGTGGCCGGCTTCCGGGTTGCTCAACACAAGATCACGCGCCTGCCGGCCCGTGCCGCGCACCAGCGTTTGCAGCGGGTCGAACAGCGTGTCCAAAATCGCCACATCCGGCCCGATTTCTGCGCGAATCCGCCGCAGGCAGGCCAGCTGGTTGGCGTAGGTCGGATGATCCATCGGCAGCGGCTTGAAGGCCAGCAAGTGTTCGCGGGTGGTCACGTTGGGCACGCCGGGCAGCGGCAGGCGATAGTCGTTCATCGTCTTCATGAAGTCCCAGTCGTACGTCTTGAAGAAGTTGACGTGCAGCCGGGCCGTCTCTTCGCCGGAGTAGTGCTCGCTGGCGAAATGCACCCACATGCACACCGGCAGCCGGTCCACGTCGTCGCCGCGAACGGCTGCGTTGAATCGCTCCAGTTTGGTCATCGTTTTCATCAGGCTTGCTCCATAAATTGTGTGTCAGATATTATTGCGCCGGCCTGGGCCGTCTGCGGGCCGGGGTGGCGTGTGGCCAGACAGCCCCATCATAAAGGCGCGCGGGGATACTGGCGCGCGCCGGCGCAAGCGTGCGCGACCGGCAACCGGCATCTCATCTCCGAAGGCTGCTATGATGGTGCCATCCTGGACGATTCGAACGATGTCCGCAGAGACCTGTTCAATACCTTTGAGACCCGCGAGGCATCGTAGCATGGATACAGCAATGAGAATGAAAGTGTGGGCGCTTTCACGCGCCCTGGTGGCGTTACTGGCGCTGCTGGTGATAGCGTCTCCTGTGGCGGATGCTCAGGATGCCAGCGTGCTCATGCAAGAGACCTTCGAGGGGCCATTTGCCAACGATCCCAATTGTCAGGACGGCAAATGCAACGTGCCTCAGGGGTGGCGGGTGTGGTTCATTCCGCACCGCGACACCGACCCGCAAGGCGTGAATTACCCGCCGGTCTACGCTCAGACCGGCGACGCGAACCGGGTGAAGAGCGGCGCCGGCGCGCAACGGCTCTTCACAGAGAATCGAACGTTCACCGCCGGCATCTATCGCGTGGTCAGCAACGTCAAAGTCGGGTCGAAGCTGCGCTTCAGCCTGTGGGGCCAGTCCTGGTCCACCAATGACAACAGCCCGATCTCGGCCCGCCCATCGGCCGATATCAGGCTCAAGATTGGCATCGACCCGGGCGCGGAAGGCGACACCCAGCCCAGCCCGTTCAACGGTCGGGTGGTCTGGTCAGCCGAGCAGGACGCCAAAGACGCCTTCGCGCAGTTTGTGGTCGAGGCGGAGGCCAAATCCAGCACTGTCATCGTGTGGACCTATGCCACCATGAAAGACGTAGTGCGCCACAACGAGGTGTTCTGGGACGATGCGTTGTTGGAGGTGGTCGCGCCGGCTCCCACCGCTGCGCCGGCTGCCGACCCTGGCCCGACTCCCACGGTTGAAGCGACCGCCGTCGGAACAGGCGGTCCTGAGGCGGCGGCCCCGCAAATGACCGGCGGCATCACCTATACCGTCAAAGCGGGAGACACGCTTTTTGGCATCGCGCTGCAATACAACAAGACTGTGGATGATCTCCGCCGGCTGAACCAACTGGAGAGCGATCTGCTGTCCATCGACCAGGTGCTGGTGATCGAGCCGGCGGTGGCGCAGCAGCCGGCGCCGACGCAGGCCCCGCCAGATGCCGGCAATGCTGCCGGCGCCCAACCCGAAGCAGCTATGGCTGTGGCACAGGCCGAGACAAATCCCGCTGCCGAAGGCGACGCCACACCGACGCCGTCTGTCGGCGCGCTGTGTGTGCAAGCCTACTTTGACAACGACGGCAACGGCGCGCGCGACCCTGGCGAGGATTTGGTCCCAGGCGTCCTGTTCAGTGTCACATCGGGCGGCGAATCCAAAGGGACATACACCAGCGACGGCGTCAGCGAGCCGTATTGCTTCACTGAACTGGCAGTGGGCGCCTACACCGTTGCGGCCATGATCGGGTCGGACTATGTGGCGACAACGCCGCTCAACGACACAGCGAATGTCGGGGGAGGCGTGAATGCGCTGTTCTCGCTCGGCATCCGTCACGCCAGCGCGGCCCACGAGGTGATTGAGTACACGCCGACGCCTTTCTCCGGCGATTCGAACCGCGCAGGCGGCCCAAGCCTGCTGGCAATTCTAGCCACCATCGGCGGCGCGCTGATCATCCTGGGCGCGGTGGGCTTCGGCGTCCTGTTTTTCCTGCAAAGCCGCCGGCTATAAGCCGCCAGCCACTGCCATTCAGCGATCGGTCTCACGTGTGGTTGCGTAAAGCCAGCCGGCGCAACGCGGCGCGCATCATTGCCTTGATCTGTGGTCATGTTGCATAGACCTTCGGATCGGTCTCGTGCCGGCGCGGTTCTGGTCGTGCTGCTGGTTTGCGCGCTCGCCAGCGCGGTCATCTGGCTCGGCCCTGGCATCCTCAACACGCGCGCCGGCGGCGACAGCCCGTTTCTGCTGCAGCGCGTGCACGAGCTGTCCGCCAACCTGCGCGCCGGCCAGTTCCCTGCCCGCTGGATGCCCAACGCAGCCTACGGCCTGGGCTACCCGTTCTTTCATTTCTACGCGGCGCTGCCCTACTATCTGGCGGCTGCGCTGAACCAGATCGGCTTTGATCTGCTGATTGCCATCAAGCTCACGCAGACGCTGGGCATGTTTGCCGCCGGCGGCGCGATGGCGCTCTATGCGCGCCGCTGGCTGCCGCCTCTCGGCGTGGTGTTGGCAACCGTGGCCTACACGCTGACCCCCTTTCATCTCGTGAACGTCTACGTGCGCGGCGACTCGCTTTCGGAGTTCTATGCCTTCGTCTGGTATCCGCTGATTTTTTGGGCGATTGATCGAATCGCGCGCCGGCAGTCCGCGCCGGCGCGCCTCCACATCGGCCCTCACATGGTCAACACGCTGATGCTGGCGCTGTGTGTGGCGGCGCTTGTGCTGACTCACAACGTGTCGGCCATGATCTTTGCGCCGTTCATCGTGATCTATGCGCTGGCGGCGGTCTGGCGCGAGCGGCGCGCGCCGGTGTTGCCGGTCGTTCGCCTGGCGCTGGCCGCCCTCTTGGCGATGTTGCTCAGCGCCTGGTTCTGGCTGCCGGCGCTGGGCGATGCGCCACTGGTTCAGCTTGGCAATCAGACCACCGGCTACTTTCATTTTGCCAATCACTTTCGCGGCGTCGATTTGATTCAGCCGGGGTTGATTTTCGACTACGTCGCATCGCCCTTTGCCATGGGGCTGGCGCAAGCGGGGCTGGCCGCAGCCGGCGCTGTCGTATGCCTGGCGCGCGCGGTCCGTGCGCGCTGTTCCAACAGCGGCGCCTTGTTGTGGCTGGCCCTGTTCGCGGGTGCGACGTGGATGATCACACCGGCGTCGGCAATCGTGTGGGAGAACGCGCCGTTGCTGCCGTTGGCCCAGTTCCCCTGGCGATTCCTGTCCGTCCAGGCCCTCTTCGCTGCATTGCTCACCGGCAGCCTGGCGAGCCAGAACGCGGACGACAGAACGCAGAATACAACAGATGACAGCGCACAGACCACAGACGACAGCGCCCGGAATACGCAATGCCCAATACCCAATACGCAATACGCAACACCTGCCCTCGCCAATCCGAAATCCAAAATCCAAAATCCAAAATGGATCGCGCTGGCTGCACTGCTCCTGCTGGTGGCGCAATCGATCCCCCGCCTGCCCAACGAGCGCCTGAACGTGCGCGCCGAGGATGTCACACCAGAGTCCCTGAAGCTGTACGAGTGGTTCACCGGCAACATCGGCACGACCATCCGCGCCGAATATCTTCCCGTGACGGCGCAACCGCGCCCTTTCACCGGCCCGGACGTGGCAGGTATGCCGCGCCGGGCGCTTGCGCTCTCCGGCCACATCACATCATCGGTGTTGGAGGAACAGTCGCCCGTGCGCCAGGTCTGGCGCATCGACGTGGCCTATGACGGGGCTGATGACGGAGCCACCTTCGTGTTGCCCTTGTTGTACTGGCCGGCCTGGCGCGCGCGCATCGTAGGCGGCCCGGAGATCGAACTGATCCCGTTCATTGGCTCCGGCTGGGCGCAGGTGTCGTTGCCGCCCGGCCAACATCGTGTCGAGCTATGGCTCGATGCCACGCCCCTGCAACGCGCCGGAGAGATCATCTCGTTGATGGCCGCGCTGGCAGCCGGCGGTCTCGCGGGACTGGCTGCGGCGCTGTGGGCGCGTCAGAAAGGATGGCCGCGCGCTGGCCGGCTTGCTGCGCGCTGGGCTATTGTGGGAATCGGCGCAGGGCTGGCGCTTGTGGCGTCTATGCTGGTGGCGCGCTGGCTCGACCCGCCCGACCTTTCCGCGCCGATGCAGACGCTGGACTTCGCCGGCCGGCCATTTCCACATCGCGGGCCGCTGACATTCGTCGATGCAGCCGGCCAGACCTACACCCTGACACAGGCGCTGGTGTCTCCCGCGCGTGTCAGGGCCGGCGATGTCTTCACGCTCACCACAGAGTGGGAGGGCGCGCGCGCGCCGGCACAGGTGGGTGTGCAACAACTTTTGCCTCAGGGCGGCTATTTCGCTTTCCTGTTCCGCTACGCCCGCGAGGCGTCATTCGGCGCGCCGACGCTCAGTGCGCATCGCGCATTATCAGACGCGCTGCCTGGCCCCATGCCCCTCACGCTTGTCGCGCGTGATGCATCCGGGCAACCGTTGACGCCGACTGTGGCATCTGGTGAGCATGAGGGTCGGGCGATTCTGGCCGGCCTGTCGATCTCCGAGAGCCAGAGCAGCCGGCCCGACTCGATCATCCGCGTCTTCCCAAGCGGCATTGTCCTCCAACAGGTCGATTGGTTTCACATCGGCGAGCGCAACATTTGCATCCGCGTGACGTGGTCCACGGCGCGCCCGCGCCCCGATGCGCTGAAAGTCTCCCTGCGTCTGCGCGGCGCCGATGGGCGCGCGATCGCCAGCGCAGACGGTGAGGCTCAGGGCGGATTGGCCCCCACGTGGGCCTGGCCGGTCGACGCTCCGGTGGGCGACAGCTATTGTGTGGATATGGCGGACACGCTCGGCGCGGGCGAGCCTTACACGTTGCTGGTGCGCTGGTATCGGTTGCGCGACAATCACACAGAAGGCGAGATCACGCTGGTGGGCAAGCGCGGTCAGGGCTTGTGGGATGTGCACCGGCCGACGCTGGCCATCACTGAACACCACTGGCAGCCGCCGGCCATGCAGACGCGCAGCGAGGCGCTCTTCGCAGAGTCGATCCGCCTGCTCGGATATGATCTGTTGACCATGCCGGCCATCGGCGCGCGCTCACTCAACCTGACCCTGCACTGGCAGGCTCTAAGGCCCATCTCGCAGGATTACAAGCAATTCGTTCATCTGTCGCCGCTCGACCGCCCCGAACCGCTGCGGCAGGCTGACCGCTTGACGCGCGACGGGTTGTATCCCACCGGCGTGTGGCAGCCGGGCGAAATTGTGAGCGATACCGTGACGCTCGACCTGGCCGGCTTGCCGCCGGCTCGCTATCGGCTGGCCATCGGATGGTACGATCCGAACACGCTGGCGCGGCTGCCGGCAACAGACGCAGGCCGGCCTGTGCCGGATGACTGGTTGGTGCTGGGGGTGATCGACCTGGCGCGCGAGCCAGGAGCGGGAGAAAAGCCGTGAAGCACACGACCCTGGCGCTGGCGGCCCTGATCACGCTGGCAACGGCGCCGGCCTGCGGCGCATCGCTTGCTCCCCTGCCCACCGTCAAAATTGCCCTGGTCGCCCCATTCGAGGGCCGCTTTGCCGCTGTGGGCTACGAAGCTTTCCCGGCGATGCGCATCGCTTTGCGCGAGCAAATCGCAGCCGGCGGCATCGGCGGATTCCAGGTTGAGTTTGTGGCCTACAACGACAACGCCGATCCCGTTCAGGCCGCCCGCATGGCGCGCAATGTTGTGCTGGACGAATCGGTTGTGGCAGTCATCGGGCACTATCGGCTGGATACCACGCTGGCCGCGCTTGCGGTTTACACGCAGGCCGGGCTGCCGCTTGTTGCGCCGGGGGTGCCGGCAGACCTGCTGCCCGAATCGCCTGTGCTGTTTCGCATGGGCGCCCCGATCGCGCGACTGCGCGCCCCGGAATCGTGCCGGATCGACAATGATTTGCGCCAGGACATCCTGGCTGTTTTGCCCGATCTCCAGTCCGGCGGTGTGCAACGCCTGTTTGCGGCGCGCGTGGCCGGCAAGTGCTTTGCCACAGACGCGCCTTTCCCGCGCGACTGGCCGGCTGCGCGGCGCGCGTTGGCCACTTTTCCCGACGTATCGGGCGGCTTCCAACCCGGGCCGCGCTCGATCACGGCCTATGACGCCACTCGTCTGATTCTGAGCGCGTTGCAGGCAGAGGCGCGCTCTGGCCGTCAGCCGGGCCGGGCGGAGCTGGCCCATGCGCTGCGCGCGGCAACCCATGCCGGCTTGCTGGGTCCGATTCAATTTGACCCGCAGGGCCGCATGGTAGACCCGCCGGTCTGGGTGTATCGATTCGACCAGTCTGGCGAGCCGGTGCTTGTGCGATAGCGCAGGCTCACGCGCCCGTCGCGGAGCGCGCCCTTGCCGCCCAGGAATGGCCGTTGCACGGATAAGCCGGACTTGCGGGTGCTTCGGGGTTACAATGACTCTCGATCATGAACGCGGGTGGTGGGAAATCAGTGCGGCGAAGGGCGATGTGGCTGACGGGTTTTGTCGCCGGCCTGGCGATGGTGGCGCTGGCGGCGACATGGCTCAACGGACTGGGGCAACCACCGCTGGAAGAGGGTGTGCCGGCGCCGGCCCCATCACAGCCGCTTGTGAGCGCCATCGATTCGGCAGCCTGCCGTGATCGCGCCGTCGGCGCACAGTACGCGATGGTCTGTGTTGATTCGCAATTGCTGAACACGGATGACCCCGCAGCGTGCGATCCCTTTGGCGGGCCGTATCAGATCATTGTCTGCCCCGATCCATCGCAGGTTGCGATGGGCGACACACGCCCGACTCTGGCAGCCGGCGTAGGGAGCGTGATCCTGCCCCTGCCGCCTGAATTCACGGCGCCCCCGCCCGATTCGGCGGCAGATCTGCCGACTCCAACGCCGACTGGGCCGGGCGGGGCAGTGTGGTTGCCGGATGATGCGGATGGCATCCAGGCTACTGCTGAACCGCTTGAGACGCCCGGTGAGTTGCCGCCGGCCACACCGACCGTGGACCCACGCCAGTCATCTCCTGGCCTGCCGGCTGCGACAGAGTCAGCCCAGGATGCAGCTCAGCCCACCCCTTCACCATTCCCGGACGCTGTATCGACCCCGACATTGCCGCCTACGTTCACGCCATTACCGACCGATTTCAATCCCGTTGAGATGACGGCTACGCCGACAGTGACCCCGACCAGTTCGGAACTCTCGCTCACGCCCTCTGTGACGCCCACGCCCACACTGACGCCGGTTGTTGAAGTGAGCGTAACACCCTCTCCGGTCATCACTCTGCCGGCAGAGGGCTATGTGCTGGCCGGCGCCGGTCAACAGACCACGCCGGGGTTGCTGCTCACGTCCACCCGGCTGCTGTTGGTCAGGCTGGCGTACAACGGGGCGGGCAATGTGGCAGTGTCGGTGCGTGGCGCGGACGGCTCAGCCGGCCGGCTCATGCTGCAGGCTGCCAGTTTGCCGGAAAAGAGCGGCGTGATCGATATCCCGATCGCCGGCGTCTATTTCGTCGACGTAAGCACAACCTCGGGCGGCGCCTGGACTCTGACCGTCAGCCAGCCAGTTCCGCCCCCTGAAACCCCCTTTGCGGCTCAGAATCATCGTCTGGCCGGCCGAGGCGATCAGGCCACCAGCTTTGTGCGACTGCACAGGGCAGCGGTAGCAATCCGCTTCGAGCACGCCGGGACGGGCAACTTTGCTGTGACCTTGTACGATGCTGAAACAGGCCGGCCGGTTGGGCCGCCGCTGGCGCAGGCAATGGGACCCTTTCAGCGGACTGAAACGGTCTCGATTCCGCGCGAAGGCATCTACATGTTTGATGTGACGGCCACCGATGCGTGGTCGATCACGATCCAGTAAGGCCGGCGCAGCCGCGTCCGACCGGCCTGGCTTGCGCTGCCCGCTGGCCGGTTGATCTCGTATTGCGCGCGCGGGATTTGCGCCCAAATCCGACGCGACAGATCGAACGGTAATCGTAGGGCACAAATGCCACCCCTATGGTACACTGCCATTGTCGCACGCCTGCTCATCATCGAGAGCGTCGCTGCTCGCTCATCAAGGGCAGGTCACGCGCGGGGAACGCATGGTCTGCCGCTGTGACAATAAGGATGGGACTTCGATGATCAGGTTCAAGCATCGACAAACAAGGATTCGTGGATCAACGGTTCTCCTCGTTTGTCTCGCTTTGGCGATGACGGCTGCCGTCGTCACCGTGATCGTCGCCGCCTCAGGCAGACAGACCCGCTGGATCGGCAACATCGCCGTCACGGCGGACCAGTTTGTCTATCTGGGAGACGGAAAAACGTATGCCTCGGGCAATGTGCAGTTAGGCGACAAACTGCTGTTGTCCGGCGCTGACGATCAAGTCGTCTTCGACAGCGAGACGTTGACCGGTCAGGGCACGCTTAAGCTGACCGATGGCAACCTGGAGTTGTTCAGTGGCCCGTTCACCGCGTCGGGCAAAACTGGGCTTGCCAAACCAGGGCCAACGGCCAGTTCCAAGCTCAACCGCATTGCCGGCTTTGCGGTAGCCAGACCGGCCTCCATCACCTACGTGAACATCCCTGCGGGAACAGCGGGTGGCACGGGTGACATCATCATCGCCGCCCCGGGCGTGACGAAGATGTCCTCGGTCAACTTCCTGTTGCAGCCGGGCGCTGAATTCACGGGCGAAGTGCCGCCGATGGAGTTCGATCTTGCCGGCGTTATTCTCCAGATTCCCGAAGGCGCGCAAATGACCGAAAACGGCATTTACGCCTCCAGGGTGACGCTCCAAATGCCCCCAGAACTGGGTGGCCAGACCGCGGTCCTGACCGGGTTCGGGATCACCACCGAAGGCCTGGTGCTCAGCACCGGCAACGGCGAGATCACCCTGCCCGATATGTGGATCGGCGATGGCGACTACCTCAAGATGTCGGGCATGAAGGGCAAGCTGGTGTATGACGTTCAGGCGGACACGTACCTGTTCAATGTAGCCGGAACGCTCGACGTGAATTTGCCGGACAACATGGTGTCCACCCAGGTCCATCTTGAATTGACCTCCGATGGCTACGGCGCGCAGATCATGGGCCATGTGCCTGGATTCGAGCTGAACGTCGCCGGCGGGTTGATGAAGCTGGACGAGGTGAGCCTTGACAGCTATGGCTTGACTGCCAGAACGGCCAACTTTGCCTTGCCGGCCGACCTCGGCGGCGCGTCCATGGCGCTCACCGACGTGTACATCGACGCCTATGGTCTGAGCGTGGGCAGCGGCGACTTCGCCATCCCCGACGTGGTCCTGGCCGAAGGGCTGGGCATCAGCGGGGCCAGGGCGCAGTTGTCCGTGGTCGATGGTCAGTACGCGCTGTCTGCTCAGGGCACCCTGAATGTGGTGTTGCCAGAGAACACCGAGGCGACTGCCATCACGTTCATGATGTCCAAAGATGGCGCCATCTCCGGCGAGGTCAATGGTCTCAAGCTCAATTTGGGCGGCGCGGCGCTCGAATTGGGCGCAGTGAAGCTCGGCAGCGAAGGGTTGACCAGCGAATCAGCGAGGATCACAGTCCCGCCGGAACTGGGCGGACTGTCGGCCATGGTCGATCAGGTGGTCATCGGCGCTGACGGGTTGTCATTCGGCTCGGCGGGCCTCAACGTGGCGCTGCCAGACATGGTGTTGGGCGAGGGGCTGGCCCTGACCAACAACCAGGCCATGCTCAGCGTGGTCGAGTCCGGTCAAAAGTTCGCTCTGAACGTCAATTCGACGCTGCTTGCTGGCACGGATAGCGAACCCATCTCGTTCGCTATGACCGCCAATCCGGATGGTAGTGTCGAGTTGAACGGCTCAGCCGGCGCGCTTTCTCTGGATCTCGGCGGCATTGTGTTTGGCTTGAAGAACGTTGTTCTGACCCAGAACGGCTTGATGGCGAAAGACGCGACGATCAGTTTGCCTGAATCGCTGGGCGGCGCCTCGGCGATGGTCAGCGATGTGATGATCGACGGCTATGGCGTGTCGGTGGCCGGTGGCAACATCCGCATGCCGGACATCGTCCTGGTCGAAGACACGCTTAGCCTGACCGGCGCGCGCGCAGACATCAGCGTGATGGATGGCCAGTACGTCGTCTCCGGCCAGGGGGCGCTCAACATCACCCTGCCCGGCAACGACAAAGCCACCGTGGTTGACTTCCAGTTGGGCGGCGATGGCCAGCTCACTGCTCGTGTGAGCGGCCTCAGCCTGGATGTCGGCGGTCCCGTGCTGGCGCTGGACGCCGCCACCCTCACCGCCGACGGCCTCAAGGCTGAAAACGCCACCATCACCCTCCCGCCCGACCTCGGCGGTCTGTCGGCGATGGTTGACGAGGTGCTCATCGACGCCAACGGCCTGTCCTTCGGGACTGCCGGCATCAACGTGCCCCTGCCGGCAATGCCGCTGGGCGAGGAAGTCGCTTTCAACGACGGCATGGCCAAACTGAGGGTCGTCAACGGCCCGGCCGGCCAGACTTACGCCCTCGATGTCGCTTCTTCGTTGAACTTCGGCAAGACCAGCGAACCGATCAAGTTCACCATGTCGGCCATGCCGGATGGCAGTGTGTCCATTGCCGGGTCCATGAGCGGCCTGGGCATTGATATCGGCGGTGTGGTGCTCAGCCTGATCAATGTGTCTGTCTCCAATGACGGTCTGTCGGCGGAGGCGGCCACAGTGGCGTTGCCGGCTGAACTGGGCGGCGGCATGACCGCCGTCAAGGACATCAGCATCACCGGTGAGGGCCTGAGCGTTGGCGGCGGCAGTCTGATGCTGCCCGACATCGTGCTGGCTGACGGCGCGATCACCATCAGCAACGCCACGGCTGACATCGCTGTCGTTGACGGCGCCTACGGCTTCGCGGCCAAAGGCACGCTGATGACCAACCTGCCCGATATGGTCCAGACGGCGGATGTTGCGTTCTCCATCGGCGCGGATGGCCAGATTCAAGGCTCGGTCTCCGGGCTGAAGCTGAATCTGGGCGGCGTCACCCTGGCGCTGGGCGAAACCAGGCTCAACGCCGATGGCCTGACTGCCGCGAGCGCAAGCATCCGCGTGCCGTTCCTCTTCTCTGCCTCTGTGTCCGATGTGTCCATCGGCGCGAATGGTCTCTCGTTTGGGTCCGGCAACCTCAGTGTGTCGTTGCCAGATATCATGATCAACTCCGGCTTTGGCTTCACCAAGAACGAGCTGGCGGTCAACCTGACCGAGGCTGGGCCGGTGGTCACGATTGACTCGACGATGATCGCAGAGAATGAGCAGCGGCCCGTGCGGCTGACCTTCAACGCCACCGGCAACGGCGCCCCGGCGGCTGGGATGCCGAGCTTCTCTCTCAATCTGGGCGGTCTGACAGTGACGCTCAGCGATATGAGTATGCAGAACTAATGAGCCATGCAGCGACGCCACGGCCTGTGGCCGTGACCGGCTGAGCAGACCTTCCCCGGCGCGCAGGCGCCAGGTCGCTCAGGCAGGGATGCGCAGGCGAGGAACCGGGCGCGGCAGTTTCAACAGCTGCCGCGCCCGCGCTTTTTGCGGCGCGGCGCGCTCAAAGTGAACCGGAATCGCGGGGCGAGGCGCGCGCCGCCAATCGCGCGCGCAGTCCTGTGTAACGCGCAAAACGCCCGCCCTCTCGCAGCGCGCCTTGCGGCGCGTCATCGCCGCCCTGCGCCAACGGCCCATTGCGCACTGCAATTGCCAATGCTTTCATGCTGCCCACCAGCACCACCAGCCTGCGCGCCCGTGTCACTGCCGTGTATATGAGCTTGCGTTCGAGCAGCGGATAGTGCTGCATGGTTAGCGGGATGACGCAGGCCGGATACTCGCTCCCCTGCGACTTGTGAACGCTGATGGCGTATGCCAGCGCCAGCTCGTCCAACTCCATGAAGCCGTACTCGACATCCCGGCCCTCATCCAGCCGCACAGACACCGTTTGCGCTTCGGGGCGGATCGCGCGGATCACGCCCGTGTCGCCGTTGAACACCTCGCGGTCGTAGTTATTGCGGAGTTGCAGCACGCGATCGCCGACGCGATACGCCCGGCCGCCAAACACCCGCTCGGGCTGGCCTGCCGCTGCCGGATTCAGGACCGACTGCAAGCGTTCGTTCAGCGCCGCCACGCCACACGCCCCGCGATGCGAAGGCGACAGCGCCTGGATGTCGCCTGGGGCAAGGCCGAAACGGGCCGGGATGCGGCGCGTGACCAGATCGACCACCAGATCGGCGATTTTGTCCGGGTCGTCTTCCTTGAAGATGAAGAAGTCGCTCACGCCCGGCCCGCTGATCGGCATCTCGCCCTGGTTGATGCGATGCGCGTTGGTGATAATGGCGCTTCCCTCGCCCTGCCGGAAGATCTGGCTCAATTGCGTGACCGGAGCAGCGCCGCTGGCGATGAGATCGGCCAGCACATTGCCCGCGCCCACGCTCGGCAACTGATCGGCGTCGCCCACCATCAACACGTGCGTCCCGGTCGCCACCGCTTTGAGCAGCGTGTTCATCAGCAGCGTGTCGATCATGCTCACTTCGTCCACGATGAGCAGGTCAGCCGGCAGGGGGTTGCGTTGATTGAACGCTGCATCGCCGCCGGGCTTCAGCTCGAGCAGCCGGTGCAGCGTTTTCGCTTCCAGGCCGGTCGTTTCGGTCAGACGTTTGGCAGCCCGGCCTGTCGGCGCAGCCAGGATGATGCGTTTCTTTTTGGCCCACACCGCGTGAATCAACCCGCGTATGCTGGTGGTTTTGCCGGTGCCGGGGCCGCCCGTGAGAATGCTCACCGGGTTGCGGAGCGCCATGACAACGCCGGCCCGTTGTTGCTCTGTCAGATCCAGCCGGCTCGTTTTCGCCAGGTAGTCGAACATGGCCTGCGTGTTGACAGATTGAAAGAGCGCCAGCCGGCTGCGCGCTGGTTCGCACGAGGCCAGCCGGTAGAGGTGACTGGCGATACCCTGCTCGGCGTAGTAGAAAGGCGGCAGGTAGATGGGTTGTTGCGGATGGTGAGCCGGGCCGGCGTCATGGCCGGCGTCATAGCGGACGCGCGGTTCGGCAATCCGGTCTGTTGCATTTGCAGCGCCGGCGAGACTCTGCGCTGCCGGTCCGCTGTCCGTTTTTGCGCCCTCTTCCGTAAGCAGCGCGTCGATGGCTGCTTCTACGCGCGGCGGGTCAACACCCAGCAGTTCGGCAGCCTCTGCGATGAGTTTCTGGCGCGGCAAATAGGTATGCCCCTCGCTGTCGCCGGCCTGCGACAGCGCGTATAACGCGCCGGTTTTCAGCCGGTCGGGATGGTCGTGCGGGATGCCCATGGCCTGCGCGATTTTGTCGGCCGTCTTGAACCCGATCCCCCACACATCCCGCGCCAGCCGGTATGGCTCGTTTCTGACCACGCTGATCGACGCGTCGCCATAATGTTTGTAGATGCGCACGGCCAGGCTGGTGCTGATGTTGTGCCCCTGTAGAAAGACCATCACTTCCTTGATGGCTTTCTGTTCGGCCCACGCCTGCCGGATCAGTTTGATCTTGTGCGCTCCCAGCCCAGGCACTTCGCGCAGGCGCTCTGGCGCAGTGTCGAGCACATCGAGCGTCGAAGCGTCGAAGTGCGCCACAATCTTATCGGCGGTTTTTGGGCCAACCCCCTTGATCAAGCCGCTGCCCAGATACTTGCGAATGCCCTGAGCCGTGGCGGGCAACACAGAGCGATAGTTCTCAACCTTGAATTGCCAGCCGTACTGCGCGTTGTGCAGCCACAGGCCGGTCAGCTCCAGCGCCTCGCCTGGCGCGACGCCAACCAGATTGCCCACGATGGTGATGAGATTGTCGTCGCCGCGCGCCCGGCTGGAACCGGGCGCCGCGTCGCCGGCGCCGGCCAGCTCGCCGCGCTCTGGCGCAAGCCGGGCGATCGTGTAGCCGTTCGCCTCGTTCTGATATGTGATGCGCTCGATCACGCCGGCGATCGTTTTCAGCGGACGCCGGGCCGTGCTGCCGTCTGTGCTCACGTCTGTGCTCACACTTGCGCTCACGCCGCCTATCTTACCTGTGGCGCGCCGGGCAGGATGTGCAATACTTGCCGCTCGATGCGAAAGCTCTTCTGGAGGTGAATCATGGCCCGCTGTGTGGCGGCGATCGATCAGGGCACAACCAGCACCCGCTGCATTCTCTTCGATCAGGCCGGCGCGCCGGTGTCCAGCGCGCAACTCGAGCATCGGCAGATTTACCCGCGCGCCGGCTGGGTGGAGCATGACCCGCTGGAAATCTGGCGCAACACGCGCGAGGTGGTCGCAGTGGCGCTGGCGCGCGCCAACCTGACACCGGCCGATGTGGCTGCCGTTGGCATCGCCAACCAGCGCGAGACCACTGTGGTGTGGGATCGCGCCACCGGCGAGCCGATCTACAACGCCATTGTCTGGCAGGACACGCGCACCGACGCCATCTGCAGTGCGCTGGCAGCCGAGGCCGGCGCGGACGTTGCCCCGCAGGACCGTTTGCGCGCCAGGACCGGCCTGCCGCTCTCAACCTATTTCTCCGGCCCGAAGATCAAGTGGATTCTCGACCATGTGCCCGGCGCGCGCGAGCGGGCGCTGCGCGGCGAGTTGCTCTTCGGCACCATCGACACCTGGCTGATCTGGAATATGACCGGCGGCCCCGACGGCGGCTTGCACATGACCGACGTCACCAACGCCTCGCGCACGTTGCTGATGAATCTGCAAACGCTGGATTGGGATGAAGACATTCTGGCGCTGCTGGGCATACCGCGCGCCATGCTGCCGCAGGTGCGCTCGTCGAGCGCGGTGTATGGGGAAGCGCGCGCGGCGCTGCCGGGTGTGCCCGTGGCCGGCGATCTCGGCGACCAGCATGCGGCGCTGGTCGGCCAGACCTGCTTCGAGGTCGGCGAAGCCAAGAACACGTACGGCACCGGCTGCTTCATGCTGCTCAACACCGGCAACCGCATCGTTCACTCGCAAAACGGATTGCTGACCACAGTGGCTTACAAACTGGGCGACGCGCCGGCGGTCTATGCTCTGGAAGGCTCGATCGCCATCACCGGCGCGCTGGTGCAGTGGCTGCGCGACAACCTGGGGTTGATCGGAAAGTCATCGGACATCGAGTCGCTGGCGCGCACTGTCGGCGACAACGGCGGCATCTACTTTGTGCCGGCCTTCTCCGGTTTGTACGCGCCGTACTGGAGAAGCGACGCGCGCGGGGTGATCGTGGGCCTGACGCGCTTTGTCAACAAAGGGCACCTGGCGCGCGCCGCGCTGGAGGCGACCGCCTACCAGACGCGCGAAGTGCTGGAGGCGATGAACCGCGACTCCGGCGTGAGACTGACGCGCCTGAAAGTCGATGGCGGCATGGTGTTCAATGAGCTGCTGATGCAATTCCAGGCCGACATCCTGGATGTGCCGGTGATCCGGCCAACGGTGACGGAGACGACGGCGCTGGGCGCGGCCTATGCCGCTGGCCTGGCCGCAGGCGTGTGGCGTGAAACCGGGGATTTGCGCGCCAACTGGCGCGCAGACCGCGCGTGGCAGCCGGCCATGGACGCGCCAACCCGCGAACGCCTGTATGCCGGTTGGCTGAAAGCCGTGACCCGCACGTTTGACTGGGCAACCGGCTGACCTTTATCCTCCCTGGCCGGTGATCCACGTCCAGGGCAGCGCAATGATCTTTTCGTCCAGGCGTTTCGCTTCTCTTCCAGCGTAGAGCAGCAGCCCGGCCGAGGCGGCGGGATAGTTTTCCAGGAACAGGCGCAGACCGGCCGTGTCCCGATAGCCGGCGTTTGCTGTCCGCTTCACTTCGATCGCCAGCAAACGCCGGCCATGTTCGACCACAAAATCCACCTCGCCGCCTTGCTGGGTGCGCCAGAAATACAGGCGCGCCGCAGGCGTCATCAGGCGCGTCAAAATTCTCAGGTGGTGGTAGATGAACGTCTCGAAGTAAGCGCCATACTCCCGCGCTCGGCGCAGATCATCCAGCTCGAAGTAACCCGACAGAAAGACGGCCAGCGCCGGGTCGGTGAAAAACGCCTTCGGCGACTTCAACAGACGAGTGGTGCGACTCACCGTGTAGGCGGGCAAACGACTGAACAGATAAGTGGTCTCCAGCAGGTTCAGATAGCGATGCGTCGTGGATTGAGAAAGCCCGGCATCCCGCGCCATTTCGGACTGGTTGACCAGTTGCGCCGAACGCAGCGCAGCCAGTTCCATCACCCGCCGAAAATCAAGCAGCGCCTCGATTTGGGCAACCTGGCGCAAGTCGCGCTCCAGATAGGTGGCGACATAGCCTTCCCACCAGCGGGTCCACGCCTGTGGTGAATCCAGGCTCAACAGGGGGGGCATACAGCCGCGCAGGATCAGGCTGGTTGGATCAGGCGGCTCGGCGCTCGAAAAACTGTCCGGGGGAAAATTGCCGTCCAGCAAGCGTGACAGAAGCTCTGGCGCAGGCTGATGGTTCATCTCGCCGAGAGACATCGGGTCCAGCGTGAAGTAGACAGCGCGACCGGCCAGACTTTCGCTGACCTGCTTCATCAAAAGCAGATTGGCGGAACCCGATAATACAAATCGATATTTCCTCGGATTGCGATCCACTGCCTTTTTGATAGCCAGCAGAAGTTCCGGCGCTCTTTGCACCTCATCCAAAACCACCTCATTCACGCCGGCCCACAAGGCTTCGGGATTGGAGCGCGCCTGCTCCAGCGCGTCGAAGTCATCCATTGTGTGGAAGCGCCAGGCGCGAAAAGGTTCCGCATTCAGCAGCAGCGTGCTTTTGCCCACTTGCCTGGCGCCTGTCAGCGCCACAATGGGATGATGTTCAATCGCGCTTTGCAACAGCGGGGTGAGCCAGCGTTCGAGATAACGCGCGGCTGTCGAAAAGTTATTCACGCAGTGAATAATAGTCTGGAAGGGATGGCCTGGCAAGCCGGCGCTGGCAAGGCGCGACGCCCGGCCCCCTGCGCGCCCTCAGCTTGCCTGCCCGCGCGATGCGCCGCCCGGCGCCTGCGACTGCGCCATCAACGACGCGGCGATGGACTCACGCGCCAACTCCTGCGCGGCCTTCAGCGCGTCGCGCGCCTCCTCGAACGAGGTCGCGTGCGTCCAGCGATCCTCCAGATCGGCGATGCGCTCCTGCGTTGCGGCCCACTTGTTGAGCCGGCTGGCGCTGCGCGCGCTGAGTTCGCGCGCCCGATCTTCGAGTTGCTTCAACTCATCGCGCAGCCCGCGCAATTCGATCACGTTTGCTTCCAGCGCGTTCACCGCCTGAGTGAGCGGTCCGACGATGGCTTCGGCGTCCGAGCGGAGGCGTCCCAATTCGGCCAGCGCGGTTTCGGCATTGCGTTTGGACTCCGGCTGCATCAGTTGAGTCAGTCGTTCGGTGACGCTGGCCAGCGGCCGGCGGGCCGGCGCCAGCGCGCGCGGCGCCCACACGGCTGCCCCATACGGGCTGCCGTCCTTCTGCAACTGGCCGGCCTGATGGATCAGCGCATTCGCTTCGGTGAGAATCGCCTCAATTGCGGTTTGCCCCGCTGTGAACGCGGACTGCTGTTGGCGCATCACCGAGATGCGTTTTTGCGCTTCCAGGCGGATGACCTCTCCGCTTGCGATTGCCGCCTGCGCGTCGCGCAAAAAGCGATCATCGACGCGCGCATGGGTCGCCAGCCATTCCCGCGCAGCCTGCAATGGCTCCTGCGCGTAGGTCTCGAAATCCAGCGCCGGCTGGCCGGACAACGACTCCAGCGTGCCGCACATTTGCTCCAGCCGCGACTTCAACCGCGTCAGGTCGCTGGTTGCCTGCGCAAGTTGTTGCCGGTAGGCGTTCAGCGCAGACGCCAGTTCATCGCGCATCCGGGTGGCGCGCGTGATGATATCGGCCCAGTATGGCATTGGCTCCTGCGCCAGTTGTCTGAGTTGCTGGCAGGCCGTGGCAAACTGCCCGGCCAGTGGCGCGAGGTCGTCGCTGTGCGGCGCGACCAGCTCAAATTCCTCCAGTTGGCGCGCCAACTCCGGGTCGTCGATGAGGCTGCGCGCGCGCTGTTCGTCGCCCCGCGCGCGCGTCTCGACCTGCTCTGTGTCGCCGGCGAGCGCAGCCAGCGCGTCCTGTTGCTGCCTGACCTGCGCCACCTTGTTCAGCGCCGCGGTGAACGCGCTCTCTGCGATAGTCCCCAGGTCGGTCACCAGCGCGCGCCAGTTGCTCTTCAACTCGGCGCCGGCAGCCTGCAATTCATCAGGCGTGGTCCCGATCCAGTAGTTTGGGTGGCAGGCGCGCAGAATGCCGGCGGCCTTTTCTGCGGCGGCAATGGTGGCGTTGATCGTGCTGTCGTTTAGCGTCTCGGCGTGCCGCTCGAGCGTCTGGCGATTGGCCTCGAAGGCTTGTTGCGCCTGCGCGGCTTGCTTCAGCCAGGCGTCGAGTTGTTGCTCAATCGTCTGCGCGCCGGCCATTGCGCCGAGGTCTTCAGAAGGGAGCAACGCCTCAAGCGACGCGACGGCGCCCTCGATCTGTTGCGCCAGTTTTCGGGTGATATCGCGGTCGAATTGGGCTGGCGTGTCACGCAGCACGGCGCGCATGTCTTCCAGTTGCAGCGCTGCGCCGTCGCGGGTGGCGGCGATCCGGTCGCGCGCGGCGCGCAGCCGGCGGATCGTCTCCTGCTCGGCCTGTAGCGCGGCCACCAGGCTGGCCGCGTCGCTTGACAATTGGACATAGCGCCCCTCTCCGAACGCAATCTTCAGGCTGTCGAGCTGGCCGGCGAACACCCTGGCCTGTTCGGCCAGGCGATTGCGCCGGCAGCCGGCGGCCACGTCCCTTTCGATGTCCTGTTGCAGCGCCGCCAGGCGGTTGCCGGCGTCGCGCAGTCGCCCTTCTGCCGCTTCGCGCGCGGCTGCGATCTGTCCCAGGCTGCCGGCCACGGTCTCCAGGTCGTTTTCCACGTAGGTGCGCATGGGAAACGCCGCCACGACTTCCGTCTCATCGGGCTGTTCGGCCTGCAACAGATGCTCGATGGTGTCCAGCGACTGGTTGGCCCGCGCGAGCATGCGGCGCTCGTCTTCAAGCAGCAGGGCCGGGCGCGTCTCCGCTTCAACACGGGCGGTCAGTTCGAGCGCCTTCTGCCGCAGTTGCGCGGCCAGCGCCTTTTCGCGCTGGCCGAGGGTGGCGATCTCGTCCTTCAGCGCCTCGACTTGAGCGATGACTTCGGTTGCCGGAGCGACTTCGCTGAGGATGGCGTCCATCTCGCGCTGCTGTCGCCGATGTCGCGCGATCTCGGCGGCGAGTGGAAACAAGAGCAGCGCCTTCATCACGGACTGGTCGGGGATGTTCTGCAATGCATTCCGTTCGATGCGCTCCAGCAGTCCGTCGATCGCGCCGAAGCCGCTCTCAATCAACTGCCGCGCGCTGTCGTGCAGAGATTTGTAAGGCTCGCCGTGCCGGCCGCTGCCCACGGCTATGGATAGCTCAGTCAGCCGGTCGCGGGCGTTCACCAACTGGTCAAGGGCCTGTTGCTTGTTCTCGCGCCATTTGTTGCGTTCTTTGCGCGCCTGGCTGACCAGCGCCATTTCGGCCACGACGACGGCCATGTAGATGGCAGTGACGATCAGCAACGCAATCAGCACAATGGCAAGCGTGGTGTTGGCCGTGTTGGACTGGTGGGCGCCTGACAGGACCAGCGCGCCGGCAGGTGTCGTGAATACAGACATGCTCGCCTCCGGTGAAAATGCGCCCACAAGCCCGGTCATGCCACCGCTTGCGGCATTTTCATCCGCTGTGGTGAACCGCCGGTTCATGGGCAACTCCTTAAGGATCAGCTTGTGCCGAGTGATTGACCTGAGTGTAGCAGCCTCCGACAGGCTCGACCTCTGTGGGGGGGCGGGTGTCAAACGCGCTCGCGCGGGTCGAAGAGCCGGCTATGCTCATCCAGCGCGAATCGGTCGGTCATGCCGGCGATGTAATCGCACACCACGCGCTCGCGGGGCGCGCGCTCCAGCCGGCTGCGCGCCGCCTCTGGCAGGATGCGCGGTTCGGCCAGATACGCCTGGAACAGGTCGGCGATCACGCGCTGCGCCTTGGTCTGCATGCGCAACACGCGGGGGTGCGCGTACAGGTTGCGATACAGGAACGCTTTCAACTCACGGTTCATGGCCTGTGTGTCCGGCGAGAAACCGACCAGATTTCCTGCCTGCCGCCGGACATCGTCCACGCTGGCGACGCCGGCCTGTTCGATCTGTTGTGATGTGTGGCCGACAAGGTCCGTCACCATCTCGCCAATCAACCTGCGGATCACGCGATGGCGCGTCAGATCGCTGAATGGCTCATCGGCTGGCGCCGCTGCCGCGTCGCGCGCGCGCTGCCACCACGCCAGCCGGCTCACGTCCGCGATGTCAAGCAGGCCGGCGCGCAGCCCGTCATCCAGATCGTGTGTGTTGTAGGCCAACTCGTCGGCGAATGACGCGATTTGCGACTCCAGTGAACCGCGCCGATCCACCTCATAGGCTTCGGCGCCATCCGGCCGCGCAACGTCGTACTCTGTCTCATGCTTGACGATGCCCTCGCGAAACTCGTAGGTCAGGTTCAGGCCGGGGAAGTCGGGGTAGCGCCGCTCCAGCTCCGTGATGATGCGGAAGCTGTGATGGTTGTGATCGAAGCCGCCGTGGTTCTGCATCAGTTCGCTGAGCCGGGCTTCGCCAGAGTGGCCGAACGGCGGGTGGCCCAGGTCGTGCGCCAGGCAGATGCCTTCCACAAGGTCCTCGTTGGCGCCCAGCGCGCGCGCAATGGTGCGGCCGATTTGCGCGACCTCCAGGGTGTGCGTGATGCGAGTGCGATAGTAGTCGCCCTCGGTCACGACGAACACCTGGGTCTTGCCTTGCAGCCGGCGAAAGGCCGTTGTGTGCAGCACCCGCTCACGGTCGCGTTGGAAGGCGGTGCGATACAGCGCCTCGCGCTCAGCGAATGCGCGCCCGCGCGACTCGGCGCTTTTGACAGCGTAAGGAGCGAGACTTGCGGCTTCGATCTGCTCGAGTTGTTCGCGCGTCCTCATGGTCATTGTTGCAGACGCTTGTTTGTGGTACCATCAACTGCTGCCGTTGGGGCGTCGCCAAGTGGTAAGGCAGCGGACTTTGGATCCGCCATTCGTAGGTTCGAATCCTGCCGCCCCAGTTTTCTGGTTGGTCAGGTTCTCAGGTTTGTAAAGTTCAGCGGTTGCGCCGGATTGCCTCGCGTCGGACCATATCCAACCTCACACACCTTACCCACCAGACGAACTATTTCCTCGCCACCGGCTTGCGCCCATTGCGGCTGCGCGACTTTGACAGCACTTTCACCGCCGGCGACCGCCGCCGGCCGGCCCGCCCGCTTGCCGGCACGAGCGCCGCCTCCCACACCTGCTCCACACGCTCCACAAACACGAAGTCCATGGACTTGAGCACGTCTTCGGGCAGATCGTCGAGGTCCACTTCGTTGCGTTTGGGCAAAATGACCGTTCTCAGGCCGGCGCGATGCGCGGCCAGCACTTTCTCCTTGATGCCGCCCACCGGCAGCACCAGCCCGCGCAACGTGATCTCGCCGGTCATCGCCACATCGGGCCGCACCTGCCGGCCGGTCAGCACAGAGATGATCGCCGTGGACATCGTCACGCCGGCCGATGGCCCGTCTTTGGGTTGCGCGCCGGCCGGCACGTGCAAATGGATGTCGCTCTTCTCGAAGATCGCCTCGTCGATGCCCATGTCGGCGGCTTTGCTGCGCACATACGACAGCGCGGCCTGCGCGCTCTCGCGCATCACATCGCCCAGTTGGCCGGTGAGCTGGAATCCCTTCGACCCGCGCATCACGGTGGCTTCGACAAAGATGATGTCGCCGCCGACCGGCGTCCATGACAGGCCGGTGGCCACGCCCGAAGCGCCCGTTCGCTCGGCCACCTCAGGGTAGAATTTGGGCTTGCCGCTCAAGTCAATCAGCATATCCGGCGTCACGCGCACGGGGAACTGCAGCTTGCCCTCTTGCATGCGCGTGACCAGCTTGCGACAGATGCCGCCGATCTCTCGCTCCAGGTTGCGCACGCCGGCTTCGCGCGTGTAGCTGCGCGCCAGTTGCTGAATCGCCTGGTCGTCGAACGCCACTTCGCCGGGGCGCAACCCGTTCTCTTTGATCTGGCGCGGCGCCAGGTAACCCTGGGCGATGCGCAGCTTCTCCTGCTCCGTGTAGCCGCTCAGTTGCAGGATTTCCATCCGGTCGCGCAGCGGGCCGGGAATGGATTCCAACGTGTTCGCAGTGCAGATGAACATCGTCTGCGACAAATCGAAGGGCACATCCAGGTAGTGATCGCGGAACTCCCGGTTCTGCTCGGGGTCCAGCACTTCCAGCAGGGCGGCTGACGGGTCGCCCCGGAAATCGGCGCCCAGTTTGTCGACCTCGTCCAGCATGAAGACAGGGTTGTTCGTGCCGCACCGGCGGATGCCCTGGACAATGCGCCCCGGCATCGACCCGATGTAGGTGCGGCGGAACCCGCGGATCTCCGCCTCGTCGTGCACGCCGCCCAGCGACTGCCGGATGAACTTGCGCCCGATCGCGCGCGCGATGCTTGCGCCGAGCGACGTTTTGCCCACGCCGGGCGGCCCGACAAAGCACAGAATGACGCCTTCCCGTTCACGCCGGATCAAGTCCTGGGGCGCGTTTTCCGCCGCCGCCTCGCCGGCCCCCATTTCCCCGCCGGCGGCTTCCCCATCGGGCGCGGCGGCCTGTTCCGTTGCCAGTTCCAGCTTGCGCTTGCGCACAGCCAGAAACTCCAGAATGCGCTCCTTGATGTCCTTCAGCCCGTAATGATCCTCATTGAGCACGTCCCGCGCGTGGGCGATGTCGAGATTGTCAACAGTCGCCTTCTGCCAGGGCAAAGACACCATCCAGTCCAGATAGGTGCGAATGACGCCGTATTCCGCCGCCTGGGGCGGCAGCTTCGCCAGTCGATCCAACTCCCGCTCGGCTTCCTGGCGCGCCTCCTCGTTCATGCCGCTGGCGGCGATCTTCTCGCGGAAGTCGTTGATCTCGATGGTTTGCTCATCGGCTTCGCCCAGTTCGCGCTGGATGGCTTTGATCTGTTCGCGCAGGAAATACTCGCGCTGCATCTTCTCCATTTCGCTCTGGGCTTCAGTCTGGATCTTCTTGCCGAGTTGCAGCACCTCCAGCTCTTTGTTCATGAGCTGCAGCAGGAACAGCATTTTGTTCGGCAGCCCTTCCATTTCGAGCAGCTTCTGCGCGTCGTGGATGTCCATGCGCATGTAAGTTGCCACAGCGTAGGTCAACTGGCGCGCATCCTCGATGTTCTGGATCATCTGCGCCAGTTCATCCGGCAGATTCGGAATCAACTCGGCCATCTGCGCGAACACCTGGCTGATGTTGCGCCGCAGCGCCTCGATCTCCAGCGTGGTTTCCCACGCTTCGGGCAGCGCCGAGATGCGCGCCGTCAGGTACGGATCATCGCCGGTGAACCCTTCGATTCTGAATCGCTCACTGCCCTGCACGATCATGTTGATGATGCCGTCGGGCGACTTGAAGATGCGCACGATGGTGGCCAGCGTGCCGACGCGGAAGATGTCCTCCGCGCCCGGCTCTTCGATCTCCGGGTTCTTGCTGGCAACCAGCCCGATCGGCGCCTTGTGCTGGATGGCGTCGTCAATCAGTTTGATGGAGCGCGGCTGGGCCACCCGCAGCGGGATCGCCGACAACGGGTACACGATCACGCCGCGCAATGGCAGAATGGCGACGGTTTCCGGCATTTTGGGGTCGCTCATGTGTGGCGTCCTGCGCTGGGTTTCGGCGTCGGCCTCGGCTTGCGCCTCGGCGACGGCGTCAGCGGCTTCGAGTAAGCTGTTGATGCGTTCCAAATCTTTATCAGCCATGTTGCGTGAACCATGAAATGGGTGAATCAGCGAACCTGTCGCCGGCGTCCTGCGCTGGGGCTTTGTCCGGCCAGAGTTCGGGCGCTTCATGTTAACTGCGCGACACGATCAGGGTCGCAGTCTGCCGGTTCGCGCTCTGTCAACGCCAGGTGTCTGCAGGTCTCTGCCTGCCAGTCCGGCAACAACGTCCGCATGATGGCGTTGAACGTATCGGGGTCCCCTGTCGTCCAGAACTCGCGGCGCCGTTCGCCGGCATGATCTATGGCGGCAATGAAAGCGCGATCGGCGCTCTGCTGAACTTCGCTGGCGATGATATCACGAACGCGCAGCGTCTGCCGGGCCACCGCCGGGCTGGGGTCGATCAGGCGCGCGGCTGCCAGGCGCGCGGCCCCGCCGACAGGTTGCCTTTTCCATTCGGCAGCCACGTCCTCGATCCACGGCGCCAGGAAAGGGAAGTGTGTGCACCCCAACACCAGCGTGTCCACGCCGGCTTCGAGCAGGGGACGGACATAGCGCGCGACGCGCCGCCGGCCGGCTCGACGATCGGATTCTGACAATCGAGGATTCGCCGGCGCCAGGCCCGTTTCGACCATCTCCACCCATCCCGGACAGGTCTGCTCGATGACGCGCACCCCGGCGGCGAAACGGGTCACCACGCTCGCAAATAACTCGCCCTGAAAGGTGGCCGGCGTCGCCAGCACGCCAATCGTCCCCGTGCGGGTCTGGGCTGCCGCCGGCTTCACCGCCGGCTCCATCCCGACGAACCGGCGATCAGGATAGCGTTCGCGCAGCGCGCGCAGGGCAGCCGCCGAAGCCGTGTTGCACGCCACCACGATCGGGTTGCATCCGCGTTCGATCAGCCAGCCGGTTGCGCGCAGCGTCAACGCGCGCACCTCCGGCAGACTGCGCAAGCCATAGGGCACATGGGCCTGATCGGCCAGATAGATGAACGGCTCTTCAGGCATCAGGCGAACGATCTCGCGCAGGACAGACAGTCCCCCCAGGCCGGAGTCAAAAACGCCGATCACGCTGATATCGTACCACCGCGCGCTACAATGCGCCCATGAGCAAGACCATTCGCGCAAGCGCCGCCGCTTTGGATTGGCCCATTCGCTTTGGCACTGTCGGCTCGCCCAGCATCACACCGCGCAACGGCGGCAGCGCGGCAGCGGTTGCCTGCATCCGCGAGATGAATCTCGACGCGTTGGAACTGGCGTGGGTGCAGAGCGTCGTCGCCGGCGATGAATCATGCGCCCGCATTCGGGCGGCTGCTGAAGAGCACGATGTCGCCATCAGCGTGCATGCGCCGTACTACATCAACCTGAACGCCGACACCGAGGAAATGTGGCTGGCCGGGCGCGAGCGGCTGCTGGCTGCGGCGCGGGCCGGCTACAAAGCCGGCGCGACCGACATCATCTTTCACCCCGGCTCGTACATGAAACGGGACCCGCAAACCGCGAACAAAATCGCGCTGGACCGCCTGAGCGAGGTCGCGGACACATTGCGCAAAGAGAAGGTTGCCGTCACCTTGCGCCCGGAGACAATGGGCAAAAGCGCCATGCTCGGCACGCTGGAGGAGACCATTGCGTGGAGCCGGCAGATCGAGTCGGTGCTGCCGTGCGTCGATTTCGCCCACCTGCATGCCCGCGCCGGCGACGGCACATTCAACAGCTATGACGAGTTTGCCGCCGCGATCCGCTTGATTGCGGCCGGCCTGGGCGAGCGCGGCGTCAAGCGCATGCACATCCATTTCAGCGGCATCGCCTACACAGCCAAGGGCGAGAAGCAGCATTTGAACCTGGCGGACGCCGACATCAAGTACAAAGAGTTCTTCAAGGTGTTGGCCGATCTGGGCGTGGCCGGGCGCGTCTTGTGCGAGACGCCCAATCTGGAAGAGGACGCCGTGCTGATGCAGAACACGTATCGCAGGGCGTATGCCAGAGCGAGAGAGCAGGCGGCATGATCATCACCGTGCTCCACAAGCAGATACAGGCAGTCGGCGCCGACGCGCTGATCCTGGGCCTGACCGAGGGCGATGCGAATATGACGGGTCAGGTCGCCTCTGTCGATACGGCGCTGGGTTCGGTGGATGGACTGCCGGGTCAGGGCGCCATCAGCCGGCTGCTTCACCTGGGCGACTTCAGCGGCAAACTCAACGAGATAGCGGTGCTCTACACCAATGGCCTCATCCCCGCGCCGCGCGTCATTCTGGTGGGACTGGGAAAGCCGGATCGCGTCAAGGTCGATCACCTGCGGCAGGCCAGCGGCGCTGCCGTGCGCCGCGCGCGCGATCCGGGTTGCCGGCGGGTGGCCAGCATGGCGCATGGGCTGGGCTTGAAACACATTGACCCCGCCGACGCGGCGCAGGCCACGATCGAGGGCGCGCTGATGGGTGTGTGGCGTTTTGTCGCGCACAAGTCCGGCGGCAACGACCGCCAGGTGGAGCAACTGGCGCTCATCGCGCCCGAAGCCGCGCTGGTGGAGCGCATGGCGGCCGCCGCCCGCGCAGGAGAGATCGTGGGCAATGCGGTCAACGCCAGCCGCGATCTCATCTGCCAGCCGGCCAATGTGATGACCCCGCCGGCCCTGGCCGATGCCGCAGCGACCCTGGCGCGCGACGCCGGACTGTCGTGCGCCATTCTGGATGAGCGCGCCATCGCCGAACACGGCATGGGCGGCATTCTGGCCGTGGCGCAGGGCAGCGCCCATCCGCCCCGCTTCGTGATTCTCGAACACGCCGGCGGGCCGGGCCAGCCGCTCGTGTTTATTGGCAAGGGCGTCACCTTTGACTCGGGCGGTCTGAGCCTGAAAGAGCCGGCCGGCATGGAGACCATGAAGGCCGACATGAGCGGCGCAGCGGCGGTGATCGGCGCGATGTGGGCCATCGCCCGGCTTGGGCTGCCCCGGCGTGTGATCGGCCTCGCGCCGCTGGTGGAGAACATGCCCGATGGCCGGGCGTATCGGCCTGGCGATGTGGTGAAAATGATGAGCGGTCAAACGGTCGAGATCATCAGCGCCGATGCCGAGGGGCGCATGACGCTGGCCGATGCGTTGCATTTCGCCAGGCGCTATCAGCCGGCCGGCGTGGTCGATCTGGCCACGCTCACCGGCGCGAGTGTCGTGGCGCTGGGCGAGGGTGTGGCAGCCGCCCTGTTTGCCAACGACGGCGCATGGGCCGGCGTCATTCGGGCTGCGGCCGGCTTCAGCGGCGAGCGATTGTGGCGGTTGCCTCTCTACCCCCAATACGCCGGCAAGATGCGCAGCCAGGTGGCGGACCTCAAGAACACAGCCGGCAGGACGGCCGGCGTCGGCGCATCGGCATATTTTCTCAGGCGCTTCGTGGACGGCGAAGGGGCCTATCCGTGGGCGCACATCGACATGGCCGGCATGACCTTCAACCCCGATTCGAGCGGCTATCAGCCCAAAGGGCCGATGGGCTTTGGGGTGCGAACCCTGATCCGGCTGGCGTCGATTTTCCGGACGCAGGGTGGGGTTGCGGTATAATCTGCCGGCCTTGTGCGCGCTTGTTTTTCGCGCGCCATCCTTTGAAAATCAGGCGGCTGGCGAAGGTTTTCCGGGCCGGGGCCGCTGACACCAGTGAGAAAAGGACAACGACAACATGTCAACCAAGCGAACGTATCAACCTCGCAAGCGCCGTCGTGTGCGCGTTCATGGTTTTCGCGCGCGAATGGCCACCAAAGGCGGGCGCAAGGTGCTTGCTGCGCGCCGCGCGCGGGGGCGCCATCAGCTCACCGTCAAGGCGAACAATCACGTCAAGAAGATCGACTGGAACGAGGTGTATTCGCCGGCCAGGAGCAAGCGCGGGACAGAGGGAAGCAAATAAAGCGTCATGCCGCCCCGGCTGGGTCGTTTGCGCAAAGCTGCGGAGTTTGAACGAGTGAAGCGCGAAGGCGGATACTGGCGCGGCCGATGGTGCGCCGTCAACGCCGTTGCGCGGGCGGCGTTGAGCGACGCAACGGATGATGCGCGAGTGGCAGAGCCGGTAAGAGTCGCCTTCATCACTTCCCGCAAAATCGGAAATGCTGTGCAGCGCAATCGGGCGCGGCGTCTGCTGCGCGAGTCCATTCGCCTGCTCGTCGACCGCCTGCAACCCGGTTGGGATATTGTGTTGATCGCCCGGCGCGACTTGTGCGAACCGGGCGTGGGCCTGCGCGATGTGCAGGGTGAATTGACTTGGCTGTTGATCAAAGCGCGCATCCTGCTTCCACCGGCGACGGTCAGTCCGGCGGAAGCCGCGATGTCTTCCTAGAGCCTGCGCTGCCCAGGCCGGCCTTTGGCCAGCGCGCGCTGATGGGCGCCATCCGGCTCTATCAGATGACGATCTCGCAGGTTCTGCCGCCATCGTGTCGGTTCTACCCATCGTGCAGCGAGTACACCCTGCAAGCGATCGCCAAATATGGCGTCTTGAAGGGCGTCTGGCTGGGCGTCCGTCGCATTTTGCGTTGCCATCCGTTCCACCCCGGCGGGTATGATCCTGTTCCGTAGGGCGTGAGTCGGGCGAGTGTCACACACCTGGTGTCGCGCTCGTCGTTACTCCCAGGTTCGCTGAGGATATTGATTTGAAGACACCATCTTGTATGCGCGATTCTCTGCGCGCCTTCCGGCGCGTTGCCATGAGCAAGCTGGCCGCAGTCGCCGGCATCGCGCTGCTGCTGACGGCCTGCGGCGGCGAGCCGCCACCCTCCGCGTTTCCAGGCATGAGCGTCTACGGCGATTTTGCTTACCTGGCCAACAACTTTCACCTTTCCAAATGGGATTTGAAGACAGGCGCGCAGGTGTGGCAGTTCCCGGCGACCCAGGATAATGCGGCGCCAATCGGCCCCTTCTCCGGCACACCGACCAAATATGGTGAATGGATTGTGATCGGAGGCAGCGCCGGCCTCAATGGCAGGTACGACCGTCACGTGTACGCTGTGTCGGACGCGACCGGCGCCGAAGTGTGGCGATTCACGGGCTCGCGCGAGTTCGTGGATGGCGTGGTGACGGATGGCAAACTGATCTACGCGCCCAGCGGCGACGGCGTTCTGTATGCTCTGGACCCATCCAGCCGCGATGCAAATGGCGAACCGCGCGTGGCATGGAAGTTCCAGACGGGCAACCGCCTGTGGAGCCGCCCGCTGCTGGCCGATGGCCGGCTGTATCAGGGATCGTTTGACCACACGCTGTATGCGATTGACGCCGCGACAGGCCGGGAGATCTGGCGGTTCGACACACCGGATGCGCCTGTGGGCGTGCAGCCGGCGCTGCACAACGGCGTGTTGTACTTCGCCTCCTTTGACGGTTTTGCCTATGCCGTCAACGCTGCCGACGGCGCGCTCAAGTGGAAGTCCCCCGTCGATGGCTGGGTGTGGACCGATCCCACCATCGGCGCAGATACGGTGTATCTGGGCGATGTGCGCGGCAAAGTGTACGCCTTTGATCTGGAGACCGGCGAGCGCAAATGGTATTTCGAGGCGCTTGATTCGGTCAAAGCGCATCCGGTGCTGGCCAACGACCTGCTCTATGTCGTGTCGATGGACACGTTTGTGTACGCGCTCGATCCGGCGGGCAGCAGCCGCGACGCCAACGGCAAGGTGGAGCGCAACAGCGCTCGCTGGCGCAATGAAACGCTGGGCCGCCGGCTGATGACCACGCCCGTGATCTACGGCGATAATCTGCTGGTGCCGCCGTTGGACGGCGACGTGAGAATCTGGTCGCTCAACGCCAAAACGGGCGAGCGCGGCATGCGTATGCCGGCGGCGCCGGCCGACACGACGACGCCATGATGAGTGGTGAAATAGACGCTGTGACCGCCGCACGACTGGCGCAATACTGAGTAGGGGCTTATGGGCAACATCTTTGACTTTCTCGTGATCAACCCGATGACCAACATCATGTTGTTGATCTACGGGCTGTTCAACAACTATGTGATCGCCATCGTCCTGCTGACGATCCTGATTCGTCTGCTGACGCTGCCGCTGAACTTGAAGCAGATGGTTTCCAGCATCAAGATGGCGGCGTTACAACCGCAGATGAAGGCGCTCCAGGAAAAGTACAAGAATGACCCGCAGACGCTGTCCGTCGAGATGCGCAAGCTGGGGTTCAATCCTCTGTCGGGGTGTTTGCCAACGCTGGTGCAATTTCCGATTCTGATCGGCCTCTACAATGCCATCATGCGCACCATGGCCGTGAATCCCTTCAGCCTGTTGGAACTGGGCAAGCACGTGTACAGCTTTCTGCCCGGCCTGTCATCTCTGGTGCCGATCAACAGTCAGTTCCTGCTGTGGGATCTGGGTCAGCCTGATCCTTTCTTCGTCGTGCCGATTCTGGTGGTGGCCACCACGTACTTCTCCACCAGGTTCACCATGGCGCCAACCACCGATCCGCAGATGAAGCAAACCAACCAGATGATGAGTTGGATGATGCCGGTCATGTTCGGCTTCTTCATGCTGTCGGCGCCGGTGGGGCTGGGCATCTACTGGGTGATCTCCAACCTGATCGGCATTGGGCAGTATTACTTGCTCAAGCCGAGGCTCGATTCAGCGCGCGCCTTGCACGCTGCGCCGGCTGCGACAACGGCGACTGCCGCGGCAGTAGCCCCGTCTGCGCCGAAAGCGCCGCCGCCCAGGTCCAAAGTCAAGCCAAAGGCTACGGCCAGGATAGCAAAATCAAGCGCCGAAAGCGGCAAAAAGTAGCCGTGAGGTTCCGCAGAGCGCCGGCGCCGGCCACGTCTCTGCAAAGCAACAGGGTGCGAAATGCCTGCGATTGAGATCACCGCGCACGATATCGAATCCGCCATTAACCAGGGTTTGTCTCGCCTCCAGTTGCTGCGCGCCGAAGTGAAGATCGAGGTGCTGGATGAGGGCAGTCGCGGTGTGCTGGGGATTGGCGCGCGCCCGGCCCGCGTGCGGCTGACGCCCTACGCAGAGATCGAAGCAACGGCTGAAGCCGGCCCTGTCGCAGCGGACGCGCCGCCATTGGCAGACAGCCCCATGGCAGCGGCAGACGCCGCGTCTGAGCGCGCGCAGCTGGATCAAACGGATGCGGACGCATCCCGCGATGCCGCGTCGCAGGACGATCTTTCAGATCTGGACGCATTTCCCGCAGGGGAGCGCGAATCCGCGCTGGTCAGCGCGCTGGTCAGCGCGCTGACCGATGACGACGCCCGATTGGCCGCCGAACTGACCCAGGCTGTTCTTGACCGGATGCGGTTCAAGACGACGTGCGCCGGCCGTCTGGTTCAGCCGGCGGATGACAAGGACGGCGCCCACATCTGGGTCGCTATCGAAGGCGAAGACGCCAGCCGGCTGCTTGCGCATCAGGCTGAATCGCTCGAGGCGCTGCAACTCGTTGTGCAAAATATGTGGGCGCACAAGATGAAGAGCAGCGCGCGCATCACCCTCGACGCGGATCAATACAAGGCCAATCGCGAACAGCGTCTCAAGCAGATGGCGACCCGCCTGGCTGAGCGCGTCGTGAGCGCCGGCCGGTCGATTACGCTGGAGCCGATGCCGCCCGCAGAGCGCCGGCTGATTCACCTGGCGCTGCGTGACCATCCACAGGTCTACACTGAAAGCGAAGGCGAGGGCAGCCAGCGCCGCGTCACCATCAGGCTCAGGAAGTGATTGGGGGATTGGGTCATCGGGTCATCGGGTCATCGGGTCATTGAGTCATTGACGAGACGCCTCAACTGCCGGCTTGTCATGGAGTATCTTGCCGTCGGACACGTCACCGAAGATTTGTGGCCGGATGGCAAGACGCCGGGCGGGCCGGTCATGTACGCCTCGCGCACCGCGCTGGCCTGGCTTGAGCATGTTGGCGTGTTGACCGCAGCCGGCCAAAACTTTGACACGGCGGCGGCATTCCCCGGCGTCGATGTGCGCCTGATTCCCGCGCCATCCACGACGCAATTCCGCAATATCTACGCGAACGCCGGACGCCGGCAGATCGTCTGGCCGTGTCCTGTTCGCATCACAGCCGGGCATCTGACGGATGAGCTGCTGGGCAGCCGCATCATTCACCTGGCGCCGGTGTGCAATGAGGTGGATGCCGGCGTCATCGCGCGCATCCCGGCCGACGCATTTGTGGGTGTCACGCCGCAGGGCTGGCTGCGGCGATGGGATGAGCAGGGCGCCGTGTACGCAGCCGGATGGGAAGATGCCGGCGTCATTCTGCCGCGCGCCAACGCCACTGTGCTCAGCATCGACGACGTGGCCGGCGATTGGGACATTGTGCGCAACTGGGCGTCGCAGACTTCGATTCTGGTCGCCACTCAGGCTGCCGAGGGCTGCATGTTGTTTCTAAATGGCGCGCCGATTCACGTGCCGGCGCCGCCCGTGGCGCAGGTCGAGCCTACCGGCGCCGGCGATATCTTTGCCGCTGCTCTGTTCATTGCCCTGCAACAGGGCTGTGAGCCGGCCCGCGCTTGCGCCATCGCCAACTGCATCGCCGCTCACTCGGTCACTTTTCCGCACGGGCAGGGGTTCCCCACACGCCAGGACGCCGAACGCTGCGCGCAGGCTGTGGTTTAGAATCGGCCCTAACGTGTCATCTGGAGAGAACCCACCCATGTCCCATATCTACGCGATCGCGAATCAGAAGGGTGGTGTGGGAAAGACCACCACAGCAGTCAACCTTGCAGCCTACCTGTCCAGCCTGGGCAAGCGCGTCCTGCTGATCGATATGGACCCGCAGGCCAATGCCAGCAGCAGCCTGGGCATCAACAAGGACAAGGTGGAAGCCTCGAGTTACGATGTGTTGCTGGGCAACGTGACAGCCGCCCGCGCGACCCTCCGCAATGGCAAGCTGCTGAACCTTGCCATTATTCCCAGTTCGCCCAATCTGGCAGCCGCCGAAGTTGAGCTGGTTGGCGAGCTGGCGCGTGAATATCGCCTCCGGCAGGCGCTGGTGACAGAGGCCGACAAGTATGACTATGTTCTGATGGATTGCCCGCCGTCGCTGGGCCTGTTGACAGTCAACGCGCTCACTGCCGCCGTTGGCGTCATCATCCCGGTGCAATGCGAGTACCTCGCTCTGGAAGGTCTATCGCAATTGACCCGCATCGTGCAACTGGTGCGCCAGCGACTCAACCCGCAACTGGAGATTCGCGGATTGATCCTGACCATGTATGACGCGCGCACCGCGCTAGCGCAGCAGGTCGTCGCTGAAGTGCAGAAGTTCTTTGGCGCGCGTGTGTTCGCCACGCGCATTCCGCGCAATGTCCGGCTGAGTGAAGCGCCCAGCTATGGTCAGCCCATCCTCACCTACGCGCCAGCCTCCCCCGGCGCGAAGGCGTATGCGGAACTGGCGAGCGAGCTGGTGGCGCAGAACGACGGCGAGGGGGTCAAACATGCCTAAACCGATTGGACTGGGTCGCGGGCTGGATTCGCTCATTCCCGGCGCTTCGGATGCCGGCCCGGAAAACGCTGTTGCGCCGACCAAAGACGGCGATGCGCGCGGCGTCATCGAGATTGCAGTCAACGAAATCCGCGCCAATCCGCGCCAGCCGCGCCTGTCACGCGGCGTCGAGGCGCTGAAACTGGACGAACTGGCCGCCAGTATCCGCGAGCATGGCGTCATCCAGCCCGTCATTGTCACCCGCACACAAGGCCCCGGCGCGCCCTTCACGCTTGTGGCCGGCGAGCGCCGCTGGCGCGCGGCGCAACTGGCCGGCCTCACCCATCTGCCCGCCATCGTCAAGGACATTGCGCCCCAGCAGATGCTGGAACTGGCGCTGATCGAAAACATCCAGCGCAGCGACCTCAGCCCGCTCGAAGAGGCCGCGGCCTACCAGCAACTCATCAATGATTTCGGTCTGACCCAGGAGCAGGTGGCCGAGCGGGTGGGCAAGAGCCGCGCCGCCGTCACCAATACGGTTCGCCTGTTGAAACTGCCCGGCCAGGCGCAGGCGGCCCTGATGCAGGGCGTCATCAGCGAAGGCCATGCCCGCGCGTTGCTCGGCCTGGCGTCGAGCGTCGATCAACTTGTGGCGCTGGACGAGATTGTGAAGAACAGCCTGAATGTGCGACAGGCCGAAGAACTGGTGCGGCGCATGACCCAGCCGGCGCCGGCCGCGCCCAGGCCGAACGGGCGCGCGCCGGAGCGTTGGGAAGGGGCCAGGGAGTACGAATCGAAGCTGCGCGCCGCGCTGGGCACGCGCGTCTCTCTGCAGCGCAGCCGCAAAGGCGGTCGCATTGTCATCGAGTTCTATTCCGACGAGGAGTTTGCTTCCATCTACGAGCGCATCGTGGGCAACGAGTCATGACTGATCTCACCCCCATCATTCAGGAGAAGCTCGACCAGGCCGTTGGCCTGCTCAATGAACACCGCCTTGACTGCTGGCTGACCTTTGTGCGCGAAACCTCCCAGGTGCATGACCCGGCGCTCAACCTGATCCTGGGCTTCGGATTGACCTGGGAATCGGCGCTGATGGTGTGTCGTTCGGGGCGCAAAGTGGCGATCGTCGGGCGATTTGACGCCGACAACGCGCGCCGGCTGGGCGCATACGACGAGGTGATCGGCTACGATCAAGGCATCGGCGATGCGCTGCGGGCGCAACTGGCGCAGATCAACCCGTCCAGCATCGCGCTGAACTACTCGCTCAGCGATTCCGGCGCCGACGGTCTGACCTTCGGCATGTATGCGCGCCTGACCCGGCTGCTGGCCGGCACACCCTATCCGGCCCGATTTGTCAGCGCAGAGGATGTGGTGCGCCGGCTGCGCGAGCGCAAATCCCCGCGCGAACTCGAACGCATCCGCCGGGCCATTGACGCGACGCAGCAGGTCTACCAGGAACTGATCGCTCAGCCTCTCGTCGGCATGAGCGAGCGACAGGTTCATGCGCTGGCCGGCGAATTAGTGGCGCGTCGGGGGTGCGGGTTCGGCTGGGAGCGCGCCGGCAATCCCATCGTCAACGCCGGCCCGGACTCGGCCATTGGCCACGGCATGCCGGGCGATCTGGTGATCCAGCCGGGGCAGCTCGTCCACTTCGACATGGGCCTGCGCTGCGACGGTTACTGCTCCGATTTGCAGCGCGTGGTCTATGTGCGGCGTGAGGGCGAAGCCGATCTGCCCGAGGAAGTGAGCCGCGCGTGGCAGGCGTGTTGGGCGGCGCTGGAGGCCGGCCGGGCGGCGCTCAAGCCCGGCGCATTGGGCTGGCAGGTGGATGCCGCTGCGCGCGCCGAACTGATGCGACAGGGCTATCCCGAATACATGCACGCCTTCGGCCACCATGTCGGCCAGAACGCGCACGATGGCGGGAGCGTGCTGGGGCCGCAGTGGGACAAATACGGCGACCTGCCGAACAAGCCGGTTGAGGCCGGCAGCGTGTACGCCATCGAACTCGGCGTGCTGGCCGCGCCCTATGGCTATATCGGCATCGAAGAAAATGTGCTGGTCACCGAAGCCGGCGCCGAATACCTCAGCGCGCCCCAGACCGAAGTCTGGCAGCACTAACCACCCGACTCACCACTCAGCACTGAGCACTCAGCACTGAGCACTCAGCACTGAGCACTCGGCACTGAGCACTCAGCACTGACCACTCAGCACTCACCACTCAGCACTGACCTTATGAACCTTCTTCTCTACAACGCCACTGTCTACACCGTGAACCCGGCCCAGCCGCGCGCAACAGCGATCGCCGTTGCCAACGATCGTATCGTGGCCGTGGGCAGCGACGCCGAGATCGACGCCGTGCGCCTGCCCAACGCGCAGCGCGTGAATCTGGCCGGCGCATTTGTCATGCCCGGCATGATCGACGCCCATCTGCATCTGCAATGGACCGGTCTGGGCATGCAAAGCGTCAACGTGTTTGAAGCGCCCAGTGTCCAGGCAGCCGTCGCGCATGTGCGCGAGCGCGCGCAACGCACCCCGCCCGGCAAATGGATCACCGGCGAGGGCTGGACACAGGATGTGTGGGATCCCCCGCGTTTCCCAACCGCCGCCGATCTGGATGCGGCAACGACAGCGCATCCCGTCATGCTCTCTGCCAAGAGCGGCCATGCGGCATGGGTCAACAGCGTGGCGCTGCGTCTGTGCGGCATCACGGCTGACACTGGCGACCCTGCCGGCGGCCAGATTGTGCGTGACGCCGCCGGCCAGCCCACTGGCACGCTGTTGGAAAACGCGATGGAGCTGGTTGCGCGGCATATCCCGCAGCCAACCCCGGAGGAAGAAGAAGCGGCCACCACCGAGGCCATGCGCGCCATGAATCTCGCCGGCCTCACCGGGGCGCATTGTATGGATGGCGGCGAGGCCAGCCTGCGCTCGTTCAACACCTATCAGCGTCTGCGCGAACAGGGCCGCATGACCTTGCGCGTGGTCAAGCAACTGGGGGTCGAGGCGCTGGACACCGTGCTGCGGGCCGGCATTCGCAGCGGCTTTGGCGACGCCTGGCTGCGCATCGGCGGCGTGAAGATTTTCGCGGACGGCGCGCTGGGGCCGCATACTGCCGCGATGATCGAACCCTATGAGAACGAGCCGGCCAACTATGGGATCAGCACATTCGACCGCGAAGAACTGGCCGAGACAGTGACGCGCTGCAACCAGCGCGGCCTGGCGGCAGTCATCCATGCCATTGGCGACCGCGCCAATCACGACGCGCTGGATGCGTTTGAGGTCGCGCTCGCGCAGACCGGCGGCTCGCCTCGCTTGCGCAATCGCATCGAGCACGCGCAGATTGTCCATCCTGATGACATTGCGCGATTCGCCCAACTGGGCGTCATCGCCTCGATGCAGCCCATTCACGCCATCGGCGACATGCGCATGGCGGACGCCTTTTGGGGCAGGCGCAGCCGCACTGCGTATGCCTGGCGTGCGCTGGCCGACACCGGCGCCCGGCTGGCGTTTGGCTCAGACAGCCCTGTTGAGACGTTCGATCCGCTCGTTGGCCTGCACGCCGCCGTGACGCGCCGGCGGCCAGATGGCTACCCCGGCCCGGACGGCTGGTATCCTGAGCAGCGCCTGTCCATCGAAGCGGCTATCGAAGCCTACACGATCGGCGCAGCTTACGCCGGCGGCATGGAGCGCGAGATCGGCTCGATCGAGCCGGGCAAGCTGGCCGACCTGATAGTGCTATCGCGCGACGTGACGCGCTGCGAGTCGGATGCGCTGCTCGACACCACAGTGGAGCGCGTGTTGCTGAACGGCGAATGGCTGAATCTTGGCTGATTGCCCGAACGATGTTCACGGAACGCCAACGCCTGTATGACCTGCTGGGCGATTTGCCTGATCGCAGCCGGCCTGTTGCCTCCCGCCTGGTTGCCGAAGAGACGCGCGAGGGCTATGCGCTGGAAAAGTTGCTGCTGGATTTGAACGGCATCGAACCTGTGCCGGCCTATTTCGCGCGGCCCCAATCGGCCACAGGCCCGCTGCCGGTCATTCTCTATAACCATGCGCATGGCGGCGATTACAGGCTGGGCAAAGACGAATTGTTAAACGGCCGCGATGCGCTGCAAAAGCCGCCCTACGCCATTGAATTGACGCGCCGGGGATATGCGGCGCTCTGCATCGACGCCTGGGCTTTTGGCGAGCGGCGCGGGCGCACCGAGCACGAAATTTTCAAGCTGATGCTGTGGCGCGGCCAGGTGATGTGGGGCATGATGGTCTACGACAGTCTGCGCGCCATCGACTATCTGGTCTCGCGCCCTGATGTGGACCCGGCGCGCATCGGCGCGCTGGGCATGTCGATGGGCAGCACCATGGCGTGGTGGGCCGCTGCGCTTGACACGCGCGTGTCGGTCTGCATCGACATCTGCTGTCTGACCGACTATCAGGCGCTGATCGAGACGCGCGGCCTGGACGGGCACGGCATCTATTACTACGTGCCCGGCCTGCTCAAACACTTCACAACAGCCCAAATCAACGCGCTCATTGCGCCCAGGCCGCACCTGAGTCTGGCCGGCAACTACGATCCGCTCACCCCGCCGGCCGGCCTGGACGCCATCGACGCTGAACTGAAGCGCGTGTACGCCGAACAAGGCGCGTCAGAAGCGTGGCGCTTGTTGCGCTATGACGTTGGCCACATCGAGACAGCCGCCATGCGCGCCGAGGCGCTGGCCTTTCTGCAACGCTGGTTGCCGGCCTGAGCGAGCGCCGCCAGAGAAAAAGCATCGAGGCGAGTCGCTTCGGCGCGCATCTCGCCTCGTGTGTGGTCTGATTGCGTTGCGGCTACTTTGCCAGCGCGCGTCGCGCTGCCTTACCATCCCAGGGCATATCCGATCTGCGCGCGCGGCGACGCGCCGCCGGCGATGACGCCTCGTTCGGGATCGCGGTAGATGCTCATGCATTTGCCGTGGTTCCAGCCATCGTTCATCACCACTTCGTGGCCGCGCGCTTCCAACCCGCGCAGCACTGCCGGGTCGATGCGGTCTTCAGCTTCCAGCCGGCCCGGATAAGCGTCGCGCGGATAGAACGATGAGGGGAAGTGCACCGAATGCACCGTCGGCGCGTCGAGGGCCGCCTGCAAATCCATCCCAAAATCGACTACGTTCAGGAAGAATTGCAGCGTCCACTGGTCCTGGCTGTCGCCGCCCGGCGTGCCGAACACCATGTATGGCTCGCCATTGCGCATGACCAATGACGGCGTGAGCGTGGCGCGCGGGCGCTTGCGCGGTTGGAGCGCATTGGGCCGTTCGGGATTCAGATAGAACATCTGGCCGCGCGTGCCCATTGGAAACCCCAGTCCTTTGACCACCGGCGACGAGCCGATCCACCCGCCGCTGGGGGTGGCGGCCACCATGTTGCCCTCGCGGTCAATGGCGTCGAGGTGGGTGGTGTCGCCCAGATGGCCGTGTTTGATGTGATAGGGCCGGGCTGCGCCCTCGCCCAGCAATTGCAGCGCGCGGCGGTTGTCGGCGGCCACGTCGAATGTGGCGGCGTAGGCCGGTATGCCATGTCCGATGTCGCCGGGCCGCATCTCGCGCGAGGCTGCGCGCCCAATCATCTCCCGGCGATGCGCTGCGTAGTCCTCGGACAAAAGAATCTCATAAGGCGCGTTGTCGAAGGCCGGGTCGCCGTAATACGCCTCGCGGTCGGCAAAGGCCAGCTTGGCGCATTCGATCAGCGTGTGCAAATACTCCACCGAGTTGTGCCCCATGGCCGGCAGATCGAAACCTTGCAACAACGCCAGTTGTTGCAGGAACACCGGCCCCTGCGTCCACGCGCCGCACTTGAACACATCGAGGCCGTGGTAGCGATAGCTCACCGGCTCGTCGAGTGTGGCATGCCATTCGGCAATATCGTCGTAGCTCAGCAGGCCGGTGTGCGCCTGGCCGGTGGCGTCCACCACCGGATGCTCGCGCATGAACGACACGATGCGATGGGCGATCTCGCCGCGATAGAACACATCGCGCGCGGCTTCGATGCCGGCGACCCGGCCTTTGCCCTGAGCGGCCCGTTCGGCGTCGCACATCTGCTTCAGCACGCCGGCCCAGTCGGGATTGCGCAACACCTCGCCGGCTTCCGGCGCGCGGCCGCCCGGCAGATACACGTCACCCGTCGTCGGGTACAGCTCCGTGAACCTGCGCGCGTTGGCTTTCAGGCTGTTGCTCAGGCCGGGGTAGACGGGGAAGCCATTTTCGGCCAGCTCGATCGCCGGCTGCAAAACCTGCGCGAAGCTGAGCCTGCCGAAGCGCGCCACGGCCAGCGCCCATGAGTCCACGACCGAGGGCACACAGGCCGGCAGGTATCCATCGCCGGGGATCAGGTCAATGCCGTGATCGCGGCACCAGTCGATGGTGAAGGCGCGCGGCGACCAGCCCATGCCGCTCAGGGAATACACCTTGCGCTCTCGGGCAGAGTAGATCAGGGTCGGCGTCTCGCCGCCCAGCCCGCACGATTGCGGCTCCAGCAGGTTGAGACAGAAGCACATAGCTGCTGCCGCGTCGATGGCGTTGCCGCCCTGTTCCAGGATGCGAAAGCCAGCGGCGGTGGCCACATAGTGGCCGGAGGTGACGACGTGCCGTGTGCCCATGACAACCGGGCGAGTGGTGAATGTGGAGGTGGTGTTTGCCATGCCGGCCATCATAGCAGCGCCCCGCGCCGTTGCCTGAGCCTGTCGAAGGCAACGGCGCCGGCTTCGACGGCTTCGACAAGCTCAGCCGCCGCTGCCTGAGCCTGTCGAAGGCAGCCTGTCGAAGGCAACGGAAGCAGCTTCGGTGGCTTCGGTGGCTTCGACGGCTTCGGCGGCTTCGACAAGCTCAGCCGCCGCTGCCTGAGCCTGTCGAAGGCAGCCTGTCGAAGGCAACGGAAGCAGCTTCGGT